>Ga0316203_1000024_pt1 | contig 308548 bp, 291 predicted proteins | sample 6monrhotite_MG_FD_204940 | JGI IMG/M metagenome (GOLD analysis project Ga0316203, IMG submission 204940) | Microbial mat bacterial communities from mineral coupon in-situ incubated in ocean water Damariscotta River, Maine, United States -... | ecosystem: Environmental > Aquatic > Marine >... | reverse complement strand
GGTAAGTAACACCGTCTTGCCGGCGAAGTCCTGGGCCGGCATGGCAAGGCGTTGGCAAATCTCGTCGATATCGCTATTGAGCAGGAACTCGGTCATGGGCTCGGTCATGGGATGGGGCTTCTTTGTTATAATTTAATGGATCTCAAGACTCGGCAAAGGGATAATAAACTGCCCTCCCGCAGCCTTGAAATTTTCAAGTTTTTGCATAATCGGGGTGGCGAAATTCCACGCCAGAATAACGATGTCATCGGGGTTTCGCTCATCGATCATTGAGGACGACACCACCGGAATGTGCATACCCGGCGAATAAAGTCCCTGTTTCAAGGGACTGTCATCGACGATAAAGTCAATGATTTCCGATCCGATACCGAAATGATACATCAGCGTCGTCGCTTTGGCTGGCGCGCCGAAGGCGGCAATAGTGCGCCCCTCAGCCTTCTTGGCGCGCAACAGGGCAGAAAGTTCCGCCTTCAAAACATCAATACGAAGACCGAAATCCCGATACGTCTCGGCCTTATCCAGGCCCATTTTATGTTCCAGGGCAATCAAATCGGCAACGGAACGGGAAACAGGTCTACCACCCTCCACCTTTTGTGCGATGGCGCGTAAGGAGCCACCGTGAGTCGAGACACGCAGAGAACCGATCAGCTCCATTCCATGAGCCGCCATGAACGTCACCAGCGGTGCCACGGTATGATAGGCCAAATGCTCGTGATAGATGGTGTCAAACAAAGTGTGCTCGAAAACATCGACCAGATATGAGACCTCAAAAACAAAAACCCCATCATCGGCAAGCAACGTTTGCACCCCATCCAACACGCCACCCAAATCATCAATATGGGCAAACACGTTATTGGCGGTAATAACGCCTGCAGCACCATGCTGGTGGCGAATTTCTTCGGCCATCGCGAGGGAAAAAAAGCCGGTAATCGTATTAATTCCTTCGGCGCTCGCCTGGGCCGCAATGTCTTTGGCCGGGTCAACGCCGAGAACCGTATAACCATTCTTCTTAAAAACCTTAAGCAATGTCCCGTCATTAGATCCAATGTCGAAAACCAAGGTGCCCGGCGTTGGAGCGTAGGTATCGATTATATTTTTGGCATAGTCCTCGAAATGTTTAACAAACACCGGCGAGGTTCCCGACACGTAAACATAATTTTCAAACAGCACCGCCGGATCGACGACATCGAGAAGCTGCACATGATGGCAGTCCTCGCAGAAAAACACATCCAGCGGGAAAGTTTCCTGAGGCTTGTAAAGTTGGTCTTCGGAAACGAAGGCATTGGCCGGTGGGGTTGGTGCCAGAGTCAGCACTTCACTCAAAAGCTTACCACCACACAGGCGGCAAGTGGTTCTGCGATAGCAGGCAGGGGACATCTTCAGTCGTCGCCTTCGGGCCGCCAGGAGATACTTCCCGTATCATCGAGCATATCGACACGCACCACATCGGCTTCATACGTAGCCTGATCACGCGGATTGCGCGACAAGGTCAAAAACACGGTGTCTTCGGGAAATTTCATACCATGATCAATCATCGGCGGCGTGAAGACCATCTGGCCTTGCTTGACGAGCAGCATCTCAGGCTCCTCGGGACTACCAGTCGTACGATGATAATATTCGATGCTTCCCGAAATAACGTAGCAGTAGTGCCAGTCAGTCTTATGATAGTGATTGGCCCTAAGCGCCCCGGCCTTGGATTCTATCATCACCGCCGACTTCATCATCCTGTCAACCAGCGGCTGAATGGCACCGCGGTTGTCAACGAAAGGCTTTTCAAGCGGTACGATTTCCTGGTCCGGCCAGCTTAATCGTTCTTTATTGGAAATAGGTTCTATCAAAATACCGACGCCACAAAATGTATAATTCGGATAACCTGAGCGGCTAAACACTACCAGTCAAGGATTTATTGTTGGATTGTAAATCCCTTACTCTGAAAGTGAGCAAGGGGAATAAATGCAATATAGAATACATGCTCGTCATTTCAAATCCGTAACATTGGAGCGCGTCTCACCCGGTACTAACGTCGCGGCCGTGATAAAGGCTGCGACGAACCATTGAGTGGCGAGCCACCAACTTTGCCATGCACCGTAACTGAGCGATGAGATCACCAAGACCGATATAAAGCCCCCAAAGCAGACGGCACGATCAAGCCGGGATGACGCATTTCTCTGCATATTTCTGACAACTAAAAGCAACAAGACAAGCAACAAAAGGGCGCCGGCTCCACCCAGTTCAAGCCACACCTGTAAAATACCATTATGAGGGTGAAGTGGAATTGGCTCGCTTGTCACACCCCACCAAGGTTTACCATCCTTATCGTATCTCGTAGTCCGAACTTTTTGCGTTTTGTTGTACATCGCACGCGACGTATCAAAACCCGACCCAAGAATAGGCCTTCCGGATATTTTTTCTACCGTTGCGTGCCAAATAATAAGGCGGTGATATCCAGAAGCAGATATGTATTGTGGTTTTGTATCAGCATCGACCTTCGAAAGGATCAAATTCGGCAGCAATGGTGCGCAAACAACACCAACAACGAGCAAAGAAGCAACTGCCGCTGGCGCATATTTTGGGGCAGCAAAGACGAGTGTCGCTATCAACACTCCCATCAGAATACCGAACATTGGGGCATCGACGTCACTTATAAGAAAAACACTTATCACCGACACAATCAATAATACAACGACTGGCCAAGACCATTTTCGCCAGACAATGATCGCCCAGGGCCAGATATAAAGGGAAGAAACCGTGACGCCAGCATGAAGATATGGAACGAGATTGCCTTGACCGTTGATCTTCTGACCAATCAGGTGCCGTAAAAAAATTGTTATCTTGGCGTTGCCCCCGAGTTCTATTCCCAGCAAGGCAAATCCGAAGATCCCCCCCCATAGCATCGCACCTTCAAATATATCGCGTTCATATTTTGTCAAAGAATATGCGGAAAAAACCATGATAAGGCCACATGCTACAGACAATGACAGAACCACCGCCTTATAAATAGACGTCTCGGGAGTCAGCGACCAAAGTGAACTTAGGCAGGCGAATAATAAAAATCCGGCGAAAACTTTAAGTGTGCCATTTAAATGAAAAACCTTTCGTTCACCATCAGCAAGCATTGCTACCAATGTGAAAACCGCAGCGGCAACAAACAGAGCGGCAAGGCCCTTCGGAACAAAGATGCCAATCGGCAGAACAAGAACTGCCAAGGCACTCAATATGTAGCCCTGGGCAGAATCCCTTATCATCGCCATCATTTAGACCTCGTCTCTCTTTTCCCAAACAACTAAAACTGACTTACCCAACTTGTATGCCAAAATAGGATCAAAAATACGCGATAACGGAATCATAAGGCGGTCCCAAAAAAGAATCTGCCGCATTGTCGGCACCCCCTGCCGCAACAACAAACGGTTCGCAAGAGATGCCAACATGCCAATACAATCGAAATAGCGTGAAACGATAAGATCGGTATCCGTCGGTGTCAGGGCTCTCAAGGAGTCAGTTGTATACCGTCTAAAGTGGCTGGCAGCCCTGTCCAGGTCACTAAACAATCCTTGATGAGCAGGTGCTAGCACAACAAGTCGCCCACTTGGGCGGAGGCATTGCGATGCCATCTCAAGCTCGGCCAAATCAAATTCAATATGCTCAAGGACATCAACATATAAAATGGTGTCAAATTTTTGCTTACCGGCAACATCGGATAACATTCCGACCATTGTGTGGCAATACTCTGGCAAATCGCCATTTTCAATTTTATTGGCAATATTGGCGCACTGGCTGGCGTCCGGTTCCAGGCAAAGCCATTTTTCAACGATACCGCGCGACAGATGGGCACATAAAATCCTGGTAACGCCACCAATACCCGCACCAACTTCCAGCACATGCCCTTTCACATTGGGTCGAATAGCCGCTGCAAAGTAAGACTTCCAATTTTTTGCCGCTTCGAAAACAACAAGTTCGGGGCCCTTATATTCAACCGAACTGTTCATTTAAAGGCTCCAAAAATAAAAAAGGCATGTTGGTGGTAAACTAAAGTGATGCAGCCTAGAACAACTCCTGTTATACGGCTTCGAGATTTTTAAGATGCAGGCTAAAATATTACAATATATAAGTATAAAATCAGCCGCTTCCTATGAAAGGCTTCCTTTGAATTTTCTTAATTCCCGTATTCCCTAATGTCCCATTCCATTCGTATTGTCTCAATTTTCAGCCTTGTGGGTATGCTGTTGGGCGTAGCGCTCATGCTCGTGCGCATATCCAATACTCTGGATTTTAATGAAGCTCTGCAACTCGTAACGAGTGGCGCCGAATGGGAATCGATGTTTGCCGTCTGGAAGGTCATTAACGGACAACAACTTTATAATGACCGCCTTGACATTCCTTATAACGCTGTCGTCTACAACTGGCTATTTTACAACGCCTATGCTGCCTTTACGGGCGTTAGCCTGCATCTATTGGCTTTGGGTGATGAATGGCTGCCAACTATTGGACGATTTTTTACCCTGGTCGCCGTAGCGAGTGGGAGTTCGGGTGCTTATTTGGTTTTTTCCCAACTGTTTAAAAATGCAAATATCTGGACACGTATCTATTGTTTTGCTTTTGCCGTCTACTTAACAACCGGCCCCCTGATCGGTTGGTGGGCATTTACATTACGGGCCGATATATGGGCCATGGCGTTGGAAATTATTGCAGTAGCGGTATTTCTTAGGCACTACCGAAGCCGCCCAATAGTCACCGTGCTAATGGTCGCTTTAATTTGTTATGCAGCTTGGTCATTCAAACAAATTAATATCTTTGCAATAGGCGCTACCGGGTTGTTCCTCTTATTACGGCAGGATTGGAAATCATTGTTCATCTTGTCGGTGGCAACACTTTTTCTATGGGCTGCGACATTATTAATCGGCGGTGCCCCATATAGAGAGGCCATCCTTTTTTCCGATTTCACCATAGTCTTCGCGATGTCAAAAGGAATGTTCAATTTAACCAGCCTTGCCTCGAAGACCTCTCCTAGTCTTGTTCTGCTAGGGGTTCTGGGGGTAACTTTTATTCTATCTTCGGAAAGCCGTCGCAAATTTATTGACGATGACGCATTGGTCTTAGCTTGTTGCGGTATTCTGATTGCTTTGCTGATAGCCGTTCCAGCCAGCTTTCAAACCGGCGCCGCCGACAATTATTACTTTTCACTATCTTTCTTCATGGCACTGGCAGCCGTCGCAGGTTCAGCAATATTGACGCGCGACGGGAGTTTCCCAAAATTTACTGGCTACGCATCCATTTTCGGATGGACAATCCACATGTTTGCCATAGTGCTAGTATTGGGAGGATATCAAGGTGTTACCGATCTTCGGAAACAACATGTCGATCATATGGCAGGGAAACAATGTCTAGACAAATTACCCCGGCCATTGTTCACAAACGACTCCTACTACACCCTACCCTGGATGACCCCTGGCAACGAGCCTTTTCCTATTTCCTTTCAGTACCTTGTCGAACGTGCCGCCGGAAAAGATTTTAAGCATGGTGGTATCGGGGGTTTGATCGGACAAGGATATTTCAAGGCTCTTGCATTCATTGGCCAGACCCCGCCCCCAACATATGATGGCGCCAATCTGAAAAATTACGCACACCGGCCCGACCAGTGCGACACAATGGCCGTTATGTTGAAGATACAGGATTAGTTTTTACCTCTCGGGTAAAGCTGCAACACGGTTTCGAAGAATTGTCGATATACCGCAATGGGAATCATTGGCGCTTGCTGTCGCCCGGAAACAACCATGAAGACCATAATGATCATGGTGATGAATAATTGAAACAACATGATCAACAACAATCCGACAATTTGCGATGTCCACCCCAAAATTGGAATTCCCGTGAACATCTTGAGCAGAACCGCAATAACAAGCAAACTAAGTACTGATACCGCCGCGATTACTGCCATCACCAGCACCCTGACACCAACTATTTCAGCGTGAACCGAAAAACCACTTAGGGCATGCAACAACAAAGATACCAAATTCATCTTGCTTTCGCCTATTGTTCGCTTGGCGCGAACGGAGGGAACGCTGGTATAGGGAATTTTAGCTCGCATGATGCTGGCCGGAAAATGACTCCACAATTCGGCAATATTGGCGATTCGACGGATCAGGCTTTTTGGCACAACACTGTAATTTCCAATCGATATCGGCATTCCGGTCAAAAGATAGTAGAGCCGCTTATAAGCGCTATAGAACCCCTTAAAAACGACACCTTCTGAACGTTTAGACCGTGATGCAAAAATAACTTTCCTACCATCATTTTGATCACAAGCAACGATCATATCGGGAATATATTTCGGATCGTCCTCGTGATCAGAATCCATGACGATCATATAATCACAAGGAACATTGTCTGCACAGTAGGCGATGCCAATGGCAACAGCGCGTTGATTGCCATGATTGCGGTAAAGATCAACGCATTCAACCGATAAAATCGAAGCCAATTCAAGGCCCGACACCTGATCACGGCAATCAAAGTCCCCCGAACCATCGTCAACGATAACGACCTGCCCAGACATCCCCAAACTGGCCAGCTCCTGGTCAATACCCGGAAGCAATTCAAGAATGGATTCCCAGTCATTATATGTGGCCATTACAATGGCAACGGTTTTATTTTTGCTCATCACAAAATTTATCCAAATCGCCCTGTTTCGAACCTTCGATAATGTAAAAGCTGCACTTTAAACATTCACCCAGACAACCGAAACAGCAAGAATACCCTCTAGGGTTTCATATTTGGCACTCTGGCCGCCGTGCGACAAGTAGAATGTTTTTGCCAAAAGGTGGCGGTATCAAACTTTCCAGCCCACGCGACAAAGGCGCAAACACAGCGTCGTAGATACCCACGAGCCGAGGATTGAACGAAGTTGACCCCATCACCGTGTTGAGCAACCACCAAGGAGCCACGCCGAGGACATCAAAGTATCGGGATTGAACGATATTAAAGCCTACGTCAATGACCCGCCCATTTAGTTCCGGCCTTTGATAACGTCGGAAATGACCGACAGCCCTATCAAGATCACTATAAAGAAATTTAAGCGCCGGAACGAAGATCAGCAGATGCCCGCCTGGCTTGAGAGTACGGTAAAGTCCTTTGAGTGCGGTGACATCGTCTTCAATGTGCTCCAAAACATTAACCAAAACGACCGAATCATAGGCCTTATCACCGACTTTCTGAAGTTGGGCCTCAAGGGACTCCTTGTAGATCGTGACATCCTTGTCGTCTTCGAAGCGCTGTTGAAGCGGTGTGATTAAATTGGCCGATGGTTCAACCAGGTCAAGCATCGATACGTGCTCTCTGATGCGAATCGAAATATTACCGATCCCGGCACCAAATTCGACAGCCAACCCGCCCAGATACGGCTGGAAGGTTTCAACGATCCAATTCTGATAACGGTTCATCGTTGCTAGCGCTTCTAGATCCGCTCCATCATATGTCGTTGTTATATCGTCGATGTGGTTCATCAACGAAACAACCGCATTCTGATAATCGTCCAGATTACCGAAATGGCATGATGGGCGCGGATTTTCTTGCCCTCTTCATAGGTTCGTCCCTGATAACATATGGGAACCTCGTAAAGGGATTTGCCGTTGGCGACAGCCTTGGAAAGAATCTCAGCATGTTGTTCCCAACCTTCCGTTTCAAGTAAATCAGGATCAACGAGCGTTCGCCGAAACATCAGATAACAGCTGTAAACATCGGTGAAAGTCGTGTTGTTGAAAATGTTGAAAACAAACGTAATCAGATAATTGCCGACCTTGTGCCAAAAGTACGAGACCCGGACAAATTTAGGAGCCAAAAAACGGCTACCCATAATGACGTCGGCATCGAATTGCAGAACCGGCAACATCAACTGCTGATAATCGGCAGGATCGTATTCCAGGTCGGCATCCTGAAACAGGATATAATCGCCGATGGCAACCCTCAGGCCCGCCTTGATAGCCGCACCTTTGCCACCGTTATGGAGTTGCTTGATGAACGTCGTGTAGAGACCCGGATTTGCTTCTAGCAGTTTGACCGTACGGTCCTTCGAGCCATCATCGATCACGATGACGTCAAACTGAACACCCTCAATGCTTTGGGCGGCGACGGCCTGAAGAAGCGTGATGATCGTCGCTTCTTCGTTGTAGGCTGGAATCAATATGGAAACAGTGGTCATAATCGTTTTTTCTCTTAGGCATCCTGTACTAACGGCCCTTATAACGCCGTGGACCCTTGCCGACAAGCTAGGTCTCGCACTATTCCATGGCACAAGTGGGGGGGCCAAGCTTGACAATCGACTGCCAGCCCAATACCGAACCCATGCTACCAAGACTACGCGAACGGATTGCACGCACAGGAACCCGAGTAATTTCCGTCGCACACCCAGCCGCCATAACCGCCCTCAACTGCCCGGCACCAAGGGATTCTGATTTTGTTAGCAAACGGTTCATTGGCGGCGATGTGGTTAAGACATGGCTGATGCCTAAGTCATGAAGCTGCTGAAAATAACGTTTAGGGTTATTTGCGGTGGGGCGTATATCAACGAAGTTCTCGTTTGAAGGATGACCATAATATGACGGCACGTTTATCAGGTAGTGTAGCTGCCTGTTGACAAACATCACTTTGTCCGTGTCTTTCAAGTTATCATTGATCCATTTAACCGCTCCGTAACCCGAAATATTTCGCTGATAATAGGCATCCCGACTTTCGTCGGCGAAGATATGGCGCGCATAATTAAGCGAACTGGCACCATGCCCAGCCATCTGGATGCCTAAGGTTAGCATGGCCGCAAGCACGAGTGGCCATGTCACCTTGGCACTTTCGCTCCACCGCGTTGCCAGATAGGCGCACGCCAACAAGGCGACAGGATAAAGCGGGGTTAGATGCCGCACCCGCTGCGAGCTACCCCCCAGGAACCACAAGACATAAAACACGCTCAAGACTATCAACGCCACAAGCCAGGGGCCATCTTTAATATCGCGGCGAAATCGCCAGAACCCGGCAACGGCAAATGGCAGGATCAATAAAAGAAAAGGCCCCATACCGGCACGTTCGGAATCGAATGCGCTAAATGTCGAGAACGTCGCCAGGAACGGATAAGCCAACATCCAGAGCGGCGTATTGGGAATAGCGCGTTCGCCCAGGAACAAGTCGTTATGCAAAGCCAGGTGATGGGCGGCGTCCCAATAAGGATAATCGGCACCACCTATCAGGGGAAATAACATCGGGAAAACCGGATCGCCGGTATTTAGGAAATTCCACAGATACCACTGGAACCCCGCCAGCAGAGCCATACCGCCGAAAACTAACGCCTGTAAGGGCCAACGCCTGAGCGTCAGCAGCACAGATACGATGGCGGCAGCGAACAGAAGGCCAGTATATTTAGAGGCGATGAACAGGCCTGCCGCCAGCCCGGCAACCGCTACGTAACGCAACCATCCTGTTTCTCTGGCTCGCATCAACGCGGCAAGTCCAAGCAAAACAAAACCGGCATTCCGAATTTCAACCTGACCGGTCCCGCCGCCGTAAAGAACAACCGGCGTGGTCAGCCAGATCAAGGTGATCGCCAGCGCCCAGGCCCGGCTCATGTAATTACGGGCAAGAACGTAAAGCAGTAACGCCGCGCCCCAACCCGAAACCATTGTCCACAGGGTCAGCGCCACCTCGCCGCCCAGGCCAAGCGCTGACGTGTAAGTCATTTGCAATAACAGGGGTGCCGCTCCATCGACAGCGCGGGGAATGAAAAAAATCTGGCCCGCCTGCAGGAACAACTTCGGCGTGGCAAAATGATAGGCCAGCGTATCGGCGTCGGCGGGGGGTGACAGGCCTTCCAGGCTATCCAGGGCAAGGGCCAACAAAAGGATGGCCAGCAAAAAGCGTTCAACCATGCTTAAAGTTGGGAGAGCCTGAGCGTCAGGTCGCCCAAGCAAGACAATTCCGGGAACGCCTGCGATCAGCACAATGAGCATTGGAAAAGTGGAAAACAACCCGGAAATACCAACGAAGAAAAGCAGCCAGCCCAACACCCCAATACCAAGAACAAAACTCCACGATGCGCGTTCGCCCCAATGCAGTGCGCCATCAGCTTTAAGCAAACGCAAAGCCCCGGCACCATACCCAAGGCAAGCCGCGGCTTGAAGAAGCAGGACCGCGAGGCCCGTCATAGTTGCTTCACCATGGTAATGAACGCCCGACCGAGGTGTGCAAAGCGATAGACATAAGCACCGCAACCGAGGATCACCCAAAGCCACAGAAAACTCTTCAACCATGTGGGCGCGGACTGCTCTGTACCGGGCGTATTCATGAATGATCGCAGCAATTGCCAGGGCAGCCCCAAAACCACTGCAATGGCGGCAAGCGGACGACCGACGGCGCGATAAGCACTAAAAGCCTCAAAGTGAACGGCGCAGACCCGGAAACCCAAGCTTACCAGCGCGCGCCCTTTACGACCGACAAGGGCCGGAAAATGTCGTTCTGCGATGCGCAGCGTGCACCCGAGCCTGCGCGCCGTAAACGTAGAAATCGAGCCGGGACTGATATGATAGCACAGCAAGGCTTCAGGAAAGACGCTAAAGGTCGCCCCGGGTTTGCCAAGAATTTTCAACCACAAATCAAAATCCTGGGCGGTGGCCAGATTTTCGTCAAAATTTCCTGCAACGCGTACGGCGTCGCGCCTGACAATGACGCTCGATGTTGCGATATAGCCTTGACGGTAAAGACCAACGAAAGGATCGACGGCACTTTTAAATCTCCTGACGCAATCAATGATACGTTCGCTACCGTCGGCCTGGATGCGCCTATAATCATGGGCAACCAGCACGTCGCCGGAGTTAGCGATTACGGCCATGGAGCGCTCTATCTTTTCGGGTGTCCATTCGTCATCGGCATCAAGGAAGGCGACATACTCTCCTTTCGCCTCGGCCAGGGCCTTGTTTCGCGCCGCGCCCGCGCCCGCTTTTTCCTGGGCGATGAGCTTAAGTTCAACGCCGCTCATGGCCTCCATCAGGGAGCTTGCGGCCTCAAACGTACCATCATCAGAGCCATCATCGACAACGATAACCTCACGCGGTTTCACGCTCTGGCTGGCGACAGACGAAAGCGCCCGCACGATAGTCCGGGCCGCGCGGTACGCAGGTACGATGACACTGACATCAGCTGTTGGATAGGTTTCAGGCGGCAACCGCACAATCCTCCATACGACACTAGGGCATCCTTAATATGTCCGAAGACGCCACAAAACAAGGATAACGAAAGTTCCTGGTTGTTCCACCGTCACAAAACAGCGGGGCTACTGTATGATAAACTTGTGCCAGAGAAACACGGCGCGGTATATTGTGAACCGCTCCAATGAAGTCAGCCCAACCAGATTAATCCTGTATGCAATTTTCTTTTAAACATCCTCAACAATGGCCAACACCTGTATGGCTATCAATTATCATTGTTTGGCTGACATTCGAGAAATTCTTTTTAGGGAAATATTCCCTTACCGTTGTCGGTGATAATATTTCCCTTATTCCTTATTTATTATCCTTCCATGATAACCAAATCCCGGTTAGCGACTGGACACCCTTTCCGGCTGGCGGAACCGACCTTATAGCCACCGGATATTCACCGCTTATCTTCCATTGGGTATTTGCCCTGCTGCCTTCCTGGCTCGCTTTTCAGATTTTGGCCATAAGTCCCGTACTGGCTGCTGTATTGGGAACCTATGGACTGTGCCGTCGATCGTTTGATTTTAACCGGTTTAGCGGAATTTTTGCAGCTTTCACTTACGGGGTATTCTTTTCACGGGATTTTTTTTATATCACCGGTCTGACTGCATACCTGCCGTTGACCATCCTTACGCTCAGTTGTTTATTGGATGCCAAAAGAGTTTTTTGGCGATGGAGCGCACTCCTCGCAGTCGGCTTTCTGATCTCCCATACGGCGTACATATCTCATCTAATACCCTGGCCCGCAGCAACGTTTTTTATCTGGTTCCTGTTTATCGAACGGCGCAGAAATCTTCTCGATTGGGCTATAATTGCCGTTTTTTCCTTAGCCATCATGGCCGCCAGATGGCAAGACGTTATCGCCCTTCTGGCCTATGCAAAAATGTCGGCAATTTCCGATTTCCGTGGCGGCAAAGAGCCTGGGGATATTTTATTATCCACCGTTATTTATCTTCACACTGTCTTTAGCAGTTATGGCTATTTGCCTTTATTATTGATTGTGGGATTCGCCTGGTCAGCGCTTCAAAAGCGGCGCCAGGAAGCCACCAATATCCTTATTGCTATCATCGCCTACATCACCCTCTTTTTCCTCGCCAGCCTTGCCAAAATAATTCTGATCTCCTTTTTACCTTCATACAGCGGATATAATTTTTCGCAAATTATGCAGGGCTTCCCCCTGTTCCTTGTCATCGCCGGAACCATGGCCTTTCAGCACCTACAAACCATTCAGCCAAAACAGGGAGAAACTTCTTCCACCCAAACCAAATTTCTGAAGTTTGCACCGATTGCTGCTGTTCTTTATGTCATCTTCCAAAATGGAATTCAGAAACTCAATGATGCCGAAGCCTGGATCGCCTGGGGGAACTTCCATCAAAACACCCAAAACCCTGTCCTTAAAGAGCAGGCCCGACGGTTAAGGGCAACTGGGCAACCGGCCCGCGCCATGTCTTTTTATATGCACGGCAGTTTGTTGAATTCATACGGGTTTGAAACCCTCGCGGGATACCATCCGTTGATGTCCAGACGATATCGAGCTTTTTGGTGGAAAATGGCTGAAGGGTGGCACCATATGCCTGGCTGGAAAGAAAGATTTGCAAATGCCGATCTTGGTTCCATAAGCTCGCTTCTACCTGTAGACGTGCGCCCCGAGCGGCAACTTAAAGAATTTGTAAATCTGAATTTACTATCTTTGGCCAATGCCAGCCTGATTATATCGCGGGACAAGCTGACTGACCCGGAATTACTATTTATTTCGGGACCGGAACATCCCTGGAGCAGCCTGACCAGAAACGAGAAAATCCTGACCAATCTCAGAGCTAATTTTGATGGAAAAAAACCACTCTACATTTATCAAAACCCATTTGCCTTACCCCGGGCCTTCGCTTTAGACAAGCTGCGACTGTTTAAAACGGATCAAGACGTTCTGGATGCGCTGGGAATCGCTAACCTCAAAGAATTAGCCCACACTGGCTTTATCAATAAGGCGGATCTCCCGCCCGGCTTTGACCCATCGATCAGACTGGGCATCAAGTCAGCAATAATTTCCCAATATAGCGGCGATCGAATCGTCGTTGATTTTGCTGCGTCTGCTCAGCCTACCCTGCTCATTGTTACCAACACCTACAGTCCCTATTGGCAGGGCCTTGTTGACGGTATCAAGACTCCGATATTTCCCCTTGATCATGCCTTTTGGGGGGTCGTGATCCCCGCTGATGCCAAACAGATAATATTCCAATATCGAGCCCCCTACAGGCGTTAACCATCACTTATTGCCAAATCCAAGCCGAAACGATAAAAGGACCGGGCATATCCTTTCCATCTTCTCGAAAATGCCAAAATGGATGAAATGATGCCCGAAAGCGGCCCCGATCAGCCCGGCAGTGAAGACATAGAGCGGCTTTTCCGCTCTTTGTATCTTATTCGGCGCAGCGAAGAGCGCATTGCTGACATTTATCCCAGCGACAAGATAAAAAGCCCGGTTCATCTTTCCATCGGCCAGGAAGCCGTCGCCGTTGGGATTTGTGACCCCCTTAGGCCCGCTGACATTGTCGCCGGCACCTATCGTGGCCATGCCGCCTACATTGCCAAAGGCGGCAACCTGCCGGCCATGATGGCCGAACTGTATGGCAAGGCTGACGGTTGCGCCGCCGGTAAAGGTGGTTCCATGCACCTGATTGATATGGCCAACAATATCCTCGGCTGTTCCGCCGTCGTCGGCACCAATATTCCGGTTGCCGTGGGCTTCGCGCTGAAGCTGAAGCGGGACAATAATGATAACATCGTCACCTGTTTTCTGGGCGACGGGGCGACTGAAGAGGGTGTTTTCTACGAAAGCCTGAACTTTGCCGCCTTGCACAAACTGCCGATTCTGTTTGTCTGTGAAAACAATTCCCTGGCCATCCACACGCCTATCGAAAAACGCTGGGCATCGAACGACCTCGGCATGCGGGTCAAGGGTTTCGGCCTGGGATTTAAAAAGACCGAAGACCCTGACATTTTTCTCATTCGCTCCCTGGCCGCCGCCGCGATAGAGCGCATTCGCCAGGGAGAAGGGCCGGAACTAATAGAATGCCATACCTACCGCTGGCGCGAACATGTCGGACCCAACGAAGACATGGATGCCGCCTACCGCTCCCTGGAAGCCTTTCGTCATTGGCAGGAAAATGATCAGATGGCCCGCCTTGCAGAAATGCTGGGCGCCGATAAACGAAAAACCCTTCAAGACAGCGTGGAAGATGAAATCACGGCGGCTATCGACTTTGCCGAACAAAGTCCCTTCCCCCTAATCGATGAGTTGCACACCGATGTCTTCGCCCAGTAATACCCCGCGCACCTTAACCTATGCCGCCGCCATTCTGGAGGCCGTCGATCAGGAAATGGATCGCGACCCTGACGTCTTCGTCATGGGCCTGGACGTGGATGACCACAAAGCCATTTTGGGATCAACGCAGGGATTGCTGGAAAAGTACGGCCCCGAGCGGATTTTCTCGACTCCGCTTTCAGAAGACGCCATGACCGGTGTCGCCATTGGCGCCGCCATGGCCGGGATGCGGCCAATCCATGTGCATATCCGTATGGATTTCCTGACCCTGTGCATGAACCAGTTGGTCAACATGGCGGCCAAATCCCATTATATGTTTGGCGGTGCGGTCAATGTGCCGTTGGTGGTGCGCTCGACGATTGGCAAATCCTGGGGGCAGGGACCACAGCATTCCCAAGCCCTGTATTCCATGTTCGCCCATATCCCCGGCCTTAAGGTCGTGGCCCCCTCAAACGCCCATGACGCCAAAGGCTGCATGATTGCCGCCATCCGCGATAATAATCCGGTTATTTTCACCGAGCACCGCATGCTTTATTATACCGAAGCCATGGTCCCCGAAGAACCCTACGAAATCCCCTTTGGTGAGGCCAAAATTCGCTCCAAAGGCGATGACCTGACCCTGGTCGGTATTTCCAACATGGTCGTAGAATGCATGCGCGTTCATGAAATTCTCGCCGATGAGGGAATTTCCGTAGAGGTCATCGATCCAATTTCCCTGGTTCCTCTTGATATGGATACGATTATCGCCTCAGCGCGGCGGACCGGGCGCTTGCTGGTTGTCGATAACGCCTGGACCAGTTGTGGCATGAGTGCCGAAATTCTGGCCTCTGCCGCTGAACGGATCGACCCGGATGAGGGTGTGCGCATGCAACGCATGGGGTTCGCGCCAACCCCGTGCCCAACGACGCCGACACTCGAAGACGCTTTTTATCCCAACCCCGCAACCATCGCCCAAAAAGCTTACGCAATGGTCCGGCCAGAAGACAAAAACTGGTCGCCGGACCCGAAACGCGCCGAACTGGCATACCAGATGCACTTCAAAGGCCCCTTTTAAGAAGAGAATAACGCCGTGTTTTATGAATTAGCCGCGTCCTCCTGGGACGACAAGGAAATCGCCGCCATCCACAGGATTATTGCGTCCGACCGCTATACCATGGGCACTCATGTCGCGGAATTTGAAGCCGCTTTTGCCGCCTATTTTGGCCAGAAGCATGGCATCATGGTCAATTCCGGCTCCTCGGCCAACCTGCTCGCCGTGGCCAGCCTTTTCTTTAAAGCAGAGCGCCCCCTTAAGCGCGGCGATGAAGTGATTGTCCCGGCCATCGCCTGGGCGACGACCTACCATCCGTTGCAGCAATACGGCCTGAAGATGCGCATTGTAGATGTCGAATTGGACACGCTGAATGTTGATATGTCTCAGCTTGAAAAGGCTTTGACCCCCAAAACCCGGGCCATTGTCGGCGTCTCCATCCTAGGCAATCCGGCGGCCCTTGATGAAATGCGGGCCTTTGCCGACGCCCACGGCCTTTATTTTATCGAAGACAACTGCGAATCCGCTGACGCCGAACTAGCTGGGAAAAAGACCGGCACCTTCGGGGATTTAAACACCTTCAGTTTTTTCTTTTCCCATCACATCGCCACCATGGAAGGCGGCATGGTCCTTTGTGATGATGAAGAATTGCACCATCTGGTGCGTTCCATGCGCGCCCACGGCTGGACCCGCGACCTGCCCGAAGGTTCGCCAATCTACGACCGCCGTGACAATGATTTCTATGAGGCCTACCGCTTCATCCTGCCCGGCTACAACGTACGCCCCACCGAGATGAGCGGCGCCATTGGCATCGAGCAGCTGAAAAAACTGCCCCAGATGACCAAAACCCGGCGCATTAATCTGGCCTTGTTTCAGGATTTATTCGCATCCGATGATCGGTTTATCATTCAGCGGGAAAACGGTGTCAGTTCATCTTTCTCTTTCCCGATTATTCTAAACCCGCAGAAGAATATTGATCGTCACGCGGTATTTGCGGCTCTTAGCGAGGCAGATATCGGTTTCCGCATGATCACCGGTGGAAATATTTTGCGCCACGACGTCATCAAGCATTACGATTTTGAAATTGTCGGGGATGTTGTCAATGCCGACATCGTCCATGATCACGGATTCTTTGTCGGCAATCACCCGCTTGACCTAAAACCACAAATTGAACGCCTTTGGGAAATTCTCGACAAGGCCACAGCAGGAGCTAAATAACAAATGTCTGAAAATCGATCCGTACTGATTACCGGCGGGGCCGGATATTTAGGGTCTATCATGGTTGGAGAATTGTTGGCCCGTGGCTTCGCCGTGAGCGTCCTGGACAATTTCATGTTCAAACAGAATTCTCTCGCAGCACATTGTGCCAATCCAAAATTCACCATCGTTAATGGCGATGCGCGCAATAGCGACGTGATGAAATCCCTGTTGGCGAAAGCCGATATCGTTATCCCGCTTGCCGCTTTGGTCGGCGCCCCCATTTGCAAGAAAGACCCGATCGGCGCGACATCAACCAATCTGGACGCGCAAATGATGCTGCTTGATGAAGTGCGTGACGATCAATGGCTGTTGATGCCGATCACCAACAGCGGCTACGGCATTGGCGAGGAAGGTAAATTCTGTACCGAAGAATCACCGCTCAATCCGCTTTCACTCTATGGTCGCCACAAGGTTCAGGTTGAGACCCGCGCCCTGGAACGTGAAAATTCCTTAAGCTTCCGCCTGGCTACCGTGTTCGGCATGGCCCCCAGGATGCGTACCGACCTTCTGGTTAATGACTTCGTGTACCGGGCCGTCAATGATCGGGCCGTGGTTTTGTTTGAAAGCCATTTCAAAAGAAATTACATCCATGTGCGCGACGTGACTCGCGCTTTTATTCACGCCATCGACAATTTCGACACCATGAAAGGCGGGCCTTACAATGTCGGCTTGTCCGACGCCAACCTGTCGAAATGGGAGCTGTGCGAAAGAATTCAGAAACACATTCCCCACTTCGTCTACCTGGAGGCCCCCATCGGTGAAGACCCGGACAAGCGGGACTATATTGTCTCCAACGAAAAAATCGAGGCGACGGGCTTCAAACCGGCCCATTCTCTTGATGATGGCATCGGTGATCTGATCAAGGGCTACACCATGATCAGCAACAGCGTTTACGGGAACATTTGATGGCGCAGACTTTCAAAAGGGCCTTGATTACCGGCATTTCAGGGTCCGGCGGCAGTTATCTGGCCGATTTTATCGTCGACAATCACCCCAAAGTCGCCGTTCATGGTATCTCACGCTGGCACAGCACGACAAATTCAGGGAATCTGCAACGCTGCGCCGACAAGGTTCAGGTTCACGAATGCGACCTGACCGACTTCAGCTCTGTGTTTTCCGTGCTGAGGGACGTCAAGCCAGACCTGATTTTCCATATAGCGTCTCACGCCAATGTTCTGGCCAGCTTCAAGACCCCGCTGGCGGTGATCAACAACAACGTTATGGGCACGGCCAACTTGCTTGAGGCCATTCGCCTTGCTGAACTGGACCCGGTTTTCCAGCTCTGCAGCACGTCGGAAGTCTACGGCCAGGTCGATCCCAAGAACGTCCCCATCTCTGAGGACTGCCCGATCAATCCTTCCAGTCCGTACGCGGTTTCCAAGGTGACCCAGGATTTCCTCACCTACACCTATTTCAGAAGTTACGGCCTGAAGGCCATCCGCACCCGCATGTTCGCCTATCTGAACCCGCGCCGGGCCGACTTGTTTGCAACGTCCTTCGCCCTGCAAGTGGCAAAAATTGAAGCCGGGCAGCAGAAGGTACTCAAGCACGGCAACCTGGATTCCACGCGCACACTGATCGATGTCCGCGACGCCATGTCATCTTACTGGACCGCCGCCGAAAAAGGCGTGGCTGGTGAGACCTACAATATTGGCGGCACAACGTCGATCAAGGTTGGCGATTTTCTCGACGTCCTGAAATCCCTGGCCAAAACGGATATTCCATCCGAGCAAGACCCGGCCCTGCTCAGGCCCGCCGACGTCACCTTGCAAATTCCCGATACGTCTAAATTCAGCCGTCAAACTGGCTGGGAACCCGAATACACGTTCGAGGAGTCGGTGGCGTATCTGCTTGATCACTGTCGCAAGGTCGTCGCCAAATGACCTGCCTGCGCGGGATCGATGTTGCTATTCTTGCGGGCGGCATGGGAACGCGTATCAGTTCCATACTTGGAGACACCCCCAAGGCGTTGGCGCCCATAAACGATAAACCTTACCTGGATCATTTGCTCGATTGGTTTGCAGGTTTCGGGGTCGATAACATAGTTCTCTGTCTTGGCCATTTGTCGGATTCCATCGTTGCCCATGTCGCAGGCAGGCAAGGCATTTCTTGTGTTGTCGAGCCTGAACCCCTGGGGACCGGCGGCGCTATAAAATTTGCCCGCGATCAGCTTGGCAGCGATGATGTTTTGATTATTAACGGCGACACCTGGTTGGATGCGGACCTGTGCCAATTTTACGCAAGCCATAAAAAGCAGGGCTGCCCGGCTTCTATCCTTTGCTTGAGCGTCGATGATGTTTCAAGATACGGAAGCGTCCAAATAGATGATGAGAAAATAACCATGTTCTTTGAGAAAGACCCTTCAAAAACAGGGCCGGGGCTTATTAGTGCCGGGGCCTACCTTTTTTCTCAAAGCGCGCTGGATCAATTAATGCTCACAGAAGGCGGCTCAATTGAAAAAGATTTTTTGCAAACCCGGCCCCCGGGATCCATTCATGGCTTTGTCGCACGTTCCGCCAACTTCATCGACATTGGAACACCCGAAAGCCTGTCCCAGGCAAGTGCCGTTATGCCCGGAAGGTCTTAGCCTATGATCATTTCCCGCACCCCCTTCAGGGTCTCGCTTTTTGGTGGCGGCTCGGACTATCCGGCCTGGTACAGGGAACATGGCGGTGCCGTGTTCGGCTTTTCCATCAACAAATACTGCTACATTTCCATGCGCGAACTGCCGCCTTTTTTTGAGCACAAGCATCGCATTGTTTATTCAGACATCGAACTGATCAACGAAATAGACGAGATCAAACACCCCGCCGTGCGCGCCGTACTGCAGGAACTCAAACCTCCAAAAGGTCTGGAAATTCAACACCAGGGCGACCTTCCTGCCCGCTCAGGCCTGGGGTCCAGTTCGTCCTTCACCGTTGGTCTGCTCAATGCCTACTACGCTCTATCGGGTAAAATGATCCCCAAACGCAAGCTGGCGGAGATGGCCATTGATCTTGAACAGAACGCCATGAAAGAACATGTCGGCTCGCAAGATCAAATCTGGGCGGCCTTCGGGGGCATGAACCATATTGAATTTAACCAGGATGATACTTTTTTGGTCAACCCGCTCATCATCGATACGAATCGACGCAAAAAGTTCCTTGGCAATCTGATGTTGTTCTTCACCGGGCTTTCACGTTACGCCACCCAAATTGCCGAAAAACAAATCGCCAATCTACCCAATCGCCAGTCTCACATAATAAAAATGGTCGATATGATTGCCGAGGCCGAAAGTATTTTGCAGAACGCCAACGCACCATTCGCCGACATCGGGCAATTACTGCATGACTCGTGGATGCTAAAAAAAGAACTGGCCAAGGAAATCTGCCCCCCCGCAGTCGAGGAAATATACCAGGCTGCCCTTGATGCCGGTGCCACGGGCGGGAAATTACTCGGCGCTGGTGGTGGCGGCTTCATGTTGTTTTACGCCGAACCCGAAGCGCAGCCGAAAATAAGAGAAGCGCTTGGCAATCTGACCGAGGTTCATTTTGATATCGATCATGCCGGATCGAAAATCGTTATCTATGAACCCGACGGGCTGGACGCACAGGATTAAATGGGCAATTGCACGAATAAAGCACCGCCATCGACGAACGTCGTTGCCGGATTTATTAACTCAACATATTCATCGCCTGCCCTTTTCGGACCATCACCAAATCGCCATTCATAATCGTCAAAAATAATCCACCCACCTGGTTGGACCATGGGCGCCCATTTTTCATGATCACGGACAACAAACTCGTAATCGTGATTGCCATCAATATGTAATAGCGAGATTTTTCCGGTGTACGAGGTCTCTCCCAATTCGGAAATGACCGTACCTCTCTGGTAGTCGGGGACCGCATTTTCAGCAAATGAGCGAATGAAATTGACGTTCCCGGCGGCGCTTATATTCATTATGAAGCCCTGATGAATAAGCCCGTAATCCCGCTGACTGACCGTCGAGGCGACAATGTCCGCATCATCGGCACTACGCGCCATCAGATCCCAGGGATCAAGACACAAAATATTTCCGATGTCATAACGGCGCGATAGCCAAGACATGACATAAGCAGATTTTCCATAAAGGGCGCCAATTTCGACAATGTCGCCTTTGGGCAACAGCGGAAATATTTTGCTCAGGGCGGCAATTTTACTATCGACCATTTCGCCTTCAATACGCCAGGCGGTTTTCAGGATGCCCGCCAATTCCAGTTGCGACAAAGGCGAGGCCAGTTGGCTCGCCGCCTCAAGGGCTTGACGATAAGGCTGTTGCTCTACGCCAATTGGCGATGGCTCAAGGACTTCAACCCCGTCTATATTTTTGACAATGTCCTTAAGCAAGCCCCAGGCAATGTTGTGCGGGCAATAGATCAGGCTCACCTCGTATTCGGCTATGCACTGCGCTATTTTTTCAGGAAAGTCAGGTTCTGTTATATAGGGCACATCGGCCCAATGCTTATAATGAACCCGCGCCGGATCATTTTCGACTGATGAGACCCCCAAAGCATCGGGGTGCGTGGTCAGAAAGTCCAGTGCGCGTGGCAAGCCAGCAGGAAAAACGAGAATCGACATGAATTTTGGCCGTGTTTTATGTGGTTAAAATCAACGAAGGATATAGACTATCGCCGAGGCGAGAACAATGATGATAAGGCTCTTCTGATCCCTTATAGGCATGACGCAGGAATAAATGAAAACTGTACTTCTAACGGGCGCGACCAGTTTTATCGGCTTGGCGCTGTGCAAACAGATGAGCGAAATGGGCCTGGATGTCCACGTCGTCACCCGCCCGCAAACAGATTTATCCCGCTTTGATGCCTGCATAACGCCCCCGAGCATCCATTTGGACGACGGTTCTGCACAGTGTTTGGGTGCGATCGTGGGCGCGAGCCAGCCCGATGTCGTCTACCACATGGCGACCAAGTATGTTCGCGAGCACACCGCCCATGATATTGCGCCGATGCTCGAATCGAACATCGGATTTGGGGCGCACCTTCTTGAAGCGATGTCCGAAGCCCAGGTTAGCAATCTTATTTACGCCGGCACCTACGCCCAACACTACGGCGAAGATGAAGACCGGGCGCTTAACCTGAACGCCGCGACCAAGGAAGCTTTTCGCACACTCGTTGATTATTACGTGGATGCGAAAGGGATATTTGCGGCTCAACTAACCCTGTTTGACGTCTATGGGCCCGGTGACTGGCGCTTCCGTCTGGTTGATGCAATTCTTAAAAGCCTGCGCACCGGGGACGGCCTTCCCCTGCCCAGCGAAGACCTGCCACTGGACCTTATCTATGTCGATGACGCGGTTTCGGCTTTTGTTCAGGCTGGCCAGCTAATGTGCAAGTCCCCCGCGTCCATGAACGGCCGAGAGTTCGCGGTGTCATCTGGTGATCAACGCTTGCTCAGTGAAATTATTGATACCTTTGAACAGGTCTTTGGCAAAAAAGTTATCCGGGAGTGGGGCAAATTCCCCATTCCCCAACGGGCCCCCAGAAGCCTTTGGCGCGGCGAACCCGTGCCGCAATGGCAGCCGAGAGTTTCCCTTGCCGAAGGTGTCCGCCGTCTTATCGACGAACAAGGAGAGCCCTTAAAGTGAACGTTCTAGACACCACCTTCCCAGACGTAAAAATCCTCACGTTCGAGACCTTCGGTGACGAGCGCGGCCTGTTCGCCGAAACCTGGAGCGAGAATTATCGTGATCAACTGCCCTTAAGCCCCAACTGGGTGCAGGATTCTTTTTCAATTTCCCGACACAAAGGCACGATACGCGGACTGCACGTGCAAACGCCGCCGGGTGAGCAAATCAAACTGGTCCGACCCATAAGAGGGAGCATTTTTGATGTCGTCGTCGATATCCGCCACGGCTCGCCTACCTTCGGGCAACACTTCAGCGTCACCTTAACTGCCGGGGACAATCGGCAATTGCTGATCCCACCCCATTACGCCCATGGCTTTTGCACACTGGAAGACGATACGGAAATTTTTTACAAATTATCGGGACTGTATCATCCGGAAACCTATATCGGTATCCGCTGGGACGACCCGGCCCTGAAAATTGACTGGCCGGTATCAACTCAGGACGCCGTCCTTTCGGATAAAGACCAAATTCTGCCCATGCTGGCCGACCTGCCATCGGTTTTTACGGACTGATCAGTTTCCCCATTTGGGAATTCTGCCCAGCAAGAACGAAACTGCGCCGTGGGTCACGGCGAAATCCCGAACCAACCTTTTTCGATCAAGGACGAGGGCATAAAAAAGCGCCTTGGGTGCTTTGGCCCCAATGAGTTTCCATGCCTTTGCCCGCGCAACGCCTGGGGCCCCATGCTTTTCAAGAACATAAAGACTTCCCCAGGCGAGATTCCAGTCCTTGCGCCAGTGCTGACTGACTGAAGGCGCGGTAGAGCCACTGTTCATGTGATGGGCGAGGATGTTGGGCATGTTGATCATACTGTACCCGGCCTTGGTGATCCTTAAGGCCAGGTCCAGGTCTTCCTGGTACAGAAAAATATTTTCATCAAAGCCGCCGATTTCTTTTATCGCCTCGGTTCTATAAAGGGTGATCGCGGCCGAAGAAAACCAACTACAAAACGGGCCATCGCACTGTACATCGCAAAGGCGATGGCTTAATTCATTTGCTCCCATGACCCACATCTCGACCCCTTGACGCGGCACTTCCAGGGCTGGCGATACAAGGGCCGCACCGTCATAGGATTTAAGCGCATGATACAGGGCCTCAAGCGCCTCTACGGAAATTTCCGTATCCGGGCTGATGGCGAACAAATAGGGCGTCTTGACATAGGCAAGGCCGGTATTAAAGCCGCCACCATAACCAAGGTTGCGCTTATTTTCGATCAATGTCACTTGCGGAAATTCGGCCCTGATATAGTCGACCGACTGATCCGCACTGGCATTGTCGACGACAATGATTTCTTCGGCCTGAAGGAACGGCTTCAGGCTTGAGCCGATGATTTCTTTGGTATTGTAACTAACTGAAAGAATCGTGATTTCATCCCAAAAGGACATGCCTTTCCCCATCTTCTTGTTGTGCATCCACTGTATAGAACATAATCATTTATTACGTATGGAAGATAGCCCCCGGATCGTCTATAAAACGCGCAGCTTGATCTGGTTTTTCAGATCCAGGCTAGCTTCTTTATCGGGTCGGAGAATTATCAATGGAACGCGTTCTTGTCACCGGTGCCGGCGGTTATATTGGCACAGTTTTAGTCCCCATTTTACTTGAGCAAGGGTACAGCGTTCGCGCCTTAGACCGGTTCTTCTTCGGCCAGGGCCTGCTTCCCCAGTCCGATCATGTCGAGACTATTCAGGAAGACATTCGCCACATCAAAATGGAACACATGAAAGATGTCGATTATGTCATCGATCTGGCGGCCCTTTCCAATGATCCCAGTGGCGAGCTTTTCCAGGACGCGACACGGGCGATCAATCATATCGGACGCGTTAAAGTCGCGGCCCTGGCTAAAGAAGCAGGGGTCAAGCGCTACATTCTCCCCTCATCGTGCAGCATTTACGGCTTCCAGGAAGAGGGCGTAATCGCCGATGAGAAAAGCCCGACCAATCCGCTGACGACCTATTCCAAAGCCAACGAAATGGCCGAAGAAGGCACCCTGGCCCTGGCCGATGACGTCTTTTGCGTGGTTGCCTTGCGGCAGGCGACAGTCTATGGCTTCTCACCGCGCATGCGCTTCGACCTTGCTATTAACGGCATGACATTTGGAGCCTGGAAAACCGGGAAATTACCGCTGATGCGCGACGGCTCGCAATGGCGACCGATGATTCATGTACAAGATACCGCACGCGCCCAGGCCTTTATGCTGAAAGCCCCAGCAGACAAGGTTAATGGACAGATTTTTAATGTTGGTTCGGAACGCAACAATTATCAACTAGGCCCGCTTGCGGAAATAGTCGCCAAAACGGTCCCCGGAGATGTGGAAATTGAATGGTATGGCGATCCCGACCATCGCTCCTACCGGGTAAATTTTGATAAAATCGTGGCTCTCGGTTACGCCGCCAAGTACGGTGCCGAGGATGGCGTGGCCGAACTTATAGAAAAGCTGGAAGCCGGCACGCTCGACAAGACAACGAAAACCATCACCCTTGATTGGTATCGGGAGCTGGTCAAATTTCAGGAAATCATCCATCAAACGGAAATGCACGGCGGCCTGATCGATATCTCCTGAACTTAAAGTCGCTTCTTTAAGGGCAGTTGCTGATTATCCTGACTGATGAAGTCGGTATACCTGGGGTGATTGAACAGGTGGCAGCCATAAATTTGCCGATACCAGCCAAAGTCATTTGGCCCGGTCAGGTGCTGCACTTTTCCCAATTTATAATCTTCGGATTCTTCATTGAATTCCGTAATTGCCTTCAGCACGCCGGTGAAATCATTACACAGGGCCAGGGCGTCCCCGATAATGTCGTCCATGTAACAGAACACGCGTGGCAAGCACATTTCAGGCCGTGATCTGAAAATGTCGAAAGCGACCATTGTCGAAGAATAATAATCCAGATCAAACATCACCGCGCCAACCTTGGCGTGCTCGCCCTTTTCCAGCCAGTTCGACAGGGTATCGCTGACGTTACCTAAAACAAGCTTGCTTCGGGTCAACTGGCTTTTCAGTTTCTCCTGGTCCATGGCGTAAAACCCTTCTTGCCACAGATAAGGCAAATCTCGGTAATCGCTTGGCTTTGGTAAACCTTCGGCATTATCAAACCCGTAGACTTCAATTTTGATACCGACGAGCTGTTCAATATGTTTGGCGTGGAATTCAATATTTTTCAAACCATTGCCACCGGCAACGCCAAATTCAACAATCGAGATTTTCGGCTCGTTCAGCTTTTTTGCCAAAACAGCCGCGTTATAAATGCAATAGGCGTAATGCGGCCTTGGCAGGGCCTGCAAAATCAGCTGCGTTTCATAGGAGAACAACTTGGTGATCTTGAACTTCTTGAGCAACTTGACCCAATAATACAGAAAGGCGTCGTCAACGATTGTATTTAACGTTCCATAGTAATTCATTAAGTAGTCCTTGGTACATCATTTGCATCTTCGGCCAGGGACAGCACATATTGTCCATAGGCAGAATTTGACATTTTTTGGCCGAGCTTTGCCAAATCATCTGCAGTAATCCACCCCATGCGCCAGGCGACTTCTTCAATGCAAGCAATGCGCAACCCTTGCCGACTTTCTATGGCGGCGATGAAATTGGCGGCTTTCAGCAGATCCGATTCGTTGCCCGCGTCCATCCAGGTATAGCCACGGCTCAAATGTTCGACGTGCAGAGTCCCACGGCGTAAGTATTCGCGGTTTACATCGGTAATTTCTAGCTCGCCACGCCCCGAAGGTTGCAAATTTCGGGCAATGTCGATGACATCATTTGGGTAGTAATAAAGCCCGATAACGGCGTGGTTCGAGGTCGGACTTTCCGGCTTTTCGACAATCGACAGAACATTACCATCGCCGTCTAATTCTACAACGCCGTACAATTGCGGCTCCTTGACGCCGTATGAAAAAATAACAGCCCTGTCACTAGCAGCTGCTCTTATTAACCGTTCGGCCAGTCCATAACCGAAAATAATGTTGTCACCAAGAATCAGCGCGACTTCGTCATCACCGATAAAATCAGCGCCAATGATAAAGGCCTCGGCTATTCCTTTAGGGTGTTCCTGGGGCGCGTAGGATATTTTAAGGCCAAGAGTACCGCCATCGCCGAAAAGTCGCTCGAACAAAGGCAATTCATCAGTTGAGGAAATAATCAATATTTCCCTGATACCCGCCAGCATCAAGACGGACAGGCCATAATAGATCATCGGCTTGTCATACACGGGTAATAACTGCTTGCTGACGCAGAGCGTTGAGGGAAACAGCCGGGAACCGGTCCCGCCTGCTAAAATGATGCCTTTTCTCATGGCTTAAACCTACATTAATAAAACTCGGTACAAACTACGCACTGCCCGACAAAGTGTCGATTAAGAATATTCTGCCGAAAAATAGTAGGTATTGCCACGCAGCCAAACTATAAAGTGCCATTCAAGATTTTGAATAAGAAATCCAACGTAAACTAGGGCAATGAATATTGCTTGATCCACGCACAATATCCGGGGAGTTAAGATAAAGTGTCCGTCAATCTGAAAAATGCTCCGCTCTCCAGAAACAGTGCCGAAATTACGATTACGCTTCTTATGCCCACCCTCAACGAGATAGAGGGACTGAAACTGATCGTCCCGCAACTGGACCGTACTCTGGTCGATGATATTGTGATCCTCGACGGAGGCTCAAGAGATGGCACGGTAGAATATGCCAAGGAACAAGGCCTACGGGTTGAACGGCAGCGGCGGAAAGGCCTGGGACCGGGAATTTTCGACGCCGTCAGCGAGATGAAAACCAGCCATGTCATCGAGTTCAGCCCTGACGGCAATTGCCTACCTGAAATACTTCCTGAATTGGTCGCTCAAATTCGTAAAGGCTATGACATGGTTATGGTCTCGCGCTATCTGCCGCCAGCTAAATCCCAGGATGATACGTTTCTGACCGGAGTCGGCAATTTTCTTTTCACCCGCATGTTTCGCATGCTCGGCTCTTTTCCCATTACCGATGTTTTGGGCATGTACCGGGGTTATCGCTGCGACATTGTTCGTAATTACGATTTTGAACATTACCTATACGGCCCTGTTCTTGAGCCACTGGTCACCGCAATTTGTTCGGTCAATGGTCTTTCTATAATTGAAATTCCGGGCGATGAACCCTTACGGGTCGGCGATGAAAGTAAAATGTCGATCCCCTACAATGGTTCTTGCATCCTTCTGATGTTTGTCAGATTGTTGATACGGAAATACTTGAAAATAAAGATTTAACGGGCTTTTTTAGGTTCCCAATGAGCACTGCTAAACCCATAAAACAAAAAGTTATTATTATAACGGGGGCCAGCCGTGGCATCGGCGCAGGTGTTGCCCGACATGCAGCAAGCCAGAGATACGGCGTTTGCGTGAATTATAATTCAGCTGCCGAAGCGGCCGATCAGGTGGTTCAGGACATTGTTAGCGGTGGCGGTCAAGCGATCGCGGTCCAGGCCGATATTTCCGATGAAGACCAGGTCACGCGCCTGTTTGATGAATGTTTTTCCACCTTTGGCCGCCTCGACGCTCTGGTTAACAACGCCGGAATTTCAGACGCAAGGCAGGCTTTTCTCGATACCGACCTGAAGCGCGCCCAGGACTTATTTGCCACCAACGTATTTGGAACATTTATGTGTTCGGCCGAAGCGCTGCGCCGGATGTCTACCCTAAGCGGCGGCAATGGCGGCGCAATCGTCAACGTCTCCTCCCAGGCAGGTGTTTTTGGCGGCAACCAGATAACAACTTATGCCGCCACGAAGGGCGCTATCGACGCCTTTACCAAAGGGCTCGCCCGCGAAGCCGCCGCCCACGGCGTACGCGTCAATGCGGTCAGGCCGGGCGTCATCGATACCGGTCAATTTTCGGAGCTTTCGCCCGACCAACGGGCGCACCTGGTTGCAGGAATTCCGCTTGGTCGTATGGGCACGGCAAGCGACGTCGCCGAAGCTATTTTATGGCTTGCCTCCACCCAGGCATCCTACGTCACCGGCACGATTGTTGATGTTCATGGCGCACGCTGAAACGGCCAAAAAAAAGATTCTGATCTGTGGGGCAACCGGCTTCATCGGTCGCAACCTCACCGAACACTTAAGCCAAAGAGATGATCTTGAAATCCACGCCGTTCATTTCAAACGCCCCCCTTACATCTGCCCGAATGTCACTTGGCACAACGTCGATTTAAGGCGGCTTGAAGAGCTTGAGTCCATAATCAAGAACGTTGATGTTCTGATACAAGCGGCGGCAACCACATCGGGGTCGGGGGACATCGTCAACCGGCCCCATATCCATGTCACCGACAATGCCGTCATCAATTCCTTATTGCTCAGGGCCGCCTTCGACCACAAGGTCGGCCACTTCATTTTTTTCAGCTGCTCGATCATGCATCAACCCAGTGACCAGCCTTTAGGCGAGAATGACTGGGATGCCAATGCCGAGATGTCACCAGCCTATTTTGGCGCCGGTTGGACCAAGGTTTATCTTGAAAAAATGTGCGAATTTTTCGCCCGTCAAGGTGAGACCAAACATACCGTCATTCGCCATTCCAACATCTATGGCCCCTATGATAAATTCGATTTAAAGCGCAGCCATGTCTTTGGTGCATCCATGACAAAATGCCTGACATCGACAAATGGCAAAGTCCCGGTATGGGGATCGGGAGAAGAACAGCGCGATCTGTTATACGTTGCCGATCTGGTCGATTTTGTCGAATTGGCAATGGACGCTCAGGATCACCCATTCGAGCTTTATAATGTTGGTTCTGGCCTGGGCGTACGGGTCAGGGATCTGGTCGCTAAAATCATTGCCTTAAGCGGTGAGGCGCTGGAGATGGATTTCGACCTTACGAAACCGACCATCAAAACAAACATCTGTTTGGATTGTTCAAAGGCAAAAAAAGATCTCGGCTGGACAGCCAAGACTTCGTTGGAAAAAGGCATCGAGAAAACCATTGCCTGGTGGCGACAAAATATTTCGCCTGAATAAGCCGCTTACTTATCAGCCATGGCGAGTTTCTGTTCCGGCCTTTCAACGAAGAAACTGTTGTCGGCATAGATTTTTCTGATTTCTGCAAAATCCGCCTCGGAAAAAGCGCCCAAATCGCTGGCGCGGGCGTTCTGCGTCGCCTCGATAGGACTTAATATTCCCGGAATAACCGCCGCAACGGCTGCATGGGTGATACAAAACCGCAGCGCTGCCAGAGACATGGAGTTATCGCTTTTGGGCGCCAAAGAGGCCGCATAAAGCGCCCGGCCTTGTTGCCATTTCTCGACTTGTTCTTTCGGCCAACGGCTTCGATGATCTGACGGGTCAAAACTGACAGCGCCCGAAAGCCTTGAGGACAGGAAGCCAAAGCAAAGCGGCGTTCTGGCGATAATGGAACACCCTGCACCCTGGGCCTTTTCGAAAGCCCCCGAGTCTATCGCCCGTTGATCCATTAAGTTGAGGTTTAACTGCAAGGCATCCAAGGGGTACCGCTCTAGCAATATCTCGCAATCTTCCGGGCCGCGAACCGATACCCCAATGGCCTTGAGTTGACCGGTTTTTTTTAATGTCGCCAGGTAGTTGAAGGTTTCCTCCAGCGCCGGGTCGTCGGGATCGGGATTATGCAACATCAGCATATCCACATAATCGCTGCCCAATCGCCCAAGGCTTCCCTCCAGGGAACGATTTACCGCCGCCGCCGAAAAATCATGGGGCGAATGGTAATCGTTAAACCCGGCTTTGGTGGCAATCACCACATCCTTGCGACGACCTGCAAAGACCTCTCCAAGCAACGACTCGCTACGGCCATTTCCATAAACGTTAGCGGTATCAAAGAAATTGATGCCGTTATCAAAAGCCGTTTCCAGGGCCTGGCGAGACACAGCGTCGCTTGTTTCGCCGTATGACGTCGCCCCGGCTGTCTTCCCGCCAATGCCCCAGGTGCCAAAGCCAATTTCAGAAACCTTAAGGCCGGTTTTCCCGAGCGCGCGATACTTCATCATTTATCCTTGGGGGAGAAGCCGTCAATAATGACCGGCAAGCTCTTCCTTGTAGTCAACGGGGCGAGAGTTATAAAGGTAAGCGCCTTTCTTGTTGCCCCACCAGACAACTTCCTGACACCAGACATCAAATTCATCATAGGCGGCTTCGGCGCGGTTGATAAAGATGGCCGCCGGTTTTTCGCTCAGGTCCACAGGCCGTCCGGTTTTCACCCCTTCACAGAATTCAAGAATATTATAATTCAGGTGCAGTGACTGGTCCTGATCCAGATAGGGCTGATTGATCATCTGGGCGTTGAGCTCTATGGAGTTCGATAAAATGCCGGTGGGCAGGGACGCCTTTTCGCGCTGTAAGGAACGGGCGATCAACTTTTCCGCCTCGGCAAAAAAGATCGGCCACTTTTTCTCTTCGGCAAATTTAATGAAAATGTATTCGTCTGCCGGCCAGAAAATTCCCAGCCATTTTTCCGAATAGACATATTCAAAACCACCTTGCTGAATGGCGTACGCCGTTTCCTCAAAGAAATCTCTGATTTCAGCGATCTGCGGGAATTCATCCTTGTCAACATCAAGGAAGGCTTCAATCATTGCTCGCATTGAAAGACCGCCAATCTCATGGGCCAGCATCATTGGAATTTGCAAAACCTTGTCAAAATACAAAAATGCCGACATCCAACAGAATGATCTGGTTCGCCGCCAGTCATCGGGGGGCATGGAATCGGTGGCGATCACCAGGTCCTGAATTTCCGATATATCATCCTCATTTCGTTCAAGCTTGCCATGAATATTGATGATTTCCGACTCCACGGTAACGATGCCGTGTTTACGCATATAGTCCGCGTTGCCCATTTCCGCATTCGGCAGAATAGACAAATTGTTGAATTGAATGCGGTTGTGCTGGCCGCTTGAAATCAGCTTTTCCACCCCGTTGGCAAAACTATCATAGGTTTCCCCTGGCAACCCCAGGATCAAATCGGAATAGGTCTCGACCTTTTCCTGAGTAAAACGGCGTTGCAATTCAAGATAGGTGTCGATGGAAATATTCTCACGCTTGATATTTTCTAACGTCAGGGGATCCAGGCTTTGCATGGAAAGGGCGACACCTTTATTTAGGCCTGCTTCGGCAAGAATACGTTCTGTTTCATAAGCCCGCTCGGTCGCATTCTTGGTGTTTTGAACGGACAGCGCCATGGGGAAACCGGTTTTTTTCTTTAGCTCGGCAATGTATTTCACCAGCTCGATATCGCGCGGAAGGATACCGAAATTTGCATCACAGCAGAAAATAAACTCGATCCCTTTGTCGGCAAACCAGTCAGCCTCTCCATACAGCCGCTCAAGCTCAAACTTGTTTAGCTTTGCCGCCGTCGCCGATCCCCAGTCACAGAACGTACAGGTGAAGGGACAGCCTCTGTTGGTTTCCCACAGGCCGATCCATTTCTCATCGGGGCAGGCTTCCATCAAATCATCAAAGACACGACCCAAAAACGGCGAGGGTAATTGTTCAAGGTCGCGCATGCGCACGACATTTCCCGTCTTGATGAACTGGCCCTCTGCATCGATAAAACTAACCCCCGGAACTTCTGCCCAGTCCTTCGCAGACCCGCTTTGCAGAAGGTTCAAAAATGTCTGCTCGCCCTCGTTATGAACAACCACATCGATAAACGGATGTTGACGGAGAAATTGTTCCGGCTCATCAGGAACCTGCGGGCCACCGAAAACAATCATCGTTTGCGGACGTTGGACTTTGAGCCCCTCGGCGATTGCAAGGGAAAGACGGGCATTCCAGACATACGTACTAAAACCGGCGACATCGGCAGATTTCAGATGTTCGACCGCCTGGGCAACAGGAATTCTTTTGAAAAGCGGAATCAGAAACTGGAAGCGATCCGGACTTTCGGCATGGCTTTTAACGAAGCTCTGCAAACAGGCGGCGGAATAGGGTAGGTAATTTTGCCCGGAAAAACTGTTGTTGATCTGAACCAGCCCAATTTTTGTTGTTTCTGTCATTTAAAGAACCTGTGTATCAAAATAAAGAGGTATCGCCATCATAAGGAGTCACATACCAAGCCGCTTCCAAGTCCAGCACCCCCGTTAGATAATCATCGCAGGCCTTATAGTAAAGTGGCCATGTAGGCATGCGGCGGACGAAGGGGCGATGGCGAAGAACCTGGGTGCGCAATAAAACTGGTAGTCCGATGACTTCAAGAACATGGCAGCCTGTCTGCCGGACAAGCTGGTAAGCCTTGGCAAGCAGGGCCTCCAGCACCTGCTCGTTGTCACCGGCGATAAAAAAATCGACGATTTTCAGTCTTTTCAGGCCAATATTTGGGGCGTCTTCCTGAACAACCACGGCGTAGCCCGTTAATGCCCCGTCCTGACGATAAACGAGGATTTGACTTCTCTCCGCCATGCCCTTAGCGCCGAAGTGCCAACGCAGACAGGCGGCTGACCGGCAGGCCAGCAATTTCGCCGCTTCACTCTGTTTGGTTTGCCATAAGTGATCAAAGGAGTCGTCGATATCATCGATACCGATGACCTCAACAGAAGAGGCCTCGCCTTTTGGCCGACGACGGCTGATCGCCATCACACTATCAATCAACAGGCCGCCAATGCCGCCCAATAGTGAAACCAGCGTGGCCGGAGCATTCTTTTTGCGCAATGTCGCGCGCAAAAAACCGCCGCCATCAACCGGCCAATACAGAACCTGATCGTAATCGGGTTGCGGGATTGGGTGCGCGCCGTACTGTTCAAAAAGGCGACCCGTCGGTTTGATCCCGGTCGTCACCAAAAGCAAGTCCACATGGGCTTGCGAGAAATAGGCTTCCGCCAACCGGGATGTCTGTCCGCGATAATCCTTTTCCACGCCCCATTGGCTGGCGTCGGCGACGATAACCTGGCGTTCACCATAAGAGTAAAGCAAGGGAATATTACCAAAAAACCCAACCATTTTACCCTGGTCTTCTAAAACCCAACCAAGCAAAGGCTTGTCGCCATCCCCCTTCATTGCCGGATTATCAATCCACAGACGCCGCCAATGGGCGTCAATAGCGGCTTCCCCCATAGGCATGATCAGGCCCAGGTTGCGCAACAATTTCGTCGCCTCCTGAGCATCATCAAAAGTCGCTTCACGAAGTTGGCTGGTTTGCTCGTTCATGCTCTCACAAGCTCAGGAAATAACGCAGTTGATGAGTGCTCCAATTAGCCAGAACGTGATCGCGGCGAATTCTATATGGATCATCGCCTAGACCCATGCGCCCGCGCTCGGTCGTCGACATGGATTTATAACCAGCCTGGTGGGCTAAGCCGGGATCACGCTGGATATTAAAATCACGCCCCGGAATGCCGAAGGGGGCGCAAAAATGTTCGCACCTCAGGCCCATATTTTCCTCGATAGCGGCCTTTGAATCCATAAGCGCCGTCGTGACGGCTTCGGTTTCAAGACTAGCCAGCCGTGAATGATAAACCGTATGGGAACCGATGGTCATACCGGCCGCAGCCATATCCCGGCAATCCTGCCAATTCAAGAATTCCAGCAGCAGCAGCCGATGGTCAAAAAAATCAAGCAGCCTGTCGCGATCCTGCTCAATGTCTGTGCCAATATAATCAGTCGCCAGATAGAAAGCGCCCGGTGCCTTATGGTCCAACAGAATTGGCATGGCGTGGGTGGCACAATTCTTAAAACCATCATCGAATGTAATGCAAAAATAGCGGCCCTCGATGGGCGTGTCAGAGCCTATCAAGTGCAGGGCATCATCAAGGGAAATAAAGTCGCCAAATTGGCGCAAATACTTTAACTGACGGGCAAACCCGGTCTGCTCGTCATCGAAAACATGGTGGTAATAGGGAAATCTTATCCATCCCGAAGTACTAGCGATTGAACGCCCTATAGACAGGGCAAAGACGGCACTGTCCCTGAGTAAACCCCGCAAAGACCTGCCTTTGGAAAAATCACTGAAGCGGCAGACCGGAGTTTCAGGCGGCATCGACATAAACCTCTATAGGGTCGCTTGGCGGGGTTGTGGTTGCCTTGGATTCAACATGGATTCGGATGGTTAGTTCAAGCATTAATAATTGATAGAGACGAAAACCATGACGAACCGGATCAGCGAGCAGGCGATCAATACCGCCAGCTGTCCACCAGCCACGGGCCAGGGCGTCTTTGGATTTAAGAATTTGACTCGCACTGGCACCCAGTCCTGCCGACATCCAGGCAGGAACCGGCGAGGCGAAGCCTTGTTTAGGCGCATCAATGATGTTGGCTGGCAAATAAGGGTGGGCCATTTCACGCTCTAGGGCCTTTTGCCTGCCGCCAGGTGTCCTCACATTTTCAGGCACAGCAAGCGCCGCCTCAACCAGCCGATGGTCAAGAAACGGCACCCGGCCCTCGACCCCGACCGCCATGGAGGTTCGGTCAAGTAGGCACAGCAGGTCATGGGGCAGGTAGGAACCGAGATCGGCATAGAGCATAGCCAATTGGCCGCCGCCTTCATATTCTTGGGCGAGGCGGGATTGTTCCGAACCCCTTTGGCGCAAATCAGAACCGATCATATCGCGTATGGGCAAGGGGAATGAGGTCGAGTGATCGTGCAGATAGCCGCCCGGATCGGCGAAGAACTTTTCGGCCCGGGCTAACTGCCAAGCCGTCATCGGTGACAATAAATCGACAATGGGCTCTATTAATCCGCGGCGCAGAATTCCTGGGATTTTCAAATATTGTTGTTCGACAGGCATTTGAAAATAACGCTCATAGCCAGCGAAAATTTCATCACCACCGGTGCCATTAAGGGCGACCTTCAGAGATTTCCCCAAGGCCTGTTCGATCATGAAATTTGGCAACACAGACGCGTCGCCTAAGGGTTCATCGCAATGCCAGGCCAGCTTCGGTAACAGCGCCCCTGTCCCCGCCGCCGGTAAATCCAATACCTGATGATTGGTTTGATAACGTTCCGCCACTTGGGCGGCCAGCGGACTTTCATCGACGGCGGCACCCTCGAAACGGACGGTAAAGGTATTGATCGGCTTGTGCGACTGCTCGGCGGCAAGGGCTACCATCAAGCCGGAATCAATGCCGCCCGACAACAGCGCGCCAACAGGCACATCGCTGCGCATCTGTAAACGTAGACTGTCCTTTAAGATATCGGTCAAGTGTCGAGCGATATCTTCCCCACCTGTCGGAAGATCGCTGGCAGGCGTGGCGCGCCAATAGTGCTCGACAACTATCGAGCCATCGGCCCCGGCACGCAACAAATGGCCCGGCGGCAATTGCCGGATCCCTTTATAGAGTGTTTGTGGATCAGGCACATAGCCATGCCCCAGGTAACTGGCAACGGCGCTTTCATCGACTTGCGGCTTAACCAGGCCGGAGGCAAAAAGCGCCTTTATTTCAGAGGCATAAAGAATCCCGCCACCCGGCAGTTCGGTCCAGTACAACGGCTTGATGCCAAGCCGGTCACGAACCAGTGTCAGGCGATGCGCGGTTTGCTCATAAAGCGCCAAGGCGAACATACCGTTTAAATCCCGATAGAAATTCTCTCCCTTGGCGCTATGCAGGGCTAACACCGTTTCCATATCGCCGTGGGTTTTATAAGGGTAGGCGGAATGGTTTTTGCGAAGCTCAAGATAATTGTAAATTTCGCCATTGCCACTCAACACCCGGCCACCGCGCTTATCGATAAGCGGCTGATCGCCGGTTTCCAGGTCGATGATCGCCAAGCGGCGGAACCCGGCCTGATAACGCCTGTCCTCGGAAATATAGCGGCCTTCGCCATCTGGCCCCCGGTGGGTGATAGTGGCAAGCATAGCGCCCATATCGACAACCCTGACGGTCGCCGCCGTTGGAAAAAAGAGCCCGGCGATGCCGCACATTTTACAAGGCCTCCACGATTATTATGCCTGCAAATGGCAGGGCTTGATCGTTTGAGAATTCGATCATACTGCCCTGCATTCCCTGGCCATAGGCGCGCCAGCACGTGACCAGTTGCAACGACAAGGCAGCGCCCGGGCAGGTCACGCGATAGGTTTTTGTCTGGCCTTGCAAAACGGCGACCCCATCCTTGATTTCAACCGCAAGCGGACTGACCAGTCGGCGGAAAATCTTGTGTCTTCCAACACCGCGAAGATCGTCTTTTATGCTCAAGTGATCGCCCGCAAAATCCCACTGGCGCAAATGTTCATTGGTTTTTCCGACGTGATGACGCAAACAAACCCCGCTGGCGCTGGCCGTCAATGCGGGCCTTGGCCCCGTGACATGGCGGCGGAATGTGTCGTCATAATAGGGGCGGTTGGGCAGGTAGGGATCGCCGCCATCAACGCTCAAACCATTATGAACGGTTGCCGAGCGATAAAGTGCCGCATCGCCGGTTTCACCATAAGCACCGCGACCCGGATCGACAAACAACGCCTCGTTCTTATAGTGCACTTCGAAACTGCCCATATCTTGATGGCCGTGACCTGGCATGAAAGAGAACCCTTCGGGAGAGGCATGCCATAACCCCGACCACGGGCCGCTATCGAAACGCAACCAGCCATCGGCGGCCAGTGTTTTGGAGGCAGGGCCAAGCGCTAGATCACCAAGCAACCTGTCGGGTGAAATATCGGGTGAAATATCACCAACTAAGGGCATCCCGCCGGGCAACAACAATGCCCCGGCGGCGCTCTTCATTTTTTCACAAATGGCGTTTAATTCGACGGCTTCTGGGCGGGCGTAAGCGGCGGCCAGGTCAGCGGCTTTCTGATAAAGCCGGAACACCAGAAAATGATAATGGCTCGATCCTTCCCGCAGAATGCCCGAAGGCAGGATGATCCGTTTGGCTTCTTCAAGTAAAATACGCCGCCCGATCTCGCGCGCCTTCTCCATGCCGAGATTGAGCCCAAGAAAATATAAACCCCGGCCATTATTGGCCAAATGGTTCGATGTGTGATGATCGCCAAAATACTCAAGCCTGGCCACGATTGCCTGAGCATGGGCGACAAGAACGCCTAGGGTGTCGTTCAAAGGTTCCGGCAGGCCGCTTTCGATGGCAAAAGCCAAAATATTGGTCGCCCGTTCGCTGGCCGTATACGGGTGCCATGCCCAGTGATCAGAAGGCGCGCCGTAAGCCTTGCGCCAGGCCTGCCACAAGGCCTGAACCCAGGCCAAGTCAATGTCATCCGTGGCCGTCATCCAGGCGAAGCGATGCAGAGCCAACAAGGTTTCAACATCATCGAAGGAACGCGAAAACAGGGCCTCTTCTTCCCCCGGTGAAACGCTAACCTCAAGCCCGGCAAGAACCAGCGTAATAGGCCCCGCTGGCGGACCGGCGGGCAAGGCACTTAAGTCCGTCACGCACCTCTCGCTGGCGAGCGGCATAATGTCGGCCAGGTAAGGTGGGCAATGGGGTGTGAAGGCGGGCGGGGCGGGCCAACGGCCCAAAGCCCGGCCCCTTAGCCAACGCCGCAACACAGGATCACTGGCTAACTGGCGGGTTTTTCGGATGACGGAGCGAAGAAGCATGTAGCCTAGTACCAGATCAATCTATATAGAAGATTACCAAATGAGTAAAAACGTATCCAAGCAGGAAGTGCAGGACTTTTGGGGGTCGCTGTATGACTCCCTTTACGACGATGTCGACAGCAATCTGACCCGCGAACAGCTTTTTAAAGGCATTGAGGCGCTGGAAGATATGTTCCGCCTTCGTAACTATATGGCTGTCGAGGAAATGCCCCTGGCAGACCTTAAAGGCCTGGCGGTCCTTGAAATCGGTCCAGGGGCTGGTGGTCATTCGGCGCTTTTCGCCAAATACGGCGCCAAAATGGTCAGCGCCGACTTGACCTATTCCCGAGCCCAGGCAACCCAGGCTAAGTTTGATTTAATGGGTGGCGATGCTGAAGGCTGCCAGGCCATGCAGTCGGACGCCGAGAACCTGCCCTTTGCCGATAACTCCTTCGATATCGTCTATTCCAACGGCGTCCTTCATCATACGCCGGACACAGAACGCTCAATCGATGAGGTGTACCGGGTTCTAAAGCCCGGCGGCCAGGCCGTCATCATGTTGTATTGCAAAAGCTCGTGGCATTACTGGATAAATATGTTCTTAGGCGTCGGCCTGATAACCGGAAAAATTTTCACCGGACCAAACTGGCTGGGTCGGGCCACGGAATGGGGTGGTAAAAACGAGCAGAGCATCATCAATCCGATTACCAGATGCTACACAAAAGGGAGCTGTCGCCGCCTGTTTAACCATTTCCAGAGCGTCAGTCTGCGAAAAGGAGAGTTCTATCTCTACCTGATCCCCAAGCTGGGCCGCCTTTACAGACGCTGGCAGATCAAGCGTTACGGCACCCATCCGGGCGGAATTTTGGTTTATGGCGAACCGTGGCCGATATCTTCGCCTTTGGAATTATGGCTGGGCAAGTATATCGGCTGGGACTGGTTTGTTTCGGCGCGCAAACCGAAGGATTAAAAAGCCCCCGGTAACTCTGCAAACGTGTCGATAAACGCTATCGCTTTCAGTTCCGTAAACGGCACATGGCAATAGCCGTAGGTCACGCAGACGACGGGAATACTTGCGTCATTGGCCGCCATAACATCCATCTCACTATCACCGACGAAAAACGCGCCCTCAATTGTGCTTCCCATGGCGGCCAAAGTCTCAAGCACATGCCGTCCGTCGGGTTTGGGAAAGTGCGTGTCGGCAGGCGTCAGCACTGCGGTAAAAAACTTATCCAGCCCCAGGGCAGTCAAAACCGGTCGCGTCGTCTCGCCCGGTTTATTGGTGCAAATCCCCATTGCCACCCCATTAGTCCTAAGACCTTCAAGTACATCCATGACCCCAGGATAAACCACGGTGCTGGCGCTTGGATCTTCGAGATAAGCAGCGAAATAGCGTTCCATCAAGGGTGTGGCCAGTTTTTCATCACCCCCGCCCGTCGCTTGCAGCGCCTGGATCATGGTTTCCAGCGCACCACCGCCAAGCATGCCCCGCATCGCCTCAACAGAAACTTCCAGCCGGCCTTCCTCGACAAGCACCCGGTTGATGGCGGCGGCCACAGCCGGAACGCTATCGATCAAAGTGCCGTCAAGATCAAAGACAATGCTTTTAACATCGGCCATTAATAGCGGCCCCACAACAGATCATTGGCGAGCGCGTCCTCGACGACTTTCACGTCTTCGGGGCTATCGACGGAAAAATAAGGCCGGAAGGGCACCGGGGCGATGCGTTGGCGGAAACCGTTGTCGCAAATTCGGTTAGAATCGCAGGCCTCGGTTATTTCCAGTGGGCTTTCCGGTGTTTCGGTAAACCATTTAAGGAAGGCCCAGCGAAAACCAAAAATACCACCGACCCGCTTGGCGCCAATTTCCGGCGAAAATGTCTTAGCGTAAGGAATCGGCGCGCGCGAGGTGTAAAGCACATCGCCTTTGATATCGTGGACGATTTTCACCATATCCGGGTTGCGGTAAATTGCCTCGTCGATAATCGGCACCGCCAGCATAGTTCCATCAATGGCCGGATCATCCTCAAGCGGCCTGACCACGGCCTCGATAACGTCCTCGGCCAGCAATGGTTCGTCACCCTGTACGCAAACCACGATGTCGTCATCGTCCAGGTCGACGCCACACTTTCCCGCCGCTTCAGCGACCCGGTCCAGGGCGCGCGTATGGGTATCGGCAGTCATGATCACCGGGTAACCTTTGGCCTCGCCAAATTCCTGAATTTCCACATCACACGTGGCTAGATACAAACCATCCCACCGCCCGAACATTTTTGCCCGCTCGAAACAATGCTCAAGCATGGGACGCCCGGCAATGGGATGCAGAGGCTTACCGGGAAACCGGCTAGCGGCCATGCGGGCGGGAACAATACCGATAATTTTCAAGATTTGTGCTCTTTCTATTGGCTGGAGGGGTTGACGGTGACTTAAAAAAAGGAATGATACAAAAAATTCTATTGCTGAATAAAGGATACGCTTAATGCAAATCGATAAATCAGGAAAACGCCTGCTGTTTACAGCCTTGGCCGTTGCCTGGTGTTTCGCGGTTGCTACGGCTTACTACACATTCAACGTTGCCTATTACACTGAAAAAATCTCGACTTTTGGACGATTTTTTCTAACCCTGGTAGGATTGTAGATGCTGTCCTTAGTCTTTGTCCTTGCCACCACTATTATTTTCATTGGGCTTGGCGTTTCAATCGTCCGCTTTGTTGATCGCGATGATCTCCTGCCAGAAGGTGAGCGGATCGGCCTTGCTTTTCTTGTCGGCTGCATCCCCGTCTCCTTCGCCATTTATCTAATTGGGCCCTGGCGACTTGATGAGATTAGCATGGGGGGGTTGGCCGTCGTGTTTGCGCTTTTGGCCCTGCCCGGTTTAAAAACCATGCCCTGGCGGAGGTATATCTTAGCCATACGCCGGGAGGCATGCGCCGCAACCAATGACAAATGGCTCGCCCTGTTGTGGGCTACTGCAATTACGGTAACAGCGAGTTCACTCATTCAGGGGCTTGCGCCACCGAATGATTTCGACAGCCTGATGTATCACCTGGCCCTACCACGCTACGATGTCGAGTTGGGGTACATGAGCATTCCTTGGGACCGAGAGCTGGTTCAGTTTTTATTTCCGGGCTTCAGCATTAATTTTTCACGTCTGGCGCTGGTTCTTGCCGATAGTGGCGCAGCCCAGATGATCCATGGACTGTTCGGCATCATCGCCGCCCTGGGCTCTGCAATGCTGGTGCGCAAGCTTGGTTACGAGCACCGTATCGCCTTACTTGCAGCCGTGCTGTTCCTTGTTATCCGAGCCGTGATCTGGCAAATGGCCACGGTTGAGACAGATGTGACGTTCGCCGCTTATGGTATTTTTACCGTTCTCGCCTATTTTTCCTGGAACAAAGAAGGGAGCGCCCCACAAGCCTTTTTATTTGGATTACTTCTTGGCGCGGGCATCCTGATAAAGCTGACTGGCTTCGTACTTGCCGTCTCATATGCACCCCTTATTCTTTTCCACATCGCCAAGGATTTGATGGGACCAAAGCACTTGGTTCGCACAGTTTGGATCGGCCCACTGACAGCCCTTGCGGTCATCACCCCACATTTAATAAAGATGACAATTCTAACAGGAAACCCGCTCTTCCCGTTGCTCAACCCCCTGTTCAATCCCGACAAACCAGACTTAATAGGCGGCCTAGAAACCTTGAACGGCACCGGCATGGGGTTATTCGATTTGCTTAGCGCACCATGGAATTTTTCCGTACTTCCTATGCATTATTTCGACGGCATGGTCCTGGGCACCCCATACCTGTTGGCACTGTGTCCGCTGCTTCTCCTCGACCCTGGGCGTCGGCGTTGGTTACCAGTTTTATCGATTGTTCTGATTTTTTATGTCATCTGGTTCTACAAACTTTCACAGCAAGTTCGATTTCTGGTCCAGATTGCGCCGATAATGACGGCAGTAGCCGCCGTTGGCGCTACGGCGCTGTGGAAACGGACGGAAGGAATGGTTTTGTTGAAAGCCCCCCTTGTTCTGGTGCTGGTGATCATGGCCATCAATCAATTGATGTTTATCGGTGCCTACGCAGGTATTCGCCTGCCTGCCGCGCTCGGCCTCGTTAGCGCCGCTACCTTTCATGAAAAGACGCCCGCCATGGGTGGCGCATACTATAAGACCTGCACTTATATTGCCGAGAATCTAAAGCCTGGCGAACGATACTTCGCCAGCTTCAGCTGGATTTTTTATTATTGTCCACAAGTTCCAGCGATTGCCAATACCGTTTCAGAGGATACCAAATGGTGGCTTGATTCTATGACGCCCCCTGCAATATCACGGCAGGAATTTGTTGAAAGTATCATTGCCGCTGATCCGAAATATTTTATTACCGCAGTAAGTTTTTCCAGTCGGCGCAACCTCTCTGGAAAAACGGAAACTATTAAACTTGGCGCGTCCGACAGCCGCTTCGGGAAATATCTTCTGCCGGTCTTTGGGCAATTGAAACCTGTGAGCGAAGGGCGTTATTCGGCTGTTTACGACGGCAAGGAAGTTATAACCCTGTTGCGCAAGAAGGTTAATTAAACCGTATCGGTCAGGTTCCAGCGCTTCTTCCAGTTCTCATCTGCACAATAAATGCGATAGACAAGTTGCATGGTTTTCATGGCTTCATCCGAGGTGCCGTTCAGAATTTTACCGTCGCTCAGAATAGCATCAGCGAACTCGGCAATTTCATCGGCCCACGACAAATCACTTTCATAGTGGAATATTTCTTCTTTCGGGTCGCCACGATCATCGCCCCCGCTCCTGGCGATGGTAATGGTCTCATCGCCGTAACTTTTCGATCCAGAAAGAATGCCGCTAAGGATGATAGTTCCTTTCTCGAGCGTGATCTCAAGATGAAAGCGGTGCCGCCACTGGGTGCCCGATGAATGCAGCATGGCAACAACACCATCGGCCGTTTTCATCAGCGCGTAGGCGTTGTCCTCGACGTCGTGCTTCCAGTAATCATTAGAGATAAAGCTATGGATGTTGGTAAAATCTCCACCGAACAAACGGATAAGATCAACCATGTGAATACCTTGATCGAGTAGAATTCCGCCCCCCGCAAGGTCACGGCGAACACGCCAATCCGAGCCTTGGCCGAAGGTCACTAATTTTGATTTTCCGTAAACACCGCGCAGGTTTATCACACTACCCAACTCACCCGCCTGTACAATCTTAAGGGCCATGCGAACAGAATTATGATAGCGATGGTTAAATCCGTATTTTAATTTTTGCTCGGGGTGTTTTTTTTCACAATCAATGACCTGTTGAATATCAGCCAAATCACGCCCCGGCGGCTTCTCACAAAAAACATGCAAGCCCTTTTCAAGTCCGGCGATGACGACCTCTGCCGCCATATCGTTACTGATGCAGACGAAAAGGGCGTCCAGGTCCTCTTTAAGTAACTCCTGGTAGTGAGGGCTATAAGTGACCCCGTTCTCAAAGGTGCCTATTGCGCCAAAGCTTTGATCGCAAATGGCCGTAACGATCATGTCGTCGCGCTTGTTCATAACATCATGACGGCGCTTGCCGACAACCCCATAGCCAGCAATACCAACCCGCAAAGGCCGCCTCATTGCGCCGCGCTCCCAGGCCCCGGAGCCCGGTAAAGCCCAGAGATATCTTCGTTTACTCGACCAAGACGGCTTGACTGTTCGGTGCTGTCGACCGCGACCCAGTCGCCAGCTTCGTCTGATCGGTAAAATGCATGCAACAGCCTCAGCGTCGCCATGCAGTCCGCGCGGCTCACAGGATAGGGGGCTTGGCCAGAAAAATGCTTAACGATGTCGGCATACATTTCAGAATGTCCAAACCCATACACCGCACCATGTCCCTTGACACCAATAAAGTCTTCGCTGTTGGTTGCGCACGCTTCAGGGACGGGGGAAAACACTTGCAACTCATTTACGGCGACCCCTCCAATTTGCGCCAAACCCTTTGAACCAACAATTGAAATAGATGCCTCGAAGTCATCCGGGCGAGCGGCAGTCGTTCCCTCAAGAACCCCGACGGCTTCACTTTCATAACCCAGTGTCGCAACGACGGTATCCTCGACTTCTATATCGGCACCCAGCGTGCGCATGGTCGCGTTGACGCGCCCCACCTCGCCGCCCAAGTGGCGCAGAAGGTCAACATGATGGATGCACTGATTTGTCAATGCCCCGCCGTCGTGAGAAAAGGTGCCGCGCCAGGGTGCCATGTCATAGTATCGTTGCGGCCGGCACCAACGCACGCGGACCGAGACGATACGAATATCGCCCAACTCACCATCGGCGAGGGCCTGACGTACGCGCCTGACCGCCTTGTTGTAACGATTTTGGAAAACTGGGAAAATCTCGACACCCTTTGCATCGGCAAGTTGATAAGCCGCCTCTGCCTGATCGGGCTTCATGAAAGTCGGCTTTTCAACGATCACATGCTTGGCATAACGTTCGATGATCTCGCTGGTGTGTTCAAAATGCATACCCGATGGCGTGATCACGGAAACAATATCAATTTCAGGGTGGGCCACCATCATGTCGTGATAACTGGTGTAATGGGGGAGCCCGTATTCTTCCGCGTAAGCTTCGGCCCGATCTGCTTCAAGATCACAAAGGGCGACCAGCTGGACACCTTGCGTATTGGCAATCGACAAACAGTGGTGACCGGCGACGCGCCCGCAGCCGATCAGGGCGACTTTAAGGGTATTCGTATTCATGGAATTGTTTCCGTTGACGGGACCGACAAGAGGTCTCTATTCCCCATAACTTTCAAAACGTTTTGTCCTTGATTTCTGGACCACCTTGCGAATGGGTATTTGTATCTGTTCGGGCAGGTAGTGGAAAGCCTTGCGGGCAACATTCTTGGCCCGGAATCGCACCGGGTTGTTGTCGGTGTCTCGGTGTTGTTTAAGGACGGTGCGAAGCTGTTCCAGTAAAATTATAGCGTCTTCCATACCCTTGTCCCGAACCTTCACCAGCGCACGTTCAATATCACGGAACATGATGGTGAACTGCTGATCGCTGAAATGAAGAAATTCCTTTTGGAATTCCATACCCTGATAAGGATTGGCAACCAGAAGCAGCAAAGGTTCAGCATCAACGCCAATGGCCAGATCTACGAAGGCCTCGATTTCTTCACAATTGACACTGTTGACAGTCATCGACACTGTAAACTGGAAATCCTTCTTCTTTTTAAGCTCTCGAAGTTTTTCCAAATTCTCAACGGTCGTACTCCAAGCGGCGTTCTTGCCGCGCACCCGCAAAGTCTCGAAACTTTGTTCGGTTGCCGCGTCGAGCGAGGCTGCCATGCAGGTAATTGGCAGCCGGTCCAATGTTTCATAAACGCGCTCGGTCAACAGCGTCGCGTTGGTGATGAAATAAAATCTGGTTTCCAGGTTGGCATTATGATCTTCAAGGAAATCCAACACTGGCTTGAAATAGAACGGTTCGCCGCCAAAAGGGAAAACAACCTGGCTTGTGCGAGCGTAATCGCGGGCCTGGTCCATGAAACTATCGGGTAGCTTGATCCGCATCTTAGCATCTTCACGTTGATAGCAATGATAGCAGTCGAGATTGCAGGCGTAGGAATAAGTAAAGCGGAACCAGCGCGGGTCAGATTTTAAAACTGTTTTTCCGGCACTAAATTCCTCTTCGTTGAGAAGGGCGTTAGTGTGTTGATCGCTATCTTCACTTAGATCCGAATACCAATCGAGGTTTTCATATTTCTTACCACCTTGCAAAACCGGGCAGGTGTGCGGGCACATAGCGTAAGCGCCTTCATCCAGCATCCGCTTGCGACTGCCCTGAAAACCTTCACCGTTCCAGATTTCCGCGACAGTGCCGTCGTTGACGTTACCCAGCACCGTGTTGTTGTTACAGCACATAGTGACATCACCGTTAGGGTTGTTGACTTCAAAGTGAGCCCAAGGGTGTTTGCAGACGAAAGGATTCATAAGATAGGCCTTAGCAAAAAAGTAAGGGTTGAGTTCATCATGTAAGGACGGAATAGTTCGTTGTTAAGTCTTTAATTCGTCCTGCCAGACCGTGGGTTGAACAGCAGCGTAAATCTCGCTCCAGTCCAGGGGCAATGGCCGTTCGGCTTGATCAAGGGCTTCGTCCAACGAATTCAACTCAACAGGGTAGGCCGTTACGCCTTCGGGAAGGACGTTGATGGCGACACGGTCATCCGGCCTGAAACGGAATGTCGGGACGCCCGCGAGCAGACCTTCAAGACCCGATGTTCCCGTACCGTAGAACACGGCACTTATGCCTTGTTGTTCCGGAATCGTGTACTGTGTCAGCCTTATATCTTCTGTTTCTTCTATGTCCAGAGGATAGAGAGGATGAATTTTGATGATAAACTTCCGTCCCGGTTTGCGCGCTTTGTTCACTGCCCGCAACATTTGTTCGGTAATACTTCGAAAACTTGATGTAGCAACGAAGACGGGGCCACACGGGTCGTAATAGTTCCCTTCGAAACGGGAAATTCGAAAAGCCCCGCCAATGCGTAATCGCTCGGCAGGGATGCCCCACGAAAGCAATTGGTCGCGATAAGCCGGGCCGGAACAGATGATGCGATCAGGAATACTGCCCAAACCATCCGGATTCGAGGCTGGCCCCGGGTTGAACTGTTGGGGGCCGATAACGGCATGCTGATAGCCCCTGGTCGTTACCCCATAATGTTTTGCGCTGCGGCACATGGCGCGTTCCCAAGGATGATTTTCCCAAGGCCAAATAACCATGTCAGGACGTTGACTTTCTAGCCATCGCTCCTGGCAATGCATCTGCCAGCGATTGGCGGCGGGTGCAGCAGTGGCGTTTTCGAGAATGACGGCGCGGCGTAGAATCCAGGTGTAGGGACCATCAAGCTCACCCGGACTCGGCAGCCAGCGTTGAAAAACCAGCCTGGGAGTAAAAAAAAGCGACCCCCATGCATGTAGCCCTGCTGTCCGTCCGTCCTGCGCCAAATTAATTGTCAGACCGACATCTGCATCGGTATGGATCAGACGACGAAGACGCGGCATATCTGCCATCAGGGTGCCAAAATAGGCGTCCTTTCCCTTGGCATCACTGCCCGGATGACCGTAAACCAGCAGCGTCGTCCCTCCTTGTGCGGCATTTTCTTTTGTCGGTCGTAACCGTAAATGCGCGCAGATGACGTGAAAAGATAGCCGCCCCCTTGCCAACCAGCCCCGTATCCATGCCTTCAACGATCTAAAGAATAGGGTCGGCGGTTTTCCTGCTTCAATGCCATCTAGGCTCGCCAATTGCCTGAATACCCATGGATCATCACAAACAACAAGGATACGTCGCGGGGTAGCTACGACGGCGGCGATCAATCGTATCCAGGCCATCATCAGGCCAAAGTCGCAATTATATGAAGCCGCTGTCGGCATATGGGCGAGGCGAGCAGATGGTGTCTGCCCAAGCCTGTAGCCTAGAGACCACCAATCATCGCGAACGCTATCGAAAGCTGTTTCAAGGCGTTCGCCAAGATCGGCCAGTTTACGAGTTGGGTCCAAATCGATATCTGTCCCAGTTATAGCAACCCAGGACCAGTTACCTGTCAGAACAGGTAAATCGGTCGACTGTCGAAGTATGACGGACAAAAAAAGAAATCCCTCTTCGGGTTACAACCAGTCACCGCCGGTTAACGGCAACATTTGACCGGTAATGAAGCCAGCCCAACCAGATAACAGATAGATCATCAGCGCCGCCGCTTCTTCCGGGTCACCGCCACGCTTAAGCGGTACCATGTCGGCGCGCGCAGCCATATCTTCTTCCGATTTGTTGTGCCAGCGCTGATGAAAGCCGCTGGCGATGTAGCCAAAACGGACACCATTAACCAGGATATTGTCAGGCGCACCCTCTCTAGCCATGCCCTGGACCATGCATTCGGTGCCGCGCTTGGCGATGGCGTAGGGCAGGGACAGGGCGCTACCGCCGTGCAATGCCGATTCGGTACCATTCAACACGATGCGTCCGCCGCTACCTTGTTCTTTCATGTGCGCCATGGCGGCGCGGGCGAGGAAGAACGGCTGGTTCAAGTTGGTGTTGATTTCACCTTCCCAACCGGTGGCGCTCATATCCATCCAGTGACCAGTGGCGCGGATCGAACCCGAAAGAACGACCAGTGCATCGATACCGCCGGCCTTTTCTGCAAACTCATCAACCAGCCCCCGGCAATCTTCTTCGCCTTCGAATGTACGCTGGAGCGCAATTATTCTTTCATCGCCAATATCAATAGACTGGCTGGCACCGTGGGCGCCGATGATACAATCGGAACCTTCGAGCAACATTCCGACAAGCGCCCGGCCAAGCCCGCCGGTCGCTCCGCTGATCAAAATGCGCAGGTCATTATCGACCCTCGGCGTCCAATCAGGACGGGTATAAACGCTTTTCATCTGTAACATTCCTTTAGTGTTTTTACGCTTTCGGAAAGCGCTACGAGAGGGGTCTTTTCGCCGATCATTTTTTGTTCAATTGAAACAAAGCCTTCGTAGTCGATCTCGTTTAAGAGGCCGCCCATGGCGTGATGGTCGACGGCCCCTGACGTTCCCAACACGCCCAAATCCGGCTCGTTGGCATGAACGTGAACCAGATAAGAAGCGGCGGCCTTGAAAACGTCTTCCGACAATTCGTTAGTCGCAACGAGTGCCTTGGCGTCCAATTGAACCTTTAGGGATGGATGGTTTACCGCTTCGACCAATCGAATCGACTCATGGACAAAATTGATAAAATCCGAATCCTTGGGTGCTAAGGGTTCAAAACAAAAAACAGTGCCGTGGTCCTCAATGCGCGGAATTAACTCCGCAAAAAAGGCTTCCGATTCTGCGAAGGCGTCTTCAAGAGCCAGGTCGCCACGCTTGCGGCCACCGCCGTATGTCAATGTCTTGCCGCCTAGATCGCGGCACAGTTTTGATAAATGCTCCATGAAATCGAGTGTCCGGGCACGAACCTCACAATCGCGGAACAGGCCAAGACCGGGTTGATCATAAAACAATGAATGCAGGCCGATGATCTCAAGACCAGAGGTTTCAACTGCCCGTCTATATGATGAAACATCTTCCATACTGAGTCCCTGCCAGGTATTCCGCCAGACCCGGCTAGGGGCAACCTCCAGGCCAGTGAGTCCCATTTCCAATAATAACGGCAATTGGTCAATGTGGTCGTAGGCGCTGAGCGCGATATTGGAAGCAGCATATTTTATAAGGACGCACCCTCCGTTTCTGTCCCGACACTGTCCCCTAGTTGGGCAAGATGCCGAAATTCATCATTGCTGGCGAGCAATTCATCGTAAGTCCCGATGGCCTCGATGCGCCCCCCTTTCATGAAAGCAACTTTGTCGCACTTTCGTACTGTGCTGAGTCTGTGAGCAACAATGAGAATGGTTTTTTCACCGGCCAGATTTTCAATAGCATGGGTGACATCCTGTTCTGTAACGTTGTCAAGGGCAGATGTCGCCTCGTCAAAAACAAGGACATCCGGGTCGCGATATAGAGCCCTGGCAATGGCAACCCTTTGGCGCTGCCCCCCGGAAAGACGCGTGCCATGTTCGCCCAACATAGTGTCCAGTCCCGCAGGCATTTCATCGACGAACTGTTCAAGTTTTGTCATTGCCAACACGGCGGTGACACGCCGATCGTCGATGACATCTTCATCAATAGCGAATGCAATGTTGCGCCTGATCGTATCATCCATAACGAAAATCTGCTGAGGAACGAAGCCGATATGCTGCTGCCAGCCAGCGATGTTTTCATAGGCGTTGTGACCATCGATGAGCAACCTGCCCGAAGACGGTTCGAGCAGGCCCAGGATAATATCCATCAACGTCGATTTCCCGGCCCCGGACGAGCCAACGAACCCGATGGTCTCGCCTTTCCTGATGACCAGACTAAATTCTCTAAGAGCGTGATGTTCGGCATCCGGATACGAATATGTAAGGTTTTCAATCTTTATTTCTTTGGCAAATTGAAGCGGCCGAATGGGCGCAATTGAAGAATGTCGCGTGCTCTCTCTCTCCGGCGAACGAAAAGCATCATGGATCGTCTTGATGTAGGATTCCCGGCGACGTATTTCACTTGCAGATGTGAGCAGGCGATTTAACGAAGGCATGATTCTCAAAGCGGCCATACCAAATAATCCTAGTATGGAGACGACGCTTGCCGATGAACGATCCATGGATAACAGAACGGAAATTACGCCCAGAAACCCGACGACGACGGCTGTCTCTATCAATAGTCTGGGAATATGAATAGATGTTACGGAGCGGCTGGCAAACCTCGCATAATCATTAGCGACTTCGCCAACCTTATCGCCCAAAAAGTTATGAGCATGTAGAAGTTTGACGTCTCTTATGCCGGCCAACGATTGATTTACCCACTTTATGAGGTCTCCTTCCAAATTCATCGATTGCTCACCCCAATATCGAAACAATGGACTGGCAATTTTGTAGAACAAGAACCCGATAGCACCAAGAGAAATGGCTGCCCCCAAGGTGGCGTAAGGCTCGACAAATACCAACAAAAATATTGCGCCCAACATCAGCATCGCATCAAGCACCATTAGAAGGGCAAGCCTGCCCGCTTCAAGCGTCAGGCCAATTCCCGCTGTAATATTTCGCAATAATTCAGCGCTGTTATTTTTAAAGTGAAAAATCAGAGAATTAGATATATATATCAAGAATATATTCTTCGTATATTTTGCTATAACGTTATTTATTGTTTGATTTATTAAAAATATAGTAATCAATAGTGAGATATTTTTGAAAACAAAGAAAAAAGCAAATATTCCAGCTACCCAAAGCCCCAAAGCCCCCTGCTCCATCTCCGGCAGCAAGGCAATAATATACTGCGTTATTTTCCCATCAGTTTCGCCAAGTAGGACAACCTGAATGACCGGCAAAATAAGCCCAATGCTGACAACCTCAAATCCCAGCATGAATGTCATAGGAATAAACAGAAGCGCAAAACGCCGCCGAGAAGCAACATCAAGAATTTCTATGATTTGGCGAATAGAATGATACATATTTTAGTTAGATGAATGCTCCATCGTCTGACAGGGGTTTGTCATGCGCGATGGAAGAAGTTATTTGTGACGGAAATTTCTGGATCATTCGTCATATTTGGCGTTGCTGCGACTGTTTTACGCAAACTAAACCCCGATTTTTTAAGTTCCGCTTCGATAAAGGTATTTGCTTTTTTATTAGCCTTGATATTGCCCGGTTGCAGTTCGAACATAACGCTTAATAGGCGTGGATCACGAAGAGTATCATGGGCACCAACAATAACTTTTTCCTGCACGCCATCAATATCCACTTTTAGGTGATTAGGAAACGGCACCTCAAACGTCTTTAAAAAATCATCAATAGAAAATCCTAGAGCTGAAATCCGACGTGCTGGTGTCACGGGTTTACCATAGTTGCTCGTATTTTCACCAAAAGGGCAATTAGCCCCACCCGCCGTATTGGCTTCAGAGGATATATAGAGGGGTGCGACAATAGTCTCATCGCTAGCGGCAACGCAATAAATCTCAATCAATTCGGAAACATTACTTAAAGCGGCATTTTCAATGAGCGAATGATAATTTTGAGGTAGCGGATCAAGAGCTACAACACGGACACCCCGAGTCACGGCAGCATATAATGAAAAGACGCCGATGTTTGAGCCGACATCCCAGAAAATTTCATCCGATCCGAAGGAATCGATCCATTCCAGTGTTTCCGGCTCTCGCAATAGCATTTCCCTGGCGCGTATTCGAACGGTCTCGCTCACGCACCGAAAATTAATGTTGCCATTTTTTGTTGAGACCGAATAAACGGGGTTTATCTCATCAAGCAACCCAACAATTACCTTGAAATACAAGTCATCAGAAATAAATTTTAGAGTTTTTTCCAACACCAAAACGGAGGTTTTAAAAAATTTGTGAGCTAGCGAAATTGACATTAATAAATTGGCCCCCGGTTAAAGCGGCCTCCTTTTAACAAGGCTAAAATGGAAAAAGTGTCTGCGTTGTTCGTAAAATAACGCTTACTTTTTGTTTATTCCCCGCCTGCAATGGCTGTGATTTGGCCAGTGGTGAAGGTGTTCTCTTTTGAGCCAAACCAGTAGATGCTTTTTGCTATTTCTTCTGGGCTTGCCATACGCCCTGCCGGAATAAGCGAAACCCTTGCATCCATATTCTTATTGGGATCAGAGGCGTGAAACCGTGTGTCCGTGACGCCAATACGCAACGTATTTACGAAAACATTTTGGGCCGCCCACACTTTATGATCGGCTGGAGTAAATTCCATGGCATGTTTGCTAAGCCCGTAAGTGAAGCTCGAGGAGCCCCCGCCAAATTTGACCCCGATACTGCTAAGGTTAACAATGCGACCCCAACCCCTTTCGAGCATACTTGGTACGATTGTCCGCATCAGAATAAGGCCCGGAAGAAGATTAACGCTCATGGCCTTAAGGACGGCCCCTGCTGTAATTTTCGTAAACGGTGCGGGTTCATTTATTGCGGCTGCGTTGATTAATACATCGGTGCGCGCAAATAGAACTGGATTATCCGTAATGGCTCGTTCAAGATTTTCCGGGTCTGACAAGTCGATATGTAAGAGTGTAATGTTCTCAGATGCTGCGGCTATTTCCACAAGCGCGTCTCGCCCCTTGTTAAAATGGGCTACAATGCTAAACCCCCTTTTAAGATAATAACGGCATGCGGCAAGGCCAATATCTGAACTCGCCCCAGTTATTAAGAGTTGCTGCATCGGATTATGACTGTTGTTCATCTAAGGTCCGCCATGCATCAGCATGCTCGCGTCCCATCAACATGCCTTTAACATCGCAAACGTCGCATGGTTGAAAGCTCCTGTCACTCATAACAAGGTGATCGCGGGCAGCCGACATTTCCGGTCCTGTCCATATATCCATAAAATTCTGCTCAACCAAGTTCCCGACCACACGTTTCTTTCCCCAATCATGCGGGCACAACAGTACATCGCCCAAATAATCAAAGAAAAATGTATAATGCGGGTAATAGCATGGCTTCTTGAGGGGCTCAACTACGGCAGGTATCAAGAATTCTGCATTGCCCATCAACCCGGCCCGGTTGCTCAAGGTTATACCGAAATCCTGTTCGGGCGGTAGGTAGCGATGCCGGATGACATACTGATCATTGCGCAAACCCGCCTTCTGACATAAAACCTCAAAATCTTCCGCCTCTGCCTCGCCGTCATAGACACTGATCAAAAGCGTGCTCAACCCACTGCTGAACAAGCGCTTCAAGCGTTTAAGGTCAAGGACGTCACCATTTGTGACCATGTCAATTTGCGCAAGAGGAAGGTTACCGCGAACGATCTTTAGGTGATCAAAAATATTTTTGTCGACTAATGGTTCGACAAAACCGGAAAAAAGAAAGATGCCCCTATAATCAACCTCGGCCAACTGGCGTGTTACTTTGTCCAGCAATGCGGGCTCAACAAATTTCATTTCATTTGGAAAGTCCGGGTCGCTACGCGGGCAAAAAGCACAGACACGATTGCATGTTCCCGACTCGCTGATCTCTACTACCGAGGGCAGAGGGACACCGTTTTTGTTCATCGTCAGAGCATTGTTTACAATCTGCGATTTTCTTGCAATGGCCGGATCAATAAAACCTGTCATGGGCTGCCCCTATACTTAGCGACACCCGTTGCATCGCGTTGAATTTCAGTTTGGTCTGTCCTGATTCTTCTTATTTTGTAAGTGATGAAGAGCCTCATTAACCTCGTAAAAAAGTATCCCAAAGTAACCTTCTGGAACATCCTCAAATTTTACCTACAGCAAACTTTCCAGGACACATGACAAACGCTCCCTTAAAGGAAGGGCTGGACTTTGTTATCAATAATCTCAAAAATTCATTCCCTCACAAATGGCCTTTTGTGGAGAAGAGCCTGTCATACAAATTAACTGCTCGTAGCGTTCAGGATTGAAGGATTGAGTGCCATTTTCAAGATTCTTGATTTTTTCCACTGCCTGTTCCGTCGAAACTATTGGCAGTTCTGGGTAATCCCTATAATAACAAGCCTGATGGAAATTGACGACATCGATCATAAATGCCGGGAGGCCATATTGAAGGCATTCCATAAGAGCCGTCGATGGATCGGAAAATGCGTATCCGGATATTTCGATATAATCATAAAAAGACCCATCTACATATATGACATTATCCAAACCGTCGCTACAGGCCTTTATAAAATCCTGGGTCATTTTATCATCCAGAAAATTAAATTTCACTTGCAGCCGAATTATTCGTTCTGGAAAGGCTGTTGCCAGTCCTCTGATAATATTGCGAGCGTCAGGATTATTTAATCGCGCCAAAAAACTCATTGTAATCAGAATATCCCGCAGCGCGGGATTTCGATTAGTCCGATATTTAGCTATGTTCGATGCTCCCCTGAACGACCCGACAGGTACTGACGTCATATTTCGATCCCAGGTATTTTTATAAATTTCCTCAAAAATGAAGCGCCCAAAAATATGAAAGCGGTCAAAACTGACATACCGAAATTGAGCCATAAGATTAGTCATGCTGCCAAAACCATGCAGTATACTGTGGGATTTAGCGCCCAACCTGTGCAATTCCTGGGTTCGGATAATATGTTCTGGGCTGTAAGGATCTCTGGCCCAAAAATTATCCGGCCTTAAATAATCAAAAAGAGCCCGCATAACGAGGCGCCTATAAGGAAGTGTGGCAAACCGATAAAAAAGTCCCGACTCGATGCCTTTAAAATGAAAGAACAAACGAAAACTGTCTCGAAACAGGTTCTTCAAGAAACTTAAAAGACCGCGCGTATCCAGCTTTCCATCCCCCGGCTTATACACTCGCCAGTCCTGGAGTTTGGATGCCATGTCATCAGATATTTTCAAACCGCGCCGCACAATAAGGCCTATTCGACCCTTTTCCGAAAGAGCCTTATATAGCTCAAGATCACTCTGATCATTTATAAAGTCTGCGAGAAGAAAAACGCTTTCCCGCTTGAACCCAAAAGGTCGCCATCGCCTCAAAGAAAACACAATGCCAGTGGAAATAACGAAAAGGCATAACAACAAGTTCAAGAATGTATTGAAGCCACTGCTCACGGATGTATTACCCTGGATCTTACATCCATAATATGCTTCATAAAGAACCTGTGTTAACGGCGTCAGGCCACTCACTTTGTTAAGTGCGGCGCCACTGTTGTTTTCAGAATATTCATTAAGATGAAGAACCTGTAGATGTTTCTCTGCACTATAGGAGCAAATGCTGTGCTTACATGCCAAGGCATAGTCAGGAATTTGATGGTCTAGATTTTCAAATTCAAAGGCTTTCGATAAACGCGCTTCGGTGCGCTCAAAGATATTATGCATCATAATGCCCGCCGGATATTCCCTGAGGTGCTGAAGGTTGGGATAGCTTCCTTCGAGTACCTTAGCCTTGAGAGATTGGGCCAACTTGCGAGTGATGCGATCAAGATACGGTTGTAAGCGCGGTATGATTGCAGCCGTTGCAAGGACTTGTGGCCGTCTTCTCAATAAAGCGGCGCCCAGTATTCGGGGCACAGTTAGCTCATTTACGATATACACATTGGGGATGAATAAATCAGGAATTGGTTTCTTCCTGACTACTGTCATGAATTGTTTTCAGGCACTCAACAAGACCCTGACCCAAATCAATAAATGAATTAAGAACCAATTTCCGCGCCATATTTGGATAGAATGAATACGGCGTTACCTGATAATGCCCTTCAATTTGCGCAGCCGCAAAAGTGATTTCGACTTCATCATTAAGAATTTCCCTGATCATGCGCAGAACGTCTTTTTGCTTCATCCGCTCGACACCCGTCAGGATCAGGTGCTGGTCGCGATACGTATCATCCTCAATGATATCGACGGAAAGGCGGGCGGCGTCGGCGGCGTGAATGTACTCACGCACTTCTTCGCCGTCTCCGTTATGCCTGATCTTGCCTTCATTGGTGGCCTGATGCAGCATTCTGTACATGCCATTGTGTTGGTCGGCGCGCTCGCCATAGAGCGATCCGTATCGGACGATTGTGTAAGGAAGCTTAAAGCGACTCTGGTATTCCTCAATGATTTTTTCCGAGGCCAGCTTGCTGATGCCGTAGAACGATCCCTTTTGGCTGAAGGCATAGGCGCTGCTGGCGTAAACATATCGCTCGATTGACTGGCCCCGGCAAGCCTCCAGGATATTGACGTTACCGATGACGTTCTGTTGCATCGTTTCTCTGGGTTGGTCGATCGATTCGTCGATGTCGGCGAGGCCGGCGAAATTGTAGACAATGGCCGCGTCTTTGAGCGCCGCTTCAATGGCCGCGTTGTCCATGATGTCGCAGTAAACGAACGATTGCTTATCCGAAAGAAAAGAAGATTCCTGAATGTCAGCGATGACCACATCGTAATCACGGTGCGTCAGTTCGTCTGCGACATAACTTCCCAGAAAGCCGCTGCCTCCAAATACGACAATTTTTTTCATTTTTTGAAAAACTCCTTGATATGGCCAATGGCGCTCAGCCCCATTGCCATCACCGCTTCATCGGCGTTGCCGCCGATGTGCGGGGTGCAGAAAAAATTAGGTAATGCCAGCAATTCCATATCCGTTGGCGGTTCTTCCTCGTAAACATCAAGCGCCGCCCCGGCGATGGTACCGTCGATCAAGGCTTGTTTAAGGTCGTCCTGTTTTACGATCGGGCCGCGGGCCGTATTGATGACGAAGGCCGTTGATTTCATTTGCGACAGCGTCCCCATATTAATCAAATGATGCGTTAATTTGGTCAACTGCGTATGAATGGAGATAAAGTCCGCCTCAGCATAGAGCGTTTCTTTTTCCACTTGTTCAATGCCCAGTTCAGCACACTCATGACTCTTGTCAACGACATCATTTCCAAGAATACGGCACCCGAAGGGTTGCAATAATCTGATGATTTCTGTCCCAGTAAATCCCAAACCAATAATGCCGACGGTCTTGCCCGATAATTGGAAACCACCATCCTTGTTCCAATTACCGGCCATTAAATCCATTGACGTCCTGTACAAATTACGGGCCAGGGCGAGCATGAAACAAAGGTCCATTTCAGCGACCGAGCGCTTATTGACGCCGCCGATCCAGCCGACCGCAATGCCCCGCTCTTTGCAGGCCTCTTGATCCAGATTATCCAGACCGACACCATATTTGGAAACGATCTTCAAATTTGGACACGCCGCCAGCACGCCGTCATCAACCTCTTCAAGTCCAAGTACGACTCCATCGGCGTCCTTTAAATAGTCAATCAATTCAGCGCGGGTAAACTTTCGCCCGTCATCATTAAACTGTGCACTGGGAAAGTCCGCTAACAACGCTGCCCGTAACCGCGGGTGCTTTGAAAAAGAAGTAGAAGTCGCCTTAATTTTCATAAGCCGCTCTCAATTGATCATCGGCCATGGCCTCGATAACCCTTTTAAGATCATACGGGGTGTCAACGCTTAAGGTTTCATGTTCCATCGGAACCATGCGTATTTTGCCACCATTTTCGATGACCCTGAGCATGTCTACGGATTCAATTCTCTCAAGTGGCGTTTGCATTGTTTCATTGTATTCTAACAGATAGTCGCGCCGGAACGGGATGATACAAACTTGTTTTAGCATCGGTACATCGCCGTCCCACTTGGCCCTCGAAGGGATTGGCTCGCGTGAGAAATAGATGGCGTATCCATGTCCATCAACGACAACCTTAACTTCGTTCGGATCTTCAAATTCCGCAGCCGTATTGATAGGCGCAACACCATTTGTGACATTGACAGTCGGGTCTTTCTCAAGTCCTTTTACGGTGGCATCAATCATGTCCGGATGCAGCATTGGCTCGTCGCCCTGAACCAGCACGATGATGTCATGGCGCTCGCCAGTATCGGCTTCGATCTTCAGCATCGCCTCGGCGATCCGGTCCGTTGCACGTTCGTGTGTGCCCTTCGTCATGATACATGGCGCATCGATACTTTCCGCATATGCGCGGATTTCCTCGTCACAGGTGGCAATATAAACGGCGTCAAGACAGGCGCTCATTTTCGAACGAAAATAACAGTGACCAATCATCGGCATGCCATGAATATCGGTCAACGGTTTGCCGGGAAAGCGCGAAGAGGCCATCCGTGCTGGAATAATAGCAATGGTCATATCAGGCCTTTTATCTTACCAAGATGATCACGGCAAAGAGTATCGAGGATGCGCACGTCCATACCGTATCCTATAAACGAAAACCCTTCGTCAATACGTTGTTCAATTGCTTCCAGGTCAGGATCAACGACATGAATTCCACCTGGCTTGCCAGCCGCCTTGCCAGCTTCACGAATACGGGTAATTGCTTCGACAACACGGGGGTCGTCAATTTGTCCTGGAATCCCCAGTGACGCCGACAGGTCATAAGGACCAATCATGTAGCCGTCAACACCATCGACAGCGAGTATTTTATCGGCGACACTCACCCCATCAATATGTTCGATCATCACGATGACGACGGCATTGTCATCCAACCATTCGCAGTAGTCCTTAAACGAAGCGCCGTACCCTTGGGCACGGGCCAGGCCAACACCACGCTTCCCTTTTGGCGGATAATAGGTAGCGGCGACGGCCCGCTCGGCATCGTCTTTGGAATTGACGTTGGGAACCATGACGCCGTGAGCACCTGCATCCATGACCCGCTTGATCAGATTTGCGTCGTTAGACGTTAACCGGACGATTGTTGGAACACCGGCGCCATCAATGGCCTGGATCATTTCCTGGGCCTCATTAAGCTCTATAACGCTATGCTCCATATCGATGACCAGCCAGTCAAACCCCGCTCGCGCCATGATTTCGGCGATAGCAGAATGGCCGAGCGTGATCCACGAACCGATGGTTAGTTTGTTTTCTTTGAGTTTATTTTTGAGGGTCATACCGACTCCTTTGAGCAGGATTGATGGAGGCTGTTTGTCTGGACTAGGGTAGTTCCGGGCTGATCCGACCTAGAGTTTGCCGGCGACAAGATCACAAAAGTCGGCGGCGGTTTTTGTTTTTTCTATTTCATGGGCACCGATGGTGACGCCTAAAGTTTCTTCCAAAAACAACATCAATTGAATGTGTTTCAAGGAGTCCCAGCCGGGGCTTATATCAACACCGGCCGTGGACATGTCCTCACCGGCATCGAGGCCGATATAGTTTCTTATCATTTCCAGGACATTGTCCGTCGTATCGTTCATTCGGACAGACTGTGTCCGCTCCTGATCTGCACCGTCCCTGTTCAAGGGCCCGCTCATTGGCGCCTTAACATTCGGTGAATGGAAGCCGAATATGCCGGACCGGGAAACGCCAGGCGCCATCCATATATATTGTCCGCGCGATCCGTCACGCGCCTTTTGCAGACAGGTAATAATTTCTTCGGCGACCTGTTCGGGCAACAATGACGGCGTTTCGGAATTTCGCCACGGAGCGGAGAACGGCGTATCAACATAGCCCGGAGCCACCGTCCAACCGGTTATACCGTGGGGCCCATATGCGGTGTTAAGGGCCTCGGTATACTGTGAAGCGGCGGCCTTGGCGGCGGTATAGTTTTCCCAACCAGACGGATTGAACTGCGCCGCGCTCGAACCCAACAATACAATACTTCCGCTCTGCCGGCACAGCATGTTCGGTATGACGCCAGCGCAAAGCTTTCTTAGGGCCGTAAAGTTAACTGCCATGAGACTCGATAAATTTGCATTAATGGGTGGTGACGCTGCATGTACGATATCCGTAATCGGAGAGTCTTTCGACAACGCAGCCAGTATTTTTTTTATCCCGCCATCGGTTTCCAACGCGCTTTTAATTAATGAAACTTGCGCACCCATGGCCTGATATTTTGCGGCAAGCTCTTTGACGGTTTTTGGATTACCACGAGACTGTAGGACCAGATTCCAGCCCTGGCGCGCCGCCGCCAGCCCGATGCAACGGCCAATATGGCCCCCGGCACCTGTTATCAGCAGCCGTGGCTTGTCCGGTGATAGTATTTTTATCTTTTCGTCATGCCTGGGAGCGCTACTCGCGGGGACGTCATCACGAACCTGGACCGACATCGTCGCCTCAAACAGGACATCCAGGGCGTCAAAGGCAATGACCTTGATCGAAAGAATCGAGCCAGCGTCATTCTTGGCCGCTATTTTCGCAGAATACGTTATTTCCTGACCGAAACGCAGCGGCTTCAGGGAGCGCATGTCCGTACCCAGATACAACGAGCGATGGCCCGGCAGCATCATTCCGGCGATTGCCGACAATGGGGCGGCGGTCATGTGCATCGGCACGATGGGCTCAGCGAACGCCGTCAGGGCGGCATATTCTGCATCATGGTGCAACGGGTTGAAATCGCCGCTTAGTCTGGAGAAGGGCCCGAAGTCTTTTTGCTCGAAACAACGGTTGAAATAAACATGGTCGCCAATATTTAAGTCTTCATATCTGCGATCTAACTTGCTAGCGGGCATCATTACCATCCCTTGTTTTATCGTTGATCACAATCCATTCCGGAATTCTCGAATTCTTGCCGCCCAAGTCAAGACGCCACCGACCTGAATCGCCATCCGGCTTAAAGCCGCTTTTATCATAAATATCCCGAACCGGGGTGTTGCGGGGGGTCTCGATGAGGGTTCCGACAATTGTCCGCTTGCCCCGGCGCCGTCCCTCATTGATAAGCCAGGCGAGAAAGCCATCTTCCAGGCCGCGCCCGAGAACGCGACAAGACAGTAAAAAAAGTTCAATCAGGCCTGATCCTGGTTGCGGATGATCCCAGCGCAATACGGCCAGGCCGATGTATTCGAAATCACAGAACCGATCCCGCAATCCCAGCACATAAACCGAATGATCTTGGGAAATCAAGGCCTCCAGCTCCTTCTGAGTATAACGTCGGGCGGTCGTGTTGAATTGATTGGTTTTATTAATAAGTTGAATAGCGCGATTGCTGTTCGTCGACGACAAACCAGTTATATCGAGTTGTTGATTCAACGAGGTCAGATAATCCTCGGGCCTTGAAAAACACTCTTTCTCTTCGATCAGCCGCCGTCTTGATACGTAGCTTTTCGCCCGGCCCTGGTCTTCCGGCGTCAGCGACAGGCATTCCATAAATGGATGATCCAAAAGCGTCTCAGCATAAAGCGACGGGTCGGAAGGAAGATCGATGACGTGGACCTCCGGCAGTTGGGCGCGCATCTGGGCGCGCTCGCTGGGGTTGTCGTCAAGGAAGCCTATGTTGGTGAGCCCGAGCCCGGTTTCCTCGGCAATGTCAATCATGTTCAGCCATTTTTCCCGCCAGTTAATTCGATACGCCGCCAGACCGGACTCACGGACAATCATGTCAGGTAAAGTTTCCATGGCGGCTAGGGCGAGATCCTCGTCGTTTTTACTGATGATCGCCAAGGCGATGCCGCGTTCCGTCAATTTTTTTAAGGTCTTCTGAAAATGTAAATAGGCATTGCCGGGAAAGTCTCCCCCCAGTTGAAGGCCGGTGATGCCGTCTTCGCCAAGGACACCGCCCCATAAGGTGTTGTCCAGGTCAATCACCAGCAATCGTATCGCTCGCCCGCGAGCAGCCAAAACAAGACGGGCATACCTCTCGGCAAGGTAGGCGCTGAACGCCTGCGAATAGGGAAAGCGCCCGAGAAAATACAGCCGGGCATCATTCGCTTGGGGCCCTGAAAACCGCAACGCCGCATTTTCCAGATCGAACAAGTGGACATTCTCATGCTTCCCGAGGACTTCTTCCAGTAAACGGTTGGCCTCGTCGAATATTCCCGAAGGGGTTGCGCCGCCCCATACCGGGAGACCCATCCGGACGAACCGATTGACCAAAGCCGTACCCTTAAAATTTTCCAGCGCACGCTCAATCATGTCGATGTGATTTTCAAGCACGCCTTCATGGCGGCGTGAAATATCGGCAACCGAGGTGACACCGTAAATATCTTCGAGACGGTCCGGGAACATCAGAAAGTCCGGTTGCGGGTCCCATAATCCGGACTTGGGATTAAGGATTTCCTGATAGGTCTGTCCGAAGTCCGGGCTATAGACATCGACGTCCCGGTCATTGATCCACTTTCCAAGAATTTCCTTAAATGCGCTGGCGATAAATTCCCCATTGCCCTGACAAACAATGGCCGCCCGCAAGGAGGGCATGGTTTCACGACTGTCCCTGATTTCAATCCGTTGCCTGACGGCGGCCGGTTCAGCCACCATGGCCAGGCCATCATCCTTCAGTTGCCGCCGACAAACCAGCCCTAGGTCGGCACAGGATACGGCTTCGACCATTCCGGCCCCAAGCAAATGGCCAGCAAGCGCACCGGCGTTACGAAGCGCCTCGATTTGCCGGAAAAAATCGTTGTTCGCCTTGATTTCGTAGTCACGGACGTACATCGGGGCCTGTATCGCTCGCGACCCAAAGCCGAAATTTGCATCACCCGCAAACGTTTTAAAGTAACGATACGGGACACGGGCTTCCTCTTCATAAAAGTGGAACTGGGTCATATATTCCCAGCCGCATCCCATCATCACGATACGGGCTTTATGGCGGTCGAAATACCCAAACGGAGAATCCGCGCCGAAGGCACTGCTGTGTGGACAGGCAATAATTTTCTCTGCCGCCGGGCCAGCCACGGCGAAAGAATATATCGGGTGCGCGGTGCGACTGACGTCATTGAGGCTCAAGAACCAATCACCGAGTTGCCCGGCCTCGGACGGGGTCTGCACATGGTCATATCCATGGCCACCGCAGAACCGCCAACTGAAGGTGGGAACCGCCAGCGTCATCCCTTCTTGGAGCAGCTGCCGTAGCGCCGAGAGGAATGACCACTTGATATCGGGATTTTCAGGCCGCAGGTCGAGCAGCGACGAATGGATGACGATCAGTTTGTCCCCGGGCCGGATAACCGACCTCAAGGCACCGTATATGTCACTGGCGTTCATAATTAGCGGCTCACCGATTAATCCACTGTTTTTCTGAGAACGAGAGATGGTTGGCGAGCGTTGCGGACCTGTTCGACCGCATAGTCGCTGCCATGTTTTTCAAGAAATTCCCGAACGGCGGCGCTTTCACCGGGATAATCCGAGTAATTCCATTCATCGAGGACAAAAACGCCGCCCTTGCACATCCTCGGATGAAGCCCTATTAAAATTTGCTTCGTGGCCTCGTAAAGATCAACATCGCAATAGACGAAGGAAAACCGATATTCAAAAAATTCATCGAGAAATGGCTGCAGGGTTTCCTCGACCAGCCCTTTGTGAAAATCGATCTCGTCTTCCAGCCCATAAAGCCCGATGACATCCGCCATCTCCTCGAACGAGCCCTTATAAGCCCCTTTTTTTTCCGCCGCCGTGCCGTCTTCGGGCGAAAAGCTGGTCAAACCCTCGAAGCTATCGAAGCAGTGAACCTGTTTGCTTCCGTGGGGATCGAGAATGCGCATCAGTTTAGCCAGGAACAGCAAATTTGCCCCGCGCCAAGATCCGAACTCGGCGACATGACCCGGCACATCGAGGGTCGAGCGGAATATTTCGTAGATCGAAACAAAACGAGCGAGATTACCAATTCCGCAATAAAGTGGCCAGTGATCGATAACCGACCAGAGCTCTCTCGGGCCATATTTCTCCGACAGTTTGCAGCGATCCTCGAGATACTTGGCATCAGTTTTTTCAAATTTTTGTTTCACTTTAAGTCCCCATTATCGGTCGGATGGCGGATGCTCACAAGTTTATGGCGCTCAAGAAGGTCGACAAGATCGAAAATATCCCAGACGGCCACTTCAAGAAGATCTGCAAGGCCGATCAGGTCGCGCGTGCCGTCACCATAGGCGAGGAGGTGGATGATGTTTCCCGGCCCCAGAGTGCTCGATGCGTCGGACAGCGTCGGGTAAAGATTTCTTTTACCCAGTTGCGGTTCTCCAAGCGTTGTCGACTGAACGACAACATTTTTTTCGAGGCAAATAAAGCATTGGCGCAGGACTTCAAAACCACCGAGAAGCCCCGCCGGTGTGACCAGGTCGAGGTTATCACTGGATGTATGATATTCGGGAAATTCTCCGTATTTCGTCCGCATGACAGAGGTCACCGGCAGATCTATTCCCGGCCAGCAATATTGCCGTTCATCGCTACCCCTATCACGCTGGAACGAATAGGACTTGAATTCCGGATGGTTGTTTTTCAAGACATGAAGCGCGACCCGGTCTGACAGTGTCTGCCCATCGCGTGACGGCATGAATGAATAAGTACGGTCATCGCCAACGCAACTAACGTTAAAGGCGGCGCGGACATTTTGTTTTAAATGATCAAGGTTACGGCTGAGATAGACCAGGGTGCCGATTGTCTCGGGCTTGAAGACAAAGCGGTAAGTGTATTTGAGAGCCGTTTGGCCAAGAACCCATTTCGCCAAGAATGTCGTCACACAGGGACCCGACAATTCGTTATTGGCCATAGCCGGATGACATATATACGTCGATACCAGAATTTCCGACGCGGTCTCTCCCGGCACGACCAGTTCTCCATAAGTCAGGCTGCCTGATTCCAGCGTGCTGTCAATAACGACTCGGTAATCGCCCGGCTTCAATGCGCAGCGCTGATTTTCACTTATGCAGAAACCCCAGCGCTCTTCATAAAATGATGTGACATATGGAACCGCATCGGGTTGTTCGGGATACGAATGCAAATGCTGTTGTAATTGTTCCAGTGAGACGATCCTATCGATTGGCATTGAATAGGCAACGACATGGAGATTGCTTTCGTTGAAATCGACAATTTTGTCGCCGTTCGGATCAAGAATGTAGGCGTCGCGGATATTCCATTCGTTGGGAACGGTCCAGTCGAAACAGGCCGTTCCCGTTGGAACTTCGTGGATCACCAAGCCCGGCAATTCCCGTTTAATAATTTCCAGACTCGCACGCACGCCGTTCCCGGTGATACTGCGATGGATGGGGAACAGTTCGCTTACGAGCGCATGGATGTGCTCCCCGGTAATGGTTGAAGTTTCAAACATAGTAACTTTCGCTGCGCCTTTTGTTGTAAAGCAGAGTGCTTTCTTGTTTTATAAAATCGGCAAGATCAGTCAGGGGCGTTCTCTCGACGATAAAAAGATGCAAGGCCGCTTCCCTAAATCGTCACAAAAGCGAACAAGGTATATTTGCTACTCGGCTCACGCACCCGTTCCTGCGTCAGAATAGTAAAGCCGGCGTTGAGACTGAGCTGGGTCATAGAATTGGCGCTGAAGACGTGCGGATGGTCGATGAAAAATTCCTCTCTCAGCGGACTGTCCTTAAAGGCCTCTTCGCCATCGGGAAGTTCGATATAAATGAACCCACCAGGACTAAGATAATCGACCGCTTTCGCCAGCATCGCCTGGGGGTCGGCGACGTGTTCGAGAACCTTATTGAAGGTAATGGCTTCGTAGCGGCGACTGCCTTTCAATTTCATGAAATCACCCGTAATGGCCGCAACCTTGGCATTTTCTTCGGCATGTTTCGATGCCCGCTGATCAGGGTCAAGGGCGGTGCAACACCAGTTCAATTCCTGCATTGCAGCCGGGAACACGGCCAGGCCAGAACCAACGTCAAGCAGGGTCGGGGTAGCCTTTGCGAGATCGAAAAATGCACCGGAAAAATCGGCGATTCGACGAACCCGCTGGCGATTATCAGAGCGCTCAGGAGGCAACCCCATGATCTTGTCGAATGCTTTTTTCAGGCCATTTTCGCCATAGGTCGCGTTAACGTAATCACCTTCATACAGATTGCCTGTATCCATCGCATGGATCGAGACAAAATGGCCGCAGCGCTCACACCGGTGGAGTTCCCGACGATAGCTTCCCGTGCGGCTGAAATCGAATCGCACTTCGCCTTCCGGAGGAGCGCTATAAAGATGCGCCAAAATCCACGATGAGGCGTCACACATGGGGCAGAATGCGGGTGGCGACAGAGTCATCTAATTGTTACCGAAAACATTGGGAAATTTTTTCAAGGGTTTCGGACTGGTCCATCCAACAGATCAATTGTTGATCCTCCGCTTCAAGATAGGCGTCGAAAATGTTCTGTTTTTCCGGCTCCACCAGCATGATGAAGAATTGCCTCCTGGAATTGCAGACCAGCGCAGTGCGAAGGCCGTGGCTGGGCAAGCGGGAATTCATAGATGGCGTCGCATAAAACCCGAAGTCCTTGCGTGCGACATCGTATTGGGCCCCGCTTTCAGTCAGCAGCGTAACCTGCTGATCGGCTTTGAGGGAAAGGGAGCCGCAATCCTCAAGGGTTATGGAACCATCCTTGCCGACGGAAAATTTTCTTGGTGGGGTCTTAGGTTCGAATTTCATGACCACTTCCAATCCTCAATAAGAAAATTTTCAATCATCCAGCTACCGTTATGGCTCTTCCAGATATCGCCGTTGCGATATGATTCGGCAATTTCAAAAAAACGACCCTCGGAAATTTCCAGAAAAGAACAAAGCTTGGCGATGTCTTCCACGGGCGTCTCATCACCCCGCGTAGCGATCACCCCGATGGCTTCGGCGCGGCTTAACCGGCCATTGCGTATTTCAAGGGATAGGTTGTCCCACAACCTAGTAAATCCGAATTTGTACCATTTCATCCAGTGATGAATGGAAATAAAATCGTCATCGATATCAGCGAAATCGTAGAGTCCAGTGCGGGCGCCTTCGGGCGCAACCTGAAATCCGTGATCCCGGGCGACCCGGAAGGTCTCGTCCGGATCCCACGAAAAATAATGACCGAGGAAAATAGCCAAAACATTTTGTTTCGCCGCTTCGTCCACCCCGAGACCAAAATATGGCGTCAGGTCTTTTTTCGATAATTCTCTCGAAACCCAGTCAGTGGCGGTCGTCCCATGGGTCACACCGAAGGTTTTTACCCAATTCTCGTCCAGCCTGAAACCCATTCTCGCCGCGTCCTTGGTGCCGTATTCGACGGCTGAATTCTCACCCCAGATAATCAGCGGAATATCGAATCGGGTGGCCATTTTCAAGGGGATCGCATGAATTGCCATGTGCATGGGAATGGCCGTCGAGCCAAATTTTTCAAAGGTCCGCAAAACGAGCCTTCGCTCCACATCGGGGCTGATTTGGTAGTCGATATGATCAACACCCAGGGCGACCAGGTTATCCAAATTCTTCTGCCCGATGGCCGTCCGGGCGGGCGTTTTCCAAGTTAAACAAAGAGGCTTGAGACCATATTCAAGGCACTTGATAACCTGCCACGTGCTGTCCTTGCCGCCGCTGACCGGAATCAAGCAGTCGTAACCTTGGCTGCGTTCTTTAGCATTTTCAACGACGTAGAGAAAGTCCCGCTGACGCGCTTGCCAGTCGATTTCAGGCCTCTGGAGATGATTGCGGCAAGCGTTGCAAACCCCGTTTTCGTCGAGTTCTAGATTCGGTCGCGTGTCCGGCAGGACACACTGAACACAGTACGTCATGCGCCGAATTCCTTGACATTCAGATTTGCGCGGATGCAAGAGAACATGATGGTGTTTCAGCCGATTGGCAATTTTCAGGATTGAAGCGCTTGACTGGAAAACGTAGTGGCTGCCTTGATTTCACTTTCGACCTTATCAATGTCGAAATCGCCCTCGGCGGACAATAAATCCCGCAGGGCCTTTTGAATATACGCGCACAACGCAATACGCGGAATCGGGTCGGTGCCGGCGGCATTCATGGCTTGGTCGAAAAGCGGCTTGAATCGCTCGACGATAGCCTTGTCAAAGGGCACGTTTGAGCCGTATTCCGAATCACTTATCGGGGCCTTGAGCGGGCCCGCCTTGGCCGTCTTGGTCAGCAAATACCGCAGATCACCCTCACCGACCCAGGTCTTGCTGTCGGCAAACATCGTCCGACGCTCACTGGTATCGTAGATGACGCCTCTTTTGAGAAGCGCCGCGTCGGCGAAGCCGAGTTCGCGCAAGCGATTGCCAAAATCCTCGGCGCTATAGGTTCTCAGGTACGGGGTTTTCCAATCGTCGATGAATTCTGCGACGTGGCGAACCGGATAACGCATCAATTGCAGGGCCGCTAAACAAGCATTGCCGTCGATATCAGCGAGGGCCTCGCGAAACCGGCGAATGCCGTACCAATACAGGCCATTCGCGCCATATACGTAAACCCAGGCCTGGCCGCCAACTTTCAACACCCGTGATAATTCCGAGAGGCATGAATCCGGATTCGCGGTATGCATGATGACCCCGTTGCACCAAACAAAATCAAATGTCTCGTCATCATAGGGCAAGGCCTCGATACTGCCTTGCTGGCAGTTGAAGTCCTTATAGCCAAACAGCTCAAGATTTCTTTCCGTGCTCGAAATATTGGTCGCGCTGACATCAATCGTGTCCAAAGAGGAGGCGCCGTTATTCATCATGAAAATGGCACCCCGGCCATTTCCACACCCCGCATCGAGACAGCGCTTTCCGGAAAAGGTCGCCTTCGGATCAATACCATTGACACTGTAGCGCTCGGCAAGGGGAGCAATAAATTCCTCTATTTCCTTACGGCCATATAGGGCAAAGCTTTTGCCGTAGACGGTATCGTGTTCTTGTTCTCTATTCTGTGTCATTTTACTTAAATTCCATTATTTTCTTATACACTTAACAGGCCCATGAAATACCTCATGTGCCAAATTCCTCAATAAACATTTTCGAACTGACGAAATAGAACAGGAACTTGCTCTGGCTGTTCGGTAAGTGTGCCGTTTTCAATAACGTCTCAATCCGATCCTTGCGGACGTATTCAAATATCGGACTATCGTCTAGCAGGTAGTCCCGGACATTTTTATCCTCAACATCGAGAAAAGAAAAGATCGGCGCGTTGAAGCCGACTTTTTTCCGACAATTGACAATAGCGTCGGGAACGATTCCACGAACAGCCTCTCTTAGCACCGCCTTGGCGGCGCCATCCCTGACCAAGTGGCGGGTCGGGATTTGCATGGAAAACTCGAACAGGCGGCGGTCCAGAAACGGCGAGCGGTTCTCAATCGAATGATACATGGCGTTATGATCGTCTTCATGAAGGATGACCGGCGTCGATTCATGGAACAGTTCGTTGAGCATCCGGTTTCGCATCAATTCATCGGTAAAAATATGCTCCCGAAAGGGCTCATGCCAGTCATCAACCAGGAATTGCCGAAACGAGTCGGCGTCTAAATAAATATGTTCACGTTGCCCAGGATTATCTATGAAAGCGGCGGCGTCCTGCAAGAGCGGGTTGCGGGTATCGGGCTTGATGTGGGCTTCCCAGTTGGCCTTGGCGCGTTTGAATAATTCCTGGTTATTCTTAACGGCTTCAAGGTAAAGCAGGTGGTGATCGAAATAGCCACTGAACAACTCGTCCGCTGCCGTTCCGCTGATCGAAATACGATATCCGTGTTCAGCAATGCTGCGTTCAAGCAACCAGTGGGCGTAGTAGCTGATCGTATAAACGGGCGCATCGTGCTGACGTACAAGGGCCCTTAAATGGGTTAAAAAATTATCTGTCTGAACGGGGATTTTGGTATGGCGAATGCCCAGTTCCCTGACCGACAGATCAACCAGTTCATCTTCATTATAGCGCGGGTCATCGTTGACAATGGTAAAGCCATGAACATCGTAGTCGAATTGCCTTTTGGCGATGCTGATCAGGGCGTTTGAATCGACGCCACCACTCATGCAGAAAGCCAGCGGCACATCGCTACGCAAACGCAGCCTGACGGATTCTATCAGCCGTTCTCGGGTGCCAGCGACAGCGTCTTCAAAGGACAGGGAGTCATCAGGGGTATATCGGGCTTTCCAGTAATAGGCCCGGGAAACCTTGCCTTTGCCATCGACGTTGAGAGTGGACCCAGGAGCGAGTTCCTCGATACCCTGAAAAAAGGTCTCGCCCGTCTTGTAGAGTGACTTATAGCCATTAACCAGGTAGCGGTAGAGCTGTTGGCGGTTAATGTCCAAACGGCGGCCGGCCAGTTCAGCGATGAACTTAACTTCCGATCCGAAAAACAAGCCTTCGGATGTAGAATGAAGAAACAGGGGCTTTTCCCCAAAACGATCACGTCCCAGTGTAACGGTGCCTTCCTGCTGATCGAAAATAGCGAATGCCCACATGCCCTCGCAGCGATCCAGCCCTTCCACTCCGTGAGCGTCGAAGACGGAAAGCAACACCTCGCTATCGGACTGGGTGGCAAAGGTGCGTCCCTGTTGCTCAAGCTCGGCCTTCAGTTCCAGGTAATTGTAAAGCTCACCATTAAAAACCATCCATTTGTCCTTAACCTGGATTGGCTGGTCGGCGCGATGGTTAAGGTCGATAATACTCAGTCGTGAATGGAGCAAATAAAGGGCGCGGCCATCACCCAGTTGCCATTTCCGGAACTCCTGATGATCGGGGCCTCGGCGGTTCATAAGATTGAGGCAGCGCTGGAGCCTGTCGGCAGGAATTTCCGCGCTGCCGATAAAGCCGGCTATTCCGCACATGGTGCACACTCAAGCAACTCGACTTCGAAAAGTTGCCCCTTCTGGATGACTTCCCTTGTCCGTAGACCGATAACCCTTGCTTCTTCGCCGGGAGAATATCCGCCGCCCGGTCGAATCCACATAATGTCTTCTTCTTCAATCGTCTTCCCAGCCGGCAAATCACGGGCGGCAGCGATCGAGCGCCTGACGGCCTGGTTTAGGGGTGCTTCACTGGGGTTTAAATCGAACCCGCCGTCACCCAACATCGCTTCTGTTTCACGTATACGCGAGACCAGCAGCTGCAATTCCTCGGGGTCGACAGACAGCTGGTGATCCCTAAAATCCGACTGGTTCTTGTTAATGGTGAAATGCTTTTCAATAATTCTGGCACCCAGGGCGACCGCCAGGACGGCGGCATCGATCCCCAGCACATGATCCGAATAACCGATAGTGCAATCGAACGCCTGGCGCAGGGTTTCAATGGCCCTGAGATTGGCGTTCTGGGCCGGCACCGGGTAGGCGGTGACACAATGCAGCAAGCTAACATCTTGTTCTATCTTGTTTTTTTTCCATATGCTCCGGATCGTCTCCACCGCCGCTTGCAGTTCGCCAAGGTCAGCCAACCCGGTGGAAATAATGATCGGCTTCGCGGTTTCGGCGACGGTTTCAAGAAGCGGATAAAAAGTATTATCGGCCGATGCAATCTTGAAACCATCCACTACGTCACTCAAGAACCGAGCGCTTTCAAGGTCGAGGGGTGTCGACAGGAACAACAAGCCCGCCTGTTTCGCTTGTGCCGCGAGTCTATGGTGCGCCGCTTCATCGAGTTCGAAACGCGACATCCGTTGGTAGCGTTCCGAATCCTTGGGGCTGATAAAATATTCCGTCCTGAATGTCTGAAACTTGACAGCATCAGCACCAGCTTCCGCCGCCATGCCAATCATCTCTTCAGCCAAAGAGACGTCGCCCTCATGATTTTGACCGATCTCGGCAATCAGCAGGACATGATCGTCCGTATTAAAATTTCGTATTTTCATGTTGTCGAATACCCGTGTCGATGAAAGGTGTAGGAGGCGGACTGAAAACGGAAACCCAGATTTTCATAAAACGTCACGGAACGATGGTTTTCGGCCTGGGTTCCGACAACAATTCTTTCCGCTTCGGGGAAGGATTTGATGGCGAAGCTGATCATTTCCCGACCAAGGCCCTGACCGCGGTAACGCTCATCCGTCGCGATCAGATCGATGGTCAGGCCTGTGCTGTTTTTAAGCAGCAGCAAAAAGCCGCCGACGGTCGCATCTTTGCGAGAGACAATCATGGCATGGCCTCGCAGACCCTTAAAAAAATTCCGCGCCCATGCGGCCTTAAGTTCGTTCGCCTTGTCGATCCCTATTTCCCGATCCACGTGGAAGCGGGACGATAAAAATGAAACGCCGGCAATATTAGCGACGGCCTCTTCTTCAACGGGTTCGGCGAAACCAATGGCATGGGAAGATTGCCCGTCGAAGGGACGGATCGAGCGCGCAAACTGGAGATTCGTTTCCACCAGGCGGAAGCCACGATCCTGAAGCCAGGCCACGCCCGCCAGGTCGGCGACCGGGGTTTTGGCGTAAATAAAGGAATTTTCCCCTGCGAGCGTGTGCAGGGATTTTTCCGCTTCGATCGATTGTCCGCTTTGATTGCTAAGAAGTCCGACGTCGGGAGACAACCGAAAGGCCGCCTTTCCCAGCGCCTCGCTTAACCAGAAATCAGTCGACAACCAGGGAGAATGGGCCTTTGTCATTTTTATCTTCCATCGACTTGTACCACTCGATGTACTCGGAAAAGCCTTTTTCAAGGGAATACTCGGGCACATATCCCAGTAGCCGCTTCGCCTTCTCAATCGATAAGGTTCCGCGTTTCGGCATCAATTTATCCCACTCTTTCTGTGTGATCTTGGCATCCGGGAAATACTGCTTGAGAATTTCCGCCAATTCCTGCAACGAACGTCCGTCCCCACAAGTCAAATTGAATATCTCGTTCTTTGCCGCATCCGTTTCCATGGCCAGGACGAGCCCCCGGACAAAGTCCTTGATATAGGTGAAGTCGAGCTTGTTGCTGCCGTCACCCTGAATGGTAATGTCATGGCCTTGAAGCGCGTTTTCAATAAAAATCTGCCCGACACGGCGGCTGATGCAGCGTTGGCCGTAGAGCGCCGAAGGTCGGATAATGGTATAGGGTAAATCGAACACCTGATGATAGCCGATGACCATTTTCTCGCCGCCATACTTCAAGGCGCCGTATATCCCAAGCGGGTCACAAGGCGTTTCTTCCGTTACCGCCTGTTCGTTAAAATTGCCGTAAATCATGCTCGACGAAAAATAAAAGAACTGCTCAACATCAAGGCCGCGCGAGGCATCGAGGCTGTTTTCGAGTGTCCGCAAGCTGTGATCGAACGTTGAATGGGGGTCCTTGTTGGACTGATTGGCATGGGCCACGGCGGCCAGATGAACGACGATATTGGGTCTAATCTCATCCAGCGCACGGCTTATTTCATGATAATCCCTGCCATCAAGAACCCTAAGCGGCACCTTGGCCTGGCGCAACAGGTCGAGGCGCTCATTGAGAATTTTCAGGTAGATGTCCCGATTGGCCATCTCGGGATTACTGTATACGGCACCGAGATTGTTAACTTGCAGGCTGTCAATGATTGAAACATTAGCACCACGGGCTTTCAGTTCCAAAGCGAGATTGTGGCCAATAAAACCGGCACCGCCGATGAGAACAATTTTCTTGTCTTTAACGCTACTTCTCATTTTTTCACTTCTCCAAATAAACGAATGGCGGTTTGACAAATGTATTCGACGTCGGCCCGGTCGACATGCGGCGCCGTCGGAAGGTTAAGGGAGCCGTCGGCAATTGCCGCGGAACAGGGATAAAGCGCTGCGTCGTAACCATATTTTTCGCGATAATATTTCAAGCGCGGCAAGGGATGGGGATAGTGAACACTGGTTCCTATGCCTTCATCTTTGAACCGCTCAAGAAGATCATTTCGATGACCTGCCATGTCGCTGTCCAGAAACACAGTCAGACAGTAATGACTGTCCTCGCCATCCGCCGAGATACTTTCGAGAAGCCGGAACCCGACCTGCCTTTCGAGCAATTCCTTGTAGTGAAGAAAATTTTCTTTGCGCGCCTTGAGAAAGTCGCCGACACGCCGTATCTGGCTTGCGCCGAGCGCAGCTTGCAATTCGCTCATGCGATAATTGAGCCCTAACCCCTTGACGTCATAAATGCCCGGCAGCTTGCGTTCGTTGAGTGTTCGATCATAACTAAATGCCCGAAGCTCGCGAATTGCATCGGCGGCACTCTTATGGCGGCTGCAAAACATACCGCCCTCGCCACTTGTGATATGTTTGGCCGGATAGAAGGAAAAACCAGCGCCATCCCCAAACAGCCCGACATGCTTGCCTTGCCATCTAGCCCCAAGCGCGGTTGCTGCGTCCTCCAGCACGGGCAAGGCATGCTTGGATGCGACTGCCATGATCCGCGTCATATCGGCGGGAATGCCATTGAAATGGACGACACAGATTGCCTTAGTACGATCCGTGATGGCTTGCTCCAGAAGATCAGGATCCAAAGTCCCGGTATCGATAGAGCAATCGACAAATATCGGCTTGGCGTTGGTAATTTCGATTGCATGCGCCGTCGCCACATGGCTGATAGCCGGCAAAATAACCTCATCACCGGCACCGATGCCCAGATATAGGTAATATAAATGCAAGGAAGCGGTGCAAGAACTTGTCGTAACACTGATGCCACCGCCCATAAACGATGCAAAAGTCTCCTCAAAGTCCTGACATTTTGGGCCATGGGTCAGGATCGTTCCGTCGAGAACCTCCATCACCGCCTGACGGTCTGCATCTGTGATGATCGGTTGGCCAAAGGGTATCGGACTGTGGTCAGGCATAAGTAATTCTCGTTTCCTGGTTTTCGGTAAGAGCTGTATTGGCGGCGGCGGTAATGCTGACGATATCGAGATTGTGTTGCAGGCTAGCGCAGGCGGCAGTGTCACCACGGACCGCATCAACAAAACCGGGGATCAGGTCGCCTTTCCCGGCAGGCAGAGTCGCGTGATTAATAATTTGCGGGCGTTCATCGGGGTCACGCGTTTTATAGAGGCGCGGCCCTTGATCATCATAAATGAAAGTTCCCTCGGTGCCGAAAACACGGACCACATGGTGATGCTTGTGAACACAGCCAAAATTAGCCGTGATGCGTCCCGTTAAGCCTGACTCGAACCGGAAAGTCGAGGCCATGAAATCATCGTGGTGGAAAGGAGTATCACGGGTGCATATGTTGTTTCCTACGGACGAAACGTCAAACGGTTTTTGGCCGGTCAACCAAACCATCAGATCTATCAGATGGATGCCGCCACCGGACATAACAGAATAATCTTGTACGTCCTTACGCCAGCCCTCGGTGATTTTGTGCATCCGACCATATAGATAATCACCATCGAAAGAATAAATTCGTCCCAGATCACCGGCCTCAACCCGCTCTTTCAGCCAGCGATAGACGGGTGCGCTTCTCAGCACCAGGTTCGAATCGACGACGGGACGGTCGGCCCGCTTCCACGCGGCTTTTAGGGCTCTGGCCTCATCGAGGGTCCGGCACATCGGCTTTTCAATAAAGACGTTTTTACCATTATCGAGGGCGGTTTTCATTTCTTTGAAATGGTAATTGTCAAAGGATGCAATGGAAACGATATCGACATCCGGGTCCCGTAACAGGGAATCACAATCCTCGGCAACGTCACCAACTCCCAGGTCATCTCTGATCTGCCTCGCCTTTTCCGGCTTCAGGTCGAAAAACCACTTGAGCCGACACCCGGGCAAACGGTGATAGGTCCGGGCGTGCTGCTCGCCGACGCCGAGCCCGATTACGCCGATGGTCAGTTGTTTGTCAGCGAGTGTCTTCATAACGGAGCAATGGTATCCTTATATTGTGGTCGTTGAGCGGTCGCCTCGAGTCGCTTTAAATCGTCCGCGGTATCAACACACCAGCCGGGATGATCGCTCATGTCATTTAGCGCGCGGATCACACCAATTCGATAAGCACCCGGCTGACGGTAAAATACCTTGGTGACGTGTTCACGCTGTTCATCATCCAGAGCATCCTGGTCAATGGACAAAAAGCATTCCGCGTCTATCAGTTCGACGCTTTGTCCCTTCGGGAAGGTCCTGGGAAAGACATTGGTTATGATGTCTTGGGGGTGCTGTTCCATCCGCCTTAAGGCCTCGCGCAAAAGATTACCGTCAAGAAACGGGCTATCGCCACAGATACGAAAGAAATTGCAGCAAGGGTATTGGGTCAGGCAGTCGACAAAACGCCGGAACACATTTTCCAGATCACCACGAAATACACGCACCCCTGATGATGACAGATATGCTTCAAGCGGGTCGTCACTCGGGTCGGTACTGGTGACTACTATGGTATTGGAGATACCAACCACACCTGCAGCGATAGCAATGACACGATCGATGACCGGTAGGTCTTTCAAAGGCGCAAGCATCTTCCCGGGTAGCCGGACCGAGCTCATACGAGCCTGAATCAGAGCTTGTACATCATTCATAGGAAATTATCCAATGGCATCCTGAAAGCAGCCTTCTGCTTTTTCCACGCTACCGCACTTCGGGTGAAACGGATCTCCCGAAGCGCTGATTTTTAAAAGGGCAAAGCCCTATATTTTTCATTCAGACGCAGGCCTGAACGTTCTCGACCGACGCGTGTACCCGAACTTGCCGTCCCAATAAATCCAGCAGAATAACAACACGCTCCTTATCGTCTATACAATCGAATAAGCCAGTTTGTTCCGATAGGGCGCCGGCCATAAATTTGATTGCCTGGCCTTTTATAAACAGGGCTTCGGATTTCAGCGCGACCATACCGCGCTCATCCTCGCGCGCCTTAAGCTCATCGACGATGTTGGCGGAAACCGGAACCGGATAATTGCCAAAGTTGACAAGCTGGCTGATGCCAACGGTCGACCCGATAGCACGCCAGCGTGCATTTTCAGGGCCGACGCCAACGAAGATATAGCGCGGGAATAGCGGTCGGGGCAGCCATTCCTTACGTCGGGCATGACTTCGAAGCTTCATATATTTCGGCAGATAGACAGAAAAACCCTGCCGCAACAAATGTCCGGCGGCCTTGAACTCAGCATTGGCGTGGGTCTGCGCGACATACCATTCAGTCATGGGGTCCCCTATTCCCGTTTTGTGAGATATTAAGGAGCTTCGGTGCCACAATCCGTGTGTCAGGATAAAGGGTCCGCAATCGGTCAAAGGTTTTCTGAGGTGCGGCAAGGTCCGTCAGGACCAGCGCGTCGATGGGGTCAATATCTTCGATAGTCTTGAACACCCTAAGGCCCGCAAATTCAGTACCGGCCATTTTTTCATCCAGGATGCCAATAATTTCAACATTGGAAGAATGTGCGCAAATCATGGCAATTTCGGCAAGGTCGCTAGCTCCGGCAAGGCCAAGACGGTGCGACCCAGCGAGATCACAAGCAACAAAGACATCCGTGCAATGGGTCCGCGCATGGCGGAAAAAATCAAACGACATGGTCAGATAACGCGCCGTCAGCTGGCTTTTTTCCGCGAAACCCATGGGCGTCAAATAATAGGCATAGCGGTTGGCCGGTGCCTGCTTGACCTTGATCAGGCCCTTGTTCACGCAGCGCTTCAAATAATTATTGGCCAGCCCCAAGGCGATGCCCAATTCCTTGGCGACGGAGCGCTGGGTAACCGAACTGTTCTCGTGAACAGCGTTCAGCAACCCGAGGGTGATCTGGGTTTCACTATCTGAATGCGCCAGGATATTTTTGTCGGAAGCCATTAATTCGTCATTCTTAAGGTATTTAACAGGTTGCATGATTCATGTTCACGGCGCGAACAATACGTCGTTCACCTTATGAACGTCAAGGGCCACGTCATATTTGGCGATTTATTTCTGGTCATCGTCGTCGCTTACATAAATAGCAATGTTAAATAAATTGTCACTGGTAGATGGGAATCATCTGGTTGGTGATAGCTTTTGGGGCGGCATCCTTAACAGTTTTGGGTTCGCCGCAGCAAAAATAAAAAGTTCCTTACGACCAGAGCCTTGTTGGCTATAAACTCTGGTTCATGGATTTCATGGATTCGATGTCGCTGGCCCTGTTGTTTACCGCCGCCGCTGCCGCCGCTTTTGGCGGCTTGGCAGCGCTGCTTCCGTTTTTGCGCGCCTGGGCCATTCTTGATCAACCCAACGCCCGTTCAAGTCACGAGACCCCGACCCCCAAGGGTGGCGGCATCGTGGTTATTGGTGTCGTGGTGATGGCCTGGACCGGAGTCGGGATTTTTCTTGGCGGCGGCATATTTCTGACCTGGATCATACCGGGCACCGCTGTTGCCTTGGCGGCGCTTTCCTGGATTGACGACTTGCGGGGCTTGCCGCCAATCCTGCGTCTACTTGTGCAAATCGCCGCCGTCACTGGTGCGTTATTATTTAGATCTGAGTCCAATTTATTCTTTCAGGGAATATTACCAGGCACCCTTGATGTCCTTGTCGCCGGCGTCCTTTGGGTATGGTTTGTCAACCTGTTCAATTTCATGGACGGCATCGATGGTATCACCGGGATCGAAAGCATTGTCATTGGCCTTGGACTCGGCCTGATTGGCAGCGGCGCGGGCGCACTTTTTGGCCTCATCATTGCCGGGGCCGCCCTGGGTTTCCTGAAATGGAACTGGCATCCGGCGAAAATCTTCCTAGGGGATGTAGGCAGCGTCCCGTTGGGTTTCTTGCTCGGTTGGTTATTGCTGGACCTGGCCGCCGCCGGACACTGGGCGGCGGCGCTGATCCTGCCCGCCTACTATCTGGCAGACGCCACCACCACGCTGGTCCGCCGCGCCTTAAAAGGCGAGAAGGTTTGGCAGGCACATCGACAGCACTATTATCAAAAGGCCCTCCAGCGCGGTCTCTCCCACGCCGCGGTTTCCAACGCGGTCCTGATTGTCGGGGTCATTCTTATAGGCCTGGCCTTCGCCGCCGAGCGGGGCTGGGCACCGATTGCACTGCTCGCCACCGTCGCTCTGTGCATCCGTTTTCTGGTTTTTTTAGCCGTCGGTGGACGACGATGAAAATTCTTTTTCTGAGCGAGAATTTTCCCCCCGAAAGCAACGCCGCCGCGACCCGCGTTTATGAACGCGCGTGCTATTGGGCCGACTGGGGCCATCAGGTGACGGTGATCACCACGGCCCCGAATTTCCCCGAGGGTAAATTGTTTCCAGGCTACCAGAACAAATGGAAGCAATGCGAAACCATATCGGGCATACGCGTCGTGCGGGTCAAAACATACATCGCCGCCAACCGCGGTGTCCTTCATCGGACTCTGGATTTCCTCAGCTTTTTGGTTACGGGCCTGCTTGCCGCCCTGAGGGAAGAAAGGCCCGATGTGATCGCCGCCACCTCGCCACAATTTTTTACCGCCCTCGCCGGATGGGTGGCAGGAGCACTGAGGGGTATTCCTTTCGTTTTTGAACTGGGTGATCTTTGGCCCGCCTCCATCGCCGCCGTCGGAGTAATGCAGAAAAGTTTCGCCCTTTCCCTGATCGAAAAACTGGAACTGTTCCTTTACCGGCGTTCCGCCGCCATCGCCGCATTGACAAAGTCCTTCAAGGATAATCTTACCCGACGCGGTATCAAAGACGATAAAATCGCCATCGTTATCAACGGCGTTGACCTAGCCCGCTATGCGCCACAGCCCCGCGATGAAACACTTGCAAAGGAGTGGGGCCTTTCGGGAAAATTCGTCGTCGGCTACATCGGCACCCATGGCATGGCCCATTCCTTAGGCAATGTGCTGGATGCCGCCGAGCTGTTGAAAGACGACAAAACCATCCGTTTCCTTCTCGCCGGGGCCGGGGCAGAGCGTGACGCCCTTATGGCCGAAGCAAACAGGCGTAGCCTTGAAAACGTGGTCTTCATGCCGCGCCAGCCAAAACAGCAGATGCCAGCGGTCTGGAGCCTGTGCGATGTTGCCTTGATACACCTTAAGGACTCCTCCGTTTTTGCCGGCGTCATTCCCTCGAAAATATTCGAGGCCCAGGCCATGGGCCTGCCCCTGCTGCTCGCCGCCCCAACTGGTGAGGCGTCAAGCATCGTCCTTGGCGACAAGGCAGGGCTTCACATTCCCCCCGAAGATCCTGGCGCTCTGGCCGCCGCCGCAATTCAAATGGTGACGGATAGCGAAGCGCGCGCAAAATTCGCCGCCGCCGCCCTTGCCGCAGCGCCAACCCATAGCCGCGAGACCCAGGCCCGGGAGATGCTGAACATTCTGCAAATGGCTGCCGCCGGGGATGGCGACAAGGTCGGCCTGGAGGCGACCCCATGAAGGTCCTGGTTACCGGCGGTAGCGGTTTTGTCGGTCGTGCCCTGATCCCTCGGCTCATCCAGGCCGGGCATGACGTCCTCGTCACCTCCCGCGATAAAAATACAATATTGCCCGGCGCAACGCTACGGCACGTCGGGGAGCTTGGGCCTGAAACGGACTGGGTCGCCGCTTTAAAGGGTGTCGAGGCCGTCATCCATCTGGCCGCGCGTGTCCATATCATGAATGAAACTGCCGCCGATCCACTGACCGAAAACAGGGCCATCAACACCGCAGGCACCGCCAACCTGGCGGCGCAGGCGGCGAAGGCCGGGGTTAAACGTTTCATTTTTTTGAGCACCATTAAAGTAAATGGCGAAACCACCACAGTCGAACCCTTTCACGCCGATGATAGTCCCCGTCCACAAAATGCCTACGCCATCGCCAAGCAGGAAGCCGAACAGGCGCTGTTGGAAATCGCCGCCAACAGCGCTATGTGTGCCGCTATCATCCGCCCGCCACTTGTTTACGGGCCGAACGTTCGCGGTAACTTTCTGTCATTGTTGCGCCTTTGCGCCAAGGGGTGGCCGTTGCCGTTAGGCAGCATCGACAATCGCCGCAGCCTGATTTACGTCGGCAATCTGGTAGACCTTATCGCCGTTATATTGGAACGCCAAAATGCGCCGGGTAGCATATATCTGGCCCGGGATGGAGAGGATGTTTCGACCCCAGAACTGCTTCGCCGCACGGCGCAGGCGCTTGGTGTCAAGGCACGCATTTTACCGTTACCTTCATTCCTGCTGCGTCTTGCCGGAGCAGGTATCGGAAAATCCGCCGCCGTATCCCGGCTGACCGAATCTCTTGTCGTTGACGATGACCCGACTCGAAACGATCTCGACTGGACGCCGCCGTTCAGCATGCTACAAGGACTGAAAGAAACAGCCGACTGGTTTAAAAGTCAGCACTGATACTTGGGATTTTCAATGCCCCTGCGCATGCCCCATCGCGGTTATCTTGTCTACACCCATGATATCATCATGACGGTGATATCTTTTTACGCCTCCTTGTATCTTCGCCTGGGCGAAAGATTAGACGCCTTCTTGCCCGCCGAGACCCTGCTGATAGCGGGTTCCCTGTTCACGCTCATCGCAGCCGGTGTCTATATGTATCTGGACCTGTACCGGGGGGTCTGGCGGTATGCCTCGATAAATGATCTTTTTGCAATCACCCGAGCGGTGACCCTGGTTATTCTGATCTTCCTGCTTGCTATGTTCCTGTCTGCCCGGCTCAATAATTTGCCCAGATCCTATCTGGCCATCAACTGGTTCGTGCTGATGGCGTTGCTGGGCGGGCCCCGCTTTATTTATCGACTGGCCAAAGACCGCCGCATTGATTTACGCCTGGAAGATGTCAGCTCGCCGCGCATTCCGGTATTGCTTGTCGGTGCTGGCGACGCTGCCGAAGAATTTATTCGCTCCCTGAACAGGGCGACAGACACAAACTATCGCATTATCGGCATCGTTTCGGAATCAGTAGGCCGGGTCGGGCGCAATATTCACGGCGTCCCTGTTCTGGGCACCACTGATAGCATCGCAGATGTCATCAAGGCCCTTGATAAAAAGGGCGAGCAACCGCAACGGCTGATTTTATCGAAAGAAACGATGGATGGGGCCGTGGTTCGCAAACTGCTTGAAGCCGCGACCGACGCGGGCATGACCCTGGCCCGACTGCCCCGCCTGACCGAATTCAAAAGCGGGCCCGTCGATGCCACGGAAGTCCGCCCTGTTGCCATCGAAGACTTGTTAGGGCGACCGCAAAACCCCCTGGATCGAGCCGCCATGGCGGCGATGGTCAAGGGCAAGCGGGTGCTGATTACGGGTGCCGGAGGCTCCATCGGTTCCGAACTGGTGCGCCAGGTTTCGGATCTGGGGCCGGGCGAGCTGACCCTGCTCGATAATTCGGAATTCAATCTTTACAGCATCGACATGGAAACAGAGAATCGCCAGCCTGATCTGATCCGCCGCGCCATTATCGCCGATGTCAGGGATAGCCGGACAATCAAGCGCTTGTTTAATCTTACCAAGCCGGAACTGGTTTTTCACGCCGCCGCCCTCAAACACGTGCCACTGGTCGAAGCCAACCCCTGCGAAGGCATATTAACCAACGTCATCGGCACCGCCAACGTCGCCGAAGCCTGCAAGGCTTGCAATGTCGCCACCATGGTCATGATTTCGACCGACAAAGCCGTCAATCCAACCAATGTCATGGGCGCGACAAAACGCATCGCCGAACGTTATTGTCAGGGCCTTGATTTGAAACGCGGCTCGGGTTCAGGTACACGCTTTGTTACAGTTCGCTTCGGTAATGTTTTGGGGTCAACCGGTTCCGTCGTGCCGCTGTTCCAGAAACAGTTGGCCGAGGGCGGACCCCTGACCATTACCGACCCAAAAATGAAGCGCTATTTCATGACCGTCGGCGAGGCTGTCGAATTGATCCTGCAGGCCTCCGCCCTGGACGATGCAGATCACCAACGCAGTGGCAAGATATTCGTTCTGGACATGGGTGAACCGGTCTTGATTATGGATTTGGCCCGACAGATGATCCGCCTGGCTGGTCTTGTCCCTGATGAGGATATAGAAATCAAGATCACTGGTTTGCGTCCCGGCGAAAAACTGTTCGAGGAAATGTTCCACGGCGGCGAGCCGCTGGTCGAGACCGGGCAAGCCGGAATCCTGTTGGCCTCGCCACGCGCCGCCGATGCCACCATGATCGCAACCGCCATTGAAAATCTCGCCACCGCCGCCAGGGATGATAATGTCGGGCGGGTTATAGCGCTGATCAGCGAGCTGGTTCCGGAATATCAGCCGGATTTAAGTAATCAGGGGTAGAGAGCCTGTGCGGCAATCTGCTATATCCCTTGAAATAATGATTTATTAATTGGAGAGGCCCTCGATGCAAGCTCAAATCCGCCGCGCCCTGATTTCCGTTTCCGATAAAACCGGACTTGTTGAGTTCGGTAAATTCTTAAGCGAAAGCGGCGTCGAGATTCTTTCCACCGGCGGCTCGGCCAAAGCCCTGCGCGATGCGGGCATTCCGGTCATAGAAGTTTCAGATCACACCGGGTTTCCGGAAATCATGGACGGCCGCGTCAAAACCCTGCAGCCGTCCATTCATGGTGGTTTGCTTGCCGTGCGCGGCAACGCTGAGCATGAAGCGGCGATGGCGAAACACAATATCGCCCCCATCGATTTGCTGGCAGTCAACTTGTATCCATTCGAAGAAACCGTGGCTAAAGGCGCCGCCTTCGAGGACTGCATCGAAAATATCGATATCGGCGGCCCGGCACTGATCCGCGCCGCCGCCAAGAACCACGCTTTCGTTACCGTCGTCGTCGACCCCACTGATTATGCCCGGGTGATGGATGAAATGAAAACCGGTGATGGTTCGACCAGCGATGATTTTCGTAAATCACTGGCGGCCACGGCCTACGCCCGAACCGGCGCTTATGACGCAGCCATCAGCGGTTGGTTCGCAGGCCAGCTTGGCGACACCTTGCCCCAGCGCATAGCCCTTGGCGGAACCCGCGTGCAAACCATGCGTTACGGCGAGAATCCACACCAGGAAGCCGCCTTCTATAGCAACAGCGAAAATCGCCCCGGCGTCGCAACCGCCCGCCAACTGCAAGGCAAAGAGCTCAGCTTCAATAATTTAAACGACACCGACGCCGCCTTTGAATTGGTCGCCGAATTTTCCGACACCGCCTGCGCCATCATCAAGCACGCCAATCCTTGTGGTGTGGCTTATGGTGCGACTTTGAAAGAAGCCTACCTGAAGGCCTTGGCCTGCGACACCGAAAGCGCGTTCGGCGGCATTATCGCCTTGAACCGGGCGTTGGACGCCGAAACTGCCGAGCTCATCGCCGACCTATTCGCCGAAGTCATCATCGCTCCGCACATCAACGACGACGCCGTCGCCATTCTGGCCCAAAAGAAAAACCTGCGTGTGCTCGTATCAGGCGCTATGCCAGACCCTGCCGCTCCCGGCATGACCGTGCGCTCTCTATCGGGTGGCTATCTTTTGCAAGGCCGCGACAACCGCGTGCTGGAAGATCTGAAGGTCGTCACCAAGCGCCAACCCAGCGCACGTGAACTTGCTGACCTGAAATTCGCCTTCACCATCGCCAAGCACGTTAAATCGAACGCCATTGTCTACGCAAAAAATGGCACCACTGTCGGCGTCGGCGCAGGACAGATGAGCCGCGTTACCTCGTGCCGCATCGCCGCCTGGAAGGCTGCCGACGCTGCGAAGGTTGCCGGCGATACAGAAAGCTGGGCGGTTGGTTCGGTCGTTGCATCGGATGCTTTTTTCCCCTTCGCAGACGGCTTATTAGCCGCCGCCGAAGCCGGGGCCACGGCGGTCATTCAACCGGGTGGTTCCATGCGCGATGACGAGGTGATCGCCGCCGCCGACGACGCGGGCCTGACCATGGTCATGACAGGAATGCGCCACTTCAGGCATTGAGGAACAATGAGACATGCAAGTCGCGCGTAACATTTTCGCCTTTCAGAGATTACGGCTGAAATGAATCGTCTATGTCGGGCTTATCCTTATCGGCGGCTTGGTTGACGCCAAACGAATAGGTGAAAATATTCGTCTCTCAATGTCAGAAGATCGTTTCGTCGAAAAAAATCCCGCTCTGCAAATAACACTCAGTGCCGGTATCGCTGAAGCAGCCGAAGAAGAAAGCGGCGAACATGTGCTCGCCCGCGCCGACAAAGCCCTGTATGGCGCTAAAGATAATGGCCGCAACCGGGTTGAGACTGGATAATATTAAAAGTTGCGACTGGCGATCAGGTCGGCTGGCATATGTTTCAGACGAATATACTGGGCCAGCAAATGCATCAGCGACTGATGGACATCTTCGATAATGCCGTAATTATCTGCCTGCACATGCACATGCACGCTCGCAAGGTCAGCCGTCCGTCCGCCCTCAAAGCCGGTGAAAGCAATCACGTCCATTTCGTTTTCTTTTGCCCACGTCGCCGCCCTGACGACATTTTCGGAATTACCGGATGCGCTGATTGTCAGCAACACATCGCCAGAACGGGCCAATGTCTTCAGCTGGTATTGGAATATGTCATCATAGCTTAAATCATTGGCAATCGCGGTAATCATCGACATGTTTTCGGCCAGGCTGACGACCCTGGCGGTCAGGTTGGTGTCGGTCTGGACCAGTTTGGAATGGTCGCACGCGAAGGTACTTGAAATCGCCGCCGAATGCCCGTTCCCACACACAAACAGGGTATTGTTTTTGCGGTAAGTCTTTTCCAAGACATTCGCTGCCTGGGCAAGTTTAGCCCGGTCCACCGTAGCCGCCGCGCTCGCTAATTCCTTATAATAGGCGTCCGCAAAAGCGCCGATGTCGTCAAATTTTGTGTCCGGAAAAGTCATCTTGGTTGGCATCCTTAAATTTCACCGTAATGTGAGGGATTCTTCAACTTTTCGCAACGTCTTAAGATTATTGCGACGTTTCCGGTACCCTGATTAATAAAATCATGCCGATAACGAAAAACACCAGAATGGTTGCCATGCCGGCGCGTTGACTATCGAAGGCAAGCGTTACCGCGCCGAGCAGGGCCGGCCCAAGGAACGCCGTCGCCTTACCCGAAAAGGCAAACAGACCGAACATCTCGCTCGTCAAATACGGCGGGGCCATGCGCGCCATCATCGAGCGGCTGGCCGCCTGGGCCGGGCCGACAAACAGCCCCAGCGGCAACCCGAATATCCAGAACAAGGTTTTGCTTTGCACCACCAATAGCACCGAGCTTAACAGCGTCAATCCAACCAAGGCGATCAGGATCATCTTTTTTGGGCCAATGGCGTCATCGACCCAGCCAAACGCGGCGGCGCCCAAGCCCGCCGTCACGTTCATACCAATAGCAAACAGGATGATCTCACTTAAATCCATGCCGAAGGAGCCCGCAGCATAAATCCCGCCGAACGCATATAACGTGTTCAGGCCATCGGTATAAATCATCCGGGCAATGAGAAATCTGGCAATATCGCTGTACTTGCGGACCTGACGGAAAGTCGCCCTCAATTCCCCCAGGCCTGCTTTAAGGTTCTGCCAAAAAGTGCCCCCTGTATCCGCCTTCTCCGGGGTGAAAAGAAACAAAGGCAGCGCAAAAGCCGCATACCACACCGCCACCAAAAGCGCGCTTGCCCGCACATGTTCGGCCATGTCTTTATCAAGACCAAACCACGGCGTTTGTGGCTGAACGAAGCCAACAAGAGTCAAGGTCAGGCAAAGCAGGCCGCCAAAATACCCCAGCCCCCAGCCCCATCCGGAAAGCCGCCCGATATGGCTTTGTGACGTAAGCCCCGGAAGCATGGCGTTATAAAAAACCATGCCGGTTTCAAAGGCGAAATTTGCCAAACCGACGATAACAAGAGCAAGCAATGCGAAGGAAGGATTAGGCTCAACCAGCCACAACGCGGCGCTTAAGACAACACAAAGAACGGTGAAAAAGCCGAGCCAGGGCTTGCGCCGTCCGCCCTTGTCGGCCATCGCCCCAAACAGCGGGGCAACGACAGCGACGGCCAGCGCCGACAGGCTCATGGCGTAACCCCAATGGGCCGTGCCGGTGACCTTGTCGGGGGCAACCGAGCTTGTAAAGTAGGTGGCGAACACGAACGTAATAATGACCGTCGGAAAGGCCGAGTTAGCCCAGTCGTACAGGCACCACGAAAACTGACCACGACGGTCCGTCATTATCAGGTAGCCGGGGTTTCGGCCAATGTCCTGAGTTGACGATTAGCGACCGCGATCATCGCCAGATCATTAATTTCCGTGGCCGAAAGCTCAGCAATTAATTGTTCGGTTCGCTCAACGGTGATCCGGGTTTTTGCGGCCCAGACGCCGATGATTTTGCCCGTATCGAAATTCTTCTTCTGCCCCTTGCTGGCATCCATAACCTGCGAGGCCAGGGCCAGTTGATGGCCATAAATTTCCTCAATCAAGGCTGCAATAGCCAATTTTTGCCAGTGAGTCTTGGTTTCCAGATGATCCGCCGCGGCCCTGAGCGAGCCGAGACGAAAACGCGTACCGATAGCAAAATACAGGCGCGCCCCATCGTTGACGCTCATATTTCTACTGCTTGCCAGACGGATAATGTCGCAACCCGAAAACATGTTGACCAGGCCGGCAATCTGTAAGGCCAGGACTTTTGGTACGCCAGCATCAAGATAGGGCCTGCCGCGTTTAACAACATCTTTCTGATAATGTTTCGGCAAGGAACTGCCAAGGCAGTCATAAAGGGCGGCGAACCCATCTGCGAATTCTTCCACATGGCTGGCAATATCCAGTGGCCTGCGGCCGTTGCGCAGGAACCATAACGTGACCCATTCGATCAGCCGGTTCGTGTCCAGACGCATGCGAGTCTGAATGGCGGCGGGAACCTTGTTATCAAGGGCGTCAATTTGATCCCAGATATTACGCATGCCAAGACAGCGCCGGGCAATAATATAAGCCCTGACCACATCACTGGCAGGCATGCCGGTACGCTCGACAAGTTGATTGATAAAAGAGCCGCCGGCACGGTTAATGACCGAATTGGTGGCCTGTGTGGCAATAATTTCCCGGTTCAGCCTGTGATTAAGGATTTCCTTTTTGTAGACGCTGCGAAGCGGGGTTGGGAAATAGGTGATTAAATCATCCTGCAATGCCTTGTCATCGGGAACATCGGAATCCAGCAGCGCTTCATTGACCCAGATTTTCGCGTAAGACATCAAGACCGCAATTTCCGGTCCGGTCAGGCCGGTCCTTGTCGCCGCACGCTCGATCAGCGTTTCGTCATCGGGCAGAAATTCAACCTCACGGTTAAGCTTTCCGCTTTTTTCCAGCATCCGCATCAGGCGGACCTGGTTATCGAAAACATCCATGCCATCGAACAAGATCATGTTGATGGCCTGGGTCTGACGATAATTATCTACCAGCACCTGCAAGCCGATCTCGTTGGTCATTTTGGCGAGCAGAGTATTGCGTTGTTTGCCGTCCAAATCTCCCCGGGCGACCACCTTGTCGATCAAAATCTTGATGTTGACCTCGTGATCCGAACAATCAACGCCGGCGGAATTGTCGATGGAATCCGCATAAAGTCTGACGCCGCCAATCGCCGCCTCAACACGGGCCCGTTGGGTAACACCCAGATTGGCTCCTTCGCCGATGACCTTGCAATTCAGTTCGGCGGCGTTGATGCGAATGGCGTCGTTGGCGCGATCCCCGACATCAAGGTGCGATTCACTGCTGGCCTTGAGATACGTTCCGATGCCGCCAAACCACAGCAGGTCCGTCTTGGCTGTCAACAAGATGCCTATCAGCTCGTTGGGGGTAACGCTGCTTTTGGTAATATCGAAACGCTTCTTGATTTCTGCGGAAAGAACAATGGATTTCGCCGAGCGTTCAAAAATGCCGCCGCCCTTGGATATCAACGAGGCGTCATAATCCGTCCACGACGAACGCGGTAATTTAAACATCCGCTTGCGCTCACCGATTGTTCTTGCCGCATCGGGTTCGGGATCAATAAAGATGTGCATGTGGTTGAAGGCGCCGATCAGCCTGATATGCGGGGATAGCAACATGCCGTTGCCAAAAACATCGCCGGACATATCGCCAACGCCGACAACAGTGAAATCCTGTTTTTGGCAGTTGAAGCCCATCTCGCGGAAATGCCGTTTCACGGATTCCCAGCCGCCACGTGCCGTGATGCCCATTTTCTTGTGATCATATCCGGCCGAGCCGCCAGAGGCAAAGGCATCGCCGAGCCAAAACCCGTAATCCTTGGAAACCGAATTGGCGATATCGGAAAATGTCGCCGTGCCCTTATCGGCGGCAACCACCAGATAAGGATCGTCGCCATCCTTGCGGACCGTGTTTTTGGGCGGGACGACCTTGCTACCCTTCAGGTTATCGGTGATATCGAGCAGGCCCGAAATAAACGCCTTATAGCAAGCGATACCTTCGGCAAGGAAAGCATCCCGATCCGACATATCGGGGGCTTTTTTGAGCACGAAACCACCCTTTGAGCCGACCGGAATAATGACCGTATTCTTGACCTGCTGAGCCTTGACCAGGCCGAGAATTTCCGTGCGAAAATCCTCCCGCCGATCGGACCAGCGAAGGCCGCCACGGGCAACCATACCGAAGCGCAGATGGATACCTTCAACTCGCGGGCTGTAGACAAAAATTTCCCGCAAGGGCCGAGGCAACGGCAACTCTTCAATCTTTTGGCTATCAAGCTTGAACGACAGGCACGGCTTGCTACCGCCGTCGCTGGTTTTTTGGTAAAAATTAGTCCGCAGCATGGCCCTCACAAGATTGATATAGCGCCTTAAGATCCGGTCCTCGTCGGCGCTTTGCACTTTTTCCAATTCCGATTCCAGGCGTTTCAACAGAACTTTTTCGCTGCTCTTGCTGGCCGAATCAAAACGGGCTTTGAACAATTCGACAATATGGCGCGCCATATGCGGGTTATTGGCCAGTGTTTGTTCCATGTATTGCTGGGAAAACGCGATACCAGCCTGACGCAAATACTTGCAGCACGCGCGCAGCACCACGACATCCCGCCAGCCCAGGCCACCGAGCAGAACAAGGGCATTAAAGCCGTCACTTTCTACTTCACCCGCCCAAATACGGCTAAACGCCTCCTGAAATTTTTGCCTGATTGCCGCCATATTAACCCTTGAGCCGTCGCGGGTCTTAAGGCCAAAATCGTGGATCATCACCAACCGTCCACCATTAATGTCGGGGCGGATCTCATAAGGAAGTTCATCAAGGACTTTGAGCCCCATATCCTCCAGCATCGGCAATACATCTGACAATGGGATGGCCTGGTCGACCTGGTAAACCTTGAACCAAACACGATCCTCATCGCCATCGACAGGCCGGTACATGCTCATGCCAAGGTTGCCGGTTTCCAGGGTCTCCTCAATGCGTTCGATATCATTTACTGCCTGGGTGGCGTTGAATTGATCTTGATAAGCCGACATAAAGGCACGCCGGTAACGTTTGAAATAGTATTGGCCTTTTTCCTCGCTATGGGTGGACGTCAGTTCTTCCTGCAGCCGGTCATCCCAGGAACGGGCGATTTCAACAAGATCGGCCTCTATTTTCCCTATATCGTACGCAGGGATTTTCCCTGGTGTCGTCTGAATATTAATATGCAGCCGGGCCAGCGGCGAATCGCCAAGCTGGGTATAATAGGACAATTGCGCGCCGCTGAAGGCACCCTCCAAAATCAGTTGAATTTGCTGGCGCAGCGCCGTCGTAAAACGATCCCGCGGCACATAGACCAGGCACGAGATAAAGCGTTCAAAATCATCACGACGCAAAAATAGGGCGACCCGTGGGCGCTCCTGTAAATGCAGGATGCCGAGCGCCGTTTCCAACAGTTGATCGTCAGAGGCCTGAAACAATTCATCGCGCGGATAGGTCTCGAGTATATTCAACAAGGCCTTGCCGTCATGGCCGCCCGAGGCAAAGGCGGTGCGGGTTAGAATCCTTTTCAATTTTAAGCGCAGCAATGGAATATCCCGTGGGCTGCGGTTATACGCTCCTGATGTGAACAGCCCGACGAAAACACGCTGTCCAATTACCTTGCCTTTGGCGTCATAGCGTTTGATGCTGATGGAATCCATATGCACCGGGCGATGAACGCTCGAAATGGCATCCGCCTTATTAACGATTAGAAGATCGCCCTGACGAACGAAGGCATGAAGCTCGGGCGGCATGGAGGCAATATTTTGCAACTCGCGAAAAAGCACAACCGAGGGTTTCCTGAGCACGCCCTTGCCCGATTGGCGGTTAACGATGACCGAGGCTGCCTTGCCGTTGCCGATAAAATCGTATTCGCGATAGCCAAGGAACGTGAAGTGATCGTCATGCGCCCAACGCAGAAAGTCTTGCGCCTCGCTGACATCTTCGCCGGCCACGCCCTTGGGTGCCTGATCGAGCTCAACGACGAGGGCCGACATGTTCTGGCGCATTTCCACCCAGTCTTCGACGGCGGCGCGCACATCCCTGATAACATTATCAAGGCCCTTATGAATTTCCTGCAACCGCTTACCCGACTGCTGGGTCACTTGCAGATACATGTAAGATTCATTCAGCCCATCTTTTGATGACTTCGTCGATGGCTTGGTCACAGAAACCAGCCCCGTTCGTTTGCCGTCCTTGCCGCGAGAGACGCCAATCACTGGATGCACAAGCAAGTGCACAGTCAATTCCTGGCGGCTCAGTTCAGAAGTGATGGAATCGACAAGAAAGGGCATGTCATCATTAACGATTTCAATCACCGTGTGATTGCAATCCCAGCCGTTTTCTTTTTGGTTAGGGTTATAGACACGAAGTATCGCCTGGCCAGGCTTACGTATTGCCGCCAGGTTCCAGTGCGCCAACGCGGCGCCGAACAGGCTCTCGGGGGTGTCGTGAACAAGGTCGCTTGGCGGCACGTTGCCGTAATAGCCGTGAATAAACTGGCTGACGATTTTTGCGTTGCCCGCAGAAAGCTGAGCCTTCGCCGTTTTGACCACTTGCTCGATCAGCCGAACTTTATTTTTTTCGCTCGCGTTTAACATCGATTAAGCACTCCCCATCGTGCGGTTATTATCCGATTACTTTAGTATCGCCATCCTTACTAATATATTACAACCAAAAAGAAACTCACTATTCCGCCGCAACCAAAACGGCGACATTTTTATTTCTTTTGCGACGACATAATGCAATACAGATTTGCTCCCCACTGCGGTGGCGGAGTAAGCAGCGCCCAACTTAAAAAACGATGCAAAATGGCGTCCGTCAACATGCGTCTTGGCGAGCCGCGCCGCTGATCATAAAGAGCCTCAACCTGACATCCGCAGGCCGTGGCCAATTGCCGCAAACTTTCGCCGTTATAAGCCGTTTTGTGAGTCAGGTCGCCGAACTGATAATTGATCCCCCAGGGTGATGATGCGTTGGGCACTTTGATAACAATCTTGCCGTCCTTCCCAAGCACCGCCTTGATCGCAGAGATCAGGCGGAACCCTTCTTCGGGTGTGAAGTGTTCAAGCACATCAAGCAGCACCACCCGATCAAATGGCTGGACGGCATTGGCTTGCAGATATTCCCACACATCGGCGCATTCAAAGTGTGCGGCGCTTTGGGGTGGCTGCACCGCCTTCAGGGCCGGGTCGTGATCAATTCCCTGGAAATGAGTCACCCCTTTGGCGGCCAGATAGGCCAGGAAAGCACCTTCGCCAGAACCAATTTCAAGGCAATTCAGGGCGGCGGTAAAAGCCGCAGGATTCCAGATCTCGGCGTCGAAGCGGGCGCTATCCTTGGCCGCCAAGGTGGGTGATTTATAGTTCTTGTAAGCGCGGTAGCTGGAATAGAAATCTATCGACATCCGTGCATTTTCCGTTACGTCCAGTACAGTTCTTACCCTGTATTAATGCACATTTACTTAAGAACAAGCAAAAGAGATTCGCCGGAGATGGTTATGTGACCCAGAAGAAACAATGGCCTAGCCTTAAAAGGCTAAGCCATTGAAAATTTTGGAGCGGGCGATGAGATTCGAACTCACGACTTCAACCTTGGCAAGGTTGCGCTCTACCCCTGAGCTACGCCCGCATATATGCGACGGAGCGAGATAATACGCAAAGCCGCCCGCTTTGCAAGCCCCATCATCAGCTTACTTAGACAGAGGGGCTGGTCATGGCCATTTTGCGGTCTTATGATCGCCCCTATGAACGCCACACCGGACACCATTTTCAAACGACTGGAAGGGCTGGGCATTGCCTTTCAAACCCACGAGCACGCCCCGGTTTTCACCGTCGAGGAGGCTCAGGCTCATTGCAGCCACCTACCGGGCGGTCATTGCAAAAACCTGTTTTTAAAAGACAAAAAGGGGGCGCTGTGGCTCATCATCGCCCTTGATGAGCGCCGCATAGACATGAAGGAATTGCGCCACAAGATTGGCGCACACCATCTTTCTTTCGGAAAGCCGGATTTTTTGCGTCTGGTTCTTGGCGTCGATCCGGGCTCGGTCACACCGTTTGCCCTGATCAATGATTGCGATACCCAGGTTCGGGTCGTCCTGGACAAGGAAATGATGGGCATGGGATTGCTCAACTTTCACCCCCTGACCAACACCATGACGACGGCCCTTGCCCCCGAAGACCTGCTGATGTTTATTCGCGATACCGGCCACGAGCCCGACCTGGTTGAACTTTAGCCGAGCTTAATTATCTCAGGCCCCTTGCGGCAAGGGAAGAAAACCGCCATTTATGTGGCCCATTAACGATTATTTCTAAAGTGAAGGCGGCAGCAACGATGATTATCGAACAAGACGGCACCCAGGTCAGCGGCGGACCGGCATCTGGCGCACTGATCAAGGACACCGATACCGCCAGTTTTATTGCCGATGTTGTCGAGGAATCCAAAACCGTACCGGTGATTGTGGTATTCCGTTCGCCGCAAAGCGAAGCCTGCAATCAGCTGATCGTGACGCTTGAAAAACTGGTCGCTCTGGGCGGCGGCATCGTCAAGATGGTCAAGGTCATTGTCGAAGAAAATCAGCAGCTAGCCACCCAGCTACAGGTGCAGTCCGTTCCGACGGTGTTCGGCTTTAAGCACGGCCAGCCCATTGATGCCTTCGCCGGGGCTCAACCGGAAAGCCAGATCAAAGCCTTTATCAAACGACTCACCGGCGATGCCAAAGCTCCCATCGAAGAGGCGCTGGAACAGGCCAAGGCGCTACTTGATGACGGCGATCCCGATCAAGCCAGCGCCCTTTACGCGCAGATTCTCGGCCAGGACCAAGCCTGCGGCCCCGCCATTGCCGGCCTAATCCGCTGTTATCTGGCATCGGGTGAGTTTGAGCATGCCAAAGCCCTGATCGAAGGCCTGGAACAAGCCACTTTAAGCGACCCTGACATTCAGGCCGCCATAACCGCATTGGAATTGGCCGAGGCCAGCGGTGCAGCGGGTGACGGCGAGGAATTTCGCGCCAAGCTGGCTATAGATGAAAATGACCATCAGGCCCGCTTCGACCTTGCCCTTAATTTATACGGCACAGGCAATGCGGAAGCGGCACTTGAGGAGTTGCTTGAAATAGTCCGCCGTGAGCGTACCTGGAATGACGATGAAGCTCGCAAGCAAATGCTGAAAATTTTTGAAGCCCTGGGGCCGGCCGATCCGGTGACAGCGGCAGCCCGACGCGCCCTCTCGACGGTGTTGTTCTCTTAAAGGATAAGGACCCACAATCATGACCAGCCCGTTAAACGACCTGGGCCTGGGTGCCTTTCCCAGGGTAATTCCGCTTTTTCCTTTAAGTGGCGCGCTGCTTTTACCGCACGGTCATTTGCCTTTGAATGTTTTCGAACCGCGCTACCTGAGCATGGTTGAGGCCGCCCTTGGTGCTGGACGTATTATTGGCATGGTGCAGCCGCAATCCGTCAGTGTTGATCCAGTCCCCGACGAAGCGCCACTGTATTCCGTTGGCTGCGCCGGGCGCATCGTCTCGTTCGAAGAAACCGAAACCGGGCATCTGTTTATTGCCCTGCGTGGGCTCTGCCGCTTCAAGATCGAGCGTGAACGTACACTGGAACAGGGGTTTCGTCGCGCCGAAGTCGATTACAGTGCCTTTGCCACCGACCTTCATGAAGATCAGGGGCAAATCCCCGACCGGCCACGCCTGATCGGTGCGGTGCAGCGATTTTTTGAGTTGAAAGATATCGAAGCCGACTGGCAGGCTATTGAAGAAGCCAACGACGAAACCCTGGTCACCTCGCTGGCGATGATCTGCCCGCTGGCATCAAGGGAAAAGCAGGCGCTGCTGGAATCGCCAAACATAACCCAGCGCGGCGAATTGTTATCTTCCCTGATGGAAATGGCCTTGCTTGAAGATACCAATCAGGAAGGCCCCTTTCGTCATTAACGGTTACCCCAAAGGCCCTTATAATTTTTTTTTGACACCCTATATAAACGGAACCAAGCCATGAACAAGCGCAGCGTCGATCCCAAACTACTCGAAATTCTGGTCTGTCCGTTGACCAAGGGGCCGCTTAAATATGATGAGAAGGCCCAGGAATTGATCAGCGAAAGCGCCAAGCTTGCCTACCCCATTCGCGACGGCATTCCCATTATGCTGGTTGATGAAGCCAGGGAATTATCCTGATACCAAGGACTTAAAATGCAATGAGTGACTACAGCCAACAACACAAGCCGACCGAAATCCGCCTGAAACAAAAAGAAAAGGTTCTGGAGCTGGATTTTGAAGACGGCACGACATTTTCCCTGCCTGCCGAATTGCTCAGGGTTGAAAGCCCTTCGGCAGAGGTCCAGGGCCACAGTCCGTCACAAAAAAAGGTTGTCGCCGGTCGGCGTCATGTCGGAATCATGGGCGTAGAGCCAGTCGGCAACTACGCCATTACGATCAAGTTCGATGATCTGCACGACACTGGCATCTACACATGGGACGCCCTGTACGACTTTGGTAAAAACCAGGACGCCATGTGGGAATACTACCTGGGCGAACTGGAATCCCAAGGATTAAGCAGAGATCCTTAATAGTTAGCCCCTCAAGCGCCGGGCGGGGCCGTCCGGCCCCTTGGCTCGCAGCAGTTGCGGCGGCCCGCAGTCGCGGGCTTGTTAAGAAAAAACAGAAGGAGCTTACTTTGTTACCTTCTTAAGCCCGCGACTGCGGGCCGCCGCTTATGCGGCGAGCCAAGGGAGCAGAGCGAGCGCCCGGCGCCTGAGGGGAATATTAAAGCTCTTCCCCGCGCATCAGCCTTGGCAACTCTCCGGCCAGGCCCATTGCGTGCTGCATAAAGACCTTTTTCAAAGGCGGCACCCTGTTGACCGCCGCCATTCCCAGATCACGGGCCAGCCTGACCGGCGCGATGTCGTTTGAGAATAGCCTGTTCAAGGCGTCTGTCATAGCCAGCATCAGGGTGTTATCGAAACGCCGCCAGCGCTCATACGAGGCCAGCACGGCCCCGTCGCCGGGATCAAGCCCCAGGCGGCGCGCGTCGATGAGAACCTCGGCCAGTACCGCCACATCGCGCAACCCCATATTCAGGCCTTGACCGGCTATAGGGTGCATGCCGTGCGAGGCGTCGCCAGCGAGCACGAGGCGGTGATCGACGGCGCGTTCGGCATATTGTAAGGATAGCGGATACGCCCAGCGCGGCCCCGTGACGTCGAGTTTTCCCAGAAAATCGCCGAAGCGGCCTCTCAGCTCACCCAGGAACGCCTCATCATCCAACGCCATCAATCCGGGCACCTTCTCGTCACGTTCTGTCCAAACGATAGAAGAGCGGTTGCCCGATAATGGTAATATGGCAAAGGGCCCGGCGACCAAAAAACGCTCATGGGCGACATTATCATGCGGCTTCTCATGGGTCACGGTGCAGACGATGCCCGTTTGCTTGTATGACCAATTGGTGATCTTTATGCCCGCCTGCTCGCGAGTCGGCGAGCGCCGGCCTTCGGCCCCGATAATCAACCGCGCCCTGACTTTGCGGCCATCGTCCAAAGTAGCACGAACATCGCCGGGTGTACGCTCAAGGGCGACGATGCGAGCTGGCGCCAGCAGGGTCAAATTATCAAAATCCCTGAAGCGTCCCGCCAGCGCCGTGCGGATGCTTCGATTTTCGACCATATAGCCGAAGGCTTCCGCACCAACGTCGTGGCGATCGTAATGGAGAAAGAACAGCGACTCCCCATCAGATACACGAATTTCCTTGATCGCCGCCGTATCGGGCTGCATCTCGGACCACAGACCAAGGCCATCCAGCACCCGCTTGGAGGAAAGCGCAATCGCTGATGCGCGGCCGTCAAAAGCAGCCTCCAAACCATCTGCCGGGGCCAGTGTATCAACAACAATCACCGACACGCCGCCCATGGCAAGACCGCAGGCCAAAGTGCCGCCGACCAGCCCGCCACCGGCGATCAGGACATCTGCCTGCAATTCCTTGTCAGAAACGGGTTTCGTTTTCGCCATGATGCTTTCTTTTTTAATTGCCTTTATATTAGGCGTTTATTATTTATGCCTATTTATTAAGCAAATATACTGTGCTCTTTGTTCATGTTCTCTCTTGATAATAGGGCTTAGCATTTTGTTTTTAAATAATAATCTTCCTTATTTTCGATTCTGGCACGGACCTTGAAGTAGGAATCTTCGAAACCACTGTGCGGGGCTTCAGGCCTGCGCGCAAGGAGTCTTAAAACAAGGCCCACCATCGGGGCGGGGCCGTTAAACAGAGGGATCAAGCATTATGAAGCTGATCATGGCAGTTATCAAACCCTTCAAGCTCGACGATGTTCGCGAGGCCCTCTCGGGGCTTGGTGTCGAAGGCATGACCGTGACCGAAGTCAAGGGGTTCGGCAGGCAAAAAGGCCATGCCGAAATTTATCGTGGAGCCGAATACACCGTCCATTTTCTACCCAAGGTGAAACTCGAAATTGCCGCCAACGACGAAATGGTCGAAGGCATTATCGAGGCCATTAAATCCACTGCCGAAACCGGCAAGATCGGCGACGGTAAAATTTTCGTCTACGACATTTCCACTGCGGTCCGTATCCGCACCGGCGAAACAGACAAAGAAGCCCTTTGAGGGTAAGGAGAAAATCAATGAATAGGCTTTTAAACAAGATGCGCCTTACCGCTCTCGCGATGATCGGTGCTATCGGAGTTTCGATAGTCGCGGGTTCAGCCGCGCAAGCCGGAGAGTTAACGGAAACCCAATATATCCTGAACTCGTTTTCGTTTTTGGTTCACGGCTTTTTGGTCATGTTTATGGCGGCCGGTTTCGCAATGCTGGAATCCGGTTTGGTCCGCGCCAAAAACACCGCCACCATCTGCCTTAAGAACATCGCGCTCTATGCGATCGCCGGGCTGATGTTTTACGTCGTCGGCTACAACCTGATGTATGCCGGTGTGGATGGCGGCTACATAGGGAGTTTCGCCATGTGGGCCGGTGACAACACCGACGCGCTTGCCGGAAACTTCGATGGGGGTTACGCCGCCGAATCCGACTGGTTCTTCCAAATGGTATTCGTCGCCACTGCCGCTTCCATCGTATCGGGAACCCTGGCCGAACGCATCAAATTGTGGCCGTTCCTGCTCTTCGTCATCATCCTGACCGCCTTCATCTATCCCATCCAAGGCGCATGGCAATGGGGCGGTGGCTGGCTTTCAGAGGTTGGCTTTTCCGACTTCGCCGGTTCGACCCTGGTTCATTCTGTCGGCGGCTGGGCGGCTTTGACGGGGGCTATTATTCTCGGTGCCCGCAAAGGCAAGTATCAGCCCGGTGGCGGCGTTCACCCGTTTCCCGGCGCGAACCTGCCGCTGGCAACGTTGGGTACCTTTATTCTATGGCTCGGCTGGTTCGGTTTTAACGGCGGTTCGCAATTGGCCCTGGCCACTGCGGCGGACGTCATCGCCATCTCAACCATCTACATCAACACCAACATCTCCGCAGTCGGCGGCGTGCTGGCGGCGATGGTCCTGACACAACTCATCTACAAGAAAGTCGATCTTTCGATGGCTCTGAACGGCGCTATTGCCGGTCTGGTATCGATCACAGCCGGCCCTGACAGTCCGTCCATGGGCCAGGCGCTGATGATTGGCGCAGTCGGTGGCGCCATTGTCGTCTTCCTGGTGCCCCTGCTTGACAAGTTCAAAATCGACGACGTGGTTGGCGCCATTCCGGCCCACCTTGGTGCCGGTATTTGGGGCACCCTGGCGGTGCCACTGACCAACGCCGATGTCACCTTCGCCGCCCAGGCGACCGGCGTCATCGCCATCGGCGGCTTCGTCATCGTCACCTCGACCATTGCCTGGCTGGTACTTAAATACACCGTCGGCATCCGGGTCAGCGAAGAGGACGAAATGCTCGGCCTCGACCAGGCCGAACTCGGCATGGAGGCTTATCCGGAATTTGGCAGGGGTTCTCAATCGTTATAATTCTCCCCTTACCCTGTTAAATACCAAGGCCCGCAAGACATTCGTTTTGCGGGCCTTGTTTTGCCTGTTTTTTACTCAAGCCGGGGACTGTTGCACCAAATTTCAGCAACCCTTCCTGTTTCGCCCTGACAACGAAATCCGCGAAACCTCACTTTCTCTTTATTCATCAAAGACTTCCAATGCCCTCAAGGTTTTTCCCCTGACTGGCACGGTTCTTGTAATCTTTACGCGCACGATGCCATTTTTGGGCGACCTTAAATCTTCTGGGGAGAAGGAAATATGGAAGCGATTAAATCGGGTGCGGATGTTTTTTTCGTGCTTATCGGCGCGGTCATGGTACTGGCGATGCATGCAGGGTTCGCTTTTCTTGAAGTCGGCACCGTGCGGCGCAAAAATCAGGTCAACGCGCTGGTGAAAATTATCGTCGATCTGGCGATGTCGACCGTTGTTTACTTTTTTGTCGGCTACATGGTCGCCTATGGCGTCAATTTTATGTACAGCGCCAAGAATTTGATCGGTGGCCCCGGTGAGGGTTATGTTTTTGCCGCCAACGGTTACGATCTGGTGAAGTTCTTTTTCCTGATGACTTTTGCCGCCGCAATTCCGGCGATTATTTCCGGCGGTATTGCCGAACGCGCCAAATTCTGGCCGCAACTGGCCGCCACCGCCCTTATTGTCGGTATTATCTACCCGACTTTCGAAGGCATGGTCTGGGGTTCCAGATTTGGCTTCCAGGATTGGGTAACCGCTTCATTTGGTTACGCTTTCCACGATTTCGCCGGTTCCGTCGTCGTCCACGCGTTCGGCGGCTGGCTGGCCCTTGGTGCCGTCGTCATGCTGGGACCCCGCATGGGTCGTTACCGCAAGGATGGCTCGATGATTGGTATCCCGCCGTCCAATATCCCTTTTCTCGCCCTCGGCTCGTGGATTTTGTCCGTTGGCTGGTTCGGTTTTAACGTGATGAGCGCGCAAGGCCTGGCAGGGGTAAGCGGCCTGGTAGCGATGAATTCCTTGCTGGCCATGGTTGGCGGCATCCTTTCAGCCCTTGTTGTCGGACGCAGCGATCCCGGTTTCATTCATAACGGCGCGTTGGCCGGGCTGGTTGCGGTTTGTGCAGGTTCAGACATCATGCATCCCGTTGGCGCGCTGTTTACCGGGGTCGCCGCAGGGGCATTATTTGTCTGGGGTTTTAACCAATGTCAGGCGCGCTGGAAAATTGATGATGTTCTTGGGGTCTGGCCACTGCACGGCATGTGCGGCCTGTGGGGCGGCATCGCCGCCGGTATTTTCGGGCTTGAGGCCTTGGGGGGACTCGGTGGCGTCAGCATAATGGCGCAGCTGGTCGGCACCGCAACCGGCATCGCCTTCGCCACCGTCGCCGGTTTTATTGTCTACGGCGGTCTCAAGGCCGGAGTCGGTATTCGTCTCGACGCAGAGCAGGAATTTCAAGGTGCCGATTTGTCTTTGCATCATGTCGGCGCTTATCCGGAAGAAGACTTAAAGAGTTAAGCGGATTCTCAGCATTCCCCATTAAGGTCTTGTAAACAAAGCTGTCGTAGAACTTAGGGTATGGCTAAAGTCCTGAGCAATACCGGTGTTGGATCGATCCTGCCCGAAGGCGTAACCGCCTTCCTGAGGCGGCGGGTAAGCGAGATCATCGGCCTCGCCCTGACTTTAAGCGGCCTTATGATGCTGATCGCCCTGCTTTCCTATGCGCCAGGCGACCCCTCGTTCAATAGCGCTTCGTTTCAAGGCCCGGTAAATCTTCTTGGTTTGGGTGGCGCTTACCTGGCTGACCTGATGCTGCAATCCCTGGGCCTCGCCAGCGCCACGACGTCGCTGGTACTGATGCTCTGGGGCACGCAAACAATGCGCAAGCGGCCGCCGACCATGATTTGGGCGCGATTGTGTTTGCTATTGTTCGCCCTGTCCTTGATTTCAATGTGTCTCGCCGCCCTGCCGATTCCGGCTAACTGGCCCCTTGCGACCCATCTTGGCGGCGTTATTGGCTCGGTTATGCTTGAGCGCTGCGGCGTTTTGCTTAACGCCGCAGCCACAGGCTTGGGCTTAAATACAGCCATTGAAGACTGGATGCTGGCCTCGTTCCTGGCCTTGCCCGCCGCAGCGGCCTTGATCACCGTACTTGGCTTAAGTGCCCAGGAATGGCAACACATCGGAAATTGGTTAGGCAACGTTTGCCGCCGTTGTTGGGGCTATATTTATCGTGGCTCTGCCAGATTGATACCGGCTGCAGCCATTGCGGTCCCGCCCACCAGCACTAAGCGCACGCCGGGAAGCCTGCGCACTGAGCCCAAAAAAGCCCCGCCGCCAAAGGTTTCACAAAAGGCCGCTAAACCAAAAGCCGGGCGCAAAGCCACCGCGAAACGCCAGCGCACGCTTGATCTTGTTCCGGGGGATGAATACGAACTGCCGCCCCATGAGTTGCTAGAAGTGCCACCAGAAACCACGGGCGCAGCCAAAGTTAACAAGGATTCCCTGCAACAGAACGCCAGGTTACTGGAAACTGTTTTGGACGATTTTGGTGTCCGCGGCGATATTATCAAGGTCCGGCCCGGGCCGGTCGTGACCCTTTATGAACTCGCACCCGCTCCCGGCACGAAGACATCGCGAGTCATTGGATTAAGCGACGACATCGCCCGTTCCATGAGCGCCGTGTCCGTACGTGTCGCCGTCGTACCCGGTCGCAATGTCATTGGCATCGAGCTTCCCAATGTTGAGCGCGAAATGGTTTACCTGCGCGAACTGCTGACGTCTGACCCCTTCGAGCGGGCACCGGGCAAGCTTAACCTGGCGCTCGGCAAGGATATAGGCGGGTTGCCCGTTACCGTCGATTTATCACGCATGCCCCACCTGCTGATTGCCGGAACCACCGGCTCGGGAAAGTCGGTCGGCATCAATACCATGATCCTCTCTTTGCTTTACCAGCTATCGCCCGAAGACTGTAAATTCATCATGATTGACCCCAAGATGCTGGAGCTTTCCGTCTACGAAGGCATTCCGCATCTGCTGACCCCCGTCGTCACCGAACCGCCTAAGGCGGTAATGGCGTTAAAGTGGGCGGTCCGGGAAATGGAAGAACGCTACCGCGCCATGTCGCAATTGGGCGTTCGCAACATCGCCGGATACAACGCCCGCCTGGCCGAAGCATCCAAAAAGGGAGAAACCCTGACCCGGCGTGTACAGACCGGTTTCGATACGGACGGCAAACCGGTAATGGAAGACCAGCCGCTGTCCATGGATCCCTTGCCATTTATCGTCGTTGTTATTGATGAAATGGCCGACCTGATGCTGGTCGCCGGCAAAGATGTCGAAGCCGCCGTACAACGCCTGGCGCAAATGGCCCGGGCCGCCGGTATTCATATGATCATGGCGACGCAACGCCCCTCCGTCGATGTTATTACCGGCACCATCAAAGCCAACTTCCCGACCCGCATCAGCTTCCAGGTCACATCGAAAATCGATAGCCGGACGATTTTGGGTGAGCAGGGCGCCGAACAGCTGCTCGGTCAGGGCGACATGTTGTATATGGCGGGCGGTGGCCGCATCACCCGCGTGCATGGGCCTTTTGTTTCCGACGAGGAAGTGGAACACGTCGTTTCGTTCCTGAAATCCCAGGGCACACCGGACTATCTGGACGATGTTACTGAAGATGTGGTTTCGGAAATCGTTGGTTTAAGCGGTTCGGGCCAGCCTTCCGGCGACGAGCTTTACGACGAGGCGGTCGCCTTGATCGCCCGCGAAGGCAAGGCGTCGACAAGTTTTATTCAACGCCACCTACAAATAGGCTATAACCGGGCGGCTCGGATCATCGAGCGTATGGAGAGTGAAGGCGTTGTTTCAAAAGCTAACCGGGTTGGCCGTCGCGAAGTCCTTATCGGGGACGTCGGCGAAACGGTCCTATAAAACCTTTTTTATAAAGTCTTTCGCCGCCGCTTTGCTGGCCCTTTCCCTGCACGGACAAGCCGCAGCGAAAGTCGCCCCGGCGTTACTAACGGGGCCTGATAAGGCTGATATCACGCGTATTGAGCAATACCTGAACGGCCTCGTCACCCTGAAGTCCCGTTTCCTGCAAGCTTCCTCCACCGGGAATTTCGCGGAAGGCACGTTTTACCTTTCCAGACCGGGAAAAATGCGCGTCGAATATGATCCACCGGTGCAGTTTCTAATCGTCGCCGATGGTACGTGGCTGATCTATGATGACAAGGAACTTGATCAGATCACCCACATCCCGCTTGGCATGACGCCCGCCGATATCCTTGTCCAGGACAATCTGTCCCTGCTTTCAGGTGAATTGGTGGTCACCAAAATTGAGCGCGGCCCCGGCGTTATCGGGATTACGGTCGTGCGCAAGGAAGACGACGGCGGAAAATTAACGCTTATTTTCAGTGACAAGCCCTTGCAGTTGAAAAAATGGATCATCGTCGACCCACAAGGCGTCAAAACCTCAATTTCGCTGTTATCGACCCAGCGCGACATCACCTTTGACCCCAAGCTTTTCAACGTCAAGTTAAAGCCGGGCACGCGGCCACCCGGCGAAAAATAAGCGCGTAAAAATAATTCCTTGAAGTCGGGCCGTTATATACCCAGCTAATTATTACGGGGAAAATCTACCCCCCAGATGGCTCCCCTGCCATTCCAGATAATGGAACCCCTGAGCGCCCGGCAAGCCCCCCTGCCGGGCGCTTTTTTTAGAAAATTTTTAAGTCTGGTTAATTTTATGGCGCCAACCGATAACCACCGGGTTCCGTCAGCAGGATACGGGCGTTAGACGGATCTTCTTCAATTTTCTGACGCAAGCGGTAGACGTGAGTTTCCAGAGTATGGGTCGTAACCCCGGCATTATAGCCCCAGACCTCATCAAGCAAGACATCACGGCTAATAACCTTACCACCGGTGCGATAAAGGTACTTTAAAATTGCCGCTTCCTTGTCGGTCAGGCGAACCTTCTTGTTGGTCTCGCTTTCCAGCAGCAATTTAGCACCCGGCTGAAAGCTGTAAGGGCCGATGGTGAACACCGCGTCATCGCTGCGCTCATGCTGGCGAATTTGTGCCCGCAATCGAGCCAATAGAACGCCAAGGCGAAAAGGCTTGGTAATATAATCATTAGCCCCCGCGTCCAGCCCCAAAATCGTGTCCGCATCCGTATCGGCGCCCGTCAACATGATAATGGGCGACTTGACGCCGCAGCGCCGCATCAGACGGCAAACTTCCCGGCCATCCATATCGGGCAAGCCGACATCAAGGATAATAACATCGAAATAATCTTTTTTCGTCAACTCAAGGGCCGCCGCCCCGCTTGTCGCTATGACGGGGACAAATTCCTCGTGCAACTGCAACTGCTCGCTGAGCATTTCCAGCAACGGCGTTTCGTCATCAACGATCAGTACCTGTTTTCCGGTGCTCATACTACTTTCCTGCTCAAGTCGTCCTTTATGGTTTTAAACCGCTTCAACAGAAGATCACAAAACAATTAATTGCGTCTTTAAGCGTTTCTCTTTTGCGGCTATGGTCCCGGTTCCTGAAAATAGCCCCAAATGATATGCCGCACCGCTTTAAATTAATCCAAATGCCCGCGTCGCGTGAACCCGTTTCACTGCTGGCCGTTGACCGTTGCGTTTCCGAGCTTCGTCGTGGCCGCATGGTCTGTGTGCGCGGTGGCGGCGGTATTGCAGCCCTGGTACAGGCGGCCGAAGCGGTCACCGATGAGGGCTTGCAAAACCTTGCCGCGATCGCTCACCAAACACCGATGCTGGCCATTACAACCAGACGCGCCCTGGTCCTTGGCCTAACCGACAAGGCAGACCCGAAGATTCCCGCCTTTACATTGGGTTGTGCCAAGGGCTGGCTGGCGCAAACCGCGCTTGATCTGGCCGACCCTCTTTCCGGCTTCGCTGTTGATAAAGGCGATTGTGGCACCCTTGACGTGGAACCCACGGAAACATATAGCTGCGCCGCCGCCGCCATCGGTTTGGCCAAAATCGCCCGCCTACTTCCCGCCGCCATGATCGCCACAATCGCCGACCCTGACGCCGAGGATGTCGATGCCTGGACGATCCGCCATGGCCTGCTGATTGTCGATGCCGGAGACGTTTTCCAGTATGAGCACACCCAGGCCCGGACCCTGAAAGCGGTCAGCGAGGCAAGCGTGCCATTGCTCGACTCTCACAACGCCCGCATTATCGCTTTCCGGCCAGATGATGGCGGCCTCGAACATCTGGCCATTATTATCGGCGATCCAGCCGACGACCCCGGCAAGCCGGTACTGACACGACTGCATTCAGAATGCTTTACCGGTGACCTGCTGGGTAGCCTCAGGTGTGATTGCGGCGACCAGTTGCGCGGCGCTATCGGTGAAATAGCCTCGGCCGGTGGCGGTGTTTTACTTTATCTGGCCCAGGAAGGGCGCGGCATTGGCCTGGTCAACAAATTGCGCGCCTACGAATTACAGGACCGCGGCTTCGACACTATGGACGCAAACGAACAGCTGGGGTTCGATGCCGACGAGAGAGTCTACCTGCCTGCCGCCGAAATGTTGCGTCAACTTGGCTTTGCTTCAATTCGATTGCTGACCAACAATCCAACCAAAATAGAGGCTTTGAGCGCCTGCGGCGTTGAAATTGTCGAACGGGTCGCGCACGCCTTCCCAACCAACAAGCACAATGAGCAGTATCTCAAGACCAAAGCCACACGCGGCGGCCACCTAATATAGGCTGTTTTTACCCTTTTGGGCAGGCAGTTCTTGCCGCAAGCCAAAAGTTTCCCTGTTATTTATCGCATAACACATTGATTTTTTTGATTCTTTAGTTGGCATGACGCTTGCTTATTAACTGGTGTCATAAGCGGTAGCCGGGAACGGTAGTATTCCCGGTCTTGTTCGAAACAACAGTGAGTGCAGGCAGCTATGGACGGGCCCGTCGATACAACAAGCGCGCTATCAATTTTACAGACGCCCAGATCGTCGCTGCAGAATGTTGGTGAAAAGCGCGACAAGAACGAAACCGACCGCAACGGGCACACATTCCAGGCCTTCGGCCCCGACGGCCTGACGTTCTTCGACTTCATCGACATCATCAATCCCTTGCAACACATTCCCCTGGTCAGCACCCTGTACAGAGAAATAACCGGAGACGAGATCGATCCCGGATCACGCATTGCCGGGGGAACCCTGTTCGGCGGCCCGATTGGCGCCGCCGTCGCGCTGGTCGATGTCGCGGTCGAAGAGAGTTCGGGCCAGGATATGGGTGAACACATGATGGCCCTGTTCGACGGCGATAATAATGACGAAGGGGTTACGTTGGCCAATGCGCCGTCGCCTGCCGATTTTGTTACCGCCGCCGGCGTCGACAACGAAGAACTGGCCGGGGTGACCTATCCAATCACCACCAATATCGAAGTCCTTGAATGGGCGCAAAACGAAACAACCCGCACGACAAGCGGTGAAGATCAGGCTCTTTTGAACAGGCCGGCCGCCAGTCCCACCGAAATCGCCACGAACATAGAGGTCCTGAACTGGGCCCGCCAAGAGGCCAACCTGTCCAAGTCCACCGTGGAAATCGCAGATGCCACAACATTGGGCAAGCACAATGCCGACAAGCAAGTGATTGCCGAGAAACACCAGGCCGCCCTGGACACAACCGTCGCCCTGGGTCGCGACCAATCGCAACTATCAGGCGCCACTGCGCCCCTGGGTGGCTGGTTTTCCGAAACCATGCTGTTGGCCCTGGCCAGATATGATGAAAGTGCGCAACTCGGCAAATCCAGCGTTGAACGGCACGTCGAGAAAACCACCAACACCAGCGAATAGTTTTCCCCCTCCGCTCGTGTTAAAACATCTTTATGGATATTTTAGTCGAACCTGCGGGCTTCCTGTACTGGAACGATAGCAATGGCGTGCCACGCAAGGCGCGCTGCGCCCTGGGACCAGCCGGTATTGGCCAAAAAAAGACGGAAGGGGACGGAATTACGCCGATCGGACGCTTTCCTTTGCGCCGTGTCATGTTCCGGTCTGACCGCATGTCTGCACCGCAAACTGCGCTGCCAGTCTCCCCCCTTGGTAAGGCTGATGGCTGGTGTGACGACCCCACTTCGCCCCAATACAACAAGCCCATCACCTTGCCCCATCCGGCGAGTCATGAATTATTGTGGCGTGAAGACGCCGTGTACGATGTAATCATTGAAATCGGTTTCAACGACAGACCCGTAGAACCCGGCAAGGGCAGCGCCGTCTTCATGCACGTCGCTCGCCCCGATTATGGTCCAACACAAGGTTGCGTTGCCCTGAAATTGAACGATTTACTGGATTTATTGAAAGCCTGTGATCTTGAGACCGTGCTAGAAATCAGCCAGTAACAGATGGTCGAGTCCCGAAAATAGCGGTGCCAACACGGACATGAGTGGCCCCGAAGCTTACTGCGGCCTGGTAATCGGCGCTCATCCCCATGCTCAATTCTTTAAGGCCATTGCGTTGGGCTATTTGCTTGAGCAGGGCGAAATGCAGGGAAGGCTCCTCATCAATGGGGGGGATACACATCAATCCGCAAACCGGAAGTTTCAGATCATCGCGACACAGGACGATAAAATCGTCAACTTCGAGCGGGGTAACACCCGCCTTCTGGTCTTCTTCACCCGTATTGACCTGAATCAGACAATCGGCCCGCATCCCGGTTTCCTCCATGATGCGGGCCAGCGCACGGGCCAGTTTTGGCCTGTCCAGGGTTTCGATGACATCAAAAAGAGCGACTGCCTGACGTACCTTGTTGGTCTGCAGGGGACCGATCAGATGCAGACTAATATCTTTAAAATCCTGCCTCAGTTGCAGCCATTTTTCCTCCGCCTCCTGGACCCGGTTTTCCCCAAAAACCCGTTGACCAGCCTGCAGCACAGGGTCGATGGTTTCGACTGAATGTGTCTTGGAAACAGCGACCAGTGTCACCGAGCCCGGGTCTCTTCCGGCCTGCCGGGCAGCCTCGGCGATTTCGCTACGCACCCGTTCAAGGTTGCCGGGGCTATCAGTTTCGTTATTATTTTCAGCAGCCATCGGGAAATTCCGTATCATGAAAGATAGTTAAAGGCGTGCGAACACTACCAGAGCGAAACCACGGGCGAAAGCTGCCGTTGACGATTTTAATGACCGACAGCATCCGCCTGCCCGATCCATTGGCTGCCGCCCTTGCCCTGGCTGCCGGCAGCGCCGTCATCATGCGCCACTACGACGATGCTGATCGGGCCGGTTTGGCCCGGCGGCTGATTGCATTATGCAGACCGCGTCATATTACCGTCCTTATCGCCGGTGACGCCCGGCTCGCTTTGGCCACTGGCGCCGATGGCTTGCACCTACCCGAAGCCATGCTATTCAACAAGCCCAGGGCTTGGCGGCAGGGCTTGCGTCCCAGCATGCTGCTTTCACTCGCCGCGCATTCATCGCCTGGGCTTGAGAGGGCGGCGGCGGCACATGCGGATTTCGCTTTATTATCGCCTCTTTTTCCGTCTAAAAGCCATCCGGATGGGGTTCCTATCGGCATTCTTCGCTTTAGCGCATGGGCGTCCCGGGCACGGCTTCCCGTCTTCGCGCTGGGTGGCGTAAACAGCCAAAACGCGCGTCGCCTTTCCGGCTCCGGGGCAGTCGGTTGGGCGGCCATTGGAGCGCATAGCGAAAACGCCGATGCACAGAACCAACAACAGGCTATAGTGCGGCGCAAATCTTTCGTATATTAAAGTGTTTGAAACTTTAGGAGCTTGCTTGGGCATGAACGATATAGTCAATAAAGGCCGCAACACGCCTAAACCAGCCGCCTTGGTCAACCATTTACTGCCCTGCTTTCTGGCTGCGGTCGCTTTACTTCTCGCAGCCTGCACCGAAGGGGATCCAGTAGGCGAGGGGCCGCAAACCAAAACGGATATCAATATCAAAGACCAGAGCAACGCCAACGGCATATTCGGTGACGGCGGCATATTCTCCGGCGACCCCTACGCTGACGGGCGCTCCATCGGAGTGAACAGTTTTTTGTGGCGCGCATCGCTGGACACCATCTCTTTCATGCCGGTCGGTTCCGCCGACCCCTTCGGCGGCGTTATTATCACAGACTGGTATTCTGCTAGCCAGGCACCCAACGAGCGCTTCAAGCTCAATGTCTATATACTTGGCCGGGCCCTTAGGGCTGATGGTGTCCGCGTCGCGGTTTTCCGTCAGGTTCTGGATGCAACCGGGGGGTGGCGCGATGTCGCCATCAACGATACAACGGCGACGAAAATCGAAGACTCAATCCTGACCCGGGCGCGCCAGCTCAGGAATGAAATTTTAAGAGCTCAATAGCGGAAACCAATCAACGCAAATGTCGAATTATAATTCCAAGGAAACCGAGGCCAAGTGGCAGGCGGAATGGGAAAGCAAGGGTGCTTTCAACGTTACCGAAGACTTATCGAAGCCTAAATATTACGTGCTGGAGATGTTTCCCTATCCATCAGGGCGTATCCACATGGGCCACGTCCGCAACTACGCCCTGGGTGACCTCGTCGCCCGTTACAAAAAAGCGCGGGGATTTAACGTCCTTCATCCCATGGGTTGGGATGCCTTCGGTCTGCCGGCGGAAAATGCCGCCATCGCCAACAACGTTCCCCCCGCCCAGTGGACCCGCGACAATATCGCCACCATGCGCACACAACTCAAGAGCATGGGCTTGTCATACGACTGGAATCGTGAAATCGCCACCTGCGACCCCGATTATTACCGCCATGAACAAAAAATGTTCCTGGATTTTCTGGAAGCCGGCCTTGTTTACAGAAAAGAGTCCTGGGTCAACTGGGATCCAACTGAAAATACCGTCCTTGCAAATGAGCAAGTTATTGACGGTAAGGGCTGGCGTTCCGGAGCCGACGTGGAAAAGCGTAAGCTGTCGCAATGGTTCCTGAAAATTACCGAATATGCCGACGATCTGCTCGAAACCTTGCAGGAACTGGAACGCTGGCCCGACCGGGTGCGCCTAATGCAGGAAAACTGGATTGGCCGTTCCGAGGGCGCCCACGTCAATTTTAAAATTATTGGCCGCGATGACGCCCTCAAGGTTTTCACGACCCGTCACGACACCCTGTATGGCGCTTCCTTCATGGCTATCGCCGCCAATCATCCGCTGACCCAGGAGTTAGCCGAAAACAACCCGAAGCTGGTCGACTTCATCGCCGAATGCAACCGGCTGGGGACCAGCGAAGCGGCCATAGAAACCGCCGAGAAACTGGGCGTCGATACCGGCCTTGAGGTCAGTCATCCCTTCGATCCTGAGCGAAAACTTCCTGTCTACGCGGCTAATTTTGTGCTTATGGACTATGGTACCGGAGCCATTTTCGGCTGCCCTGCCCATGATCAGCGCGATCTGGATTTCGCCCGCAAGTACGGCCTTCCTGTAACCCCGGTCGTCGCCCCCAAGGATGCCGACCCGGCGACCTTCAGCGTCGCCGACGAGGCTTTTGTCGGTGATGGGGTATTGATCAATTCAGACTTTCTCAATGGCCTGAACGTGCCCGATGCCAAGGCGGCTTCGGCAAAAAGACTGGTCGATACAGGGAGCGGGGAAGCCACCGTTACCTTCCGCTTGCGAGACTGGGGCGTCTCGCGTCAGCGTTATTGGGGCTGCCCAATCCCGGTCGTGCATTGCGGCAATTGCGGCATTGTCGCCGTTCCGGCGGAGCAATTGCCCGTTGCCCTGCCCGAAGATGTCAATTTTGATACACCCGGCAATCCGTTGGAACATCACCCCACATGGAAACATGTCGATTGCCCTGATTGTCAAAAACCGGCGCTGCGTGAAACCGATACTTTCGATACCTTCTTTGAATCATCATGGTATTTCGCCCGTTTCTGCTCTGCCAATTCCGAGCAAGCCTTCACCCGTGAAGCCGCCGACTACTGGCTTCCCGTGGACCAATACATCGGTGGCATCGAACATGCCGTGCTGCATTTACTGTATTCCCGCTTTTTCACCCGCGCCCTCAAACAATGCGGCTATCTGGGCATTAAAGAACCTTTCGCCGGCTTGATGACCCAGGGCATGGTCTGCCACGAAACCTATAAGGATACTGATGGCAACTGGTTGTTGCCCGAAGATGCGGCACAATCCGCCGATCCGGTAACCCACGGTCGTTCCGAGAAAATGAGCAAGTCCAAAAAGAACGTCGTCGACCCGGCCAATATCATCAATGAATATGGCGCCGACACGGCCCGCCTGTTCATGCTGTCGGACAGCCCGCCGGAACGCGATCTGGACTGGACCGATTCGGGCATCGAAGGGGCGTGGCGCTACGTCAACCGTTTGTGGAGAATGATGACGGAACTTAAGGCGCCCCTCGCCGCTATTGACTCCGACAAGCCCGCCTCCCTGTCGGAGGCCGCCGATACTGTCCACCGGGCAATCCACAAAACCGTCAACGCCGTTTCCGGCGATCTGGATAGATTCCACTTTAACAAGGCCGTCGCCCGCATCCGGGAATTAACCAATGACCTGGATGCCCTTGACGTTGAAGAGGAAGGCTCTGCCTGGATATTGCGCCAGGGTTTTGAGACTGTCGTCCGCCTGATCGGGCCGATGATGCCACACATTGCCGAGGAACTATGGCAACAACTGGGCCACGGCGTTATGCTGACCGATACGCCCTGGCCCGAAGTCGATCAAAGCCTGCTCGTCGAGGACACCGCAACCATCGCCGTTCAGGTCAATGGCAAGCTACGCGGCACCATCGACTTACCAAAAGGCTGCGACGCCAAAGAGGCCGAAAAAATTGCCCTTGCCTTGCCCCGTGTTATTGAGGCAATTGGGACCAGCGATGTTCGAAAAGTAATCGTCGTGCCGGACAGGATTATCAATGTTGTTATCTGAAATCCCCAACAAGCGCCCCTATCGAAACTTTAAAACGCTTATCGTTCTAATTCTGGCCAGCCTTATTGTCAGCGCTTGTGGATTCCGCCCCTTATACGGCAAACACGGCGCCGGGACATTTCCAGCGGAACAATATCTCGCCCGCATTGATATCGCGCAAATTAATGACCGCATCGGCCAACAACTTCGCAACAATCTACTCAGCCGATTGAGCCCGAAGGGGGTGGCAGACAAACCCCTTTACTCCCTAAACATCACAATCGCTGAATCCATTGCCAATCTTGGTGTAAAAAAATCAGCGGTGGTTACCCGCGGTAATCTTAGGCTTTCGGCTAGCTACTCCCTTACCTTGATTAAGCGGGATAAAGAAAACCAGCAAATGCACCTAGCTGACGGCTCCGTTTTGTCAGTTAGCAGTTATGATATTCCCCAGGCTCAATACGCCGCTCGCGCCGCCCTGAAAGACGCCCGGACGCGGGCCACAAAAGAGCTTGCCGACGATATCAGAACCCGTCTGGCTGTTTATTTTAAACAAAACCCCGACAAACTCTAATCTTCAACCAAAGAGCTATTGCGTGAAAATTTCCGGTGCCCGCCAAGACAGTTTTATCAAGGCCCCGGACCCGGCTACGGCCTGCGTTCTGCTTTATGGTCCGGATCGGGGACTTGTCAGCGAACGGGCTCGGAAACTATCTGCAAGTATCGTCGCTACACCGGACGATCCTTTTCGTATCGTTGAAATGACCGGCGCAAACTTAAAAAGCGACCCCTCCTGCCTTATCGATGAGGCCCAGGCCATGGCTTTTGGCGGTGGGCGGCGCATAATACGGCTACGCGATGCCAGCGATGCGGCAAGCAAGGTTGTCGATGGTCTTCTAAAGGTCGCTACTGCTTCGGACGCCTTAATTATCATCGAGGCGAACGAGCTTGGCCCCCGTTCAAGTCTGCGCAAGTTGTGCGAAACCACAAAAAATGCCGCCTCAATAGCCTGCTACGGTGATGACGTGGGCAGTCTGGCCAGGGTTATTGGCGAAACTCTTGGTGCGCATGGCCTGAAGCCTTCCCGCGACGCCATGGCCTATCTTGCCGCAAGCTTGGGTTCTGACCGCAGCGTCACCCGTAGCGAGCTTGAAAAACTGGCCCTCTACATGGGCGCGCCGGGCACGGTTGAGCTTGCCGACGCCCAGGCTGCTATTGGCGACAACGCCGCCAGCGCGCTCGATGATATCTGCCTGTCCGCCGGATCGGGCGACAGGGCAGGGTTGGATAAGGCACTCGCACGGGCCTTGGGTGAAGGCTCCCATCCTGTGCAGATATTGCGTACGGTTGCCCGACATTTTTTGCGCCTGCATCTGGCCGCCGGACTGGTCGCATCCGGCAAGAACCCGGATCAGGCCATGAAATCCCTGAAGCCACCGGTTATGTTCATGCAAGCGGATCGTTTTCGCATCCAGCTGCAACGCTGGCGACCATCACGACTGAGCGACGCCCTGGATTTACTAAGTGAGGCGGAAATGGACTGCAAAACGACGGGCATGCCGGTAGAAGCCGTTTGCGGGCGCGTCCTGATGCGCATCGCGCAAGCTGCCCGGCATTGATTCGGCTGCGCAACCAATTTCAGAATTCAGCTTTTTCCATGGCCAATAATCTCGGCATCGCGAATAACACCAAGATCGTCGTCGATAGCCTCGTCGCCCAGCAGCATCTTTTGCTTATGGCTGAGCCGGGCAAGGATATCATCAAGCTGAGCAAGATCATTGTAGTGAACGCTCAAACAACCCCGTCCATTTTTAAAACGAATATCGACCTTCAAACCCAGTAGTTCCGACATGTCCCTCTCAAGGGCCAGGGTATCGGGGTCTTTTAAGGCAACCTTGGTGGGGCTTTTGGCGTTGTCAGAACTTTCTTTTTTAACCAGACTTTCCGTCTGCCTGACACTAAGTTCTTGTTTTATAATATTTTTTGCCAACGCCAAGGGATCGCTGGCCGTTAATAACGCGCGTCCGTGCCCGGCACTTAGTTGGCCGTTATCGATCATCGCCTTGAGGGCGTCGGGCAGGGCCAGCAGGCGCATGGTGTTGGCCACATGGCTGCGGCTTTTGCCCATGGCCTTAGCTAAATTTTCCTGTGTATGGGTAAATTCCTGCATCAAGCGCTGATAACCCTCGGCCTCCTCAAGAGGGGATAAGTCCTGACGTTGCAGGTTTTCGACCAGAGCAATCTCCAGGGTTTCCTGATCGCCGAGGTCTTTGATGATAACCGGAACTTCGTGCAGCTTGGCCCTTTGCGCCGCCCGCCAGCGGCGTTCACCGGCAATAATCTCATAGGCGTTCGGGCCTTCCGCATCGCTCAGGCGGCGCACCAGCAGAGGCTGCAGGACGCCCTTGTCGGCGATTGAGCGGCTGAGCTCCTCAATCTGCTCATCATCCATAATATGTCGCGGTTGATACTTACCCGGCTGCAAAAATTCGATAGGGACACTTTTCGTTGAGCGCACCTTGTCAAGGGCGGCATAATCGTCACTGGCATCTCCAAGCAGGGCCGAAAGCCCGCGCCCGAGTTTACGTTTTTTATCTTCTGGTGCATTCATCGGGTAGCCTCCTTGCGTTCCCGCCTGATCACCTCACCGGCAAGGTGGAGGTAAGCTTGTGAGCCGGCGCAGGCGAGGTCATAAACAAGCACGGGACGCCCAAAAGACGGGGCCTCTGAGACCCGGACGTTACGCGGAATAACGGTGTTGTAGACCTTATCGCCGAAAAACTCGCGCACATCACTGGCGACTTGGTCAGACAGGTTGTTGCGCTTGTCGAACATGGTCAAAACAATTCCCTGTAATTCCAGACCCTGATTAAAACCGTTGCGAATGCGCTCGATTGACTTCATCAGGTGGCTGATGCCTTCGAGGGCAAAAAATTCGCACTGTAGCGGCACCAATACCGCATGCGCCGCAGCCAAGGCATTGATCGTCAAAAGCCCCAAGGCCGGAGGGCTGTCGATCAGAACATAATCGTAAAGCCCATCTTCGCCAGCTTTGCCAACCACAGGCGCCAACGTACGGCGCAAGCAGAACTCACGTTCGGCAACATCAACCAGCTCGATCTCGGCGCCGCTCAAATCCATTCCCGATGGGACAATGTCGAGCCCCGGAATATCGGTCGGCTGGATCGCCTCGGCAAGGCTGATTTGCTCCATCACCACATGATAGGTATTGCGGACCCTGGCTTCACGGCTTACACCCAGCCCGGTACTGGCGTTGCCTTGCGGGTCCAGGTCGATCAGCAGGACCTTTTTCTTGATGGCGGCCAGCGCCGTGGCCAGGTTAATCGCCGTCGTCGTCTTGCCGACGCCGCCTTTCTGGTTGGCGACGGCAATAATACGGGTCTTTCCGCCCTGCCAGCCCAAGGCCGTCGTATCCGTTTGGGAAGAGACTTTCACATTGGTTTCAGCCATGATTTCAGCCATCGCGCCTTACTATATTTTCCAATTTGAGGATCGCCCCGGACGTATCCGTCAGGCTTTGTATTTTAGATACCCGCATCATCCAGTTTTTCCCCGCATCGGTCAATTCCTCATCGGCCTTTTTACCCTTGAGAAACAAACAAACCGAGCCTTTGCCAAGGAACGGTTCGGCAAACCCCAGTAATTTGTCAAGAGGGGCCAGTGCGCGTGACGTAACAACATCCGCCTGAGCCGATTGCAAATCCTCAATCCGGCGGTTTTCCAGGCGTACGGCGGGTCCCGTCTCACACGCCCGCATGACCTCCGCCAAAAAAGCGCATTTTCGTCCGTCGCTTTCAACCAGGGTCACCCGGGGGCCGCCCATGATCGCCAGCACCAAGCCCGGAAATCCTGCACCACTGCCGAAATCCATAATCTCACAACACGACCTCGGCAACTGCGGGTACAGTTGAGCTGAATCCATCATATGCCTCTGCCACAGATCAGGAATCGTCGCCGGACCAACCAGATTGATCTTTTTCTGCCATTTCTCAAGCAACACCGCGTAAACATGCAAACGCCCCAGCGTTGCCTCCGTTACCCCAGTCAATTCCTGAAATTGTTTCACGTGAAACATCATGCGGAAAGCTTTTCACGGCGGCGGACATGGCTCAACAAGGCCGTTAGCGCTGCCGGGGTGACGCCTGAAATACGCCCAGCAGCGGCCAGGGTTGCCGGACGGGCTAGTTCAAGCTTGGCGATGACTTCGCTCGACAAGCCGGGCAGGGCGGCATAATCCAGGTCATCGGGAAGGGCCAGCGCGCCGTCGCGGCGGAAAGCGCGCACATCGGCCTCTTGCCTTATCAGGTAACTGCTATAACGGGCGTCGATTTCTATTTGTCCGGCAATCTTCGCCGGCAATCCCGCCAATTGCGGCCACAAGGCGGCGAGGGCAGTGCGGTCGATGTCCGGATAAGCAAGCAGATCACGGGCGCTGCGCCGCACCCCGTCCTGATTAATGTTAATACCGTGGGCGGCAAGTTCATTGGGGGTTGCAGACAGGCCGTCGAGCAAACAACGGGCAGCATCAAGGGCCTGGGATTTGGCCGCAAACGCCGTACGCCGCTCCGCACCAACCAGGCCCAGGGCAGCGCCTTTACCGGTCAGCCGCTGATCTGCGTTATCGGCCCGCAGCGCCAGCCGGTATTCCGCTCGCGAGGTAAACATGCGGTAGGGCTCTTCCGTTCCCAGAGTGACCAGATCGTCAATCATCACGCCGATGTAGGCGTCGGCGCGATCCAGGATAAAAGGATTAACTTCTCCATTGCTTAAGCGCCCCGCCAGTAAAGCGGCGTTGGCTCCAGCCATAAGCCCCTGCGCCGCAGCTTCTTCATACCCGGTGGTGCCGTTGATCTGCCCGGCCAAAAACAATCCCGGCGCTTTGCGCACCTGCAGGGCAGGGCTCAGTTCACGCGGATCAACAAAATCATATTCGATGGCATAACCCGGTTGCAGCATCACCGCGCATTCAAGGCCGGGAATGGTCTTGAGCATTGCCAGCTGGATGTCCTCTGGTAACGAGGTGGAAATGCCGTTGGGGTAGATCGTCGGGTCGTCCAATCCTTCGGGCTCGAGAAATATCTGGTGACGATCACGACCAGCAAAGCGCACCACCTTGTCCTCAATGGAAGGGCAGTATCGTGGCCCGGTGCCCTCGATCTGGCCTGAATACAGGGGCGCACGGTCCAGGTTTTCGGCGATCAGGGCATGAGTTGCCGCCGTGGTTCCGGTGATGTGGCAGGGTATTTGCGGAATCGCAATCTTTTCACTGAGGAACGAGAACGGTGTCGGCGGCTCATCGCCCGGCTGTTCCTGCAAACCGGTAAAGTCGATGCTGCGGCCATCCAGGCGCGGCGGCGTACCGGTTTTTAGCCTGCCGAGGCGCAACCCGATCCGCTCTATGGCTTCGGCCAGGCCGATAGCCGGAGCCTCGCTGACCCGTCCCGCCGATGTTTTCTTTGTGCCAAGGTGAATAACGCCCCTAAGGAACGTGCCCGTCGTAATGACCACGGCGGCGGCCTTGATGTGCACACCCTCACCTGTAACCACCCCACAGACACCGCCTTTTAAGTCAAAAATCAAGTCTTCTGCAGGCCCTGCAACAATACTTAAACCAGGCTGCTCGGCCAGCAAGTCCTGAATTGCCTGCTTGTAGAGCTTACGGTCAGCCTGGGCGCGAGGGCCATGGACCGCCGGGCCTTTACGACGATTAAGCATGCGAAATTGAATACCGGCCCGGTCGATAGCCCGGCCCATCATACCATCCAGGGCGTCGACTTCGCGGACAAGCTGGCCCTTGGCCAAGCCGCCGATAGCCGGATTGCAGGACATTTCCCCAATGGTATCGATGCGGTGAGTCAAAAGCAGTGTGTCCGCGCCCATACGCGCAGAAGCAGCGGCAGCCTCCGTACCCGCGTGGCCGCCCCCAATAACGATAACATCGTATGTCTGTTTAAGGGTCTCAATCATGGCCGGAATGTAGGCACGCGCGCCCCCGGAGTCAAAGCATTCAGCGGCGCAATTGTTTCACGTGAAACATTTACCATGCTTGCGGCCACTTATGATTCCGTTTTGTTCTTTTTCCTTAACTCGATTCGGACTCGAAACGGCCAAAACACGCTCACTTGCCGATGCAGAACTCCGAGAAAATCACATCGAGCAAGTCTTCCACATCGACCCGCCCGGTAATGCGGCCTAATTCCCGCGACGCCAGACGCAAATCCTCGCCCATCAGTTCCGCCTCACCTGCCGTACTGGCCCGTTGCAAACTCTGGCGGCAGGCTGTCAAGCCGACGCGGTGGCGCTGACGCGTCAATCCTGAACTTTCACCCCACATACGATCAGCCGCCGCGTCCTGCAGGGCCACAAGCAAGGCGTCAAATCCGATGCCGGTTTTTGCCGACAGAGGAATCGCCGGGCGCGCATTTATTGTTTCTGGCAGGGGGCCCATGACCACATCGGCCTTATTGAGAACGACTAACGTACCTGCGTCGATCAGGCCCAGTGTCAACGGGTCCAGTCCATTTTCCGCCCCCAGCTCCGTGGCGTCAAACACCGCCAGTTTCATATCGGCGTCACCGGCCCGCTCACGGGCCCGGCGCACGCCTTCGCTCTCAATGCTGTCCCTGGCTTCCCGCAGGCCCGCCGTATCACAAACGATAAGCGGATAGCCGCCAAGGTCCAGATGTACGTCAATAACGTCCCGCGTCGTCCCGGCAATATCACTAACAATAGCCGCGTCACGTTTGGCAAGCCGATTAAGCAGGCTCGATTTACCGGCGTTGGGCGGCCCGACAATAGCCACGTAGAGCCCGCTGCGCAGCCGTTCGCCACGGCGGGCATCATCAAGATGGGCGGCGATTTCCTTATCAATATCTATCGCGATAGCTTGCGCCTCACCGAGTAAATCGTCAGGAATGTCTTCATCGGAAAAGTCGATGTCGGCTTCGCTCAAGGCCTGAGCCCGGATCAGACGCAAGCGCCAGCTATCATACAGCCGCCCCAGCTCCCCGCGAGACTGACGCTGGGCCTGACGCCGTTGGGCCTCGGTTTCGGCGTCGATCAAATCGGCCAGTCCCTCAGCGGCGGTCAGGTCAAACTTATCGTTCTCGAAGGCCCGGCGGCTGAATTCCCCGGCCTCGGCAGGGCGCAGGCCCTCTACGGTGCTAAGGGCACTCAGGATAGCCTCAATAACCGCCGGGCCACCGTGAATATGCAGCTCGACGACATCCTCGCCGGTGAAGCTGGCCGGGGCCGGGAACCACAAAGCCAGACCATCATCAAGGGTGGACATATTGTTGTCTGGGTCCTGGAAACTGGTCCGTGTTGCCTGCCGGGGCTGGGGTAAATCAGCGCCGCTCAGGCTTTGCAGGGCAGCGCCGGAACTCGGGCCCGACAAGCGAATAACGGCTATCCCGGCGCGTCCGGCACCACTGGCCAGGGCAAAAATAGTGTCCGCGAGACTCACTGGGTATCCTTAAGTATGAGCCGCTCGACGGGCTTACCGCCGAGCAAATGCTGCTCAAGAATATCATCGACGTCGGTGGTGCTCTCCATGCGGTACCAAATGCCATCCGGATAAACCACCACCGCCGGGCCCAATTCGCACCGGTCAAGACAGCCGGCAGAATTGATTCGGGTTCCCAACAATCCCAATTCCTTGGCCCGGGCCTTCATATAGTCGCGCAATTTGACCGAGCCACGGGCCGCACAGGAACCACGCGGGTGTTTTTCCGGACGTTGATTTGTGCAACAAAACACATGCAGGCGGTAAAAAGCCATTATTTGTCCTTACCATCATTGCCCGGGTTCATTTGCGAGAAGAACGTTTTTTGCATCTGCTCGAAGCTTTCCATACCAGCGGGTAGCCAGGTCTTGAACAGGGCATCCGGGCTCATTGAATCTAGGCCGTCTTTCATGCGTTGTTCTACGTCAGCCATCATCGCCTTTTGCATGGGCTGTACATCGGGCAGGCCAAAAAAGGCGCGGGCCTCTTCGGGGGTGCAGTCAATATCGAAAGTAACTTTCATCGCTCTATGCTCCTGATCCGTTATTAAGGGTTGTTTCTGAACCCGTAACACACAAAATGTAAATCACAAAAAACTGATGTAAGTGAACACCCATGAGCCGCAATCAATTAGACCAGGAAACCAGTCCGTATCTTCTGCAACACCGGGACAATCCGGTGCATTGGCAGCCATGGGGAGAGGGCGCACTCGACGACGCCAAACGCGATAACAAGCCGATCCTGTTGTCCATCGGCTATTCCGCCTGTCACTGGTGCCATGTCATGGCCCATGAAAGCTTCGAGGACGAAGCCATCGCCGGGGTCATGAACGACCTGTTCGTCAACATCAAGGTTGACCGTGAAGAACGTCCGGACCTGGATGTCATCTACCAGTCGGCGCTTGCGCTAATGGGCGAGCAGGGCGGCTGGCCGCTGACCATGTTCCTGACCCCCGACGCCGAGCCGTTTTGGGGCGGTACCTATTTTCCGGCGACACCTCGCTACGGCCGCCCGGCCTTTCCTGATTTGCTGAAACAGGTCTCGAACAGTTACGACACCCAGAAAGAGCGCATCGCCGAAAGTGTCGGCGCGCTGAAGACCGCGCTTGATCAATTATCCAAACCGGCTGGCGGTCCCGGCCTGAATTTTTCCCTGCTCGATGAAGCCGCCGCCATCGCATTAGGCGCAACGGATACTATTTGGGGCGGCACCCAGGGCGCGCCAAAGTTCCCGCAAGTCAGTTTTTTCCAGTTTCTTTGGCGCTCTTCCTTGCGCACCGGCAAGAAGAACTACGCGGACAGCGTTAACCTTTTGCTTGGACGTATGTGCCAGGGTGGTATTTACGACCACCTTGCCGGTGGCTTCGCCCGCTATTCCACCGACGAAGTCTGGCTGGCCCCGCATTTTGAAAAAATGCTCTACGACAACGCCCAGTTAATTGAACTGATGGCGGACGTTTGGCGGACGACAAAAGATCCGCTGCTCGAAATCCGCATCGGCGAAACCATTGACTGGTGTCTGCGCGAAATGACTGTCGGCAAGGGTTGGAGGCCAGCAGGCGGCAAGCAAGGCGGCAACGAAAGCAGCAAGGAAGGCGACAATACTTTCGCTTTCGCCAGCGCCCTGGACGCCGATAGTGAGGGCGAGGAGGGGCGTTTCGCCGTATGGAGCGTCGAAGAAATCGACCGGTTACTGGGCAAGGAGGGGGAACGTTTCAAGGCCGTTTACGACGTCACTTTGGGCGGCAATTGGGAGGGCAAAAATATCCTCAACCGCAATGACACCGACGAGACCCGCAGGCTCGGCGACCCCGCAGACGAAGCCCAGCTAAGCGCTTGCCGCGCGACCTTGCTTGAAGCCCGTAATAAGCGCGTTCCACCTGAGCGCGATCACAAGGCGCTGGTCGACTGGAACGCCATGATGATCGCCGCCATGACCCACGCCGGTAATCTTTTGGGCCGCATGGACTGGATTGAAGGCGCGCAAAAAGTCTTCGTATTCGTCTGTAAGAACATGATCAAAGAGGGTCGGTTTCGCCACTCCTGGCGCGACGGCAAGCCGCGCCATACTGCCGTTCTTGATGATTACGCACATATGATTCGCGCCGCCCTGGAACTGTTTGAAGCCACCGGCACCGCCGTCTATCTGGATCAGGCCGAAGCCTGGATGACGACCGCCCACGATCATTACTGGGACCAGGCAGGTGGCGGTTACTTCCTCAGCGCCGACGACACGACCGATGTCATCACCCGCTCAAAAACCATCGCCGATAACGCCGTCCCGTCCGGCAACGGCGTCATGACCGAAGGATTGGCCCGGCTCTATCTGTTAACCGGCAACGAGGAGTATCGCACACGGGCCGAAACCTTGATCCGCACCTTCTCAAGTTCACAGGCCCGCAATCTGGTAAGTCTGACCACCCTGTTGATGGGGTATGAAATTCTCGAGCGGGCCTTAAGCATCGTCATCGTCGGCCCGGCCGATAGCCCGGAAACCGACGCCCTCAACCGAGCCGCCTTCGCCGCCGCGCCGCCTTGGCGGGTAATCCACAAGCTCATACCCACAACTGTTTTACCGCAAGGTCATCCGGCTTATGGCAAAACCGAAACAACCATGCCCACGGCCTATGTCTGCACCGCCGGAACATGCAGCCTGCCGCTGACCAACCCGGAACACTTGAGAGATCATCTGGCGAAGCTGTAAGCTGCGGACATGTACTTTAAGTCACTCAAAAGCCCGCTCGGATCCCTGACCCTATTTGCCGAAGAGCACGCCCTGATCGCGCTCGAGTTCGGCCAGGGCCCGGACGGCGACGGGGCGCCGATACTCAACGAAGCCGAGGCCCAGCTTAAGGCCTACTTCGCGGGTAAACTGACACGTTTCGACCTGCCTTTAGATGCACAGGGAACGGATTTTCAAAAAACGGTATGGCACCTTATGCGCGAAATACCATATTGTTATACTCGCAGTTACGGCGACCTGGCGCATGATCTGGGCAGCGGCCCGCGGGCCGTCGGCGGGGCTTGCGGAAAAAACCCCATACCGATTATTGTGCCCTGTCACCGCGTCCTTGCCGCCAACGGGAAAATTGGCGGCTTTAGCGGTGGTAGCGGAACGGAGACCAAGATATCACTGCTGCGCCTTGAAGGCGTCGCCCTTTAAACTTCAAGCAATCGATAGGACAGGATCATGACCAAGGCCATCCGCATTCACGAGACCGGGGGACCGGAAGTGCTTAAATGGGAAGACGTGGAAGTCGGCACACCGGGCCCGGGCGAAGCCCGCATTCGCCATACCGCCGTCGGCCTTAACTATATCGACATCTATGGCCGCACCGGCCTTTATCCGTTGCAGTCGTTTCCCCATGTCCTCGGCATGGAAGGGGCCGGAATCGTCGAGGCCGTCGGCGAAGGCGTCACCGAGGTCGCTGTTGGCGACCGTGTCGCCTATGTCGCTGGCCCACCCGGCGCCTATTGTGAAGAACGCCTCGTCATCGCCGACCGGCTGGTAAAACTGCCCGACGACATTTCCGAGGATATGGCCGCAGCCATGATGTTGCAGGGCATGACCGCCCAATACCTGCTGCGCCAAACCTATAACGTCAAGGCCGGCGACAGCATCCTGATCCACGCCGCAGCAGGCGGCGTCGGCCTAATTGTTTGCCAGTGGGCCAAGCATCTGGGCGCGACGGTTATCGGTACCGTCGGCAGCGATGAAAAAGCGGCGCTGGCAAAAGCCCATGGCTGCGATCATGCGATTATCTATACCCGCGAGAACTTCAAGGACCGGGTTCAGGAAATAACCGGCGGGGCAGGTGTCAACGTGGTTTACGATTCGATTGGCAAGGATACCTTCATGGATTCCCTTGATTGCCTGAAGCCACTTGGCATGATGGTTACCTTCGGCAACGCCACCGGCCCGGTCGCCGATTTCCCGCCCGGCATACTTGGCCAAAAGGGTTCATTGTTCCTGACCCGCCCGTCCCTGTTCACCTACATCGCCAAGCGCGACGATCTGATGGCCATGGCCACTGACCTGTTTGGCGTCGTCTCTTCGGGTGCTGTCAAGATCGAGATCAATCAGACCTACGCGCTGAAAGACACGGCCCTGGCCCACGCCGATCTGGAAGGCCGCAAAACAACCGGTTCGACGATCCTCAAACCCTAATCGATTCGGCTAAGCAACAAAAAAGGCCGGAGCCCTTTAACGGGGTTCCGGCCTTAATTATGGATTTAAGCAATTTTATTAAGTGATAATCGGCCTCAGAATCTGCGGCATCAACAGGGACCGGCTCATCTTCGCCGTGATATTGATCGCATGGACGGGCGATATTTACAGAGTCCAGAACCATCAACGCGGCTGTTAAAAAAGATCTTCATCGAAAAAACTTCTAACTGTTCATAGAATCAAAGAAATCATCATTAGTCTTCGAATCCTTGAGTTTTCCGTTGAGGAATTCCATGGCATCGACGACGCCCATGGGCATCAGAATACGGCGCAGGACCCACATTTTAGATAGGGTGGCCTGATCAACCAGCAACTCTTCTTTTCGGGTGCCGGACTTGGTGATGTCGATTGCCGGCCAGACGCGCTTGTCGGTCAGCTTACGATCAAGGATAATTTCCGAGTTACCAGTACCCTTGAATTCCTCAAAAATAACCTCGTCCATACGCGAGCCGGTGTCGATGAGAGCGGTCGAAATAATCGTTAGCGAGCCGCCTTCCTCGATATTACGGGCAGCGCCAAAGAAACGCTTGGGTTTTTGCAGGGCGTTAGCGTCAACACCGCCGGTCAGAACCTTGCCGGAACTTGGCACGCAGGTGTTATAAGCACGCGCCAGACGAGTGATGGAATCCAGTAAAATAATGACATCGCGCTTGTGTTCGACCAGGCGCTTGGCTTTCGAGATAACCATCTCGGCGACCTGTACGTGACGGGCGGCAGGCTCATCGAAGGTCGAGCTGACGACCTCGCCTTTAACCGAACGGGACATATCGGTGACTTCTTCTGGGCGCTCATCAATAAGCAGAACGATCAGGTAACATTCAGGGTGGTTCACCGCGATAGCCTGGGCGATATTTTGCAGCATCACTGTCTTGCCGGTACGCGGCGGGGCGACGATCAAGGCGCGCTGGCCTTTGCCAATCGGCGAAATAAGGTCGATGATGCGCGACGTGCGGTCCTTTGCCGTGGGATCATCGACTTCCATTTTCAGGGCTTCGTCCGGATACAGCGGTGTCAGGTTATCGAAGTTGATGCGATGGCGGACTTTATCAGGGTCTTCAAAATTGATCTCGTTGACCTTGAGCAGGGCGAAATAGCGCTCGCCATCCTTGGGAGAGCGAATTTGGCCCTCGACCGTATCGCCAGTACGTAAGGAGAACCGCCGCACCTGGCTCGGGCTTACATAAATATCATCGGGGCCCGGTAAATAATTGGCCTCAGGACTGCGCAGGAAGCCAAAACCATCCTGCAGCACTTCAATAACGCCATCACCGAATATAGCGATATCATTTTCCGCCAGTCTTTTCAGGATCGCAAACAGCATATCCTGTTTGCGTAAATTAGAGGCGTTTTCAATTTCCAGACTTTCGGCATAGGCCAAAAGGTCTGCGGGTGTTTTCGCTTTAAGTTCTTTGAGATTCATTGATTCTCTCTTGAGAGGTTGAACAGTTCAGGAAAGAACCGTTGCGGGGGATGTAAGAAAAAGATGTGAAGTCGTAAGGGAATGTGCGCCGAGAAAACGGGCTAAAAGTAGAAGATATAGTCAAATAACCAATGCTTGTTATAAAAGCAAGCCTGTATTTAATAGCCTCACCAGGGTTTCAAAACCACCACCAGGACAATAACGATCATCAGGATAGTCGGAACTTCGTTGGCGAAGCGGAAAAATTTCTGTGGTTTAGTATTGGCATCGGCCTCAAAAGCACGCCGCCAACCGCCCATCATCATGTGGATGATGACCAGGCCACATACAGACAGCAACTTAACATGCAGCCAGGGGGCACTCCAATCGGTCGAACTATCAACCAACAGCAAGCCACCAAAAAACAGCGAGGACAGCATCGCCGGATTCATAATCGCCTTAAGCAGACGGCGTTCCATAACCTTGAATATTTCCGACGCTTGCGTACCCGGCTCGACATCACAATGATAAACGAACAGCCTTGGCAGATAGAGCAGGCCAGCCATCCAGGCAATGACAGAAATGATATGTCCAGCCTTGATCCACAAATAGGCATCACCTGAAAGTTCCACCGCTTTATTCCTTTTTATTAAGCGGACAAGCCCTGTTGTTGCTTGGGCAAGCCCTGGAGCCTGCCGCACAGGATATCGTAATCCCCTTGCCATTGTCACCCGCCTTAATGGATTGCAGCGCGCGCACAACGATATTTTTAAGGCCATTGATGAACTGAGCCTGCGTGCTCACCGTTGCCACCCGGTGATAGGCGGGGATACCCAGTGAATTAGCAAGATCCCGGTATTCAATATCAAGCTCGACCAGGGTTTCTGAATGTTCCGAAACAAAGGCGATAGGTACGACGACAACAGGGACGCCGTCATTCGCGGCGCGGACTAGTTCATCTTCCGTTGACGGGCCAATCCACTGCAACGGCCCGACCCGGCTTTGATAACAAACGATCCAGTCAAGGCCTTCCTGGTCAAGTTTATCGACAACGGCCCTGGCCGTCATCTCCACCTGTTGCGGATAAGGATCGCCAACATCGACTATTTTCTGAGGCAAACCGTGGGCCGAAAACAAGACCCGCGGAATACCGGATTTTTGGGCATCGACGAGGGCGACCTCAATAAGCCCGGCAATAGCACTGATAAATCCCGGCTCGTCAGGATAACAGCAAACTTCCACACTCGGGACGTCCAGCCCCACCGCTTCCACCACCCGCCGCCAATCAGTCAGGCTGGAACCGGTGGTGGTCGTCGAAAATTGCGGATAGAGCGGAAGCAAAACAATGCGGTCCGGTGCAAACGCCTTGACCTCTAGCACCGTCTCATCGCTCATCGGATGCCAATAGCGCATACTGATAAAGGTTTTAATTTCATCTGCACCCGTAAATTGCTGTTCAAGGGCCTGTGCCTGTTTTCCGGTCAACTGCAAAAGCGGTGACTTGCCGCCCAGGTGCTGATAAATACCCTTGGCAATGGATGCGCGCTTGAATGATATCCAATGGGCGAGGAGCCAGCGGATCGGGGCCGGCGAGTTGATGATTGCCGGATCGTTAAAAAGATTGCGTAAAAAAGGCCGTACCGCTGCGAGACTATCGGGTCCGCCGAGATTAAAGAGAACGATGGCGACCTTCATTTAAAAATCAACTTCCCCAGCTATGAATTTTCGCGGCCAGCCTGTCGACATTTTCTGGTGGGGTTTCAGGCAGAATACCATGGCCCAGATTAAAAATATGGGAGCCGCCAGAAAAACCCTCAAGAATAGAGCTAATTTCCGTGTCCATGGCATCGCCCCCGGCAATCAGGGCCATGTTATCGAGATTACCCTGGACCGTACAGTGGGATTGCAGGTGTTCGCTGGCCCAACTGATTGGCACGCTGTTGTCCAGACTGACACCATCAACGCCGGTTTTTTTAACGAAATCACGATATAGAATGCCAGCCCCACGCGGGAATCCAATGATCGGAACACCGGGACAAGCCTTGTTCAGTAATTTGACGATTTCTGCCGTCGGTTCAATAACCCAGCGCTGAAATTGACTTTCACTCAAGACACCAGCCCAGGTATCAAAGAGCTGGATAACCTCAGCCCCGTGTTCGACCTGTTTAATCAGATAAGCCGATGTAGCCTGAACAAGAAGATCGATCAATTTGCCAAAACCTGTTGGATCGCCATACGCCCAGGTTCGCGCCCGCGCATAATCTTTCGATCCTTTTCCCTCGACCATATAAGTCGCAACCGTCCACGGCGCACCGGCAAAACCAATCAAAGTGGTTTGTTTAGGTATTTCTACGGACAACCTACCAACGGTCTCATAAACCGGTGCCAGATGTTTGTGTAAATCATCCAGAGAAAGTGCGTTTACATCAGCAACAGTACGAACCGGCTCTAAAACAGGCCCTTCCCCTTCGCGAAATTCTACATTTTGGCCAAGCGCGTCAGGAATAACCAATATATCACTAAACAAAATCGCCGCATCGAAACCATATCGTCTGAGTGGTTGCAACGTTGCTTCAACAGCGAGATCCGGTGAATAGCAAAAATTGAGAAAGTTTTTCGATTTTTTCCTCAATTCGCGATATTCAGGTAAGTACCTGCCTGCTTGACGCATAAGCCAAAAGGGGGGCCGTGTTAAAGTCTCGCCTTTAAGAGCGCGTAGAAAATATTTGCTTTGAGTATCCAAATTTATATCCATGGTCGGGAAGGTATCCGAGATCGTCTTCGTCATATACCTTAAATATATATTTTATATAAATAGGTAGTTGTAGTTGTAGTGGGCTTAATGCTGGGGATTAATTGTTTTCAACATGTTTCTCCACATTACCTTTTTTTCATTATAAAGAACACATCATGCTGTGGAAAAGATGTTGGTAATAAGGAGCAATAAAAATTATTTCTCTTTAGCAATATTGATCTTGGGATTATGGCCCCTATAGTTTTTTATCTGTTTTTAAAATGCCACAAGGTTGGGATAGAAACAGCGATTAGAAATGGGGTTAAGGAGGAAAAAAATTTGGTTAACGACCTTATGAGATGTTTTCCCTATCATGAATAACTTGAGAATCCTTGTATGAGTGCAGGCATGAATGTTCGGGGTTCGGGGAAGAAAATGCGTCTTTTACAAATTACCCGAAATATGCACATTCAGTCCCCAAGACCTGTTGGTGGAATAAGCATTTCAAGGAACGTTAGAAAGAGCAAATAATGGTCAATAAACACTTTCATTTACACCTTGTTTCTGACGCTACAGGCGAAACCCTTAATTTGGTTGCCCGCGCCACATTGGTGCAATTTGAAAATATTGAACATACAAAACATGTTTGGAATATGGTCCGCAAGGAAAGCCATATTCAGGACATTATCGACGGGGTAAAGAAAAATCCCGGCTTCGTTCTTTACACACTGGTTAATACTGAAATACGTGCCTTGTTGGAAGTTAGTTGCCGAAAATTAAAGGTTCCCTGCATTCCTATTCTTGATCCGGTTGTCAGTGCGCTGGGGTCCTACCTAAAGGCAGAAGTGCAGGCCGCGCCAGGGCGGCAACATGTCATGGACGCGGAATATTTTTCCCGCATCGATGCCATGCATTTTGTTCTTAGTCATGATGATGGCCAGTCGACACGTTCGCTCGATGAAGCGGATGTCATTATTATCGGCGTTTCCAGAACGTCAAAAACGCCAACCTGTATTTATCTTGCAAACCGAGGACTAAAAGCGGCAAATGTGCCAATCGTTCCCGGCTGCGAATTGCCCGATGAATTAATGCATTCCGGTAAATCGTTGGTCGTAGGCCTGTCCATTGATACCCGGCATTTATTGCAAATTCGTCGCAACCGTTTGCGCTCGCTCGGCCAGGATGAAGAGACGGATTATATTGATCCCGATACGGTCGCAAGCGAGGTCAAAGAAGCCATGCGCCTTTTTGCAAGTCAGGACTGGCCGGTTATCGATGTCACCAGAAAGTCTATTGAGGAAGTCGCGGCAAAAATCCTGCAACTTTTTCACCGACGCCTTGAACAACACTCCTGAAGTTGGTTACGAAGGAACGCCGGGCAATGACAAAGCAGACCGTAAAGGCCGGTGTTGTGGGTTGGCCAATTGGCCATTCCCTGTCGCCGCGTCTGCATGGTTATTGGTTACAGGAATATAAAATAAAAGGCTCGTATGAGGCTATTGCCGTAGAGCCTGAAATGCTGTCCGAAGCCATAGTTAACCTTAACCGTGAGGGTTTTGCCGGTGTTAACGTGACCGTGCCGCACAAAGAGGCGGTTCTAGCCTGTCTTGACGACATCACTGATCAGGCCAAGAGGATCGGCGCGGTCAATACCATTGTTGTCGATGACAAGGGCCGCTTGATCGGCTCCAATACAGACGGTTTCGGCTTTATTGAAAACCTGAAACACAGCCATACGGGTTTTACGGCCTCAAACGGCCCAGCGGTTGTGCTTGGGGCCGGCGGTGCGGCGCGGGCTATTGTCGCCGCGCTGATCGATGCAGGCGCGCCCGGCGTGAGCCTTATCAACCGGACCAGGGCGCGCGCTGAAAAAATTGCCGAGGATTTGACGGGTCCCATTCGAGTCGTTGATTGGGCGCGGCGCGACGCGGCGCTGGAAGGGGCTTCCCTGCTGGTCAACACCACGACCCTTGGCATGGCGGGAAAGGCGCCGCTTGATCTTTCCCTCGAAGCCTTGCCTAAGGCCGCTCTGGTTAACGATATTGTCTACGCGCCCCTTGAAACACCGCTTTTGAAGGCGGCGCGGGCGCGGGGCAACCCGAGCGTTGATGGACTCGGCATGTTGTTGCATCAGGGCCGTCCGGGATTTGCGGCCTGGTTCGGGGTCGATCCTGCGGTCACCGAGGGCCTGCGCCGCTACGTGCTGGATGGACTGAAAGGTTAGCGATGGTGATTCTCGGCCTGACGGGGTCTATCGGTATGGGTAAGACAGTAGCCGCGATGGCTTTTCGCAGGTTTGGCGTTGCTGTGTATGACGCCGATAAAGTCGTCCATACGCTGATGGCACAGGGAGGGGCGGCCGAAGCTGCTGTCATGGATGCATTCCCCGACGCTGCAAAGGATGGGGCTATTGATCGTCAGGCCTTGGGCGCGATCGTTTTTGCCGATGATTGGAGGTTGCAACAACTGGAAAATATCCTGCATCCGCTGGTTAGGCAAAAGCAGATCGCTTTTCTCGCCGCCGTCGCTCGCCGCCGCGAACGTCTCGTCGTGCTGGATATTCCGTTGTTGCTGGAAACCGGCGGCGAGGCGCGCTGCGATGGGGTCGTTGTGGTCAGCGCTCCGGCAACAGTCCAGAAACAGCGGGTCTTGAGTAGGCCGGGCATGACTCCGAGGCGCCTGAACGCAATTCTTGACCGCCAACTCGTTGATCAGGACAAGCGGTGGATGGCGGATTTCGTCGTTGAGACTGGCTTAAGCCGTCGTCATAGCTTGTGCCAGATCGCTAACATTGTCAGAATCACGAAAAGCTGGGGAGCCTGTGCATGGTCGCCAGCCAACAACAGCAAGCGGGACATCAGATTTTAATGCGCGAAATTATCCTCGATACCGAAACGACTGGCTTTAATCCCCTGGGCGGTGACCGCATTGTTGAAATTGGTTGCATTGAATTGGTCAACCACTTGGCCACAGGAAATGTCTATCAACAATACATCAATCCGGGGCGCGATATGCCTGCCGGGGCCTTCGCCGTGCATGGTCTGTCCGAGGAATTTCTTTCGGGCCATCCGAAGTTTACCGAGATTGCAGATGACTTTCTCGATTTTATCGGCGAGGACACTCTGGTTATTCACAATGCCCAGTTTGATGTGGGGTTCATTAATGCCGAACTTGCCCGTCTTGATCGTCCGGCGATCCCGATCAAGCGCGCCGTTGATACGGTGCAGATGGCGCGGAAGAAATTTCCCGGCGCGCAGGCCAGTCTGGATGCACTTTGTCGACGGTTTCAAATTGATAATTCCGGGCGCAGCCTGCATGGCGCACTGCTTGATGCGGAATTGTTGGCGGAAGTTTATCTGGAGCTGATCGGCGGTCGCCAACCCGATTTGGCCTGGGGAGAAAATGCCAAGGCGGCAACAAAAAGCAGCGCTGAAGAAACGGCCCCCACGGGGGGAAGGGCGTCCAGGCCCCATGCCGCCAGCACTGAGGAGATGGCGGCCCACGAAAAATTTATAAATGGGCTGAAAAATCCGATCTGGCGCGGCTCTAGCGAAGAAGAGCCAGCCTAATCTTTGGCTTTATTATTGCCTTTTTTGACTTTGGCGATCTTTTTGTCCTTGGCCTCGTCTTCCTCAGCGTCAGCCTTGGTTTCCTGGGCGCTGACCTGATTTTGGAACATGGCGACAAAATCGACGGGCGCCAGCATTAGCGGTGGGAAACCGCCATCGCGTGAGGCGTCGGCGACGATATTGCGGGCGAACGGGAATAGTAGACGCGGGCATTCAATCAGCAAGATCGCCTGCAAGTGTTCCTGGGGAACGTTGATGGTGAATAATCCACCATAGACCAACTCGGAAATAAACGCCGTTTCTTCGCCGACTTTGCAAGTCGCACGAATGTGTAGCTGGACCTCGAAAAATTGCTCCTGAACAGGGTGGGCGTTAACGTCGACATTGATAGTAACGTCTGGCGCTTCTTGTTGAAGCTTGGCAAAAATGCCGGGTGTCGACGGGGCCTCGAAGGACATGTCCTTGATGTATTGAGCGTTGATCGAAATGGGGGGCAGCTCTGCTGCTTCCGGTGCGGCTGGCTGCTCTTCGGTCTTGTCGCTCATAAAAGGATCTCCCTTTGCAGTTTGGTAATTTAATGCGGAACAGTGGATAACATGTATGGAGTGGAAAAAACAACCGTCCCATCAACTATCACCTGGGCGCTCTCCACGCGGCGGAAGTGGGGGTCTGGAATCGGAACCGTTTTCTTCGGGAGTAACTTCTTGAAATTCGCCCTCGATAATGGTGGCGTCAAATTTCTGCTTTTGACCCGTGTTCATTCCGCCAGGGGGGCGCATATTAAAATTCCCTCGCGCTTTTAGCCTTTGCGCCATCAGACCGCGCAGAATACTGCGAAACGGTGGCATGAAGAGCAACAGACCGAGCCCGTCGGTGACAAAGCCCGGCGTCAACAGTAGCGCGCCAGCGACCAGCAGGCACAGGCCGTCGAAAAGCTCCTCCACCGGCAGTCTGCCGGCGTCCATGCTTTCGCGTACCCTGCTTAAGGTCGCAAGGCCCTGGTGACGCAATAAAGAAGTGCCGATCATGGCGGTCAGAATGACTGTGCCAATGGTCGGCCACAGCCCAATCAAGTCGCCAGCCTTAATAAAGACGGCAATTTCGGTGATCGGAACCACGATCATGGCTAGTAAAATCAGTAAGCCCAAGAAATTCTCCTATATAACCTTTCCCGGAACTTATGCCTGCTTGCCCTTGCTCGCAAGGCCAAGACACCTTATCTAGTGACCTGAGCGCCGCTTGTCGTTAACGTACAGGGGCAAAAGATTTTAATCAGGGCCCTTCGCCGTTGCAGACGGACAGGCTCCCATAGTGATTGTTCAGTATAAATATCATGAACGACGGTTTTCAGTTTTTCGACATCATCCTTTTCGCCATGATCGCAGTTTTTCTGATCTTGCGGCTGCGCAGCGTCCTTGGACGCCGCGACGGTCACGAGGGCGGTTTTCCCGATATTTTCAAAAATCTGACCCAGGGCGATAAAAAAGAAAAAGATAGCGAAGCCGGTAATGACAACGTAATCCGCCTGGACAACCAGGATGATGAAAATTTTGCCCCCAGTGTAACCCCACCCAGCGAAGAAGAGCAGACGCCGTTGTTGCTGGGCCTGCGCACTATTGCAGCGGCCGATAAGGATTTTGACCCGGATGAATTTATCTCAGGGGCGCGCATCGCCTTTGAGTATATTCTGGGAGCCTACGCATCAGGTGATGCAAAGGCCTTGAAGCCACTGCTTAGCAATGATGTGTTCGCCAATTTTGATAAATCGATCCGCGACCGTGAAGCCACCGGGCAATCAATGGAGGAAACCCTGGTTGGCATCCGCAAGACCGACCTTGTTGAGGCAGGACTGGAAGGGGCGATAGCCCAAATAACCGTCAAATTTGTCAGCGACCAGGTTCACGCCCTTAGCGATAACGAAGGCAATGTTGTTGAAGGCGACCCTAACAAGATTGTCAGCGTTACGGATTTCTGGACCTTCGCCCACGATACCCGTTCGCGCGATCCCAACTGGTTGCTGGCGGCGACCCGCAGCCTGGATTGATACCATGAGGGGCCGGATCATCGCCCTTGTCCTGTCTATTGCGGCGTGTACGCCAGCAATTGTTCCGCCACCAAGCACAACGCCAGCGCCGCAAAGCGAGCCTGTGGCTGTCCAGCCGACAGTGCAAAAACTGGTGCTGAAAAAAACCACCTTTAAAAAAATCATCGGCTGGTCTGGCGACAGACACGATCAGGTTATCGCAACATTTCTGCGTTCATGTGCTAAAATAAATAAAATATCCGCTGATATTCCTCTTGGGGCGGTTGGCGGGGTTGCCGGGGACTGGTTGACGCCTTGTCAGGCCGCTGCCGCTGTTCCTGTTGGCAATACGCAAAAGGCGCGATCATTTTTTGAAGCCTATTTCCAGCCCTACCTGGCGACCGCAGACGGTAGCCCCGAAGGCCTGTTCACCGGTTATTATGAGATCGAGCTGAAGGGGTCCTGGTTGCGCAAGGCACCCTACACAACGCCTATTTATGAGCGTCCGCCCGAATTGGTCGATGCCAATCTGGGGGAGTTCAGCAAAGACCTTAAGGGCAAGCGCCTTTCCGGCAAGGTTGTCGCTGGTCGTTTCGTGCCCTTTGATGATCGTGCCGCCATCGAGGCTGGCGCGCTTGCGGGTCGCGGCCTGGAAATGATCTGGGTCGATAGCGCCATCGATGCTTTTTTCCTGCATGTTCAGGGTTCGGGCCGGGTGGTCATGGATGACGGTTCCATCGTGCGCATCGGTTTCGCCGCCCGCAACGGCCACCCCTATCACTCCATCGGCAGGGAACTCATTAAAATGGGCGAGTTGACGCGGGAACGGGTATCCATGCAGTCGATCTCGGCCTGGATCAGGGATAATCCGGAACGGGGGGCGGCGTTAATGGCAACCAATCCTTCGTTTATCTTTTTTAGGGTGGTCGATGGGGCGCTGAAATCGTTAGGCAAAGAGCAGGGGCCCATTGGCGCCCAGGGCGTGCCGCTGAGCCCGGGCCGCTCCCTTGCCGTCGACAGGCGATATCTGCCTTTGGGCATTCCCATTTGGATTGATACCACTGACCCAATTGATCCGGGTGAACCTTTAAGGCGGTTGGTGATTGCCCAGGATACGGGCAGCGCTATCAAGGGGCCGGTTCGGGGAGATTTGTTCTGGGGCTTCGGAGCGCAGGCCGCAACCCGTGCCGGTTTGATGAAACAGCCGGGGCATTACTTCCTGCTGCTGCCGCGCAAATGAGCGGTCAGAACAAGATAAGCGTCGGCCTGTTCGCCACCTGCCTGGTCGACCTGATGCGCCCTTCCGTCGGCTTCGCCACCGCCAGACTGCTGGAAAAAAACGGCTGCACTGTTGGTGTTCCGGATTCCCAGACCTGTTGTGGCCAACCTGCCTATAACGCTGGGGATAGCGCCACCGCCCGCGCATTGGCCGGGAACGTCATAACCGCTTTTGAGGGCTTCGACTATATCGTCGCGCCCTCGGGCTCCTGCGCCGGCATGATCAGGGTTCACTATCCGGCCCTGTTCAAGGACGATCAGGAAATGCTGGCCCGTGTGCAAGGGATGGCGGGTAAAACCTATGAATTAACGCAATTCCTTTGCGATGTGTTGGGAGTTAACGAGACAGGCGTCGATTTCGCCCATAGCGTAACTTATCAGGACAGTTGTGCAGGCCTGCGCGAAATGGATATCAAGGAGCAGCCGCGTCAGTTGATGGATACGGTCAGTGGCCTTGAGCTCAAGGAGCTTGCGGACGGCGAAAGTTGCTGTGGCTTCGGCGGCCTGTTTTCGGTCAAGTATCCGGATATTTCGGGAAAAATCGTCGACGACAAGGCCGTGGCCGTTGAAAAAACCGGTGCCGATATCCTGCTTGGCGGCGATCTTGGTTGCTTGATGAATATGGCCGGGCGGCTGCAGCGTCGCGGCTCACGGGTTCAGGTCCGCCATCTGGCGGAGGTGCTGGCCGGAATGACCGGCGATGTTCCGCCAATCGGCGAAGTTAAGGAATAACGGCCAGCCCATGCAATCAACATCTCGCAATTTTTCTGAAAACGCCCGTCACGGTATAGCCGATGAGAAATTACAGGCGGCCTTGTCACGGCTCAGCCACGGGTTTCCCCTTAAGCGATTGGAGGCTATGGCCCGGTTGCCGGAATTTGAGGCCCTGCGCGACGATGCCCAAGGTATTAAAGAGCACACGCTGGCTAATTTGGATACGTATCTTGAGGCTTACGAAACCCGCGTGATCGAAAGCGGGGGCCATGTTCACTGGGCTAGCGACGCCGCCGACGCCTGCGATATTATTTTGGGCATTTGCCGAGACGCCGGGGCAAAAACCGTGACCAAGGGCAAGTCGATGATTTCCGAGGAGATCGCGATCAATGAGTATCTGGAAGAAAACGGCATCCAACCCATTGAGACCGATCTTGGCGAATATATCATCCAGCTACGCCATGAGCCGCCCAGCCATATCATCGCCCCGGCTATTCATTTATCCAAAGGGCAGGTTGCCGAAACATTCAAGAAAGAACACCAGCACCTACCACCTGGACGTAATTTGGACGAGCCACGCGCCCTTTTGGAAGAAGCCCGCGGCGAGTTGCGGCGTAAGTTCATCGCCGCCGATGTCGGCATTACCGGGGCCAATATGGTAATTGCCGAAACCGGCACGTCGATTATCGTCACCAACGAAGGCAACGGGGATCTGACGCAAACCTTGCCAAAAACCCATATCGTTATCGCCAGTATCGAAAAAGTGGTGCCGACACTGGAAGACGCGACGACGATCTTGCGGGTGCTGGCGCGTTCGGCCACCGGCCAGGATATGTCCGTCTACACCACCTTTTCGACGGGCCCGAAGCAGGCGCAGGACCTGGACGGGCCGGAAAACTACCATGTGGTGCTGCTCGACAACGGCCGAAGCAAAATGCTTGGCGGCGAATTTCACGATATGTTGCGCTGTATCCGTTGTTCGGCCTGTCTTAATCATTGCCCGGTGTACAAGGCCATCGGCGGCCATGCCTACGGCTGGGTTTATTCCGGGCCTATGGGCGCGGTTTTGATTCCGGGCCTGCTCGGGCTGGCGGAAACGCACGACCTGCCGGGTGCATCGACATTTTGCGGTAAGTGTGAAGAAGTCTGTCCCATGCGCATCCCCTTGCCCCGGATGTTGCGAAGCTGGCGGGAAAAGAGCCATCAGGCCAGCCTGGGTTCGCAAAAATCAAGATTTGGCCTCGCTGCCTGGGCTTTTTTGGCTCGTCGTCCGGCACTGTATCGGCTTTGCATGGGCTTGGGCGTTAGTTTGCTCGCTCTGTTTGGTCGCCGTGGACGCTTTAGCGCCCTGCCTCTTGCCGGGGGCTGGACCGCGTCCCGCGACCTGGCGGCTCCGGAAGCCGGCACGTTTATGGCGCAATGGAAGCAGGGCAAGCGCTGATGGGATCCCGAGAAATCATCTTAGGAAATATAGCCAAGTCCTTGAAAGAAAGCGCTTTAGTGCCATCCGAACCTAAAGAAATTGAGATCCGATTGAGCGCCCACAGCATTAACACCGTGCCGCAACGCGGCACAGGTGATCTAGAGAAACAAACGGCACTGTTTATTGCAGAAGCAAAACGGGTTGAGGCGACAACTGAGTGCATTGACGACGTGGATGAGCTCGGCGGCGTGCTGTTACGCTATCTGGCCGGGCACAATCTAGCCGGTTGCGTAAAGATTGCACCAAACGCTCTTTTGAAAAATGTTAACTGGGCGAAACACTCCACGCTCACTGTGGCGCAGGGCATAGCCGAAGACAGTGATCAGGCGAGCCTGTCGGTCGCCGTCGCGGGGGTTGCCGAGACGGGCACACTGGTGCTTCATTCCGGACCCGAAAGCCCGACGACACTGAATTTTTTACCCGACAATCATATTGTTTTGCTACCCCAATCCCGTCTTGTCGGTGCCTATGAAGAGGCCTGGGAGATGCTGCGAGTGGGCGGCAAAACCATGCCACGGACGGTCAACTGGATTACCGGACCATCACGCAGCGCCGATATTGAACAAACACTGCTGCTCGGTGCACATGGTCCCAGACGCCTGCATATCGTGATCCTGAATGACAAAAAATCCAGCTAACCCAAAGAAAACAAATAAAAAAACCACATCCAAAGAACCCGGTGACGGGGCTCTTTGGGATCATGTTGCGGCCAGCGTCAGGCCGCTTGGGGGACGCCTTAAAAACCGCACGCCGGTCGTTGAGGGCGAGGCAACGCCCGCCGCTGGCGTGCGCGGTGGAAGAATAAGGAAAAATTCCGCATATCAGGCCCCCGTTATCGCCAATTCACGCCCCCGCCCTTCTTTGCCCGACCTGAATCTTGCCAGTCAGCCCGGAATCGACAAAACCACGGCGAAAAAGCTGAAAAAAGGCCAGCAGCGGATTGAGGCGCGTATTGATCTGCACGGCATGACCCAGGTTGAGGCCCACCGGGCCCTGGATTCTTTTATCGACGGTGCGTATCAGGCGGCCCGGCGTTGCGTTCTGGTGATTACCGGCAAGGGCCTGAAGCCGGATGGATCGGTTGGCGTCATTCGCGCCGCCGTTCCCCGCTGGCTTAACGAGCAACCCAACCGCAGCCGGGTGCTTGCAATTACCCACGCAACAGCCAAGGATGGTGGGGAAGGCGCACTTTATGTCATGCTGAAGAGGAAGCGATGACCCCGTTTGGTGAAAAAGTTCGAAAGTTGCGTCAGGAACGCGGCATTTTGATGAAAAAAATGGCCACGGACCTGGGTGTTTCCAGCGCTTACCTGTCGGCCCTTGAACACGGCCATCGCGGCAGGCCCGGCCCCGGCTTTGTGTTGCAAATATGCGGCTATTTCGGCCTGATCTGGGAGCAGGCCGAAGAACTGACCCGCCTTGCTCAGTTGTCGCACCCGCGGGTTACCGTTGATACCGCCGGCTTAAGCCCACAAGCCACGGAACTGGCCAATTTGCTGGCTGAAAATATCGCCGACCTGGACGCCGACACCGTGCAATGGATTGTCGATGAGATCAAAAGCCGCACAATCACCCCAAAGGGGCCGACGCATTAATGCCTCGGAGGAGCAGTAAATGAGCAATAAAAACAACACCATAAATTATATTGAGTTCCCGCTAAAGAAAAATGCCGAGACGAAGCAATTTTATAATCAGGTTTTTGGCTGGGAATTCACGGACTGGGGGCCAAGTTACCTGGGCTTCAGTGGCGCCGGAGTCGCTGGCGGCTTTAACGGGGAAGATGGGGCGATCGCTTCAGCGCCGGGGGTGCTGATCGTCCTGTATACAAGCGATCTATTAGCAAAGTGTCAGGAAGTTGCAAGTGCCGGGGGCAAAATCAGCAGGCCGATTTATGGGTTTCCCGGCGGCGAAAGATTTCACTTCCTTGATCCTAACGGCAATGAGCTGGCGGTATGGTCAGAATAAAAAGCGAACCGTACTTGTGGCGCTAAAGCGTTGGAGTAAACCGCAGCGACATGCAGGACAAGCCGCCATCGACCTTTGCCGCCTCGCTTGTGGCGATGGCGATAGCGCTAAAGCCGGATGCTTCAAGCAGCTCCGCCGTCTTTGGAAAGCCGTCAGATATAAACACCCGCCCATTGACCCCGATCGCATTGGCGGCGGCCTCTTCGCCCTCGGGAATGAGGATGGTATGGTAGGCATCGAAAAAATCGGGCTGGTTTAGCCCTTCGGTCAGTAAAATGGTTTCTTCGTCAAGCAGGCCGCAGGCAGTTTTGAAATGCAGGATGTTCGGCGGTGTTTCAAGGATACGGACCTTTCCGCCCCACGTAGCAACGCAGTCTTGCAGGGCTTCGGCCCCGCCAGCATTCGTGCGCGCCGACAGGCCGACGATAATTTCGCGCTCAGTCACCAGAATATCGCCGCCATCGACAAAACCGTCTCCACCAATGGTGCGAACATCGCCAAAGAAGGGCTTGAGGATTTCTGCCATGAGGCTGGACTCGCCTGTCCTCGTCGTTGCTCCCGGCCTGAGCACGACGGCCCCCCAGGGCAAACACAACGCAGAGTCTTCAATAAAGACGGAATCCGGGAATTCCTCTAACGGCGGCAGAATGTCAACTTTGACACCGGCCCCGGTCAGGGCTTGGGTGTAGGCTTGATGCTGGGCTTTGAAACGTTCCGGGTCAGGGTTGCCGACATCAAGGGCGCGTAAGCCTTGGGCAATACTATTGCCAGGCGAGCGGACGAGGGCATTGGTGAAATGGGTGGAACGGTCCATTAAAGAATAAATTTCCTTAAGTCAGCATCTTTGGCCAGTTCGCCGACTTTCGCGCGGACGTCCTCGGCCTCAATGGCAAATGTTTCCCCGCCCTTTTCCGATGCATCGAAAGAAATGTCTTCAAGCAGTTTTTCCAGCACTGTGTGCAGGCGTCTGGCGCCGATATTCTCGACTCCGTGGTTGATCTCTTCGGCCAGGTCGGCGATGGCGTCAATGGCCCCGTCACTGAAAGTCAGGGTGACATCTTCGACTCCCATCAAAGCGATATATTGTTTGATCAGGCTGGCCTCGGTCTCTTTCAGGATGCGCACGAAGTCATCGCGTGTCAGCGAGCGTAGCTCGACCCGTGTCGGCAAGCGGCCCTGCAATTCGGGCAGCAGGTCCGATGGCTTGGCGACATGGAAAGCACCCGATGCGATAAACAGGATATGATCGGTCTGGATGGTGCCGTGCTTGGTCGATACCGTCGTCCCTTCGATCAATGGCAGCAGGTCGCGTTGTACGCCTTCACGGCTGACGTCGGCCCCGGCCCGGTCGGAACGGGCGGTGATTTTGTCGATCTCATCCAGGAAAACGATGCCGTTGTTCTCCACATTGCTCATGGCCTCTTTGATGATTTTATCTTCGTCGAGCAATTTGTCGCCTTCGTCGGCGATCAGCACCGCATAAGAGTCCACCACCGACATCTTCTTTGGCTTTGTTTGCTGGTTAAATGCCTTGCCCATCATATCGCCGATGTTGAGCATGCCCATTTGCGCGCCGGGCATTCCGGGAATGTCGAAGGTCGGCATGTTTGATGATGCTTGCTCGGCGACGTTGATTTCGATTTCCCGATCGTCAAGCTCGCCCTCGCGCAGCATTTTGCGGAACTTCTGGCGTGTTTCCTTCGACGCGTTGTCGCCGACAAGAGCGTCGATCACCCGTTCTTCGGCTTGGAGTTCGGCCTTGGCGACCACTTGCACGCGCATTTTTTCGCGTACCATGTTTATGGAGATCTCGACCAGGTCGCGGATCATTTGTTCGACATCGCGACCGACGTAACCGACCTCGGTAAACTTGGTTGCCTCGACTTTAATAAATGGGGCCTGCGTTAATTTTGCTAACCTACGGGAAATTTCCGTCTTGCCGACGCCGGTTGGCCCGATCATTAAAATATTCTTCGGCAGCACTTCCTCACGCAGATCATCATCAAGTTGCTGGCGTCGCCAGCGGTTGCGCAGGGCCACGGCGACGCAGCGTTTGGCGTCGTTCTGGCCGATAATATAACGGTCGAGTTCTGAGACGATTTCGCGGGGGGTAAAGCTGGATATGGACATTAAAGGCTTTCAACAATGACGTTGTTATTGGTGTAAACGCAGATATCGGCAGCAATGGCCAAGGCCTTGCGGGCGATGGCTTCGGCGTCCATATCGTCGCGATCGATGAGTGCGCGGGCGGCGGCCAGCGCGTAGTTGCCGCCAGAACCGATGCCGATCAGCCCGTCTTCGGGCTCCAGGACATCGCCGGTTCCCGTCAGCACCAGCGAGACCTCCTTATCGGCGACCGCCATCATCGCCTCAAGGCGGCGCAGGTAACGATCTGTGCGCCAGTCCTTGGCCATCTCGACACAGGCCCGGGTTAATTGACCGGGGTATTGCTCCAGTTTGACCTCCAGACGCTCGAACAATGTAAAAGCGTCGGCGGTGGCCCCGGCGAAACCGGTGATGACGGAGCCATTGCTTAGGGTACGAACCTTGCGCGCATTGGCTTTGATGACCGTATCGCCAAGGCTGACCTGGCCGTCACCGGCAATAACGACGATGCCGTTTTTGCGTACCGTTAGAATGGTCGTGCCGCGCCAACCGGGGAACTTGTGATCTGCCATGATGGGTGTCCGTAAAATTAAGTGTGAGTTGAGGATTTAGGCCTACGTATGGCTCCGGTCAAGGGGTCAGCGCGTGGCGATGGTGATGCCAGCGCCGATCATCACGGTACCCGCGCCGCGATTCATTAACTTTAAGGCGCGCTCGCTCTTAAGCAGGGTCCGCGCCCTGGAGGCGACGGTGGCGTAGGAAACCAGAACCAACACCAGCACACCCAGAACAATGCCAACAGCCATCAGGGCATCAAGGGGGCTTAGCGTGGTCAAATCCATGAAAGCCGGAAGAATGCCGACGTAGAAAATAATTACCTTGGGATTGGACAGGGTCACCAGAAGGCCGCTGACAAAACCGCGAAAGCCGCTGTGTACTGACACATTTGTCGCCCCTAAATCCAATGGTGCGGCGCGCCATGCCTTAAGCCCAAGAAATACCAGATAACCTGCGGCCAGGATACGGATGACCAGAAATGTCGTCTCGAAGCGGCTGGCAATCATCGCCAGCCCACCGATAACCAGCATTAAAAACACCAGATCCCCGGTAACCATGCCAATGATGAAGCCGGCGCTGCGTCGAAGCCCTTTGGACATGGTGTGGCCAAGCAACGCCAGCACACCGGGGCCGGGCGCGACCATCGAGATAAAGCAGATAATGGCCAGGGCCAATGCGCTTTGGGCAGACATCGCAAACTCCTATATTCCTTCAGCTTGATGCATATCAGCCCCTTACCGGCCCTGCAAGCCAGACGTCAGGTCATTCGTGCCTGCTGTATGGTGGTTTTAATGTGGCCAATTTTACAATCTTGCACACGATAATGGGGGCCTCCGCATAAGTTAACAAACCGCACGCCATCGCAAGACTTCCGGTTTGCGCAACGACCTGCTAAAAGAGCGCGAGGATATATCCATAGAGCGAGGGCGTCATGCGCAAGGCCACAGTAGAGCGCAATACCAACGAAACCAAAATTACCGCCACGGTCAACCTTGACGGCAGCGGAAGTTATTCGGTGGCAACCGGCATAGGTTTCCTGGATCATATGCTTGAGCAACTGTCCCGGCACAGTCTGATTGATCTGGACGTCAAGGCCGAGGGTGACCTGCACATCGACTTTCACCACACCACGGAAGATACCGGGATTGCCATCGGCGAGGCCTTTTCAAAAGCCCTTGGCGAGCGCAAAGGCATAACGCGCTTTGGACAGGCGCTTTCGCCCATGGACGAAACATTATCTCGTGTCGTGCTCGACGCCTCAAACAGGCCATTCCTGGTGTGGAAAGTAAACTTCGACCGCGACAAGCTTGGCGAGATGGATACGGAACTGTTCAAGGAATGGTTTGCCGCCTTTGGTCAGGCCGCCGGTCTAACCCTGCATGTGGAATGCCTGTACGGCGACAACAACCACCATATTGTTGAATCATGCTTCAAGGGTTTGGCCCGGGCGCTGCGTAAGGCCATTGAAATTGATCCGCGCAAAGGCGACGCCGTGCCCTCAACCAAAGGCGTGCTCGGCGGCTCTCTCTAGCGCTCTGTTTATTGAATCATACTAGTCGACGAAATATTGCCATGAAGACACGCATCTATACAGTGCATCTGCACGACAATGCCGACCCGGTGCTGGTTAAGCAGGGTTTTAGCTGGCCAGCGTTTTTTATCGCCGTGCCCTGGGCCTTGTTCCATCGCATGTGGTGGGTCGCGGGATTTTTTGTGGTCCTGCAAATGGTTCTCGCAGCGCTGTTTGTTACGACGGGAATGAGCGAAGCCCAGCAGGCTATCGTTAGTCTTGTGGTCGCCATCTCTATCGCCAGCGCTGCCGACGAACTGCGTCGCAACACACTCAATCGTCGGGGTTATCGTTTTGCCGATGTGATCGTCGAGGAAAACCAGGACCGGGCATTGCGCCGCTTTTTGGATGCCCGTCCCGAACTGGCGGCAAGTTTGGTGAGGGCCAGGCCATGAGCGTCGCCATTATTGATTACGGTTCGGGCAATTTGCGCTCGGCGGCCAAGTCATTCGAGCGCGGCATTAAGGACGACGGGTTGTCGCTGGATGTTGTCGTCACCGCAGATCCCGATCAGGTCAGGGCGGCGTCTTATATTGTACTTCCGGGCGTCGGCGCGTTCGCCGACTGTCGGGCCGGACTGATAGCCCTTGACGGTATGGTTGATGCCTTGAATGAGGCGGTGATAAAGGACGCCAAACCGTTTATGGGTATTTGCGTCGGTATGCAATTGATGGCGAGCGTGGGCCGCGAACATGGCGAGCACACAGGGCTGGGTTGGATTAAGGGCGCGGTTCAGGCCATGCAGCCCGTCGACAGGTCTTTAAAAATTCCACACATGGGATGGAATGAGCTTGAAATCCGGGCCTCGGGACATCCGATATTTGCAGGCATGAAGAACGGCCAACATGCATACTTCGTCCACGGTTACCATCTGGCGTGTGAAAACGAAGATGACGTTCTGGCGACGGTCAATTACGGCGGCCAGGTAAACGCCATGGTTGGCCGGGACAATATGGTTGGTACGCAATTTCACCCGGAAAAGAGTCAACGTGTCGGCCTTAAGCTGATTGCCAATTTCCTCAAGTGGAGGCCCTGAGATGATTTTCTTTCCCGCCATTGACCTGAAAGACGGCCAGTGTGTACGCCTGTTGCGCGGCGACATGGATAAGGCCACTGTGTTTAACGATGACGCCGGGGCTCAGGCCCGGGCCTTTGTCGATGCCGGGTGTCAGTGGCTGCATGTAGTTGACCTGAACGGCGCTTTCGAAGGCAAGACGGTTAATGGCGTCGCGGTCAGGGCGATCCTTGAGGCTATTGAAGCGCCGGTACAATTGGGCGGCGGCATCCGTGATATGGAGACCATCGCCTACTGGTTAGAGGCCGGGGTCCGGCGCGTCATCCTGGGCACCGTAGCGCTGCGCGACCCGGATCTTGTGCGCCGTGCGTGCGAAAAATATCCAGGCCGTGTTGCCGTCGGCATCGATGCCCGAGATGGTTTTGTTGCCGTCGAGGGCTGGGCCGAAGTTTCCCAAATGAAGGCTTTCGACTTGGCCGATCTTTTCGAAGACGCCGGTGTCGCCGCGATCATCTATACGGACATCGGGCGCGACGGGGCCATGGTCGGCCCCAACGTGGCGTCGACGACGGCGCTGGCCGCCGCTATTTCAACGCCGGTTATCGCTTCGGGCGGGGTCGCGTCCATGACCGACTTGCAGTTACTGAAAGATGCCGGCGGCGGTTTGTTGGAAGGCGTCATCAGCGGGCGGGCGGTTTACGATGGAAAGATTGATCCAGGCGAAGCTGTCCGGTTCCTGCAATGCTGAAGGCGCGCATTATTCCCTGCCTGGATGTGGAAGGCGGGCGCGTCGTCAAGGGCGTCAATTTTGTCGATCTTGTCGATGCCGGTGATCCCGTGGAGCAGGCGCGCATTTATGATGCGGCGGGGGCAGACGAGCTAACGTTCCTCGACATCACGGCTTCCCACGAAGGTCGCGAGACCATTTTCGACGTTGTTTCGAGAACCGCCGAGCAATGCTTTATGCCCCTGACCGTTGGTGGTGGTGTGCGCACGACGGACGATATTCGCAAGTTGTTACTGGCCGGGGCGGACAAGGTTTCCATCAACACGGCGGCCGTGCATAACCCGGAATTCGTTTCCCAGGCGGCGCAAAAATTCGGCTCCCAGTGCATTGTCGTTTCCGTTGATGCCAAGTCGGTTGGCGAGAACAAGTTTGAAATTTTTACCCACGGTGGCCGCAACGCAACGGGCATCGACGCCATCGGTTGGGCACAGCGGATGACATCATTGGGGGCCGGGGAAATCCTGCTGACCTCCATGGATCGGGACGGCACCAAGCAGGGCTTCAACTTACCCCTGACACGCGCCATTTCCGATGCTGTAAGTGTGCCGGTGATCGCCTCTGGCGGCGTCGGCACCCTGGAGCACATGGTCGAAGGCATTCGCGACGGCCATGCCTCGGCGGTGTTGGCCGCCTCGATTTTTCATTTTGGCACCTTTAGTATCGAAGAAACCAAGGCCTATATGGCGGCGGCGGGAATCCCCGTGCGCCTAAATAAAGAAGGCGACGCGCTATGACCCAAAGCACCCCGGATAGCGACATTTTGGAACGGCTGTTTGAGACCATCAAGGGGCGGCTGGGCGACAGCCCGGACACTTCCTATACGGCCAAACTATTTACCCAAGGGCGCGGCGAAATCGCCCGAAAAGTGGGTGAGGAAGCGACGGAAACCATCGTTGCCTCGCTCGCTGAAGGCGATGAGAAAGTGGTCAGCGAAAGTGCCGACCTGCTCTACCACTTGCTGGTATTGTGGGCCGATGTCGGCATTTCGCCCGCCCACGTGTGGGCCGAGCTGGCGCGTCGGGAAGGCACATCGGGTATCGACGAGAAAAACGGGCGGGAGAAATAACATGGCTTATGACAACGACAACATTTTCGCCAAAATCCTGCGCGGCGAAATTCCCTGCGACAAGGTTTTCGAGGACGAGCACGCACTGGCCTTTCGTGACATCAACCCACAGGCACCGGTGCATGTACTGGTCATCCCAAAGGGCGCTTACGTCAACATGGACGATTTCTCAAGCACCGCGTCGGACGCTGAAATCGTTGGTTATATCCGCGCCGTCGGTCAGGTGGCCCGCGATCTTGGCGTTGTCGATGCCGGATTCCGCACCCTCGCCAACAATGGCGTTGATGCGCACCAGGAAGTGCCGCATCTGCATATTCATGTTTTCGCCGGTTGTAATCTGGGCCGCATGATCAAGAAATTCGACGGCTGATGAACTCGGAGCTTCCGGCAGGTAACCGTAACCTTGCCGGAATAGGCTATATATTGCTCGGCGTGGGCTTTTTGGCGACCATGGACAGCGTCGCCAAGGCGCTGGTCGGGGCCGAGTATTCGGTCATGCAAATTCTTGCCATCCGGGGCTGGATTATCGTTTGCGCCATGTTGCTGGTGTTGCCCAAAGTAGGGGGTTTCGCGGCCCTTAAGACCAAACAGCCGTTGAAGCATTTGTTCAGGGTCTCAATCGGTTTCGGCGCGCCATATTTTTTCTTCAGTTCTTTAGGGGTGCTGGGGTTGGCCGACGCGACGGTGGTTTTTTTCGGCGGCGGCACTTTCCTGATGACCGCCCTGTCGGCGCTGTTGTTCAAGGAACGGGTTGGCCCGCACCGGTGGGGTGCGGTGGCTGTCGGGTTTGTTGGCGTCGTCATAGCGGCCCAGCCGACCAGCGGCGTCTTCCAGATAGAAGCCCTGTACCCCATCGCTTCCGGGGCTTGTTACGCAGGCATGGTTTTGGCGACGCGCTGGCTCGGCCCGGCTGAGGGGGCTTTCAGGTCGGTCTTTTTTTTCAATCTGGGTGTCGCCTGTTTTGCCTCTCTGGCCTTGCCATCCGTGTTCAGGGAGATGCCGGTGGACGATATGATCACTATTTTGGTGATGGCAAGCTTGGCCGTAACCGGACATTTTTGTATTACCCGTGCCTTTCTAACGACACCGGTCGGCCTGTTGGCGCCGTTTGAGTTTACCGCCCTGATTTGGGCTGCGGGGTTCGGTTATTTCATCTGGTCGGATATTCCGGCGACCAATGTGTTGATTGGTGCGGTAATTATTGTTTCAAGCGGGATTTATCTTATTCATCGCGAAGCCCTGGCGGCGCGAAGGCAGAAAATCGCGCCTGAAACCCTGATTGTCACCGATCCGCTGGTTGTCGCGGTCCCCATCGCCGTCGAGAAGACGCCGGAGAAATAAAATTTTAAATTAAAGCGGTTCAGGCCCTCAGTTTCACTGCGTCGCGACCGACCATCAGGCGGCGGTAAGACAGCGCCTCGGCGATGCGGATGCGGTCGCTGGGGGCTTTGGGGTCGCCATCACCGCTTACGACATCAAGACTGATCAGTGTGCGGGCGGTCATCATTTACCAAAAGAACTACGACCTCATCGGCCTGAAAAACGTCCTAATATCTTCAGCCAACAGTTCAGGTTGTTCAAGTGCTGCAAAGTGACCACCTCTGGGAATTTGGGTCCATCGGTCGACCCTGAATACTCGCTCTACCCAAGACATTGGCGGCATCGGTATTTCCTTTGGGAACACTGCCACCCCTAGCGGGACATCCACCCGCGTGTCCGGCGCAAATGCCAGTGGTTGAAGGCGGTTTTCCTTGTATAGTCGCAATGAGGCGTCGATTGTGTTCTGAAACCAATAAAGCGAAATATTTGTTAGCAAAACGTCATGCGGCACCACGCTGTCAAGAGCGCCGCCGTGGTCTACCCAACTCTCGAACTTTTCCGCTATCCAAGACGCAAGACCAACTGGCGAATCCGCTAAGGAATAGGCTAATGTTTGTGGCTTTGTTCCTTGGAGATGTGCATAAGCCCCTTCCAGGGCCATGAAACCCGCGACGTCATCGAGAAACGCCTGCTCCGACTCAGAGACTGGCAGAAAGTGTTCTCCAAGAGGGGGACGATAGCTTGCGGGAATGTAGTTCAGATGCACCCCTTTAACAGACTGAGGGTACAGTGCTGCAAGCCAACATGAGACCCCTGCGCCGATGTCGCCGCCTTGCGCGTAGAACTGATCGTAACCCAGTTGGCGCATAAGACCGCACCAAAGCCCTGCTATTTGCTTTGCACTGGTGCCTTTGTCAGCCGGGGATGGCGAAAAGCCGAAGCCGGGTAAAGAAGGGATAACCACATCAAACGCATCATTAGCATCTCCGCCATGTGCCACTGGATCAGTTAGAAGCGGTATAATCCGCTCGAATTCGATGAACGAGCCAGGCCAGCCGTGCGTGAGGACCAACGGTAGGGGTTGTGGACTCTGACTCTTTTGATGGATGAAATGGATGTCATAACCGTCTACGGTTGCAATAAACTGTGGCAGCTTATTCAAACGGGTCTCTTGCGTTCGCCAGTTGAAGTCGGTTTTCCAGAAATTGATTAAGTTCTCGATTAAGGAGAGCTTAGCCCCGTCTTCAGAGCCAGTCTGGTGTATCGATCCCGGCCACCGTGTTTGGCGCAATCTGGCATTCAAACCCTCTATGGCCTCATCGGGAATATGTATTTGAAATGGTCGCATGTATTGTTCTCTCTATGGCTTTCGGCAGATTAGACATAGCGCTAACCATTTAACTTAATCGTACTGATGAACTACTGCCTAAGCATTACGCACAGGTCTGAGCGTAATGCGACCCCCTAAAATTGTTGAGAGGTGGTTCACCGGACGGTCACGGGTCAGCCGCCATGTCCGACCAGTTGTGGCGCGCCCCAGACTAGGTATTAGGCTCCCGATTTCAGCAGGCTGTGATTGGCCCGTGTTATGGCCGGAAGCACCGCCTTTAAGGTGTCTTTGTCATAAGCGGCGCGCATCAACGGGGGATAACCCGCCGCCAACAGGGGGCTGACTTGCAGAGCATCAGCCGGGTTCGCGACGCTTATGGAAACCGTCGTGGCCATGCCTTCCTCAGGCTCTCAGCTTCACCGCGTCGCGGCCAACCATCAGGCGGCGGTAAGATAGCGCCTCGGCGATGTGGATGCGGCCGCTGGGGGCTTTGGGGTCGCCATCACCGCTTACGACATCAAGATCGGCCAGGGTGCGGGCGACCCGGATAATCCGATGGTAGCCGCGCGCCGAAAGCCGCATCCGTTCGGCGGCTTCGGCGAGTAAAGCGCGCCCGGGCTCATTGGGGGCGGCGCATTCCTCTAACAAGGCCCCGTCGGCTTCACAATTTGTGCGCACAATGGGGTGGTGGGCGTAGCGCTGTTTTTGTAGAAGCCGCGCCGCTGCAACACGTTCCGCCACAACAGCAGAGCCTTCCGCCGCTGGCGGCAATGACAAATCGCCGATGCTGACAGCCGGAACATCCACATGCAGATCGATGCGGTCATACAGGGGGCCGGATATTTTCGACTGATAATCCTCGGCGCAGCGCGGCGCCTTTGAGCAGGCCTGGGCCGCATCTTCAAGGTAGCCGCAGCGGCACGGATTCATCGCCGCCACCAGTTGAAAGCGGGCCGGATAGGAAACATGGGCATTGGCCCGGGCGACGGTGACCCGTCCGGTCTCCATGGGTTGGCGCAGCGCTTCAAGGGCGGCGCGCTGGAATTCCGGCAATTCGTCCAGGAACAACACACCCAGATCGGCCAGCGATACCTCGCCCGGCCTGGCCTTGTGGCCGCCGCCAACCAGCGCCGCTTGCGAGGCCGAATGATGGGGGTCGCGGAAGGGCCGCCTGCGGGTCAGGCCGCCGCCGTTTAGCACCCCGGCCAGGCTCTGGATCATTGAGGCTTCGAGAATTTCCACCGCATCCAGCGGCGGCAGTAATCCGGGCAGGCGCGCCGCCAGCATTGATTTTCCCGATCCCGGCGGCCCGGTCATCAGCATGTTGTGGCCCCCGGCGGCGGCGACTTCCAGCGCCCGTTTGGCGCTTTCCTGGCCCTTGATGTCGATTAGATCGGGATATTGCGTCCCGTCGTCGGCCTTGCCGGGTTTGGGGGGGCTTAGCAATTGCGTGCCTTTGAAATGATTGACCAGCGCCAGCAGGTCGTTAGGGGCAAGGATGTCCATCTCACCGGCCCAGGCCGCCTCGGACCCCTGGACGCCGGGACAGATCAGGCCCAGGTCGCGGGCGTTACAATGAATGGCAGCGGGCAGGACGCCGTTTACCGGGCTGATCGATCCGTCCAGGGCCAGCTCACCCAGCGCGGCGAAGTCGGAAATTTCTTCAATGGGTAAAACCCCCATGTCGGCCAAAATGGCCACGGCGATGGGCAGATCGAAATGCGAGCCTTCCTTGGCCACATCGGCGGGGGCCAGATTAACGGTGATGCGCTTGGGCGGCAGAGCCAGACCGATGGCCCCCAACGCGGCCCGAACCCGCTCCCGCGCTTCGGACACCGCCTTGTCGGGCAAGCCGACGATGGTAAAGGCTGGCAAGCCCGAGGCCATCTGAACCTGCACATCAATGTCCTGAACATCGATGCCGCGAAAGGCGACGGTATTGATACGAGCCACCATGAAATTGATCCTCATCTATAGCTTGTAGAGACAAGATGACAGGAACAAAGACAGAACACCAGAACTTTTAGTTTTTAAATCAACCGCGCCTCAATGGCGTCCCAGACTCGGGCTTCCAGTTTGACGCTATCGAAACGATTGATTTCCTGGATACCGGTTGGCGAGGTGACGTTGATTTCAGTCAGGTAGTCGCCGATGACGTCGATGCCGGTAAATATAAGGCCGCGACGCTTCAGTTCCGGACCGATGCTTTGGCAAATCTCGATCTCTCGGTTTGTCAGTTTCGATGGCAGCGGCGTGCCACCGGCGTGCATGTTGGCGCGCACGTCGCCATCGGGGGGCACCCGGTTGATGGCCCCGGCGGGCTCGCCATCAATCAGGATAATCCGCTTGTCGCCCTTACGCACGTCGGCCAGATACGCCTGCACCATCACCGGCTCGCGCGAGATCGCGGCGAACATTTCAAGCAAGGCATTGAGGTTGTCATCACCGGGCGGCACATGAAAAACCCCGGCCCCGCCATTACCATAGAGGGGCTTGATGATGATGTCCTTGTGGGCGGCGCGAAAATCCTTCACCGCCAGTACATCGCTGGTAATCAGGGTCGGCGGCATCAGGTCCGGGAACAGGGTGGCGAACAGCTTTTCCGGGGCGTTGCGCACCGATGCCGGATCGTTGACGACCAGGGTATCGGGGTGAATGTGATCGAGCAGATGGGTGGCGGTGATATAGGACATATCGAAGGGCGGGTCCTGACGCATCAGCACCACGTCAACCTCACCCAGATCAATGACTTCGGGCGCGCCAAACGTAAAGTGGTTGCCTGCCTCCATGCGCAGGCTCATAGCCCGGACCCGGGCCGTGAGCAGCCCGTTCATGAAAGCCAGGTCCTGGGGCTGATAGTGATAAAGCTGGTAACCTCGGCTCTGCGCTTCCAGGCCCAACACGAAGGAGCTATCGGCAGTGATGTCGACGCTTTCTATGGGGTCCATCTGGATTGCAACGATTTTGGAATTGCTCATCTTGGCAGCCTATTCTATTTGAGCCGGGACTAATTGAGCCGGGCACGCAGTTCTTGTAGCAGGATCGAGGTCCGGTAGCGCGATGCATCGGCGCTGGCCCCGGCAAGATATTGTTCCAACGCCGCCACGGCTTCCTTGACCCGATCAAGGCGGGCGAAGAGGATTCCGGCTTCCCGCCACAAGGCCAGTTCGCCCGGCGCCAGCATTAGCAGGGTTTGGACCACATCAAGTGCCCCGTCCAGATTTTCTGAACGCAAATGCAGCACTTTGGCGTTGCGTCGGGAGCGCAAAATCATGGCGCGGTTGCTCATGGGGTCGGTGTGGTGTGGTTCGATTTCAGCCTGCGGTCCGGAAACCGCCTTGTAGATATCGCGCAAGTCATTTGGCTCCATGACCCTCCCGGCGTCGAAGGGGTCGAGTATACGGCGCATCCCGTTAAATTGCAGACGCACCAGAAAGCGCGGTGGAAAATCGAGTCCGTCTATAGCCCAGCCCAAGGCGCGGGCCACATGGATGTAGATGATGCCAAGCAGGGTCGGCAGACCCTCGCGGCGGTCGATCACCCGCATCAGGTTAGCGCATTCGAAATCTTCGTAAGCGCCATCGCTGCCGCCGTAACCGGCGCGTCGGGCGATAACCTGCTGCAGGGCTTCGATGCGGGTGTCGAGGCCACATTTCGGGCTGTCGGCGTCTTTCCCGGCGTAGACGGCGACGTCGTCTGTCAGTTTTTCAAGGTGGCGCTCGTAAATGGTCGGGTCGATACCGGGCCGTTCGGCCCTGGCCAGCACAAGGGCGGTCTCGGTCAGGCCGATCTCGTTATCGTCCAGCTTTCCGAAGCCGTTGAGGCGGCGGCTGATTTCCGGTGAAGGCTTCACGACGCGCCCGCCTTCGTCGCTGGCTTGATGCGAACGTAAGAAATCACTCGTTTGACGTAGGAAATATTACGGGCACGGGCGATAACCTGATCCAGCTCTTGCTTGTTCTGGGCGATGCCAAGCAAAAAGACCGTGCCGCGCACGGTTTCGATGGCGTAGTTAACGGCCAGCACTTTCTCATCAAAGGTCAGCCTTGATTTAAGTTCGGCTGTAATGGCGGTATCCCGGGCGACCTCGCCAAGCCCAGGCGGCTCCCCGATAATGATTTCGTTCATTACGTCTTCGACGCCGTCTGCTTTCCAGGCCAGGCCGACGGCTTCGGCGCGCTCTTGTTCGCTGGGGGCGATGCCTGTCAGCAAGGCCCGGCTCTCATAGACTTCGATGCTCATGTGGACGACCAGCTTTTTATCAGACTGGGCCCATAGTTTGAAAATTCTGGCCTCGATGGCGGTATCCCGCGCGACGCCTTCGATGCCGCGTTCCTGATAGGCGGCAACGCCGGTCGCGGCCCCGGCACCAAGGGTCAGGCTGATTGGATCGCAAGCGACAAGTCCAAACATCGCCAGCACAACAAGAAGCGCTCGGGGGTTAAGAATCATGGGGGTAATCTTAAGGTTAGATAGCCGCGCAGACAAAGCCATTTTACTGACCAAGTATCCACGCCCCGGCCTGATGGCGAGGCCAGCGCCTTGGAGCCAGGATTATCAGGTCGAAACGGGCATCCAGGGTTGCATCGTGATCATATTGCGCCAGATAAGCCATCGCCGTACGTTCGATGCGGCGGCGTTGGGCGGGACCCAGGGCGTAGGCCGCTTCATCCAGTGTACGGCGCGCCTTGACCTCGACGAAGGCGAGGGTCTTGCCGCGCCGGGCGATGATGTCGATTTCACCGCCTGCGGCCTGAAAGCCGCGCCGTAAAATCCGGTAACCGGCTAGCCGCAATCGCCAGCAGCTTATCTGTTCGGCAAGCTTTCCGAAATGATAGGCGGACTTTTTCGCCGCCGTGTTCATGTGCGCTCGGCGCTTAATTCCAGGGCACGGGCGTAAACCGTGCGCTTGACCGCCCCCGTCGCCGCGCTGACTGCCGCCACCGCGTCTTTCAGGGATAGCGTTTGCAGTGCGTCGGCAAGCAAGCGGTCAATATCTTCCGGCGTTGCTTTTGTGTCGCCGGCCAGGGGCGGGGCGACGACGATGGTTACCTCGCCCTTGGGTGCACCGGCCTCGGCGTAATGTTCAGCCAGTTCACCTAGGGTGCCCCGGCGCACCTCTTCAAATTTCTTGGTTAGCTCGCGCCCGATGGCGGCGTCGCGCGGTCCCAGCATCAGGGCCATGTCGGCCAGGCATTTGGCCAGTCTTTTTGGGCTTTCCAGAAAGACCAGGGTTGCAGGAATCGGCTTCAGATCATTAAGTTCGCTTTGTCTTTTTCCGGATTTAGGGGCCAGGAAGCCGTTAAAGAGAAACCTGTCAGTCGGCAATCCGGCCAGTACCAATGCCGTTAGCACCGATGACGGGCCAGGCAGGTGGGTGACGAAAAGATTTTCGGCGGCGCAGGCCCGGACCAGCCGGTAGCCAGGGTCGGAAATCAGTGGCGTTCCGGCGTCCGACACCAGCGCCACGGTTTGGCCTTTTTTCAGGCGTTCAATGATTGCCGGCCCCGCTTTATCGGCATTGTGTTCGTGATAGGCGATCAGGGGCCGGGAGATGGCGTGGATGGCCAGCAATTTTGATGTCACTCTGGTATCCTCGCAGATGATAACGTCGGCGGCGCGTAAAGTGTCCAGGGCGCGTAAAGTAATATCGCGGGCATTGCCAATTGGCGTTGCAAGAATATACAGTCCTCCCGGAATAGGCTTGGTGACATTAACAGGAGGCTGAGAGTGCTCAGATGAGAGGTCCGAACGCTTTGATTTGTGGTTTTTTTGCGTCCCGGATTGTGCCATTTCGGATGCCCGTTTTGTCTTCGGTGGTGTTGCCGCTTGTGCTTGGCGCGACATTGCTTGTTGTCGGTTGTGAGTCTCCACGACTTCCTTCTGTGTTTCAAGGCTCCAGCGTTCCGGTGACGCCCTCAACCAGTGCCGATGTGGCTAAAACCAAGCCCGCCCCTAAACCACAGGCGCAGGCCCTTCCCGCACCTGTGCCAATCCCTGAGCCCTCTCCGGCGATAAAAGACACCCGTCAGATACCGTCACTGGTTCCTTATTTAACCGGCCAGATACCGCCAAAAACAAATGCTATGCCTGGTGAGCAGGCGCCAATAACCCCTATGGCGACATCTTCGAGCGTGCGTATAGCCTTGCTTGTGCCCCTTAGTGGGCCGAATGAAAAATTAGGGCGGGCAATGCTGAATGCTGCCCAGTTGGCGCTGTTTGATTTTTCAGACCAGCATTTCGAACTGCTTATTCATGATACCCACGGCACTCCCGCAGGGGCTGCTGAGGCGGCGCGGTTTGCCATTGGTGATGGGGCGCAACTGATTTTGGGGCCGTTGTTGGGAACCTCGGTCAGTGCCGTTGCCGATATCGCCCGGGCCGCTAACGTCAAGGTCATTGGCTTTTCCAGCGACCGCACGGTGACCGGTAACGGCGTCTATACCATGGGCTTTTTCCCGGAAACGGAAGTCGCCCGGGTCGTTGGCTATGCCAGCACACAGGGTTTGCGTCGCTTTGCAGCCTTGGCCCCCAGCGGCGTTTACGGTGAAACGGTGGTTGAAGCATTAAGGCAAGCCGCCGCCCGAAACGGTGGGGACGTCACCAGGGTCCGATTTTACGATCCGCAAACGGAAGATTTCTCAGGCGTGGTGCGCGAATTGGCCAATTATAACAGCCGCCGCCAGGCCTTGCTCAGCCAGCGCGCCGCCCTGGCCGAACGGGAAGATGATATAGCCGTCCGCGCCTTGAAAAGGCTGGAAAAACTGCAAACCATCGGCGATTTGCCCTTTGACGCCCTGCTGCTGGCCGATGGCGGCGGGCATTTGCTGGCGATTGCCGCCCTGCTGCCATTTTACGACGTTGATCCCAAAAAAGTACGGATGCTTGGCACCGGCCAGTGGGATACGCCGGGCCTCGGCTCCGAACCGGCCTTGAATGGCGGCTGGCACGCGGGGCCGCCGCCTGCCGCCCGGGCTGAATTTATCGCCCAGTATGAAAAGGTTTATGGCAGCAAGCCGCACCGCCTGTCGACGTTGGCTTATGATGCAACGGCGCTGGCTGCAGTACTGGCCAGGGCAGAAGGTGGCCCGGATTTTTCCGACGCCGCCTTAACCACAAAAAGCGGTTTTTGGGGCCGTGACGGCATTTTCCGTTTCCTCGCCGACGGTAACGTCGAGCGCGGCCTCGCGGTGTTGCAGGTCGAGCCGCGCACGACCAAGGTCATTAGTCCGTCGCCAGAAGCTTTTAACGAGATTAATTAGTATCTTACTTTAGCAGTTCCGCCAGCACGGCGTTCAGGCATAACCGGCCCTGCGTCGTTGCCCGCAGGCTGGTTGGGTCGTATATCAGGAAATCGCCCTCTATGAGTCGGGCAAGGGCGTCCGCATCAATGACGTTTTCCAGCGCAAGACCGCTCAATAACTGAAAGCGTGCCGCCGCGATGCCCTGGTTCAGCCTTAGCCCGGTCAAAAGCAGTTCTTCGGCTCGCTCGGCGGCACTTAAGGGCGTCCGCTTGGCGGTGGCGTGGCCGTCCGCCTCAACCCTTTCGAGCCAACGGACCGGATCGTAGATCTGATACAGGGCGTCGGTTCCGGCGGCGTCTGAAAGCCGCCCGTGCGCCCCTGGGCCAATGCCGACGTAATCGCCGCCCAGCCAGATCGCGACATTGTGGCGGCAGGCCTGACCGGCTATGGCATAATTTGAAATTTCGTAAGAATTAAAACCCGCTAGAGACATTTGCTCATGTGTCAGTTCATATAAATTTGCACCGATCTCGGAATCCGCCTCAAGGATGCCGTCGCGAAAGAACGGCGTGCCTTTCTCGACACTCAACTGGTACAGGGAAAGATGTCCACCGGTCAACTCAATGGCTTGATTTAGTTCATTTTTCCAAGCCAAAGCCGCTTGCCCCGGCAAACCGTAAATAAGATCGAAGGAAAAGCGCGCGAAAGTCTCACGGGCCAGTGAAAGTGCCCTCATGGCCTCGATGGCGGAATGCTCTCTTCCCAGGAATTTCAATGCCTTATCGTCAAAACTTTGTACGCCAAGTGAAAGACGGTTAACGCCAGCATTGGCGAAATCCTTAAGCTTACTAGCCTCGACGGATGTCGGGTTGGCCTCAAGGGTGATTTCCAGACTTTCGGAAGGCGGCCAAAAGCCCTTCGCCGCCGCAATCAGCGCGGCGGTTGTGTCCGGGGCCATGGTCGAGGGCGTGCCGCCGCCAAAGAACACGCTTACAAGGCGTTTTCCCTGGGACTGGTCGGCAAAATGGGCCATTTCCGTGAGCAGGGCCCGCCGCCAACGGGAATCATCGACAGGACCGTCTGCAACATGGCTGTTAAAGTCACAATAAGGGCATTTGGACAGGCAGAAAGGCCAATGGATGTAGAGGGAAAGCCCTTCGTTCATTGTGTGCTCATAGGGCCGGATTAAAACACGCCGCGACCAGCTTCCTGAAGGCTTCGGCGCGGTGGCTGATGGCGTGCTTGGCGGCGGGTTGCATCTCGGCGAAGGTGATATCCATACCATCGGCGACGAAAGTCGGATCATAACCGAAGCCTTTTTCCCCGCGTGGCGGCCAGATCATGCCGCCCTGAACCTGCCCTTCGAAGCTCTCCAGGTGGCCGTCGGGCCAGCAAAGGGTTAAGGCACAGGCAAAGTGAGCGCTGCGATCATCTTTGTTTTCAAGGGCTTGTTCGACTTTCTTCATGGCCAGTGAGAAGTCTTTGTCCGGCCCGGCCCAGCGTGCCGAATAAATACCGGGCTCGCCGCCCAATGCATGCACGGCAAGGCCGGAATCATCAGCCAGTGCCGGTAAGCCAGAGGCGACTGCCGCCGCTTTGGCCTTGATTTCCGCATTGGCGATGAAGGTCAGGCCGTCCTCATTAGGTTCAGGCAGCCCCAATTCGCTGGCGGAAATGACGTCGGCGCCAAAAGGCATCAAAAGATCACCAATTTCCCGGACTTTTCCGGGATTATGGCTGGCGATAACCAGTTTTCCGCCCTCAAAGTGTCGCGCCATATGCGCTCCTTATTTTATTGCCCCTCAAGCGCCGGGCGCTCACTGCGTTCTCTTGGCTGGGCCTCTGGAAGTCAAGTTTCAATTGGCAACAGGCACTTTATTCATAAAAATTTTGACTCATGTTGCCCAGGCTGTCTTGACTTCCAGAGGCCGCGCCGCCCAAAGGGCGCGTTAAACCAAAGCCTGCCGTTGTATTACCACCAGTTCATCGACGCCCTTGCGGGCCAACGTCATCAGCTCAGTAAATTGCTCCGCCGAAAAAGGCTCTTCTTCCGCCGTTCCCTGAATTTCGACGATACCCTGACCGCCGGTGAGCACGAAATTGGCGTCGGCTTCAGCCGTGCTGTCTTCGGCGTAATCCAGATCAAGGACGGCCGCGCCCTTATAAAGGCCACACGAAATGGCGGCGACTTCATCGGTTAAAGGCACGGTTTTGAGCGTGCCTAAGTCAACCATGCGCTGGAAAGCCAGGTACAGGGCCACATACGCACCGGTGATGGAGGCCGTGCGGGTGCCGCCATCGGCCTGAATGACATCACAATCGACAGTCACCTGCATTTCGCCCATGGCCGTAAGGTCGGTGACGGCGCGTAAAGAACGACCAATCAGCCGCTGGATTTCCTGGGTCCGGCCCGATTGTTTGCCGCGCGCCGCCTCCCGGCCCATACGCGAGCCGGTCGATCGGGGCAACATGCCGTATTCAGCCGTTACCCAGCCTTTGCCGGAATTGCGCATCCACGGCGGAACCCTTTCTTCGACACTGGCCAGACACAACACATGGGTCTCGCCCATTTTGATCAGGCACGAGCCTTCGGCATGTTTATTAACGCCGGTTTCAAGGGAAATGGCGCGGAGTTCGTCTGGCTTGCGGCCCGAAGGTCTCATGGAGTTGGTCCTAATATTAGTGAAGAGTTGCGCAAACTAACGTGCCCACGTTGACGGGGCAAGGTCTGGTCACTACATTCCGCCCATCATCTTTATAAAAGAATGCAGACCATGATTCCTGAACTTGACGAACGCTCGCGGGTGATATTCAAGCAAATCGTTGACGCTTATGTGAGCACCGGCGAACCGATTGGTTCGCGCACCTTGTCGCAACGCCTGAATTCATCGGTATCCCCTGCGACGGTAAGGAACGTCATGGCCGATCTGGAAGATGCTGGCCTGCTGTTCAGTCCCCATGCTTCGGCTGGCAGGTTTCCGACGGACGCCGGTATCAGATTGTTCGTCAACGGCCTGCTTCAGATTGGCAACCTGAGCCGGGAAGAACGCGAAAGCATTGAAGGCCAGTGTCATGTGGAGGGCTCTTCCGTCGAAGGCCTGCTTAAAGAAGCGACGGCGGTGCTTTCGGGATTGTCAAATTGCGCCGGACTGGTGATGGCCCCGAAAACCGACGTACCCCTGAAGCACATTGAAATTGTCTCGTTAAGTCCGGGCCGGGCGCTGGTTGTGCTGGTGACGGAAAATGGCATTGTTGAGAACCGCATCATCGAGACTCCCCGTGACTTGCCGCCATCGGCCCTGGTCGAGGCCAGTAATTTTTTAAGCGCCCGTCTGGTCGGCCGGACAATCGGCGAGGCGCGCGACCAGATCATGGCCGAACTCGAACAGCACCGGGCCAACCTGGACAGCCTGACCAGTAGCGTCGTTGCTTCGGGGCTGGCCAGTTGGGCTGGCAATGATGAGGGCGGCACGCTTATTGTCAGTGGTCAGGCAAATTTACTTGAAGATGTGCGCGCCGCATCCGACCTGGAACAAATTCGCTCCTTGTTCGAAGCCCTTGAGACCAAAGAAACAATGCTTAAATTACTGTCACTGACGGATGGTGCCGAAGGTGTGCAAATATTCATAGGCTCGGACAATCAGCTTTTTGGCATGTCCGGTTGCTCGATGATTGTCGGCTCTTACCGGGATGGCCGTGAACAGGTCGTCGGTGCAATCGGGGTTGTCGGACCGACGCGAATGAATTATGCCCGCATTATCCCGATGGTCGATTACACCGCGAAACTTGTCGGCCGGTTGGTCGGCAACCGCTAACTTAATTTTTCAGCTAGAGAGTTATAGAAGATATGTCCGAGGACACCGAAAACGAAATCGAAATTGCCGATGAAGCACCTGAAGGTGAGGAGGCGATTGTCGAGGCTGAAGACGACGAGGCGCTTTTTGGCCCCGACGCTTCTGCCGAAGAGATGGAGCTTCTGGAGGGTGAGGGTGGAGAGCCTTTAAGCGCCCTTGAGATTGAACTGGCTGAAACGAAGGACCAGTTGCTGCGCGCTGTCGCGGAAACCCAAAACGTCCGCACGCGCGCCCAGCGTGAAAAGGAAGATGCAGGAAAATATGGCATCGCCTCTTTTGCCCGGGAAATTCTTTCCGTATCGGACAATCTGGGCCGCGCCCTTGATAGCGAGCGGGCCGAAGAAGAAAAGCAGGCCAATGGCGAATTGTCGTCCGAAGAATTGTTGGAACGGTTCGGGAATTTTATTGTTGGCGTGCAAATGACGGAAGACTCATTGCAGAAAACCTTCGAGCGTATCGGCATTAAAAAGCTGGATCCGGTCGGCCAGCCGTTCGATCCAAAGCTGCACCATGCGATGTTTGAAGTTGAAGATTTGAACCAGCCATCGGGCACGGTGTTGCAGGTTATCGAGGCCGGTTATGTGCTGCATGACAGGTTGCTCAGGGAAGCCAAGGTCGGCGTGACAAAGGGTGGTCCAAAGGCGGATACCAACGCGACCATGCGTGAAAGCCAGTCCAGCGACGCCGAAGGGGCGGCCAGTGCCTATGAACATCAGGCCGGACCCGGCACCAAAGTCGATAAAGAACTGTAACGGAAAAATAGCAACAGTGGTTGCGTCCTTTGACGGCGCACCATATATAACGCCGGGAAGCGCTTTGTTTCCCGGATTAAAAATTTAGACAAGGGGACTTACCTTAAACAATAGCGCCCTCAGGGGGCTACAGTGGGAAGTTCGCCGCAAAATAAGAGGATCTACAAATGAGCAAGGTAATCGGTATCGACCTTGGCACGACAAATTCCTGTATCGCCCTGATGGACGGTAAAGAAGCCAAGGTAATTGAAAACGCAGAGGGTGTTCGCACAACACCATCTATTGTCGGCTTCACGGATAGCGGCGAGCGCCTTGTTGGCCAGCCCGCCAAGCGCCAGGCGGTGACAAACCCCGAAAACACCCTGTTCGCGATCAAGCGCCTGATCGGCCGGCGCTTCGACGATCCGCTGACCGAAAAAGACAAGGAATTGGTTTCCTATTCAATCGTCGCCGGTGATAGCGGCGATGCTTGGGTCGAGGCCGGTGGCAAAAAATACAGCCCCAGCCAGGTCAGCGCCTTCATTTTGGGCAAGATGAAGGAAACGGCGGAAAGTTTCCTCGGCGAAGAAGTCACCCAGGCGGTGATTACGGTGCCGGCTTATTTTAATGATTCCCAGCGCCAGGCGACCAAGGATGCGGGCAAAATTGCCGGCCTTGAAGTGCTGCGCATTATCAACGAGCCAACGGCGGCGGCGCTTGCTTATGGCCTGGATAAAAAAGAAACCGGTACCATCGTCGTTTACGATCTTGGCGGCGGCACCTTTGATGTCTCGGCCCTTGAAATCGGCGACGGTGTGTTCGAGGTTAAGTCGACCAACGGTGACACCTTCCTGGGCGGCGAAGATTTTGACGCCCGTATCGTCGGCTATCTGGCCGATGAATTCAAAAAAGAAAGCGGCATTGACCTGCGCCAGGACAAGCTGGCCCTGCAACGTCTGAAGGAAGAAGGCGAAAAAGCCAAGATTGAACTTTCCAGCGCCCTGCAGACGGAAATCAACCTGCCGTTCATCACTGCCGATGCGTCCGGACCGAAGCATCTGAACATCAAGCTGACCCGCGCCAAGCTGGAAGCCCTGGTTGATGACCTTATACAGCGCACTATCGAGCCTTGCAAAAAGGCCCTTAAGGACGCAGGTCTGACAGCCGGTGATATCGACGAAGTAATCCTGGTCGGCGGCATGACCCGCATGCCCAAGGTTATTGAAACGGTGAAGGAATTCTTTGGCCGCGAGCCCCACAAGGGCGTCAATCCCGATGAAGTGGTGGCCATCGGCGCCGCTATTCAGGGCGGCGTGTTGCAAGGCGACGTCAAGGACGTGCTGTTGCTCGACGTGACGCCGCTTTCTTTGGGTATCGAGACTTTGGGCGGCGTCTTCACCCGCCTTATTGATCGCAACACGACGATCCCGACCCGTAAATCGCAGGTCTTCTCAACCGCCGAAGACAGCCAGACCGCGGTCACAATCCGGGTCTTCCAGGGCGAACGGGAAATGGCTGCGGACAACAAGATCTTGGGTCAGTTCGACCTGGTTGGCATCCCGCCTTCGGCACGTGGTATCCCGCAGATTGAAGTGACCTTCGATATCGACGCCAATGGTATTGTCAATGTTTCGGCAAAGGACAAGGCGACGGGCAAGGAACAGCAAATTAAAATCCAGGCCTCAGGCGGACTGACCGACGAAGATATCGAAGGCATGGTCAAGGACGCAGAATCTCACGCCGATGAGGACAAGAAACGCAAAGAAACAGTCGACGCCCGTAACCACGCCGACGGTCTTGTCCATTCAACGGAAAAAAATCTCAAGGAATACGGCGACAAGATTTCAGAAGATGAGAAGACGGCCATCGAAACCAGCATCCAGGAACTAAAAGACCTGCTGGCCACCGATGCGCCTGACTCCGAAGAAATCAAAACCAAGACGGACGCCTTAAGCGAACAGGCGATGAAACTTGGCGAAGCCATGTACAAGGCAAGCCAGGCTGAAGCCGAAGCGGGCGCGGAAACCGATGGTGATGGAGATTCCGCAGAGGGTAAAGCCGATGACGGCGATGTCGTCGATGCTGAATTCGAGGAAGTCGACGCCGAAAAGAGTCAGCCCGAAGAAGGCAAAGAAAAAAACAAGGAAGATAAAAAGGACGGATAAAAGCCCGCTTCCTTAACTTAAAATATCACCACCTCGGCGGGCTTTAAAGACGCGCCGGGGTGGTTGTGCATTGATTGGGTTTACGAAAAAATGTCCAAGGAAGATTTCTATACGCTCCTGGGGATCGAACGGGATGCCGATTCGGATGATATTAAAAAGGCCTATCGCAAGCTGGCCATGAAATATCACCCCGACCGTAATTCCGGCGATAAGGAAGCGGAACGGAAGTTCAAGGAAATCAACGAGGCCTATGAGGTCTTGAAGGACGAGGACAAACGCGCCGCGTTTGATCGCTTCGGCCACGCCGCCTTCGAGCAGGGCGGACCGGGCGGTGGTGGCTTTGGCGGCGGCGGCGGATTTGGCGGTGGCGGCTTCGCCGACATCTTCGATGAAATGTTCGGTGACTTCGGCGGCGGCGGTGGCGGTGGTCCCAGGGGCGGTGCCGGGCGCGGCTCGGACCTTCGCTATAATATGGAGATTACCCTGGAAGAAGCCTTCGAGGGTAAAACGACAAATATCCGGGTGCCGACATCGGTGACGTGCGGTAGCTGTACCGGTTCGGGTGCGGCTGGCGGCGCGCCGCCGGTAACCTGCTCGACCTGCGGTGGTCATGGTCGGGTCCGTTCCCAACAGGGATTCTTTACGGTCGAGCGCACCTGTCCATCGTGCCAGGGTACCGGACAGGTTATAAAAGAGCCGTGTACATCGTGTGGCGGCCAGGGCCGGGTACACAAAGAAAAAACCCTGTCGGTAACGATCCCCGCAGGGGTCGAGGACGGCACCCGTATTCGCCTCAGCGAAGAAGGTGAGGCTGGCATGCGCGGCGCGACGGCGGGCGATCTTTATATTTTTCTTTCGCTCAGCCCGCACCGCATGTTTCGCCGCGACAGCGCCAACATTCATTGCCGGGCGCCGATTCCAATGACCACGGCGGCCCTGGGCGGCTCGATTGAAGTGCCAACCGTTGAAGGCAAAATGACCCGCATCTCGATCCCGCCGGGGGCTCAGTCAGGCCAGCAATTCCGCCTTAAGGGTAAAGGCATGCGTATCCTGCGCTCAACCGCACGCGGCGACATGTTCGTTCAGGTCGCCGTCGAGACGCCGGTCTCGCTCAACGAGAAACAAAAAGAGCTGCTCAAGGCGTTTGAATCCGAAAGCGACAACCAGCAACACAGCCCTGAATCTCACGGCTTCTTTGACAAAGTCAAAGATCTTTGGGAAGATTTGAAAGAATAAGGGGGCGCGATCATGAAAATCGGCATTGTTGGATGTGCGGGCCGTATGGGCCGGATGTTGGTGGCCGAGGCCATCGCCGGCGATGGCTGCACCCTGATTGGCGGCGTCGAGCATGGTCAGAGCCCGTTTGTCGGGGCTGATGTTGCGGCCTTGGCTGGTCTTGATGACAGCGGGCTGGTTGTCGGTAGTGATACCGATGCGCTTTTTGCCGCGGCCGATGTGGTGATTGATTTCACCCTGCCCCAGGCCGCTATCGGCCACGCCGAAGCGGCAATCAAACATGGTACGGCGCTGGTCATTGGAACCACCGGGCTTGGGTTGGCAGAGCAGGCCGCCATAGAGCAGGCGGCTGAAAAGGTGGCCATTGTTCAGGCCGCAAACTTTTCGCTCGGCGTCAACTTGCTGATGAGTTTAACGGCCCAGGTGGCGGGAATTCTGAATCAGGACTTTGATATTGAAATCGTCGAAATGCATCACCGCCACAAGGTCGATGCGCCTTCGGGCACGGCACTGGCCTTAGGCCAGGCGGCGGCGGATGGGCGCGGGGTTGATCTGGAATCGGTGTCCGAGCGCGTCCGTGACGGTCATACCGGGGCGCGCATACCTGGGGACATTGGTTTTGCCACTTTACGCGGCGGCGATGTGGTCGGCGAACATTCGGTTATTTTTGCCGCCGAGGGCGAGCGCCTGGAACTGACCCACAAGGCATCAAGCAGGAACCTGTTTGCGCGCGGTGCCGTGCGCGCGGCGATGTGGTGCGATGGCAAACCAGCAGGCCTTTATTGCATGGCCGATGTGCTCGGATTTTAAGGCTTCTCTTTCAAGGCCCGCAGCGTTTCGTTTAGATCACGTACGACGATATCACACTCATTGGCGGTGATAAGCGTGCCAACGATGATGCGCTGACCGTGGGACGAGATTTCGATATGGCCGTAACGGCGGTCTTCGGACTGGGATACGGCGCGCGCCCAGTAAGGATCGAAGGTTTTTTCGGCGTGGAAACGGCCCTCCCCTTTCACATGCAGGGCTTCGGCGGTTAGGGTTATGGTCTCGATGCGGTTGCCGGTTTTAATGAACATTCGGATAATGACGAAGATCAGCAGAAACTCTGCGCCGTAAAAAACCGATAGCGGCCAAACCTTGAAATAGGCCGCGCCGCCGCCGATGACGGTCCAGAAAAAACCAAGAATCAGCAGAACAACAAACCCGGCGCCAGCTTTGGCGCTACGTTGGGGTTTTAAGGTGGCTTGATACAGGATATCGTCAGTTGGCTCATCCATCATCGCTTCAAAATAAGCATTTTGCCTCGTTCATTGCCACGACAAATTCCAAAAACGATAGGTACCCATGAAAAAAATCGATATCGAGACGTTTTATAAAGTCTTGTCTGACGATAACCCGAACCCCAAAGGCGAACTCGATTGGGTCAATACCTACACCTTGCTGGTCGCCGTTGTGCTATCCGCGCAGGCTACCGATATTGGCGTTAACAAGGCGACGGGGCCGCTTTTCAAAAAAATTAAAACGCCGCAAGCCATGTTAACCCTGGGTGAGCAAGGTTTGCGCGGCTTTATAAAATCCATCGGCCTGTTTAACACCAAGGCCAAGAATGTGATCAAACTGTCACAAATGCTGGTCGATGAGCACGCTGGCCAGGTGCCAGAAGATCGTGCCGCCCTGGAAAGGCTCCCTGGTGTTGGCCGTAAAACCGCTAGCGTGGTTATGAACATCGCTTTCGGCGCGCCGACCATTGCGGTGGACACGCATATTTTTCGAATTTCCAACCGCACTGGGTTGGCGCCGGGCAAAACACCGCTGGCGGTGGAGGCGAAGCTGGAAAAGGTGACGCCCGCACACTGGAAACTGCACGCTCATCACTGGCTAATCCTGCTCGGTCGTTATGTGTGCAAGGCGAGAAAACCGGAATGTTATCGGTGCCTGGTGTGTCAGGTCTGTGCCTTTAAGGGTAAGACGACGCTTTAGCGCGCCAGTACCTCAAGCAGGCATTCCGCTCCCGAAACCCGGGTGACGCTGTGGCTGCGGGCTTCGACGTGGGTGACGCGGTATTCTGCCTCGCCAAGATATAGAAAAACATCAAGCAGACAGCCATCTTTTCGGTATTGCCAGACTTCTGCGGGCGGGTCGCGACGTTTGAAGTCGGGCGTGCCGAGCATTTTCTCAATGGCCCCTGCTGCGAGGCCGACCAGACGCTCAGGGCCGGGGGCGTCGGGGCCGTTCAGGCCGTCGCGCATGGCTCGTTCGGGTGGCTGCATGGTGACCCGGGGTAAATTGGCGAGAGCGTCCATTGCGGGTGTCGATTTGGCAGTGGTTTGGGTTGGTTGTGCCGCCTTGGGGGCTTCTTCAGGGCCTTTTTTTTTCACCGCGGCACAGCCTGCAAGGGTCAGGGCCAGGGTGGAAATGAAAAATATTGAGCGAAAAGAGAGCCTCACGCCGGGTCGTTGTCCGTGTCAGTGTCTACCGTCAGGGCCTGGGGCCTGGGGGCGGCGTTCTTGGCTGGCGTATCCAAGGCGTGCATGTCGCCGCACACTTCGCCGCCAGCTTCTATGGTGATGCTGCCATAGTGGACCGAACCGCTTATTTTACCACCGCTGCGCACCGTCAACTTGTTGCTGACGATCAATTCACCGTCCACATGACCGCTGATGTCGGCGTCTTCGACTTCGGCGCGGCCTTTGAAAACACCGCTTGGGGCGACTTCGATCAGGCGTGCATTGGATAAGGAAACCTCAACATGGCCTTCGACGATCAAGCGCTCACAAGCGGTAATTTCGCCGGACAGGCGGATGTCGCGACCAACCACCAGTCGTTTGCCGTCGCCTTCACCGGGGCGCTGGCGGTCAAGACGGGTCGGCACCGATGGAATATCGATGGGCCTTTTCGGGGATAACTGGCTGGTCCCGTTACTGGTCAGGCTCGGTGCCTTGGTCGGCGGTTTTGAAGGCATATGGGTTCCCTTGGAGGCGAACGGCTTTAAGGGCGGGGCATCAATGCCTTCGTTGTTATCATCCTTATCCTTGTCTCGCCGGAACATGACACGATCTCCAAAAAAGTTAGGCGGCTTTACGAAAACCCTCGAACAGATGGACCATCATACCGGTCGCAATAATTGGCGCCAGCAAATTGACTACCGGGACGGTCAACAAGAAGGCGATCAGCGCCCCGGTGAGGAATAATTTAAAGCCGTGCTGTTTGCGAAGCGCCGTTGCCTCAAGGGGGCTCAATCGGCGTAGCGCCACCAGTTCGAAATATTCACGACCCAAAAGATAGCCGTTCACGGTGTAGAAAACAAAAGGGAAAAATGGCCCGGTCAGAAGCAGGGGCAGCATCAGAATGTTGAGCGCCAGCATGATTGCTAAAAACCTGAGGGTGGTCAGAATCGTATCGCTGAGATTTAAACCGCGGGGCTGCTCCAAGTGGGGATAGTGACGCCCTTCGACGGCGGCGGCGATTTCTTCCAGAAAAAGCCCAATAACGGCGCTGATCGCCGCCGGGAACAGAAGCCAGGTCAAAACCCCGGTCGCCAGCCCACCGAGCCAGTCGATGGCGGTCTCCAGCCAGCCAATAGAGAAAAGGGCGGTGTTGGCGAGCAGGAATCCAACCACCGTCCACAACAAGACGAAGACCCCGACTGCGGCAGCCAGGGCGAACCAGATTACCCGCCGCGCACGGGGATCGGAAATTTGTTGTGCCGCCTTGATAAATGCACTGATCACTTAACTAAATCCGTCTTGTTGAACCCGATAATACCTACTGGATGTTTAGACTTAAACCTTGCGCTGCGGCAAGGGCTTTAAGCCTTGCTCGGAAAGGCTTTGTCGCTATACTGCGCCGCCTTGACTTCAAAGCACCATCCTGAAGGAGCCTCCCCATGAGTGAGACCCGATTTGACGTGGTCGGTATCGGCAATGCCATCGTTGACGTTCTGGCCCATGCCGATGATCAGTTCATCAACGAAAACGGCCTGATCAAAGGGACCATGGGTCTGATTGATGAGGAAATTGCAGAGGCCGTTTACGCAAAAATGGGACCGGGCATTGAATGTTCGGGCGGTTCGGCTGCCAACACCATTGCGGCACTGGCCTCGCTGGGCGGTACGGGTGCTTTTATCGGCAAAGTGAAGGACGACCAACTGGGTGCGGTTTTCCGCCATGACATTCAGGCTCTCGGCATTACTTTTGAAACTGAAGCAGCCCGTGATGGCGCTTCGAGCGCCCGCTGTATGATCCATGTCACGCCGGACGCCCAGCGCACCATGCAGACATATCTTGGCGCCAGTATTGATCTCGGCCTTGACGATATTGACGAGACGATCATTTCCGCTGCCGCCGTAACGTACCTTGAAGGTTATTTGTGGGATCCGGAAAAAGCCAAGCAGGCATTTCGCAAGGCAGCCCAGATCGCGCGTCAATCCGATCGTCTGGTGGCGTTGAGCTTATCGGATCCGTTTTGCGTTGACCGTCATCGGGATGATTTTCTCGATCTGGTGAAAAACCACGTCAACATCGTCTTCGCCAATGAAGAAGAAGTTATGTCGCTGTATCAGGTCGAAACTTTTGATGCGGCTTTGCAAAAAATCCGTGACGATTGCGATATCGCCGCCCTGACGCGCAGCGAAAAGGGCTCGGTTATTGTGCGTGGTGATGAAGTTCATATTGTCGAGGCTGAAGCGATAGAGCAGGTTGTCGATACGACGGGTGCCGGTGATGCCTACGCGGCGGGTTTCCTGTACGGACTGACGTCCGAGCAGCCACTGGATATATGCGCGCGTTTGGGCGGTATTGCGGCGGCTGAAATTATTAGCCACGTCGGCGCCCGTTCCGACGTCTCCCTTAAAGAGTTAGTAGAAAAGAAACTCCCTTAAAATGAAATTACGTAATATCGCCATCATCGCCCACGTCGATCACGGCAAGACAACTTTGGTTGACACCCTGTTGCGCCAGTCGGGTTCCTTTCGTGATAACCAGCGGGTCGAAGAACGGGCCATGGATTCGGGGGACCTGGAACGCGAGCGCGGCATTACCATCTTGGCCAAGTGCACCTCGGTCGAATGGGAAGGCGTGCGTATCAATATCGTTGATACCCCAGGCCACGCCGATTTTGGCGGCGAGGTCGAACGTATCCTGTCTATGGTTGATGGGGTTCTGCTGCTGGTCGATGCCGCCGAGGGTCCGATGCCGCAGACCAAATTCGTCACCGCCAAGGCGCTTAAGCTGGGCCTTAGGCCGGTCATCGTCATTAACAAGGTCGACCGTCCCGATGGACGTCCCTACGAAGTTCAGGACGAGGTCTTCGATCTGTTCACCGCGCTCGAGGCAAATGACGAGCAGCTTGATTTTCCGACAATCTTCGCTTCCGCCAAGAACGGCTGGGCATCGATGACACCCGACGGCCCGCAGGAAAATATGCATGATATTTTCAATCACATCCTCAGCCATGTGCCAGCGCCGGAAGTCGATATGGACAACCCGTTTTCGATGTTGGCGACGACTCTGGAGGCCGATCCCTTCCTTGGCCGAATTTTAACCGGGCGTATTCATTCGGGAACGATCCATGCCAATGATCAGATCCATGTGCTTAACCGGGAAGGCAAAGTGGTCGACCAGGGCCGCGCCACCAAACTGCTGGCCTTCCGGGACTTGCGCCGCGAACCTGTTGACAGCGCAGCGTCGGGCGATCTCATTGCCATCGCCGGCCTGACCAAGGCGACCGTCGCTGATACGTTATGCGCGGTAACGGTTAGCGAACCCCTGAAAGCTGATCCGGTTGATCCGCCGACCCTGGCCATGACGTTTGCCATTAATTCCTCGCCCATGGCTGGCCGGGAAGGTACGAAAGTGACATCAAGGATGATCCGTGACCGCTTGGCCGCAGAATCCGAAGGTAACGTTTCCATTCGTATTAGTCAGGCCGATAATACGGATTCTTTTGAAGTCGCTGGCCGCGGTGAATTGCAACTGGGTGTGTTGATTGAACAAATGCGCCGTGAGGGCTTTGAATTATCTATTTCACGGCCTCGCGTGTTGTTCCAGGAAGACCCTGATACGGGTAAGTTGCTGGAGCCTTTTGAAGATGTTCAGATCGATGTCGATGAGGAATTCTCCGGTATCGTCGTCGAGGCAATTTCCATTCGCAAGGGCAAGATGACCGAAATGCACCCTTCGGGCGGCGGCAAGGTTCGGCTGTCATTCATTGCCCCGGCCCGTGGACTGATTGGTTATCACGGCGAGTTTCTGACAGAAACCCGCGGCACCGGCGTCATCAGTCGTACATTCCACAGTTACGGCCCCCATACCGGCGAGATTACTGGGCGGCGCAATGGGGTTCTGGTTTCAAACGCGCCGGGAAAGACAGTGGCTTACGCACTGGCCAATCTGGAAGGCCGCGGGTTCCTTTTCATAGGAGCCGGTATTCCGGTTTACGAGGGCATGATTATTGGTGAGCACGCGAAATCGGGCGACCTTGATGTCAACCCCATGAAGGGCAAGCAGTTGACCAATGTGCGGGCCTCGGGCACCGATGACGCGGTGCGTCTGACGACGCCGCGGCAAATGAGCCTGGAAGAAGCCATCGCCTATATTGCCGACGATGAACTGGTAGAGGTAACGCCCGAAAACGTGCGTCTGCGCAAGCGCCATCTGGACCCCAACGAACGCAAGCGGGTCGAGCGTGGGCGCGAGAAGCGCGGCTAGAGGACAGCCGTGGAAAGCCAGCTTGTCATTCTTGAGGCCATGCCATCGGCCGTTGAATTTTATGGGCAGTACTGGAACAGGCGTGCTTTTGTCGTTCGCGGGGCTATCGCGGCTGACGTCATCGATGGATTGATCGCCGCCGATGAGCTGGCTGGACTGGCCATGGAACAGGCTCCCATGTCGCGCATGGTTAAGGCGGCGGGCGAGGGGCGGCAGTGGTCGTGCCGGTTCGGGCCTTTTACGGAGCAGGATTTTAAGGACGCGGGGGACGAAGACTGGAGCCTGCTGGTCCAGAACGTCGAGCAATTTCACCCCCCTACCGCCGTATTACTACGCCACTTCAACGTTGCCCCGCGCTGGTTGATGGACGACATTATGGTCAGTTATTCTGGCAAAGGCGGGACAGTCGGGCCGCATATAGACAGCTACCATGTTTTTCTGGTGCAGGGACAAGGCCGCCGCCGCTGGAAAATTGGCCTGGAGGCGATCGCTCATGAAGTTTTCATTGAAGGGCTGGACCTGAAGGTTCTCGAAGCTGATTTTGACAGCGATGAGGTCGAGGTCAGGTGCGGCGATGTGCTGTACTTGCCACCGAAATTTGCCCACCAGGGAATGACACTTGAGCCCTCGCTAACGTTTTCAGTTGGATTTCTGGGACCAAAACTTTCCCAGTTATTTGGTGCTTATGGCCAGTATTTGTCTGAACATGAAGACCTTGACCAGCGCTTTGTTGCGGAAGGCCTGGACGGCGGTAGTGCGGGCTTCGCGCTCGCCAGCGCCGTTGTAGAGGGCGTTCGCAAAAGCCTTACAGGTCAAGTGCAGAGCCTGGACTTCAGCCGTTGGCTGGCGGCGTTCTTTACCGAGAGTGGGCACGAGGATTTTGGTAATTATGAGGAACGCGAGCAGACGGTTAGCATCGTTGAATTCAAAGCAAAGTTAAAAATGGGCGCAACCCTGATCAAGCCGGACTACGTCAAGTTCGCTCTTACTGAAGCCGCGCCAGATCAGTTTATTCTCGGTTTTGATGGACAGAGTTTTATTCTTGAGCAGGGCCAACTCCCTATAATCCAGACGCTAATGAATGAGCAGGCCGTTATAGCCAGTAGCGTACGGGAACTATTGAATCACCCTGCGACCCTTGAATTACTCGGCGCCCTGTATAATCATCAGGGCCTTGAATTTACCTGAAGGCCGCGCACGGCTATAAAAGAATAATGAACGCATCTCCCAAGCACAGTATGTCCATTTCCGGCCACCATTTTGTCAGCAGTTTCTTCTGGCGCATGTTCCCCGCTGGCATGCGCAGACGTTGGTGGCTGTTCCGGTTATTCGATCTGGTTGCCAGATACATGCCCGTTCCCTGGCCCCGGCGCGGCTTGCTGGTGGTGCGCATGGATGGCATTGGCGATATGGTGTTGTTCAGGACGTCCCTGGAACATTACGCGCAAGTCTTTGGGGTCGATAAATCCGAAATCACTGTGCTGGGCTGTGAAAGCTGGGCCACTATCACCGCCGACGTATTCCCCGATTACAAAGTCATGTGTATTGACGAGCACAGCTTTGCCCGCTGGCCATTTTATCGGTTTTGGATATCGTTGAAGGTCCGCGCGCTTAATCCGGCGATCAGTGTTTGTGATTCTTATTTGCGCCGGGCGATGATGGCCGACAGTCTGGTCTGGGTGTCGGGTGCGCCCAAGGCAATCTCTTCGCTACCGTTCATCGGTGAGCGAACACGGGCAGAATACCTATATTACCTGAGCCAGGCCGATATGGTCGTTCCGACCGGTGACTATCCGACACACGAAGTCGTCCGGCACTATAATTTTCTCTCCGCCATCGCCGGGCACGAGATCAAACCCGAGCCACCGCGCATTTTGTGGCGCGAGACCCTGCCGCCTGAAGAATTTATCCCCACAGGCAGGCCTTTTGCGGTTTTGAATCCGGGTTCAAATGAATATGGTCGGCGCTGGCCATTGACCAAATACCAACAATTGGCCACGGCGTTGATTGATAAGGGCTTGCTTGTGGTTTTCGTTGGTGGCGGTGGGGAGCGTCCCGGTGCTATCGATGTCAGTGATGAGCGTATTATTGATCTGATCGGCAAGACCGACTTGCCACAACTTCTCGACCTTATGAATCACGCGCGAATTGTCGTCAGTAACGATACCGGCCCGGCGCATCTTTCTATTGCTCTTGGAACGCCGACCCTGGTCGTCGTTGGTGGCGGACATTTTGGCTGCTTTGTACCGTATCCAGAAGAGGTGCGCCCCGAGCACGCCCGCTTTGTTTATCACCAGATGGATTGTTACCATTGTTTCTGGAATTGTCCGAAACGGGTTTCCAAATTCAAGGTTTTTCCGTGTGTCGAGGCCGTCAGCATTGAGCAGGTTTGCGGCGAGGTCGAAGACCTGCTTTTGGACGCTAAAATATGAAAACCTGGATCGCGGCTTCGAGGGTCTATTTCGAACGCCGGGTCTTCGTTATCCTGCTCCTCGGTTTTTCCAGCGGTTTACCGTTGCTGCTGGTTTATTCGACCCTGTCGGCATGGCTTAAAGAGTCCGATGTATCGCTGACCATGATTGGCCTGTTCAGTTGGGCCTCTACGGCTTATGCGCTGAAATTCCTGTGGTCGCCCCTGGTCGATAAAATGCCACTTCCGGTACTGACAAAATGGCTTGGCCAGCGCCGTAGCTGGATGGTGCTGTCGCAAGGCCTGATCGCGCTGACCATGATTGGCCTTGGCGGCACCGACCCCCAGGTTGAGCTTTGGTGGACGGCATTATGGGCGGTTCTATTGGCCTTTGCCTCGGCAACCCAGGACATCGCCATTGATGCGTACCGGATCGAATCCCTTCACGAAGATCAACTGGGCGCCGGGTCGGCCAATTATGTTTTTGGCTACCGGATCGCCATGTTGGTAGCCGGCGCGGGGGCGCTTTTCATTGCCGATGGCTTCGGTTGGTTCTGGGCCTATGTAGCCATGGCCGGTATGATGGCGGTCGGTTTGGTAACGGTCCTTCTCAGCCCGGAACCGACAAGGGCGTTACCTGAACAAACAAATAGCGACCCTGGAATATGGACCGCGATCAACGAGGCTGTACTCAGCCCGTTCATTGATTTCATGGGCCGAGAACACTGGCTTATGATCCTGCTGTTCGTGGCTTTGTATAAGTACGGCGAGGCCCTGCTTGGCGTCATGGCCAATCCCTTTTATCTGGATTTAGGGTTCTCCAAGTCAGAAATTGCAGCCATTTCAAAAGGCTATGGGTTCACTATGACTCTGCTCGGGGGATTTGTCGGCGGTGTGCTGGTAGCCCGTTACGGCATCATGAAGGCGTTGCTTTATGCCGGAGTTTTACAATGCGTCGCAAACCTGGCCTTCGCGGCCCAGGCCATGGCCGGATATTCCTTACCCATGTTGGCGCTTACGATATCAATAGAGAACCTGACCGCAGGCATGGCGACGACGGCCTTTGTCGCCTACATGTCGAGCCTGTGTAATGTTGCTTACACGGCAACCCAGTTTGCGCTGTTGTCATCGATGATGGCCTTCGCGCGCACGATATTTGCCTCTGGTGGCGGCTGGCTCGCCGATCATATGGACTGGGTCAGTTATTTCATCGTTACGACGTTTGCCGCGGTGCCGGGGTTGCTGGTACTGCTGTGGCTGATGAAGCGGTTGCCGGTCGAGGAGCCTGTTTGAGGGCTCTCTCAAGCGTCTCCGCGACAGTGGCGTAAGGAATAAGCGCCATCTCCCGACCGCCGAAAGTTTTTGCCTCGATAATGCTTAAGAAATCACTCATGGGCATGAATTTTTCCGGCACCGTCGGCCCGAACAGGGAAACCAGTGGTTTGCCGCCAAGGGCGATCATGTGCCCGACGCCGGAATCATTGGACACGGACGCCGCCATCCGTTCGGCAAGGGCGATGGTGAAAAGTGGATCGAAGCCATTGTCTTTTTGTTGCAAGGGAAACAGGGCTGAGGCGACCTCCGCTCGTACCGGGGCGGCCCATTGGGGCTCCTGCGGGCCCAGGAAAAATACCGGGATGCGGCCCTGCTCGGCCTGGGCCCGGGCGAGGCGGATAAAATTATCCAACTGCCAGCACTTGGGCTTGCCACCGCTACCGGGTGCAAACCCGATATAATGGGCGCCGGCGGGCAGTAATTTCAGGGCGTCGACCCGGTATTGGGGACTGGGGGCGAGATCAAGAGAGCCGGGTGTTGGAAAGGTTTCGCCGCTGGCAAGCTCCAGTAAATCGAGGAGTTGGCGTTGCATGGATTTGGGAAATTTATACCCCTTCGGTGGTTTTTTCGAGGACAGTAAAAAGCGCCCGGCAGGGGAAATAAAGGTCTTGTGGGGGATGCGCCATAAGGACAGCGACGCCCAGAAAATTTTCTGGCTGTCGATAACCAGATCGAAGCGGCGGCCAGCCAAAGGCCTTCTAAGCAATTCTGATGGATGCAGGCCGATACCGGCGTATTCAATAACCTCATTGAGCAGGCCCTTGACCACCGGTGCCATGATCGAAGCGTAAACACTGGTTTCCTTGCCCGCCACCCAGGTGATATGAGCATTGGGGAAGGCTTTTCTTAAACCACGCACGAACGGCAGCTTAAGCAAGCTGTCGCCGACCCGATCCAGACCGACATAAACAAGGACGCTTTCGGGTTTTGTGTTTTTCATTTAATCCGTTTCAGACAAAAGGAATTACATCGGTTATCATATTCCGCTCAGGCTTGCTAAGGTTCTGTCGGCTTTTTGTTGCGGCGTCATATTTGGGCCGTTAAACAGGACGCATAAATTAGTTTTTGTTAATATAATAAAGTAAGGCCCTTACGCATGGACATCAGTAAAATACCCGTCGGCGAGAACGCCCCTTATGACGTTAATGTCATCATCGAAATTCCCATTGGCGGTAACCCGGTCAAATATGAACTCGACAAAGAGTCAGGGGCGATGTTCGTCGACCGTTTCCTGCATACGGCGATGTACTATCCGTGTAATTACGGTTTTATTCCCCATACCCTGTCCGATGATGGCGACGCCGTTGATGCCGCCGTGCTCGGCCAGCTACCGGTGATATCAGGTTGTGTCATTCGCTGCAGGCCAATTGGTGTGTTGATGATGGAAGACGAAAGCGGGATTGATGAAAAAATCCTTTGTGTGCCAGTCGACAAGCTGCATCCCTACTACGCTAATGTTGCATCTTATCGGGATTTGCGGCCGGTTCAGCTTGAACAAATGGAGCATTTCTTCGCCCACTACAAAGACCTTGAAAAAGACAAATGGGCCAAGGTCCAGGGTTGGGGTGAAGCCGAGCAAGCGATGGAACTGATCCGGGTCGGCATACAGCGGGCTGAAGGTTAAACGGCTTAGCCCATGACCCTCATCCACGGCCTTAGGTTCGACAATATTCGCGGCGATATTTTTGGCGGCCTGACCGCCGCTGTCGTTGCCCTGCCTCTGGCGCTGGCCTTCGGGGTTGCCTCAGGGGCGGGCCCAATGGCCGGGTTGTGGGGGGCCATTCTGGTTGGCTTTTTCGCCGCCCTTTTTGGCGGCACACCGAGCCAGATATCCGGGCCGACCGGGCCAATGACCGTGGTCATGGCGGTGATCATCACAAAATACGCCCACGAACCGGCATTGGCTTTTAGCGTTGTGATGATGGGCGGGGCTTTTCAAATTGCCTTCGGCGCGCTGCGTCTGGGCAGTTATATTTCACTGGTTCCCTTTACCGTCATTTCCGGGTTTATGAGCGGCATTGGCTGCATCATTATCATTCTGCAAATCGCCCCACTATTGGGGCAGACGACACCGGGCGGTGGTACACTGGCCGTATTGGCGGCCCTGCCTGATATTCTTAGCGGTTTAAAAATCGATGCGGCATGTATCGGTTTGGGGGCGCTGGCGATTGTCTACCTGACACCAAGAGCCATCGACCGCCTTCTGCCGGCCCCGTTGATCGCCCTGCTCGCCGGGACCGCCGTCGTCTGGGCTTTTTTCCCAGACGTTCCGACTCTGGAAGGTATACCGGTGGGGCTTCCCGATCTGCAATTGCCCAGCTTTAGCATGAAGGCGCTACCCGATATGATCGGTTCGGCCCTGATTTTGGCCCTGCTCGGCTCACTGGACAGCCTGCTGACATCGCTGATCGCCGACTCGGTCACCCACTCGCATCACAATTCCGACCGCGAACTTATCGGTCAGGGTATTGGCAACCTGATTGCGGGTGTGTTCGGCGCTATTCCGGGTGCGGGTGCGACCATGCGCACCGTCGTTAATGTGCGGGCCGGTGGCGGTACCCCGATTTCCGGTATCCTGCATGCCGTCGTCTTGCTGGCCGTGGTCCTGGGGATGGGGCCGTTGGCCGAAAGAATTCCCCATGCGGTGCTGGCTGGTATTCTGTTTAAAGTCGGTTTCGATATCATCGACTGGGCCTACATAAAGCGCATACCGGGCGCGCCAAGGGCTGGCGTCATCCTGATGTTCGTTGTGCTGGGCCTGACTGTCTTTGTCGATCTGATCATGGCGGTGGCGGTCGGTGTTGTTGCCGCCAGCTTGTTGTTCGTGAAACGGATGTCGGACTTGCAATTGGAAAACATCCGCGCCAGCGACGGCGAACTCGCTCCCATGCCTATGAGCGCCGCAGAAGATGCGGCGCTGGAACACGCTGCCGATCAGGTGTTGCTTTATCACTTTAGCGGCCCGGTCAGTTTCGGCGCGGCCAAGGGCCTGGCGCGGCGTGTCGTTCCCGGCGACAGCCACAAGGCGCTGATTCTCGATATGACTGAGGTCACCTTTGTTGACACCAGCGCAGCTATGGCGCTGGCTGATATTTTGGCAAAATCCAATGCCAAGGGATTGCTGGTGTATTTTGTCGGCTTGCGCGAGCCTATCGAAAAAGTGCTTAGCAGGCTGGGCGTGCTGGATGACCTTCCCGCAGGGCAATGCCACGTCACCCGCTTGGCGGCGATTGAGGCCGCGACCGGGGCTTTGAAAAATGAGCTTTGAGCGTATTGACATCATCATCGCCGATATTACGACGCTGAAAATTGATGTTATTGTCAACGCCGCCAATGAAACCCTGCTCGGTGGTGGCGGCGTCGACGGCGCCATTCACGCGGCAGCCGGGCCGGGCTTGCTGACGGAATGCAAAACCATTCCCGGCGGTTGTCCCACAGGCGAGGCTCGCCTCACCCACGGCCATGATTTAAGCGCAAAATATATTATTCATACCGTTGGCCCGATATGGCAGGGCGGGGAAGCCAACGAAGACGGCCTGTTGGCCCAGTGTTATCGCCGCTCGTTCGGCCTGATGCTCGGCAATAATTTAAAGACCATAGCCTTCCCGGCACTTTCAGCAGGGGCCTACCGTTTCCCACTGGATCGCGCTGCAACAATCGCGGTGAGCACGACGGCAGCCTTTCTGACCGGTGAGGAGCGCATCGAAAAAGTTGTTTTCTGTTGCTTCGGCGAAGACACAATGAAGGCGCACGAGAAGGCGCTGGCCGGGCTTGAGGGTTAAAAGGTTACCCTGCATTCACCATTTGCATCGCCTTGAACAGTGCCGCCGCCAGTAGGGCTGCCGCCGGGACTGTTACCACCCAGGCGGTGGCGATAGTGGTGATGTGTTGGCGTCGCACCAACATGCGTTTTGCGGATTTAGTAATTTTTCTCGCTTGTCGTTCCATTAGCATTTCGTCGGCCTCGATGGCCGCGCTTGTGACAAACTGGGCTAATTCGCCATCTCCCGTTGCGCTTAAGGGGCTGGGTCTGACAAGGCGTCGGCGGCGGTTGGTGATGAATTCCCGGTACAGCCCGACCCCGAAGACGCCGCCGACGGCGATATGGGTCGAAGATACCGGCAGCCCCATGGTCGAGGCGATGATGACGGTGATTGAGGCCGCCAGGGCGACGCAAAAAGCGCGCACCGGGTTGAGCTTGGTGATTTTCTCACCGACGGTCCTGATCAGCTTCGGCCCGAACAACACCAGGCCGGCGGAAATGCCCGCCGCGCCGACCAGCATAACCCATAAGGGTATTGCGACCTTGGCGGCGATGTCGCCACTGGTCGATGCCGAAACAATGGCGGCCAGCGGGCCGACCGCATTGGCGACATCGTTGGCGCCGTGGGCGAAGGACAGCAGGGCAGCGGAACCAATCAGCGGAATGACGAACAATTGGTTAACAGAGCGCTTGCGGTTTTCCATGCTTGCCGAACGCCTGTCGACCCACACCTTGATAATGAAATACGCCACCACATAGGCAACCGCGCCACTGCCTAGGATGGTCAGCGGTCCGACCTTGATGACTTTACTTAAGCCCTTCATTATCAGGTACATTGTAAAGGCCGCGCCCATGATGCCGACGACGACCGGGACCCAGCGCCGGGCTGCGGCAATTTTATCAGTTCGGTTAAGCACTGTATATTTCAGAAAGGCCAAAAACAGGGCGGCGATAATACCGCCCATCAATGGTGATATGACCCAACTGGCGGCGATCTTGGCCATGGTCAGCCAGTTGACGGCCTCAAAGCCGGTGGCGGCAATGCCCGCACCCATGACACCGCCGACGATAGAATGGGTGGTCGATACCGGCGCTCCCACATAGGTCGCCAGATTGAGCCACAGGGCGGCGGCCAGAAGGGCGGCCATCATGGCCCAGATAAAGACTTGCGCGTCGGGCATCAAAGAGGGATCGATGATGCCTTTCTTGATTGTCTTGATGACGTCACCACCGGCCAGAATGGCCCCCGATGATTCGAACACGGCGGCTATGAGCAACGCCCCCATCATGGTCAACGCCTTTGACCCGACGGCCGGGCCGACATTATTGGCGACATCGTTGGCCCCGATGTTGAGCGCCATGTAGCCGCCGATGATGCCGGCGGCGATAATATAGGCGCTGTTGTCGGCGGAACCGGTCTGCAGGGAGGCGAAGACCCATACCGCGACAAGAAACAGAATGCTCAGGCCGATTTTAATAAATTGCCGACCGGTTTCCTGTGTCGCCTGTTCCAGGCGGACAATTTTTTTAAGGTCTTTGTCCAGGGATGTATTTCTTTTTAAGACGGGCTCGTTCATTCCGGCTCTCTATATTAAGGGGCGTCGTGAGCGGCAAGCGCCGCCATGTTGACCATATCCGATACGGTCGCTCCCATAGGCACGATTTGGGCTGGTTTGGAAAGCCCCAACAGCATCGGCCCAATAACCGTACCGCCGCCAAGTTCGTGTAGCAAATTGGTGGCGATTTGCGAAGAGTGCAGGCCGGGCATGATCAAAACATTTGCCGGTTCGGACAGGCGGCAAAAGGGATAATTTTTTAATAGTTCGGAATTCAGGGCCACATCGACGCCCATTTCCCCGTCGTATTCAAAGGGAACCTGGCGTTCGTCGAGAAGATGAACGGCGTCGCGGATAAGCTGCGAACGTTCCAGCCACGGGTTGCCAAAATTAGAAAACGACAATAATGCCACGCGCGGCTCATGACCCATGCGGCGGGCCACCGATGCGCTCTGGAAAGCGAAGTCGGCGAGTTGGTTCGGGTTCGGCAGTTCGTGGACGGCGGTGTCGGCAACGAACAGCGTGCGTTCCCGGGCCAGCACCAGGGACAGGCCGAAGATATGTTCATCGGGCAAGGGGTCGAGGACGCGGGTTATTTCCTCAAGGGCGACATAATAGTTTCGTGTCAGACCGGTCAGCATGGCATCGGCGTCGCCCATGGCGACCATGCAGGCGGCGAAAATATTGCGTTCCTGATTGACCATGCGCTGGCAATCGCGATAAAGCGCGCCTTTTCGTTGCAAGCGTTCGTATAGGAAGTCCGTGTAATCCTTGTTCGACGTACTGAGCCGGGCGTTATGAATTTCAAGGCCATCGATTGTCGGCAGGCCGAGCGATTGCATGGTTTCCAGAACCTTGTCTTCGCGGCCCAGCAAGATGGGCACGCCGTAGCCGGAATTGTAAAAGGAAACGGCGGCGCGAATGCTCTTTTCCTCTTCGCCTTCGGCGAACACCACGCGCCTGGGGTTGGCGCGCACTTCGTCGAAGATTGCCTGTAGACTGGCCACCGTCGGGTCGAGGCGGGCCGACAGTTCATGGCCGTAGGCTTCCATGTCGATAATCGGTTTGCGGGCGACGCCCGTATCCATGGCGGCGCGGGCGACGGCTTGCGGAACGGCGAGGATCAGGCGCGGATCAAAGGGGGCGGGGATCATGTATTCCGGGCCATATTGCAGGGAACGTCCGGAATAGGCCGCACCGACTTCATCAGGCACGTCTTGGCGGGCCAGTTCGGCGATGGCGTGGGCGGCAGCGATTTTCATCTCATCGTTGATGGTCGAGGCGCGGACATCCAGCGCACCGCGGAAGATATAGGGGAAGCCCAGCACATTGTTGACCTGGTTGGGGTAGTCCGAGCGCCCGGTGGCGATCAGAACGTCCGGCCTTGCCGCTTTGGCGATTTCAGGCCGGATTTCCGGGTCCGGATTGGCCATCGCAAAAATGATCGGCTTGTCGGCCATGGACTGAACCATTTCAGGTGTGACCGCGTCCTTGACTGAAAGTCCTAAAAAGACATCGGCACCGACCATGGCGTCGCTTAAAGTGCGGGCATCGGTTGGCGCGGCGTGAGCAGATTTCCACTGGTTCATACCGTCTTCCCGGCCCTGATAAATGACCCCTTTGGAATCACACAAGACAACATTTTCGTGCGGTACGCCCATGCGTTTAATCAGCTCGACACAGGCGATCGAAGCGGCGCCAGCGCCGTTGGCGACAACTTTGATCGCCCCCATTTCGCGGCCGGTCAAATCCAGAGCGTTAATCAATCCTGCGGCGGTAATGATGGCGGTGCCGTGCTGATCGTCATGAAATACCGGGATATCCATGATCTCGCGTAGGCGTTGCTCGATGATGAAACATTCCGGGGCCTTGATGTCTTCAAGGTTAATGCCGCCGAAGCTGGCGCCCAGGAATTTTACACAGTTGACGAATTCATCGACATCTTCGGTGCTGACTTCCAGGTCAATACCGTCAATATCGGCGAAGCGCTTGAACAGTACGGCCTTGCCTTCCATCACTGGCTTGGAGGCCAGTGCGCCCAGGTTGCCCAGGCCTAAAACGGCAGTGCCATTGGAAATAACGGCGACAAGATTGCTTTTCGACGTGTAGTCGTAAACGAGGGACGGATCACGCTGGATTTCAAGACACGGAGCGGCAACGCCGGGCGAGTAGGCCAGCGACAGGTCGCGCTGGGTGGTCAGTGGCTTGGTGGCGCGAATTTCGATTTTTCCGGGCCGCCCCTTGGCGTGGAAATGCAAGGCTTCGGCATCGGTGACGCTGTCTTTTCTATTGGCCATGATTTTTAACCACGCTTGTGAATGTGGACGTTGCCAGCGCCGTTATCACCCAGGACACGGGTTGCCACCTCGGCGCGCTCAGGGGTTTCGGCGCGAACCCACAAGATGACGCTGCCGGCTTCCAGGGAGCGGGCAAAATCTTCGGTGTGTGGGCTCGACGTGACGCCTTCGATCACTTCCTTGGCGGCGATGACCCCGGTGGTGGCACCAATGATACCGGCGACGGCCGCCGCCATGGGCCCACCGGCCAGAAAAATAGCCCCCGAAGCGACCAGTGGGGCCTCGAATTTCAGTTCCCCGACAAGCGCCGTCATGACGTCGCGCCAGGGTTTGCCGGGCGCACCCGCCGCGTCCATGGATTCGTGAGATGACAGCAGGGAAAGGTCCGAACGCTCGAACCCGGCTTTGTTCAAGGCTTTGATGGCGGCCTCAAAGGTATCACGTTCGGCAAACAGGCCGACGACTTCACAGGCAGAAAGTGCAGAAGGAGTTTCGTTCATAATTATGTCCCCTTATATGTCCCAGGTTGTTCTTTGTATTGTGCCCTATTGGCGGTGTTGAATCCTAGTGTGATGACTCTTTAAAGTGTGGCGCATTAAAAACGTCTCACTTTAAAGAGTCTGAATCACACGAGATTCAATAAGTTAGCGGCCTGCTTATCCCAGGAATTCATGTTATGAATTTCTGGGGCAGGACACTAGTGGTAAAAAATCATTATTGCCTGAGTAGCCGCCGCCAAATTGGGTGTGATAAGGTGCGCCAACTTTTGACTTTCCGGAATTAGCCAGTGCCTTCAACAAATACCCAGATCAAAGCACCCTCCATGGCCGCCAAGACAGACGGCGTCAGCCCGATGATGGTGCAGTTCATGGAAATCAAGGCGGCTCACCCGGATTACATCTTGTTCTATCGTATGGGTGATTTTTACGAACTGTTTTTCGACGATGCTATCAAGGCCGCCGCTGCGCTGGACATTACCCTGACCAAGCGTGGCAAGCATTTGGGGCAAGACATTCCCATGTGCGGGGTGCCCGTGCATAGTCACGAAAGTTATCTGGAAAAACTCATTACCAGCGGCTTCAAGGTCGCCGTTTGTGAACAGATCGAAGACCCGGCAGAAGCAAAAAAGCGTGGTTCCAAGTCCGTCGTCAAACGCGCCGTGCAACGGCTGGTGACGCCGGGAACGCTGACTGAAGAGACCCTGCTCAATGCGCGCCAGCACAATTATCTGGCGGCCATTGCCGAAGCCGGAGGAAAATTAGGACTGGCCTGGATCGAAATATCGACCGGCGAGTTCCTGACTCAACCTCTGAGGGCCGATTATCTGGCCGCAGCGCTGGCCCGCATCGGCCCTGGTGAGGTGCTGGTTTCAGACACTCTGATCGAAAAGCCTGCGTTGTTCGAGACATTGGCGGACTGGCGTGAACATCTGTCGGTGTTGCCGGCGTCTCGTTTCGATAGCGCCAACGGCGAGAAACGCCTGCAATCCCTATTTGGCGTTAAGACGCTGGAGGCATTCGGAGACTTCGGGCGCGCCGAACTGGCCGCCGCCGCCGCATTGGTAGATTACGTCGAACTGACCCAAAAGGGCCGCCTGCCCCGCATTGGGCATTTGCGGCAACTGACCCTGGCCCAGGTAATGGAAATAGACGCGGCGACCCGGCGCAATCTGGAGCTGACCGTGACGCTCGGCGGCGAGCGCAAGGGGTCGTTGCTCAGTGTTATTGACGCGACCCTGACTGGCGCAGGGGCGCGGCTGCTGGCCTCGCATCTGGCCGCGCCGCTTCGCGACCCTGAAGAAATCGATGCGCGCCTCGACATGGTGCAGTTTTTTGTCGATGGCGAGCGCACAAGTGAAGATGTCCGCGCCATTTTAAAGCGCTGCCCTGATATCGCCCGCGCCTTGTCCCGGCTGACTTTGGGCCGGGGCGGCCCGCGTGATCTGGGTGCCGTGCGCGATGGCCTGGATTTGGGGGCCTCCTTACGGACCGTGCTTGAAGATCCGGCGCTGGCTGGTGCCCCACAAGGCATCAAAGGGGCCATAAGCGGCCTTGGCCAGCACGGCGAACTGACAGATCGTTTAGGCAGGGCGCTATCGGCGGAGCTACCGCTGTACGCCCGCGACGGTGGTTTTATCGCCGAAGGCTACGCCGCCGAGCTCGATCAGTTCCGCCTGCTCAGGGACGAAAGCCGCCGCCTGATCGCGGGCTTGCAAAGCCGTTATGTCGATGAGACCGGCATCGCCGCGCTGAAAGTCAAACACAACAACGTGCTTGGCTATTTTGTCGAGGTTTCGGCAAAGCACGGCGATAAGGTGCCGAGCGGGCCGGAAGATGCGTTTATTCATCGTCAGACCATGGCCACGGCGGTGCGTTTCTCGACGGTTGAACTCAACGAACTAGAACAGAAGATCGGTCGCGCCGCCGATCAGGCGCTGGCCTTGGAGCTTGCCCTGTTTGATGATTTGCTTGGTGAAATCAGCGGCCGGGTTGAAGATATTGCGCTGTGCGCCGCCTCTCTGGCCAGCCTCGATGTCGCCGCAGGCCTGGCCTATCTTGCCCGGCAACGGCGTTATGTTCGCCCCGTGGTTGATGATTCTACGGAATTTGATATTCAGGGTGGTCGCCATCCGGTCGTCGAGGCGGCGCTGCAACAGCGCGGCGAAGCGGCCTTCGTCGCAAACGATTGCCAACTTGGCGGCGCGGGCGACGATGACGGGCGTTTATGGCTGCTGACCGGTCCAAACATGGCCGGTAAGAGTACATTTTTACGCCAGAACGCCCTCATCGCGGTGATGGCCCAGATGGGTTCATTCGTACCGGCGGGTCACGCCCATATCGGTGCGGTCGACCGGCTGTTTTCCCGGGTAGGGGCCGCCGACGATCTGGCCCGTGGGCGCTCGACGTTCATGGTCGAAATGGTTGAAACCGCGGCAATCCTTAATCAGGCCGGGCCGCAAGCACTGGTGATTCTCGATGAAATTGGCCGCGGCACGGCCACCTTCGACGGCCTTTCCATTGCCTGGGCGGTGATCGAAAATCTGCACGAGGTCAACCGCTGCCGGGCCTTGTTTGCGACCCATTACCACGAGTTGACGGCGCTGACGGCCAGGCTCGATCAACTGGCTTGCCACACCATGAAGGTCAAGGAATGGCAGGGCGATGTGGTGTTTCTGCACGCCGTCGGCCACGGTGCCGCAGACCGTTCGTACGGTATCCACGTCGCTAATCTGGCCGGGCTTCCCGGCACGGTGATTACCCGGGCCGAAGAAATTCTGCAGCAACTGGAGGCCGGTGAGCAGTCTTCGGCGTTGACCAGACTGGCCGACGACTTGCCGCTGTTTCAGGCAAGTCCGGCCCCGGTGGCGAAAAGCAATGGCCCCTCGCCGTTAACGGTCGCGTTGGGCGAAATCCACCCAGATGAATTAACCCCCAAAGAGGCGCTCGAGGCGCTGTACACCCTGAAGGGGTTGTTGAAAGAATAGGCCGTGAGCGATCACATTATTGTGCGTCCGTTCACGGGTGCCGACGCATCACAGGTGGAAGAGTTGTTTGTCAGGGTCAACCGCCTGCTAGCCCCAGCTAGCCTCAAGAGCGCTTTTGAAGAATACATTACGGCCTCTATCGGCGAAGAAATAGGTAGAATTTCCGCGTACTATGATGACAGAAAAGGAAGCTTTTGGATGGCAACAGCGGGCGCCCATATAGTCGGCATGTTCGGGCTGGAGCCAGCGGGTCAAAAGGCGATGGAATTGCGCCGTATGTACGTGGATCCGGATTGGCGTCGCCAGGGGATCGCCGGGAAGATGCTGGAATTTGCCGAAATCCATTGTCGCGCCCGGAACATGCATCAACTTGATCTGAGCACGTCTGAAATCCAGTCACAGGCGTTGGCCTTTTATCGTAAATCGGGATATGGCCTTGTCCGCGAAGAAGTTACCGAAACGGCCAGCAACAAAACCATTGGCGGCGGCATACGCCGCTACCATTTCCAGAAAATCCTGTAAGCTGGTACCAACGTGCGGACAAGGCGACAGCGCCCAAAGGCGAGACTTGAGGGATGATCTGATATATAGAATGACACTCGCAACGCTATTGGACCGCACAGCAGAGCATCTATGCCCGCATTACAAAAAAAAGTAGCCAAACAGCGCGACATCATTGATCGCAAGGCGCTGTTCGCCAAGTTCACGGAAATGGCCGCCTGGTCGGGTATTGGCACCCGTAATCGCGGCGACGTTCTGGCCTTGTTTAAAGAGGCGTTTGGCGCGGGTAATGCAGAAATCAGGCGGCGCTTCGAGGTCGAGCGGGCTCGCGGAACCGATATCGTGCGGGCCCAGTCGTTCCTGGTCGATCAGTTGATCCGGGTGCTGTACGACACCGCCGTGACTTATGTTTATCCGGTCGCCAATCCGACCATCGGCGAGCAGATCGCCATTATCGCCACCGGTGGTTACGGGCGCGGCGAACTGGCCCCGCATTCAGACATCGACCTGATGTTCCTGCTCAACTACAAGCGCACGCCAAGCACCGAACAGGTCATCGAATACATGCTCTACATGTTGTGGGACTTAGGCCTTAAGGTCGGTCATGCGACGCGTTCTGTTGAAGAGGCTGTCAAGCTTTCACGGGAAGATTTGACCATCCGCACGTCTCTGTTGGAGGCGCGCTATTTGTGGGGGGACGAGGCCCTTTACGGGCGTTTCAAGGATAAATTCGTGGCCGATATCGAGGCCTCTTCCGGTCCCGCATTCGTCGAGGCCAAGTTGGCCGAGCGCGATGAGCGTCACGCGCGCATGGGCGATACACGTTATGTTCTGGAGCCCAACATCAAAGAAGGCAAGGGCGGCCAACGCGATTTGCAGACCCTGTTCTGGATAGCTAAGTATCTGTACCGGGTCGAGGCGGTAGAGGAATTGATTGATAACGGCGTGCTGACCAAGCGCGACGCCAAGCGCTTCGCCAAGGTACAGAACTTTCAGTGGACGGTGCGCTGCCATCTGCACTACTTGTCCGGCAGGCCCGAAGAGCGCCTGACCTTTAACGTTCAAAATGATCTGGCGACACGTATGGCCTATAAGGATCACGCCGGAACCCAGGGCGTTGAGCGCTTTATGAAGCACTATTTCCTGATCGCCAAGGATGTCGGGGACTTGACTCGGATTATCTGCGCGGTGCTTGAATCAGAACATAAAAAGAAACGCTTTCGCCTGCCCAGGCTACGCTTCCAGCGCCGCGATGTAGAGGGATTCAAGATCGATGGCGACCGCCTGACCCTGGAAACGCCGGAGGCGTTTAAAGAGCAGCCGGTCAAGCTTTTGACCCTGTTCGCCGAGGCCCAGCGGTTGGAGCTTGATATTCACCCCAGCGCCCTGCGCGCCGTCACACAATCCTTGCGGCTGGTCGACAAGACCATGCGCCGCAATGAGCAAGCCAACGCCGTGTTCATAGACATTCTGACATCCCGGAAAAACCCCGAATTGGCGCTCAGGCGCTTGAACGAGGCCGGGGTGTTCGGGCGTTTCATCACTGAATTTGGCCGTGTCGTCGCACAGATGCAGTACGATATGTACCATGTCTATACGGTTGACGAGCACACCATCCGCGCTATCGGGATTCTGGCCCGTATCGAAGAAGGCAAGCTTTCTGAAGACCATCCCGTGGCGGCCTCCGTCATACGCGAATTGCAGTCTCGCCGGGTGCTGTATGTGGCCGTACTGCTTCACGATATCGCCAAGGGGCGGGGTGGGGATCATTCGGAAATAGGCGGCGTAATCGCCCGCAAGCTGTGTCCGCGTCTGGGGCTAACCGAGTGGGAAAGCGAGACTGTCGCCTGGCTTGTTGAGCAGCACTTGAGCATGAGCCGAACCGCCTTCAAGCGCGATGTGGATGACCCCAAAACAATCAGCGATTTTGTCGACGTTGTGCAATCGCCTGAACGCCTGCGCCTGCTTCTGATTCTGACCGTGGTCGATATTCGCGCCGTTGGCCCCGGCGTCTGGAATGGCTGGAAGGCGCAGTTGTTGCGCGATCTGTATTACAGCGCCCAGGAAACCATGGCCGGCGGCGGCACAGAAGAGGTGCGCTCCAAAAAAGTGGCCCGGGCCAAGGATATGTTGAGCGCAGAGCTTGCCGACTGGGTGCCTGCGGACATCGAGGCCCATATCGCCAAGGGTTATGACGATTACTGGCTCTGTTATGATGAAGTCGCACACGCCCTTCATGCCCGTATGATTGCCACCGCGGATGCCGAAAACCGGGACATCACCATCGAAGATCGTTTGGATCAAGAGCGGGAAGTGACCGAGGTGGTTATTTATACCCACGATCATCCCGGCGTCTTCGCCCGCATCGCGGCGGCCATGTCGCTGACCAACGCTTCTATTGTTGATGCCAGAATTTCGACCCTGGCCAACGGCATGGCGCTGGACACCTTCTGGATTCAGGATGCGGAAGGGGGCGCTTTCGCCAAGGCCGAAAGTTTAAAGCGCCTCAAAGGGCGTATCGTCGATTCCCTAAATGGCAAATTGCAACCGGCCCAGGAGCTGAAACGCATACGCCAGCAGGCTATGCCCAGCCGTACCCGTGTTTTCAAGGTGCCGCCACGGGCGCTGATTGATAACTCGGTCAGTGCTAAATACACGGTGATAGAGGTCAACGGACGTGACCGTCAGGGTTTCCTTGGTGACGTGACCGGGGCGTTGACAAGCATCGGCTTGCAGATCGCATCGGCCCATATTTCCACGTATGGGGAGCGTGTTGTCGATGTCTTTTACGTTAAGGACGTGTTCGGCCTGAAGGTCGAGCATGAGGGCAAGATCAAGCAAATACAGCAGGCTCTTTTGGCGGCCATTGAACCGCCCGATGATAGCAAAACGGCCAGAAAAAAGGCAGTCGTCGCCAGCGGATAGTCTTTGTCGCCTTTTCAGCGCCATAAATAAGCGTTAATCAGAGGGCATGACTTTACTGCGTTCCATTGCCACCGTTGGCTCGATGACCATGGTCAGCCGGGTTTTCGGGTTTGTCCGGGATATTCTGATCGCTGCCGTGCTTGGCGCGGGCAGCATGGCCGACGTGTTCTTTGTCGCCTTCAAAATCCCCAACCTGTTTCGCAGACTGTTCGCCGAAGGGGCCTTCAATCTGGCTTTCGTGCCGATCTTTGCCGGTATTCTTGAAGAAAAAGGTGAGGAAGCGGCTCGGCAATTCGCCGATCAGGCGATGGCGGTATTGTTATGGGCGTTGATTGTGTTGGTTATTGTTTTCGAATTGGCGATGCCGTGGGCGTTGGCCGTGTTTGCACCGGGATTTTTAAGTGACCCGGAAAAATTCGCCCTCGCCGTTGAGCTGACCCGCATTACCTTCCCGTATATTGTGTTTATCTCGCTGGTGTCCCTGATGGCCGGGGTGCTTAATTCGCTGGGCAAGTTCGCCGCCGCTGCGGCGACACCGATTTTGCTCAATATCTGCCTGATCGGGGCTGTACTGATCTTCGCGCCATTGGCGGAAACACCCGCTCACGCGCTGGCCTGGGGCGTCTTTGTCGCAGGGATCATTCAGCTGGGCTGGTTGATGCTTCATTGTCGGCGAGTTGGTTTTAGGCCTCGCTTGCGACGACCAGCGTTCAGTGAAAATGTGCGCTTACTGGTCCGCCGCGCTTTGCCTGTGGCCCTCGGTGCCGGGATTTATCAAATAAACTTGCTAATCGACACCATTATCGCCTCGTTCCTTCCTGCGGGTTCGATCTCGTATCTGTTTTTTGCCGACCGGGTTAATCAATTGCCGCTGGGCGTCGTCGGAGTCGCCGTCGGCACGGCGCTTCTGCCACTGCTGTCGCGCCATATCAGGGCCGGTGATGCTGACGGGGCCGGGCACAACCAGAACCGGGCCGTGGAATTCTCGTTGTTGTTAACCTTGCCTGCCGCCTGTGCGCTGTTCGTTATTGCCGAACCTTTGGTGCGGGTGCTGTTCGCGCGGGGCGCGTTTGGTGAGGCGCAAGCGGCCGCGACGGCTGCGGCGCTGGCTGTTTTCGCCCTGGGCCTTCCCGCATATGTATTGGTCAAGGCGCTGGCCCCCGGCTTTTTCGCGCGCGGGGATACGGCCAGTCCGGTCAAAATCTCGGTCCTGGCTATGGTCGTAAACGTGGGTCTCAGCCTGATTTTGATGGGGCCTTTCCTGCACGTGGGTATTGCCATGGCGACGGCGGCCTCAAGCTGGCTCAACGCCGGGCTGATGGCTTTCGTCCTGCATCGCCGTGGCCACTTTCGCGCCGACACGCGCCTGAAAAGCCGCCTACCGCGAACGCTACTGGCCAGCGTCGGCATGGGGTTGGTGCTCTATTTAGGGGCGGCATGGCTGGCCCCCTGGCTGGCCGGGGCGGAGCTGGAGCGCGGCCTCGCCTTGTTCGCCCTCGTTGCCGTTGGCCTCGTCAGTTTTGCCGTTCTCGCCCAGGTCAGTGGCGCGGCCCGCCTTGGCGATATAAAAAGCCTGCGCCGCCCTTGACCCGGTTAGGATAAGGCCCCATAAAGCGGCGTCTTTAACGAGTGTCCTGCCCCAGAAAGTCATAACATGAATTTCTGGGATAAGCAGGCCGCTAACATATTGAATCTCGTGTGATGACACGAGGCTTTAAGGTCCAAACTTATGAGCAGAATATTCTCCGGCGTTCAGCCGACTGGCGATCTTCACCTTGGCAACTATCTGGGCGCAATCCGTAACTGGGTGCGCCTGCAGGACGATTATGAGTGCCTTTTTTGTGTCGTCGATATGCATGCCATCACGGTTTGGCAGGATCCCGACGAGCTGCGCGCCAGCACCCGCGAAGTCACCGCCGCCTTGCTGGCCGCCGGCATAGACCCAAAGCGGCACATTGTATTTAATCAAAGCCAAGTGCCGGGCCATGCGGAGCTTGCCTGGATATTTAATTGCGTCGCCCGTATGGGGTGGCTCAACCGGATGACCCAGTTCAAGGAGAAAGCGGGCAAGCACAAGGAGAACGCCTCCATCGGCCTGTTTGCATATCCGTGCTTGATGGCCGCCGATATTTTACTCTACAAGGCGACCCATGTGCCGGTCGGCGAAGACCAGAAGCAACACTTGGAGCTGACCCGCGACATCGCGCAAAAGTTCAACAATGACTTTAAGAAAGACTTGTTCCCTATTGTCGAGCCACTGATTTTCGGTGCTGCGACGCGGGTCATGTCGTTGCGCGACGGGACCAAGAAGATGAGCAAATCCGACCCGTCGGAACAATCGCGCATCACCATGACCGACGATGCCGACACCATCGCCAAAAAAGTCAGGAAGGCGAAAACCGATCCGGAGGCCCTGCCCGAGAGCCCGCTCGATTTCGTCGGCAGGCCGGAAGCGGCAAATCTTTTAGGTCTTTACGCGGCTTTGTCAGACACTGACATTAGCCAAGTCTGCCAAAGCTTTGGAGGTCAACAGTTTTCCTCCTTCAAGCAAAACCTGGCCGATCTGGCGGTCGCCAAGTTGTCGCCCATTCAGGATGAAATGCGCCGCTTGATGGATGACCCTGCATATGTCGATGGGGTTCTGGCTGATGGGGCCGAACGGGCCCGCGTCATGGCCGCACCGATTCTGGAAGAGGTCCGCGAAACGGTCGGGTTCCTGAGAAAAGGAGGTGTCTGACTGAATGTCAGCCGATCAAATTACATTAACTGAGAAGGAATATCAGCGTCGCTTGGAAGCTGAAAGGTTGGTTCAGGAAACTAATCGCACTCACTATGACCGCTGGCGAGTAGACGTTGAGCCAATTGAAGAAGAGAAATTAGAAACCGGGAAATGGGCGGTATCTTTTGCTCAAGCCGCGCTTAGAACATTGGGAGTTCTTCATGGCGGCGCGTTGTTGTCTCTTCCTGCATTGGTCAGTTTCTTTGGTATTGCTCCAGGGCAATTATTGATGTTGGCCGCAGGTTGTTATGTGTTGGGATTGACTGCTGTTGTCGCCGGATATTTGTACGCCTTTTTATGCGTTGAATATTTGGGAGGAAGCCTTAGCCATCAAAGGGAAGTGGTTGTTACAAGGTTGAATGCGAGTCATGCCCCGGGGTTTTCTCCTCTAGAAGATATGGACAAAAAAATAAAGAAAAGTGAAGCAGCTTGCGATTTGGATCGAGAAATATCACGCCGAAATAAGGAAATCGCCTTTAGTATGATGATAGTTTCGCTTGGAATGTTTGTTGTTGGGGCCATTTTGATGGCTGTTTCTGCGTAGGAAATTTTTTCTGAAGCCCGTGTCCCCTTGAATTTTTTTTCAATTAGGCCCATCTAAAGGCTTCCATTACAGCTTAAGAAGCAAAGGTTGAGACGAAAATGTTTATCCAGACTGAAGGCACCCCCAATCCGGCGACTCTTAAATTCTTGCCTGGTTGCGATGTTATGAACGGGACGGGACAGGGCGGGGCTAATTTTACCAGCACCGAAATGGCGGCGCGATCGCCGTTGGCCTTGCGTATGTTTGAACTCGATGGTGTTGACGGTGTCTATCTGGGCGCTGATTTCATCACCATCACCAAGACCGGCGAAAAAGAATGGGAAACCATGAAGCCGCTGCTTCTGGGCGCGATTATGGAACACTTCACGGCTGGCAAGCCGGTTATTGAAGCCAACACAGGCGTTGAGGACGACGACGATGACGATGCCGCCGACGGCAGCATCGAGGCGCAAATCAAGGAACTGATCGAAACCCGCGTCCGTCCGGCGGTGGCCCAGGACGGCGGCGACATCATTTTTGATTCTTTTGACAACGGTATCGTTTACCTGACCATGCAGGGCGCTTGTTCAGGTTGCCCGTCTTCGAGCGCGACCCTGAAGCACGGTATTGAAAACATGCTGCGTCATTACATTCCCGAAGTGACGGAAGTCCGCCCCACCGAATAAGCATTTAATGTTGAGTGTGACATCCATGCGTCTGTTGCAGGGACACTATGCACTGATGCTTGTTGAATCTACGTGACTCAGGGCGGGTAAATTTACTAGTATCCTATCCTTCGCCGGTCACGGTTCCACTTGATCAGCACGCTATGGGCACAATATTTTGCGTGTATATTGAATTTTCCACAATATGATGTATATATTGGGACGATTTTTCGAGTGGGAGTGGGGCTATTTATGGGATATGAACATCCAAATTCGGGCAAGCACGGCGGCTCCCGACAGGTTCCAGAGAATACTATGAATTTTGAACGTGGCGCACTCGCCCTTGTAGGGGCTTTTGTCTCTGTCCTGATTGTGGCGGCCTGGCTCAACCCGCCCGGTAGCATCAGTGTCGCGCCGCGCGCCTCCATTGACAAGGCCGAACCGCTTATTTTGGTTGGCGGCTTGGCCCCCGGCGCGGTTACCACCGCGGCGATTGAGCCCCTTGCGTCACCTGAGAGTTTGAATGATTTCGACGTCGCTGCGGGACCGGTCGGGGCGACGGCTCGCAGCCTGCACGTCACTTTTGGACGCCTCGACTATCATCTTGATAACATCAAATCTGGCGTTAAACCGGTGCCCAGGGTGTTCCTTGCTTCCTTGCCGGAAGACCTGGCCCAAGTGCCTGAAAACAAGCAGCGCAAGGCGCTTTTCTTTCAGACCATGTTGCCGTTGGTGTTGCAGGTCAACGAGGAAATCCTCGCCGACCGGGCGCGCCTGTGGAATTTGCGCTATCGCACTGGTCTGGGCGAGAAGCCCAGCGCCGCCGAGCGTCTGTGGCTCAGGGTCATGACGGAACGTTACGGCGTCAAAGCCGGTGATATCAACGCTCTGATCAGCCGCATCGACATTATTCCCCCTGCCCTTGCTTTGGCCCAGGCGGCAGAAGAAAGCGGTTGGGGAACATCGCGCTTCGCCAAGGAAGGCAATGCCATTTTCGGCCAATGGACGTTTTCTTCGACGACAGGCCTGGTCCCGTTGAAGCGCGATCAGGGCAAGAATCACCAGGTCAAGGCCTTCGATACACTGATTGATTCCGTGCGCGCATACACGCTGAACCTTAACTCTCATCGTGCGTACAGGGACTTTAGAAAATCCCGGCAGGCAATACGCCGGGCCGGGGCCCCGCTTGACAGTCGGGTTCTGGCGGGAAATTTACAAAAATATTCCGAACGCGGGCAGGCCTATGTGGCAGCCTTGCGTGGGCTGATCGACTTCAACGGCCTGAGTCCCCTGGATGATGCGCGTCTTGACGATAGCGCGCCCGACGACAAGATCGCCTCGGCTATTTAAAGACTTTTCCCTACTTAATTCTGCTTCGTGTAAAACTGGCGGCCAAACCAGTACCAGCGGCTGTTCTTGGCCGGCAGGGTGCAGTTGATGCGGGTGCGCCCTTTGGGCAGTGCTGTTTGCATCCTGATTTCAATGCGGGTTTGAGCGCCCTCTCCGGTCAGCCGCGAAACGTCTAGCTTGCCTTCGTGAGAGCCGAAACAGGAAAGCCGGTTCAGGCTTTTGCGTAAGGCTTCATCGCCATTTATCGTAAAACCGAGCGCAGGCGGGTTGTCGTCCCCAGCATCAATCAGGGGATCGTTTGGGGTAACATCGACCACATCCAGGCCCAAGGCATTGGCGGCCAGCCGGAAGCGCTTTATGTCTCCGTAGGTTTCGTTAAGGGCAAAACGTGGCAGATAATAAAGGCTGGGGTTTTTCGTTGCGACTCCGGAATGTTGGCCGAAGGCGGCACTAAAGCCTGATGACCGGACCAGTCCGATGAGTGCTTTGCTGGCCTCGCCGTAAGGAAAGGCAATCAGCGTTGGCGTGGCGCCTAGTTCTTTTTTGAAGCGTCCGTTGGACTTGTTGATCTCGCGGCGATTAACGGCAACGCTGAAGTCAGGCATATGTAGGTGCGAGGCGGTGTGGTTGCCGATACCGGCTCCGCCCTTTTGCAGTTCGCGAATTTGATCCCACGACATGTAGCCGTGAATACCCTGGTCGACCGGATCAGTTGAGACAAAGACCGTAAAGGGGAACCCCAGCGCTTTAAGCCGTGGCCAGGCTTGCTTATAGACTGAAAGGTAGGCGTCATCGATGGTGATGGCGACAGTGTGTTCGGGAAGGTCATTGCCGCCGCGCAGGGCCTTGATAATGTCCTCTAGGGCCATCACATGATAGCCGTCGGACTTCAATTCCTGAAGATGGGCCTCGAACTGCTCGATTTTAATGGAGGTTGAGGGGAGATCGTTTTCGCCGAAACGGTGATACATGAAAATAACGGCGGAATTAGCCGCCAAGGCCGATAACGGCATAGCGGACAGGCCGAGCAAGACGATAAAAAGTCCGCCGAAAAATTTACCTAACCAGTTAGAATGGCAATAAGATCCTGACAAAACGCTATGCTGCACATTAAACTCCTCATCTACAGCCTTGATTAGACACCTATTTCTTTACATTTGCCACAGAAAGACGACGCCCCATGAAAGCCGATGCCGCGACACTTGACTTGCTATTCAACAAAGCCCGAACCAGGAACGGTTGGACCGACAAACCGCTACCAGCCGGGATGCTTGAGGAAATCTGGAACCTGACCCGCATGGCCCCAACCAGCGCTAATTGTTCACCAGCGCGGATCGTTTTCGTCACCAGTCCCCAGGCCAAGGAAAAACTACGCCCGGCGCTTATGGAAGGCAATGTTGCTAAGGTGATGGCGGCCCCGGCAACGGCGATCATCGGCTATGACATGGAATTCTTTGAGCTTTTACCAAAGTTGTTTCCACACATCGATGCACGGGCCTGGTTCGCAGGGAATGACGATTTAATCCTCAGCACCGCGTTTCGTAATGGCACCTTGCAAGGGGCCTACTTTATGATCGCGGCCAGGGCCTTGGGCCTTGATTGCGGGCCGCTGTCAGGCTTTGATAACGCCAGGGTTGACGGCGATTTCTTCGCCGGGACGACGGTTAAATCCAACTTTATGTGTTGCCTCGGTTACGGCAACGATGACGACCTGTTTGCACGCAGCCCCCGGTTGGCGTTCGATGAGGCGTGCCGCGTCGAATAATCAATCCATCATGGATTGATCAAGGACGGCGTCAGACAGCACGTCATATGATCGGCTGTTGAAAAGCTGGTAATGCCACCATTCATTCCTGTAACAGTCCCAGCCAGCAGCCGTCATCAGGCCGAGAAAGCGGAAGCGGTTTTCCTGGGCGATGGCGGAAATGTCCGTATTGCCGTGATGGGAGAGTGGCGTAAAGGCGTCGAAAGCGGTGCCCATGTCCAAAGCCACGCCGGTGGTCGCATCAATAAGCGTTAGATCAATGGCGGCGCCCCTGGAATGGGGGGAACCGCGGTTGGGGTCGGCGAGAAATTCCGGGTCGGGAGTGTGATCCCATAACTTGAACTGCGCCTCAGAGGGGCGGAACGTGTCAAAGACGAGAAAGCGCCAGCCTTGAATGCGGGCCAACTCGATGGCCCGGACAAGCAACGCCTCGGCATCGACGTGCAGGTAACATCCGGGCCTGCTATAAACCGGTTGGCCGGTGAAGTTATCGCAACTTGCATACTTGATATCGATGTCGACATCGTGGCTTTGCATTGTGATCGGTATTAAGTCCATGGTGGATAAAGAGCCTAATCGTTGTTATTACACAACACTGTCATAGGCGATAAACGGGACCACGCAAAGATGCGAATTCTAGCAATGGACTGCGCGACCAGCGCCTGCTCGGTGGCGCTTTGGTGCGACGGGGCTATCGCTGATCATAGCTATACCCCCATGTCGCGTGGCCAGGCAGAAGCTCTGGCACCGATGATCCAGGAAGTCCTTGGTGCAGCCGATGTTGCCGCCAGTGCCCTTGATCTGTTGGTGGTGAGTGTCGGTCCCGGTGCTTTTACGGGCTTGCGCATTGGCCTGGCCATGGCCCGCGGCATGGCGCTTGCTTTGAGCGTTCCATGCCTGGGCTTAAGCACGACCGAGGTGATCGCCGCTGGCGTCGATGATAGCGCCTGGCAAGGCGGCGCTTTGCTGGTAGCGCTGGATTCGAAGCGTTCTGATATTTATGTGCAAATGTTTTTAAAGCCCGGCGAAGCCGATAGTCAGCCGCAGGCCATGGAGCCGGATAAATTGGCCGAATGGCTAACGGATGCGCCAGGCCCTGTTGGTGTTGTGGGCGATGCGTCATCATTAGCCCTTGCGGCATTGGCAGACACCAACATCGACGCTTTCGCTGTCGTAGCACCGGGCGTTCCCGATGCCCGGGTGATGGCCGCACTGGCGGCCCGGCGTTGGTCCCTGGGTGACACGGTTGCCCTGCCGGGGCCGCTTTATCTACGCCCACCGGACGCCAAAGTGCCCATGGGCGGCGGACAGCTTCGCCCATAAGTAAGATATGAGTAAAATATGAGCAGGACATGAGCGTGGAAATTTCCGAAGTTGGCATCGCCCATACCGATGTTATCTCGGTTTTGCATGGGGCCTGTCTGGAGACAGCCTGGAACAAGCAGGCCGTCGCCGAAATTCTCGTCATGCCGGGGACTTTCGCCTTGATAAGTGCGTCGGCGGAACAGCCGCAGGGCTTTGCTTTGGTCAGGCTGGCGGTCGATGAGGCGGAAATTATCAGTATTGGCGTTATCCCGGCCGCCCGCAGGTCAGGGCACGCCGAAGGCTTGTTGCGCTCGGCAATTTCCAGCCTGACACGGCGCGGAGCGGCGAAGGTGTTCCTTGAGGTGGCCGAGGACAATGCAGCGGCTTGCACGCTATATGAGAAATGTGGCTTCAGCCTTTGCGGGCGGCGGAAGGATTATTACGACCACAAAGGGGCTAAAACAGATGCTTTGATTTACGCCCTTGAAATAATAGTTAAGTAATAAAACAAAGCATTGCCTAACGATAAAGACTCATATGTTATTTTTTTGCACGACCAAACGATGGATGCCATCGCTTGTTGTGGTTTCGGATTCGGGTTCCAGGCTGATCACCCGATGCCCTATGTCACGCACGGAACGGGGGACATTATCCAGCGGTTCCGTGCCGCGCAGGCGGATTTCGGCAATATCGCCGGGGGCCATTTTTTCGATCATCAATTTGGTCCGCACGAAGGTCATCGGGCAGGTATCGGGGGTGATGTCGAGGAAGCAGTCAATCTCGTGGTTTTTGTTGGGTTGGTGGTCTTTATTCATGCTTATGACTTGCGATTAGGGTGTGTGTACTTTATATTATAGTTAATGATTAATTTTCTTTGGAATAGTTTAAAATGAGTGACAAGCCAAACATAAACGAAGTGTTGGAATTGACCACCGAAATCGTCTCGGCCCATGTCGGTAATAATACGGTCGCCATCAGCGATCTGCCAAACCTTATTCGTGAAGTCTATAAAACACTGTCTTCTATTGGAAGCGACCAGGTGACGCCAGAGCGCCCCCGTCCGGTGGTGCCGGTCAAGAAATCGATTTTCCCGGACTACATTGTCTGTCTGGAAGATGGTAAAAAGCTGAAAATGCTCAAACGTCATTTGAAGACGTCTTACAATATGTCCCCCGAAGATTATCGCGACCGTTGGGGCCTGGGTGCCGATTATCCCATGGTGGCGCCAAATTATGCTAAACATCGCTCCAATCTGGCGAAAAAAATCGGTCTTGGCACCAAGCCTCGTAAAGGCCCCCGCAAGGCGGTTTAAGGACGCGAATCTAAATGACTGCGCTTTCACGGATCGAACAGGTCTGCATCGACAGGGGCATGAAGATGACTGGCCAGCGCCGGGTTATCGCGCGTGTGCTTTCCGTGTCCGAAGATCATCCAAATGTTGACGAGGTCTATCGTCGGGCCTCGGACATTGATCCGAAAATCTCCATCGCCACGGTGTATCGTACCGTTCGCTTGTTCGAGGAAGCCAACATCCTTGAAAAACATGATTTTGGTGATGGTAGCGCCCGCTATGAAGAGGCTACGGACGATCATCACGACCATCTGATCGATGTTCAAAGCGGCGTTGTTGTTGAGTTTCATAATGAAGAGATCGAGGCCCTGCAGCGTAAAATTGCCGAGCGTCACGGCATGAAGCTGGTTGGTCACAGGCTGGAGCTTTTCGGCGTCCCCTTAGGCACTGACACAAAAGATTAATGTCATCAATGTGGGCATCTGCTTGACACACGCCCAGCCGATGATACGTTTTATGTTGATCGTTCTTTGAAGAAAGGTTCTGCGAGCCGCATGAGCAAATGCCCTGGATCAAACGACCACCCGATGGAGTCATTTGGTGGTAGATAATTTGATCGGTCTTAAAAAGTCAGAGCACCTTAGCGACCTTCATTTGGGGGCTGGGTGCCTTAAGGCCAACCCCGTCGCCATTTTTAAGGACGGGCCTGACACTTGACCAAGAAACTGCATATCAAGACCTACGGCTGTCAGATGAATGTCTATGACTCGGCCCGGATGAGCGACGTGCTGTTGCCATTGGGCTATGCCCTGACAGATCATCCCGATGATGCCGACATGGTTATTCTCAATACCTGTCACATCCGTGAAAAAGCCGCCGAGAAGGTTTATTCGGAACTCGGTCGCCTAAATCGCACCAAGCAACGCCGAAAAGACATGATTCTCGCCGTCGCCGGTTGTGTCGCCCAGGCCGAAGGCGAGGAAATATTGCGTCGGGCACCGTATGTCGATTTGGTGTTTGGCCCGCAAACCTATCATGATTTACCTGAAATGATCGCTCGCCTGTCGCGTCAAGGCGGTGCGGTGTTGAACACGGATTTTCCGACCGAGGCGAAGTTTGATCACCTGCCCGAAACAACGCTTAAAAGCGGTGCCCTTGACGGCGCTTCGGCGTTTCTTACCGTGCAGGAAGGGTGCGATAAATTTTGCGCCTTTTGCGTTGTTCCCTATACCCGCGGGGCGGAATTCTCCAGGCCCGTCGCCGCTGTCCTTGATGAGGCCCGCAAACTTGTTGCCCTTGGTGTCAAGGAGCTGACTTTATTGGGCCAGAACGTCAACAATTATCATGGAGTGGGCGAAGACGATGCGTCCTGGGGGCTGGGCCGCCTGATCGGCGCCGCCGGTGAAATTGAAGGGTTGGAACGTATTCGCTACACCACGTCCTACCCGGCGGACGTTGACGCCGAATTGATTGCCGCGCACCGGGATGTCAAGCAGTTGATGCCGTTCCTGCACTTGCCGGTTCAATCCGGGTCGGATCGTATTCTTAAGGCCATGAACCGGCGGCACGGGGCGCAGGACTATCGGCTGCTGGTCGAACAGTTGCGGACGGCGCGTCCCGATCTTGCGCTGTCATCGGACTTTATTGTTGGCTTTCCCGGTGAGAGCGATGCGGATTTCAAAGATACCCTGCGGCTGGTTGAAGACATCGGTTTCGTTCAGGCTTATTCGTTTAAGTACAGCCCCCGCCCCGGCACCCCGGCGGCAAGTCTGGATGGACAAATTGACGAGACGATTAAAAGCGAGCGGTTGGCCATCCTGCAGGATCTCCTCAAAGTACAACAACTGGCCTTTAACAAAAGCTGCGTCGGTGAGTATATGCCGGTGCTGCTCGACAGACCGGGACGTAACGCCGGACAGATGGTCGGGCGCAGCCCCTATATGCAACCGGTCCACGTCACCGCCCCGGCGGAAATGTTTGGAACCATTGTCGAATTGCGTATTGAAACCGCCAAGGCTAACAGCCTGGCAGGAACCCTGCCGGGAGAGCATGGCCTGGCTTCCAGAGGCCCCAATAACAACAAAGAGAGCGCCGCATGACCCCTCCGAGCAAGCCGCATAGCCTGCAAGACAACGCCGCCGATAGTCGCAAATTGGCCTTCGAGGATAATGGCTTGGCCATGCAGCTTTTTGGTCCACATCAGGCGCATCTGACGATCATCGAGAAGAAACTGGATGTGACAGCCCAGTCCGTTGGCAATGAAGTCACGCTGATTGGTGAAGCAGAAGCCATCAACGCCGCAGCCGAAGCATTGAATGGACTTTATGGGCGTTTGCAAAAAGGCATGTCGGTGGACCGCCATGAAGTCGAAGCCGTGCTGCGCATGGCGTCTCATTCCGGTGTCAGCGTTAGCGATGCTGATGTCCAGATCAAGACCCGCAGGCGGACGATTTCTCCACGCACGCCAACCCAGGCGAAATATCTTCGCTCCATCGACGAAAACGAGTTGGTTTTCGGCATCGGCCCTGCCGGCACGGGAAAAACCTATCTGGCCGTCGCCAAGGCCGTGGAGCGTTTGCTCAGGGGCGATGTGGAACGAATCATTCTGTCGCGCCCCGCCGTCGAGGCCGGGGAACAACTGGGATTCCTGCCGGGCGACATGCGCGAGAAGGTGGATCCGTATTTGCGCCCGCTTTATGACGCCCTGCACGACATGATGACGGTCGAAGAAGTAGACAAACGGCTGGAAAGTGGAGAAATCGAAGTTGCGCCACTGGCCTTCATGCGCGGCCGCACATTAGCCAATGCCTTTGTCATTTTAGATGAAGCCCAGAACACGACCGCCGTGCAGATGAAAATGTTTTTAACCAGGCTTGGCGAAAACGCGCAAATGGTGGTGACGGGTGATTTGACTCAAGTCGATCTTCCCCGCGGTACGCGCTCGGGCCTTCGGGACGCCTCGGATATTCTCAGTCAAACAAAGGGTATCGGTTTTACCCGCTTTGGCGAGGCCGATGTGGTGCGCCATCATCTGGTGACCAAGATCGTCGGCGCTTACGATGAGGCAGAAATGCGGCGCAAGGCTGCGGCCAGGTATGAGAAGGGTAACGGCGCGGAAAGCGATGACTAGTTTAAACATTGAGGTCTCAATTTCTGAACAGAAATGGACGGCGGCGCTGCTTGACGCCCCGGATTTATGCCGCGCCGCCATTCATGGTTTGCACGATGTTCCATCAGGCGAGGTCAGCATCCTGCTTTGCGATGACGATCAGGTGCGCCGTCTCAACAAGGATTATCGCCACCAGGACAAGCCGACAAACGTACTGTCATTTGCCAACGATGATGATACGGAATCTTTAGATTTAGGCACTAGGTTGTTGGGCGACATCGTCATTGCTTATGGCGTGACAAGCCGGGAGGCGCAAAATGAAGGCAAGACACTGGCTGATCATTTAACCCATCTGGTTATCCACGGGATGCTTCATCTGCTTGGCTTCGATCACGAAACCGATGCCGAGGCGGAACGTATGGAAGACTTGGAAATCAGCGCTTTGGCGAGGCTCGGTATTGCCGATCCTTATAGCGAACAAACGGACCCATCATGAACGATCCGGCGTTATTGAAAACCCAGGACGGTGCAGAAGTTGCGCCACCTACAGGCTTGCTTGGCTGGTTGAAAGAGCTGTTCGGGATGAAGGGCGGCGAAGGGTCGGCCCGGGACGTACTTGAAGAATTGATAGAGGAGCGTGAAGACGGTGAAGTCCCAATTGACGCCGAGGAACGCCTGTTGCTGGCCAATATACTTGAGCTCAGGGGCCGCACCATCCATGACGTGATGGTGCCCAGGGCGGACATCGTTTCCATCGATTGCGAGACCGGACTCTCCGGCGTTATTGACCTGTTGACCCGGGAGGGCCATTCCCGGCTGCCGGTATTCAATGAGGATCTGGACGACGCCATCGGCATGATTCATATCAAGGACGTTCTCGCCTGGCGTGGCAGGGACAGTGATTTTCGGCTGCAACAAATCGTTCGCAAAGTTCTATTCGTACCGCCATCAATGCAGGTGCTCGAGCTTTTGCTGCAAATGCGCGCGACCCGCTGTCACATGGCCCTTGTGGTTGATGAATATGGCGGTATTGATGGCCTGGTGACGATTGAAGACCTGGTCGAGGAGATTGTCGGGGAGATCGAGGACGAACACGACAACACTGATGAACCGACCATGATCGAAGGTCCGAACGGCACATTCGTTGCGGATGCCAGGGTGACAATCGAAATGCTGGAACAGCGGCTTGGCGATATTGTCAGCGACGAGGAGCGCGAGGACATCGATACATTGGGCGGATTGGTGTTTTCGCTGGCCAGCAGGGTTCCCGTGCGCGGCGAGCTGATCAGCCATCCTTCGGGGCTGGAGTTTGAAATTATCGATGCCGATCCACGCCGCATAAAATCCCTGCGCTTGCGCGTTCCGGACACAAACAGTGGTGACTAGTCTGTACCTTCAATTCAACGCCAGAAAGGGTTGGCGACGCTGGGCGTTGGCATTTCTGCTGGGGGTATTGGGCGCTGGCGCCATGGCCCCCCTGCATGGGGTGTTTCTGCTTATCCCGGCAATGAGCGGATTGTTGTGGCTGGTGTTTTCCCGGCCCATGTCCCGTTCTGGGGTTCGTTCGGCTTTTGGCGCGGGCTGGTGGTTCGGTTTCGGACATTTTTCAGCCGGGCTTTACTGGGTCGCTAACGCCCTGTTGACCTTCCCCGACCGGTTTGGCTGGATGGCCCCGTTTGCGGTTTTCGGTTTGGCCGGGGTGCTGGCGATTTTCCCCGCCTGCGTGACGGGGTTGAGTAGAATTTTTGCGCGAAATTGCTCAGCTATAGGCCGCGTGTTTGTGTTTGCCGCTCTTTGGACGGCTATTGAATGGGTCCGCAGTTGGTTGTTCACCGGGTTCCCCTGGAATTTGATCGGCAACATCTGGACTTTTTCCGACCCGATGATCCAGTTTGCCGCCTTGTCTGGTGTTTATGGCCTCAGCCTGGTTACTGTTCTTGTCGCGGCGATGCCGGCAATTCTGGGCACCGGTGACGGCTGGCAACTGAAGGGAAACCCGGTCCGTCCGCTAAGTCTTTCCGCCCTCGCCCTGGTCGTACTTTGGGGCGGTGGAACGATGCGGCTGTCCGGGGCGTCGGCAGACAGCGTGCCGCAGGTTCGGTTGCGACTGGTACAGCCGAACATAGACCAGTCCTTGAAGTGGGACCGAAAACAAAGGCCGATAAATTTTAATGAACAATTACGCATGAGCGCGGCCCCTCCTGCGTCCGGCGCGCCGCTGCCGACACATGTGATCTGGGCTGAAACGGCGGCACCTTACTTCATCGCGAACGAAGCCGGTCCCCGTCAGGCCATTGCTGCTGCGACGCCTAAGGGCGGGCTGATAATTACCGGCGCGCCGCGCACAACGCCAAAGCGGGAACCCGTCTACAAGATCTGGAACAGCCTGCATGGGATAAACGAACAGGCGAATATTGTCGGTACTTACGACAAGTCTCACTTGGTCCCTTTCGGCGAATACATGCCGCTTCGCAATGTTCTGGGCATTAATAAACTGACCGCCGGGTCGACAGATTTTTCCGCCGGTCCCGGCCTTCGTACGTTGCGCCTCAAAGGGCTGCCACCGGTTTCGCCGCTCATATGTTACGAGGTCATTTTTCCGGGCCAGGTTGTCGATCGGAAGGACCGACCGCAATGGTTGCTGAACGTGACGAATGATGGCTGGTATGGCGTCAGTTCGGGGCCGTATCAGCATTTCGCCAGTGCCCGCCTGCGCGCCGTCGAGGAAGGGTTACCCCTTGTGCGGGTCGCCAATACCGGAATTTCAGGTGTCATTGATGGTTACGGGCGCGTTGTGGCGAAACTTGGATTGGCAACAAAAGGCATACTGGACAGTGATTTGCCCCGCGCTCTTGGGCCAACACTTTATGGCCGATTAGGGAACTGGATTGTTGGATTGCTCGTTTTGATGATTGCGGGCGCTGGCTTTCTGATGACGCCTTCTCATCGCGAAGGTGAGATGATCAATTTATAATATTCTTGAATAACTTTGTGCGGGAGACCATATTTGAGCTTAACGGCGGCAAAAATAACCACTTGTGCCTTGCCGGGAACTTGCTTAATCAAGGCTCCCTCTTTGAGACTTTGAAAGTTTAAGTCGTAGAACAATTTTTAACCTGTAGAGTATTGGTGGATTTTAAGATGAATAAAACAGCAGCCAAGCGTAAACCCCGCGCCCCGAAACCTGATGACGCCCTTCTTGGTGTTCCCCGCGCAGTCGATATGCATGTCGGCGCACGTTTGCGGCTCCGACGGACCCTGCTTGGCATCAGTCAGGAAAAGCTGGGCGAGGCTGTTGGCCTGACTTTTCAACAAATCCAGAAGTACGAACGCGGCGCTAATCGCGTCGGCGCGTCGAGGATTTATGAATTCTCGCGTGTTCTCGACGTTCCGGTATCGTATTTCTTTGACGAGATGAACGATGTCACGAAGGCGACCCGGGGTCGTCGTATCGACCTCAAGGGCTTGTCGGATGACGATCAGGCGGAACTGGAATCCGATCCGCTGGCGCGCCGCGAAACACTGGAACTGGTGCGTGCCTATTACAAGATCAACGATCCGAAAATCCGCAAGCGCCTGTTTGAATTAACGAAAACGCTGGCCAACAGTATGGGTAGTGCTGACTAAAAACGAGAAGACGCGGAAACCCTTGTTAGGACATGGTTTTATGGCTCTGCAGGGGGAGCGAAAAATACTTGACCGGCCTTCAAAATATTGACAAAAGAATTCCCGGATAGGCTCGCAGGGGCTTATCGGTCGTGTTCGTGGATGGATTTGGACTACTTGCCGCCACGTTAAATATTGCGCTAAGTGGGCTATTTGTTAAACGGCAAGACCGTTTCGGCCCTTGGTCCAGTTGGACAAATGTTGCAATGATCGAAGGGATCGAACATGTCAAGAGCCGACCATCTATTTACCAGTGAATCCGTATCCGAAGGCCATCCCGATAAAGTCAGTGACCGTATATCTGATGCCATCGTTGATGCCTTTTTAGCCGCCGACCCTCTTTCCAGGGTTGCCTGTGAAACACTGTGCACGACCAACCGTATCGTCCTGGCTGGCGAAGTACGCGGGCCGGATCCGTTGGTTGACGCCCAGGGCAACGTTAACAAAACCCGGATGGAAGAAATCGCCCGCCAGTCGGTCAAGGATATCGGCTATGAGCAGGAAGGTTTCCATTGGCAACATGCCGACGTAGAAGTTTACCTGCATGGCCAGTCGGCCGATATTGCCATTGGCGTTGACGCTGCTGGCAACAAGGACGAGGGCGCCGGTGACCAGGGTATCATGTTCGGCTATGCGTGTAACGAAACCGACAGCCTGATGCCGGCGCCGATCCATCTTTCTCATGCCATTTTGCGATCCCTGGCCGATGTCAGGCATTCAGGTGCTGAACCGGGCCTGCTTCCGGATTCGAAAAGCCAAGTAACCTTGCGTTACGTTGACGGCAAGCCGGTTGGTGCAACGTCCGTTGTGGTCTCGACCCAGCATACCGAAAACCTGAGCCAGGACGATGTCCGTGAAATCGTTCGTCCCCATGTTGAGACCATTTTAAAAAATGGCTGGATGTGTCCTGAAGATGAATTCTACGTCAATCCGACGGGCCGTTTTGTCATCGGTGGACCCGATGGGGACGCTGGGCTTACGGGGCGTAAAATTATCGTCGATACGTATGGCGGCGCCGCGCCCCACGGTGGTGGCGCATTTTCGGGCAAGGACCCCACAAAGGTTGACCGTTCAGCCGCCTATGCGGCGCGTTACCTGGCTAAAAATGTCGTTGCCTCAGGCATTGCCGAACGCTGCACGCTGCAACTCGCTTACGCCATCGGGGTTTCCAAACCGCTGTCTGTCTACATCGACACCCATGGCACTGGTGAAGTCGATGAAGACAAGCTTGTCGCGACGCTTTGCGAGATGGTTGATTTAAGCCCGCGTGGTATTCGCGAACACCTCAAGCTGAGCCGCCCGATCTATGCCCGCACCGCCGCTTATGGTCACTTTGGCCGTGAGGCTGATCCCGACGGCGGCTTCTCGTGGGAGAAAACCGATCTCGCCGATGCCCTTAAAGCGGCCTTCTGACAAACCCGACTGGCACGGGCGCAGACACGGAAAAAAACTGCGCCCCGGCCATAGGGAACTTGTCGAAAAGCTGTTGCCTCATTTACGGGTCAATGCGCAAAATCCCGAGAGCCATTTTATGGCCACCATGCAAAGCGTCCCGGCGCAGGTGTGGCTTGAGATTGGTTTCGGCGGCGGCGAGCATCTTGCGGCCCAGGCCAGGGCTCATCCGGATATTGGTTTTATCGGCGCCGAACCATTCATAAACGGTGTCGCTAAATTACTCAGCGCCATCAGGGACGGGGGTCTGCAAAACATCCGCATTTGCGACGATGACGCCAGGCCATTGCTTGACGCCATGGACGAAAATTCCATTGATCGTGCGTTTGTTCTGTTTTCAGACCCGTGGCCGAAAAAGCGACAGAACAAACGCCGTTTTATCGTTAAGGAGAACCTCGACCGTCTCGCCCGAGTCATGAAGGATGGAGCCGAGCTGCGCTTTGCCAGCGACCATATGGGGTTTGTTTCGTGGTCCTTGCAGGCCCTGATGGATCACCCCGACTTCGCCTGGAGCGCCCGCCGGGCCAGCGACTGGCGCGTGCCGCCCGATGACTGGCAGTCAACGCGCTACGAGGAAAAAGCTCTGGCCCGTGGCGAGCGCCCGGCTTACTTGCTTTTTAACCGTCTGCCCCGGACCTGAGAGAAGCCAAAAAGGGCTTGTGTTTGAAACGCCATCCGGTGTATACGTTCGCCTCAATTACACACGTATTTCGTTACGTGTCTCGTTAGGTTCGGCATTGATCGAAATTGATGGGGTGGGCCTTACGGCCCGCCTTTTGTTTTTGTGGGATGGGTTTAATCATGGAGCTTTCCCAGCGTATTGCGGAAATGATTTCACCGACCGTTGAGGCAATGGGCTTCAGGGTGGTCAAGGTGGACTATAATGGTGGCCATAGCCCACGCCTTCTGATCATGGCTGAAGATGCGGATACAGGCCGCATGAATGTAGAGGATTGCGCGAAACTCAGCCGCGCCGTGTCGGCGATACTCGATGTTGAGGACCCGCTCGCGGGGACTTACGCCCTTGAGGTTTCTTCACCGGGCATCGACAGGCCGCTGGTCAGGTTTGAGGATTTTGAGAAGTTCTCGGGCTTTGAGGCCAAAATTGAAACCAGTCGCGCCATTGACGGGCGCAAGCGCTTTAAAGGGCGATTGGGAGAAGTAAAAAATGGAAATGTCAGGATCGAGACCAAGGATCAAGCCTACGATCTCTCTTTCCAGGACATAGATAGTGCGAAACTGCTGCTTAGTGATGACTTGATCGCGGCGGCCCAGGGACAGCAAAAACAATGAATGAGACGACAAGAGAAACAGATGCGGTCCACGCCCGCCCGGAACTTCTGCAGGTTGCTGAAACCGTAGCGCGTGACAAGGGAATCGAACAAACCGAAGTCCTAGAGGCGATGGAAGAGGCGATTCAGAAGGCCGGACGCTCAAAGTATGGCCACGAGCACGATATTCGCGCCAGCATTGACCGCAAGACGGGGCAAATTACCCTGGCGCGGTTTGTCGAGGTTGCCGAGGAAATCGAAAACGAAATCACCCAGACGACCCTGGATGAAGCGCGCAAGACAAAGGCTGACGCCGAACTTGGAGATTTTCTCATCGATCCCCTGCCGCCGATAGATTTTGGTCGTATTGCCGCCCAGACCGCCAAGCAGGTGATTGTCCAGAAAGTACGTGACGCCGAACGCAAGCGTCAGTTTGAGGAATACAAGGAACGCGCAGGCGAAGTCGTCAATGGCGTGGTCAAGCGCGTCGAATTCGGCAATATCATTGTTGATCTTGGCCGTGCCGAAGCCCTGTTGCGTCGCGATGAGGCAATTCCGCGCGAGCACTTCAACAATGGCGACAGGATCAGGGCCTATATTGTGGATGTCCGTGAGGAAGTCCGCGGCCCGCAGATTTTCCTGTCCAGGACGCACCCGAAATTTATGGCCATGTTGTTTGCCCAGGAAGTGCCGGAAATCTATGACGGCATTATCGAGATCAAGTCAGTCGCCCGCGACCCCGGTTCCCGGGCCAAGATTGCCGTGCTGTCCAACGATTCCAGTATCGACCCGGTTGGTCCTTGCATTGGTATGCGCGGCTCGCGTGTGCAGGCTGTTGTCGGTGAATTGCAGGGTGAAAAAATTGACATCATCCAGTGGTCCGTGGATCCGGCTACCTTCATCGTTAACGCCCTCGCCCCGGCGGAAGTCGCCAAGGTCGTTCTGGATGAGGAAAACAATAAAATTGAAGTCGTCGTTCCTGACGAGCAACTGAGTCTGGCTATCGGGCGGCGCGGCCAGAACGTGCGGCTGGCATCTCAGCTTTCCGGCTGGGACATCGACATCTTGACCGAGGCCGAGGAATCTGAGCGCCGTCAGCAGGAATTCCATTCACGCTCGCAAATGTTCGTCGAGGCCCTCGATGTTGACGAGGTCATTGCTCATTTGCTGGTTACGGAAGGCTTTTCGTCCATCGAACAGGTCGCCTTCGTTCCCGTTGATGACCTGGTTGAAATCGAAGGTTTTGATGAGGATGTGGCTGAAGAATTGCGCGAACGGGCTCGTGGTTCCCTGGAAAAACGCGATCAGGAATTGGCTAAACGCCGAGATGAACTGGGCGTCAGTGACGAAATCGCCGCGCTCGAGGGGATTACCCCTGCGATCCTGGTGGCCTTGGGTGAAGGCGAGGTCAAAACCCTTGATGATCTTGCCGATCTTGCCGGTGATGAATTGCTCGAATTGCTTCCAGCTGGTGTTTCTATGAGCCAAAATCAGGCCAATGAAATTATTATGGCGGCCCGTGCACATTGGTTCCCCGATGAGGAAATCAATGCCGGGGAGCCTGCCGCAAGTGATGAAGAGGCGCCGGATGTCGCCGTCGCAGAAGAGGTGAAGGACTAATAGTCATATGGCCGGGCGAAAGAGCCCTCGAAATAAGCGCAAAGGGGAGGTATCGCTGCGACGTTGCATCGTCAGCGGCACCGAAATGCCAAAATACCAGATGGTTCGTTTCGTCGTTGGGCCGGATGGTGAAATCGTCGCCGATATTGAAGGGCGTCTGCCGGGTCGGGGTTTTTGGTTGAGCGCTGGCCGTGATGTGATACATACAGCGTGCGCTAAAAACCTATTTGCCAAGGCGGCGCGCGCAAAGGTCAAGATCCCTGACGATCTGGCTGATCGGGTTGAGGGGCTATTGGTCAAAAGATGTTTGAGCCTTGTCGGGTTGGCCCGTCGCGCCGGACAGGCGGTTTCGGGTTATGGCAAGGTCGAGGCCTGGTTAAAATCCGGCAAGCCTGCCGGGGCGCTGTTAGCGGCAGCCGATGGGGCAGATGATGGGCTGGCGAAGGTCAGTTCATGGGCCGGTAAAACGCCGGTTATTCTGGCCCTGGACGCGGACGAGTTGGGCCAGGCATTTGCCCGGCCAAGAACGGTCCACGGGATCGTCGCGCCGGGTAGGCTGGCCGAAAGCTTGTTGGCCGAAGCAGGCCGGCTTGAGGGCATGAGAGAGAGCGGAGGCGAAGCCTCAAAGACCTGACTAAACTGGCCGCCCTTAATGAGGGGCGGAAAAATGAACGGAATACCGATGAGCGAGACCAAAGACAAAGACAAAAAGAAGAAGCCCCTGGGCCTGTCACGCCCAGGCACGCTGGAGCTGAACAAGACCATTGAGTCCGGTCAGGTTCGCCAGAGCTTCTCTCATGGCCGCTCGAAAATGGTGCAGGTCGAGGTGCGTAAAAAACGAACCTTTACGCAAAATGATTCTGGCCGCATGTCCGAGGTCAAGGAAGATCTGAACCAGCTCATTGAAGCCGCTGAAGAAGTTGCAGTCGTTGAAGAGGTCAAACCTGAAGTCGTGGCAAGTCCGTCAGCAGGCTCGACCCTGACCGGTGAGGAAAAGGCAGCTCGCGCCCGGGCGTTGCAAGACGCCAAGGTTGCTGGGGATGAAGCCGCCGCCGCCGCCGCCGCCGCTGCCGCCGCTGCTGCCTTGTTGCCACCAGAGCCTGAAGTTGAACCGGAACCTGAACCGGCTCTCGAAGATCCGGCAAAAGCAGCAGCTAAACGCCAGGCCGAAAAAGAAGCAGAGCTGCATGAACAGGAACAGGCCGCCGCCAGCGCTTCCGCCGCCGCCTTGAAACTGGAAGCGGCGCAAAGCGGGGAAGGCGAAGTTGCCAAGGCCCGGCCAAAACATGCGGTGCCGCGCGGGGAAGAAATAAAGCGCCCGACGCCGAAACAGCGCGGCGAGCATCGCCGCCGTTCCGGCAAGCTGACCATCGCCGAGGCCCTGGTTGATGGCGAGGAGCGGACACGCTCGTTGGCGTCGGTCAAGCGTGCCCGCGAGAAAGAAAAACAGAAGCAGAAAAAGGTTCTCTCAGAAGGCAAAAAAATCATTCGCGATGTTGTCATTCCGGAATCCATAACCGTTCAGGAACTGGCTAACCGCATGGCCGAACGTGCACACGATGTCATAAAGGCATTGATGCGCATGGATGTCATGGCGAGCATTGATCAGGAAATCGATGCGGATACGGCCGAGCTGGTGGTCAGCGAGTTTGGTCATAATCTGAAGCGGGTCAGTGATTCCGATGTTGAAATCGGCCTCACCGATGGCGGCGATGACGATTCGCTCGAAAGTATGAAAACGCGCGCCCCCGTCGTTACCGTTATGGGTCACGTCGATCATGGTAAAACGTCATTGCTGGACGCACTGCGCGAAACTGATGTTGCAGGCCGGGAAGCCGGTGGCATCACCCAGCATATCGGCGCTTATCAGGTGACCCTTGCTGGCGGAGAGAAAATTACCTTTGTCGATACCCCCGGTCACGCCGCATTTTCCGACATGCGCGCCCGTGGCGCCAGGGTGACGGACATCGTGGTGCTTGTGGTCGCCGCCGATGACGGCATCATGCCGCAAACAGTCGAGGCAATCAGTCACGCCAAGGCAGCGGGCGTCCCTATTATTGTTGCCATTAACAAAATGGATGTTTCAAACGCCGATGCCACTCGTGTGCGTCAGGGTCTTTTGCAGCATGATCTGGTGGTTGAGGAAATGGGCGGCGAGGTGATCACCGTCGAAGTTTCGGCGAAGGAAAAAACCAATCTGGACAAGCTCGAGGAAATGATTCTTCTGCAGGCCGAATTGCTCGATTTGAAGGCCAACCCCGATCGTCCAGCCGAAGGCGTTGTCATCGAGTCGAAGATGGAAAGTGGTCGCGGTTCCGTTGCCACTATCCTGATCCAGCGCGGGACTTTGAAAATCGGAAATATTATTGTCGCTGGTGGCGAATGGGGGCGTGTTCGCGCCCTGCTCGATAGTCATGGCGAATCCTTGAATGAAGCTGGCCCGTCAATGCCGGTTGAGGTCTTGGGCCTGAATGGCGCGCCGGGCGCAGGCGACGAAGTCGCGGTGGTCGAAGACGAAGCCCGTGCCCGTGAAGTCACCGAATTCCGGCAGCGCCGGGTTAAAGATGCATCCCATGTTGCCGGTGCACGCGGCACCCTGGAGGAAATGTTCGAGAAAATTGGCCAGGGTGAAGTGCAAACCTTGCCAGTGGTTCTTAAGGCAGATGCTCATGGTTCGGTCGAGGCTATTTGTGCTGCGCTCGACAGGATGGCAACCGATGAGGTTAAGGTGCAGATGCTGCATTCCGGTGTCGGCGGTGTTAACGAGGCCGATATTACGCTCGCCAACGCCAGCGGTGGTTTTGTCATTGGCTTCAACGTTCGCGCCAACCCGCAGGCCCGTGTCATGGCCAAGCAGGCCGGTGTTGAAATTCGTTATTATTCGATCATCTATAATGTCATCGATGATTTGCGTAATGCCCTGTCTGGCATGTTGGCCCCTACTTTACGCGAGAACCTGCTCGGCTACGCCGAGATCCTGGAAGTCTTCGGTGTTTCCAAGGTTGGCAAGGTTGCCGGTTGCCTGGTCAGCGAAGGCATGGTCAAGCGTGGCTCCAGTGTCCGCCTTCTGCGTGACGATGTGGTTATCCACGAAGGCGAGCTCAGTCAGCTCAAGCGTTTCAAGGATGACGTGAAAGAGGTTAAGGAAGGGCTCGAATGCGGCATGGCGTTCGCCCATTACGAAGACCTGAAGGTCGGCGACCGCATCGAATGTTTCGATATTGAAGAGATCGCCCGTAAGCTTGAAGCGTCCTGAGCGGCTCTTTTGAAGGCCAGTCGGTAAGAAGTCATGAACAAGCGTAACGCCCGCGCCCCATCCCAACGCCAACTTCGGGTTGGCGAAGAAATTCGCCATGCCCTGGCTCATGTTCTCGAGCGCGGCGAAATCCGTGATCCTGATCTGGCCGGGATCGCCATTACGGTTACCGAGGTGCGTCTTAGCCCCGATTTGAAAAACGCCACCGCCTTCGTCGTTCCCCTGGGCGGTATTGGTGATATGGCGCAGATCGTTGAAGCCTTGAATCGCATTCAGGCGTTCCTACGCCACCGTGTCGTTCAGGGATTGAATTTACGCAGTGCCCCCAGGCTGTCTTTCCTCGCCGATACCTCCTTCGACGAAGCCGGTCATATCAACGATCTTTTGCATTTGCCAGAAGTCGCCCGCGACTTGAAGAGCGACGACGACGATGGGGCGTAAGCGCAAGGGCGATCCTGTTCATGGTTGGCTGATTATCGACAAGCCGTTGGGCATGTCATCAAGCGCCGTCGTCGGCAAGGTCAAGTGGTTGCTCAATGCCGCCAAGGCCGGACACGGCGGCACACTCGATCCGCTGGCTAGCGGCATCCTTCCTATCGCACTGGGCGAAGCGACGAAAACTGTTTCCTATGTCATGGACGGCATCAAGGTTTACCAGTTTACCGTTCGCTGGGGCGAAAGCCGGACCACCGATGACGGTGAGGGAGAGGTGACACAGGTCAGTGACGCGCGCCCCGACGAGGCCGCGATCAAGGCGGCGCTGGGTTCTTTTATCGGCGATATTCAGCAAGTGCCGCCGGTCTATTCGGCGATCAAGGTTGATGGTAAGCGCTCCTATGATCTGGCCCGTAGTGGCGAGGACGTTATTTTGCAGGCGCGGAGCATTCATATAGAACGTTTCGACTTGATCAAATGCGACGATCAGGACCACGCAACCTTCGAAGTCGTCGCCGGGAAAGGCTCGTATATGCGTGGCCTGGCCCGTGATTTAGCTTTAAAATTAGGCACTTGTGGGCATATTTCGTCATTGCGGCGCCTGAAGGTCGGGCCTTTCGACGAAAAGGTGGCGATTTCGCTGGATAAACTAGAGGCCCTGGGGCATAGTGCGCCGCTCGCAGGCTATCTGCTCGCTGTTGAGACCGCGCTGGACGACATCCCGGCGCTGGCCCTGAGCGAAGAAGAGGCCCGCAACCTGCGGCACGGAAGGGCGATTTCCATCCTTCCTGTCGCAAACCGGTCATCCCTTAAAAAAGTCGACCCTGACGCTGTTTATTGCGCCCTGGCCGACGGGAAGCTGGTCGCTTTAACCAAAATCGTCGGGGGTGAGATACGCCCCCTTCGCGTTATTAACCTTTAAAAACGGAGAACACGATGTCGATAACTGCTGACAAGAAGTCAGAGCTCATTGGCGAGTTCGCGACAGTCAAGGGTGACACTGGTTCACCCGAAGTCCAGGTAGCGATTCTAACGGAACGCATCAATAACCTGACCGATCACTTGAAAACCCACAAAAAAGACCACCACTCCCGCCGCGGCCTGCTGATGATGGTTGGTCAGCGTCGGCGTTTGCTTGATTACCTCAAGGGCAAAAAATCCGCTCGTTATGAGGATCTGATCAAGCGCCTCGGGCTCCGCCGTTAAGGCAGGCGTCCCGGGGCCACCCCCTGCTCGTTTGCATTTAAGAAAAGCGGCATGGAGTTTTTTATCAATCCGGATGAAGTGGCCCCCAAAGATAACCCCGTCCAAGGAAGGCCTTGGCGGGTTTGATAGATGAAGGAAAAAGATAAAGATGTTTAAAGAATTCAGAAAAGAAATTGAATGGGGCGGACGCACCCTGGTCCTCGAGACCGGCAAAGTCGCCCGTCAGGCCGATGGCGCAGTGATGGTCACTTATGGTGACACCAAAGTGCTGTGTACGGTCGTCGGTGAAAGAACACCGAAGCCGGGGCTGGATTTTTTCCCGCTCGGCGTCCACTACCTCGAGAAAGCTTATGCCGCCGGTAAAATACCGGGCGGCTATCTGAAGCGTGAAGGCCGTCCCAGTGACGCCGAAACCCTGACCTCGCGGCTGATAGACAGGCCGATCCGGCCGTTGTTTCCCAAGGACTTCAAGTGCGAAACCCAGGTCATTCTGACATGCGTTTCCCACGACATGGAAAACCAGCCGGACATCGTCGCAATGATTGGCACGTCCGCCGCGTTGACCATTTCGGGCCTGCCGTTCATGGGCCCCATTGGCGGTTGCCGTGTCGGTTATATTAACGGCGAATACGTGCTCAACCCGCAGGTCGATGACATGACGTCTTCCGATCTGGACCTGATTGTCGCTGGCACCACCGAAGGTGTGTTGATGGTTGAATCCGAAGCCGCCGAGCTTTCTGAAGAAATTATGCTCGGCGCTGTTGCTTTCGGTCATGCGGCCTTCCAGCCGGTGATCGCGGCGATTATCGAAATGGCCGAAGCGTGCGCCAAGGAGCCGCGCCCTCTGCCAGAACCCGTCGAAGGTGGCGCTGAAATGATCGCCATGATCGGCGAAAAAGCAGAAGCCGGTTTGCGCGACGCTTACGCAGAAACCGACAAAATGGAACGTCAGTCCAAGGTTTCAGCAGCCAAAACGGCTGTTAAGGAAGAGCTGCGCGGCGATGACAGTGTCGACCAAGGCTTGCTCGAAACGGTTATGGGGGATGCCTTTAAGAAAATCGAAAAGCATATCGTCCGTCGCGACGTTTTGAAAACCGGCCTGCGTATTGATGGCCGCGACACCAAGACCGTGCGGCCGATTGCCGCCGAAGTTGGCGTCCTTCCCCGGGCCCACGGCTCGGCCCTGTTCACCCGCGGCGAGACCCAGGCGATTGTTGTCGCCACCCTGGGTACCGGCCAGGACGAACAGCGTGTCGACGCGCTGGCTGGCGAATACTTCGAAAACTTCATGCTGCACTACAACTTCCCGCCGTATTCGGTTGGTGAAGCTGGACGTTTTGGCTTTACCGGACGGCGTGAAATAGGCCATGGCAAGTTAGCCTGGCGGGCGATTCATCCGGTTATGCCTTCCAAGGAAGACTTCCCCTACACCATTCGTGTGGTTTCCGAAATTACCGAATCCAACGGCTCCTCGTCGATGGCTTCTGTTTGCGGCACCTCGCTGGCAATGATGGACGCGGGTGTTCCGATGGCTCGCCCTGTTGCCGGTATCGCCATGGGCCTGATCAAGGAAGACGACGGCCATGCGGTTTTGTCCGATATCCTTGGCGATGAAGATCACCTGGGCGATATGGACTTTAAGGTCGCTGGAACGGACCAGGGTATTACCTCGTTGCAGATGGATATCAAGATCACCTCGATCACCCCGGACATCATGAAGGACGCATTGGCGCAAGCCCATGAAGGTCGCCTGCATATTCTGGGCGAAATGGCCAAGTCCATCGATACATCCCGTGGCGAGGTCAGCTCCAATGCGCCTCGCATTACCGCTTTCAAGATCAACAAAGACAAGATCCGCGAAGTGATTGGACCGGGTGGCAAAATGATTCGCGAAATTTGCGAAGTCACCGGTGCCAAGATCGACCTTGATGACGACGGGACCGTTAAAGTTGCCGCCGTCGACGAAAAGGCCGCCGAGGCCGCAATCAAGTGGATCAAGGATTTGACCCAAGAGCCGGAAGTCGGCGCGATTTACACCGGCAAGGTCGTAAAAACCGTTGATTTTGGTGCTTTCGTCAACTTCATGGGGGCCAAGGACGGCCTCGTGCATATCAGTGAGTTGGCGCCAGAGCGCGTCGGCAAGACTACCGATGTCGTCAACGAAGGCGATATGGTCAAGGTCAAGCTGATCGGCATTGATGATCGCGGTAAGGTCAAGTTGTCCATGAAGTCCGTTAATCAGGAAACCGGCGAGGAAATCGCTTAATAAAGCGCCGATTTCAAATAACATAAAAGGGCGGGTGTCGTTTTATCATCCGCCCTTTTTTTAACTGTTCCGGGGATGATGAATTCTTTATTGTTTCCGAATGTAACAACAAGTCGACGGACCCGGTGTGCGACGACAATGTAAATTAGGAGCCCCGGTGAAGTCTCTGGAACCTGTTCTGATTTCCGGTCGTGAAGTTCTTCCGATTATCGAAGGCGGCAAGGGTGTTGCCGTGTCCAACGGCAACAGCGCTGGCGCTTTTGCCGCAACCGGCTGTGTCGGCACGGTGTCCGGCGTCAATGCGGATTCCTATGATGAAAATGGCGACGTTATACCGCAAATCTATCACGCCACGACCCGGCGCGAGCGTTGGAATGAGCTGATCAACTACGCCATCAGCGGCGGCATAGCCCAACTTGAGATCGCCCACGAGAAATCAAATGGCCAGGGCCGCCTGCACGTTAATGTGTTGTGGGAAGCTGGCGGAACCCAGCAGGTTATCGAGGGAATTCTCGCCGGTGCTAAAGGTTTGGTGCACGGGGTCACATGCGGCGCCGGTATGCCGTACAAAATTGCCGAAATTGTCTCTGGCTTTGGCGTCTATTATCACCCGATCATTTCGTCGGCGCGGGCCTTCAGGGCATTGTGGAAGCGGGCTTATCACAAGCACGCGGAATTTCTTGGCTCCGTCGTTTATGAAGATCCCTGGCTGGCCGGTGGTCATAACGGCCTGAGTAACGTCGAAGATCCGCAACAACCGCAAGATCCCTATCCGCGGATCGTCGAATTGCGCTCTGTCATGCGCGAATTCGGGCTGGCAGACACACCAATCATCATGGCGGGCGGGGTCTGGTACTTGCGCGAATGGCAGGACTGGATCGGCAATCCTGAATTAGGGCCAATCGCCTTTCAATTCGGCACCCGTCCTTTATTGACGCAGGAAAGCCCGGTCTCAAAAGCCTGGCAGGACAGGTTGCTGGGTTTGCGCGAAGGCGACATTTTCCTTAACAAATTCAGCCCGACCGGGTTCTATTCCTCCGCCGTGCGCAATAACCTGCTTAACGAACTGGAACAACGTACCGGGCATCAGGTACCTTACAGCCGAACCGCCGAAGGGGACATGCAGGAGGCGCTGCCCGTCGGTGTTCGCGGTCGCCCTATTTATTTAAGCGCCGGGGACAAGATAAAAGCGCAAGCGTGGATCGGCGAAGGTTTCAGCGAGGCCATGAAAACCCCCGATGAGACGGTTGTTTTCGTAGCTCCGGAAAAAGCCCGGGAAATTTTCACCGATCAGCAAAACTGTATGGGCTGCCTGTCGCAGTGCCGGTTTTCAAACTGGTCCGAAGGGGAAGCCGGAACAACCGGAAAGCGCGCCGACCCGCGTTCCTTCTGCATCCAGAAAACCCTGCAGGATATCGCCCATGGCGGCTCGATTGAAGACAACTTGATGTTTTCCGGCCATAACGCCTATAAATTTGGCGGTGACCCATTTTACCAAAACGGCTTCGTGCCAAGCGTCAAGCAGCTTGTCGAGCGCATTGTCAGTGGCGATTGAGGGCTTAATAACGCTTTCTTTTCAAAACCATAAAAAAATAAGGGCAATGGGTTGTTTGAAAGTTGAACTATTCTAGACTTATTGCTAGTGTCGTGAAAATAAATGGATACGGGACCTTATTGAAAGACTGGAATAATAATAATGGATAAAAATATGCGCCCTTATAGCCATTTTCTCGATCAAATCAGATTAGCCGGCCTGCGCCCGACCCGACAGCGCCTGGCACTGGCCAAACTATTGTTCGGTGGCGAAAACCGCCATGTCACGGCGGAATCCCTGCATGGGGAAGCCCAGGCGGAAAAAATGCGGGTATCGCTGGCAACTGTTTACAATACCCTGCACCAATTTACCAATGCTGGACTGCTCAGGGAAATCGTGGTCGACGCCCAGCGTTCGTACTTCGATACCAACACTGGCGACCATCACCATTTCTATTTCGAGAAAGATGGCAAGCTGACAGATATCGATAAAGACACCATTTCCTTGGCGACGATTCCGCAGCCACCCGAAGGAAAGTCGATAAAAAGCGTCGATATTGTCGTCCGCGTTGTGGATAGCTATTAATACTTCAACAATTTCAATTGATTGTGGCGTAGTTTAGAATAGATCAATATTCTTGACAATAGCCGTGCCTAACCGCATATTAGGGCCAGAAATTCAGAGGGGCGTCGGGGCGGCGCTCCAAAATAAAATATTAACCAGGAGAGATAAAATGTCCGCATTGAAAGATTCGCAGACCGAACAAAATCTTAAAGACGCTTTTGCCGGTGAATCACAGGCCAACCGTCGTTATCTTTATTTCGCTCAAAAGGCTGACATAGAAGGCTATAATGATGTCTCTACGGTTTTTCGTTCGACCGCCGAAGGTGAAACCGGCCATGCGCACGGTCACCTGGAATTTCTTGAAGAAACCGGCGATCCTGCTACGGGTCTTCCCATTGGCACCACTTCGGACAACCTGAAGGCTTCCGTCGCCGGTGAGACCCATGAATACACCGACATGTATCCGGGTATGGCCAAGACCGCCCGAGAAGAAGGCTTCGATGAAATCGCCGACTGGTTCGAAACCCTGGCCAAGGCTGAAAAGTCTCACGCCGGACGGTTCCAGAAGGCGCTTGATTCTCTGTAAAAAGGCTTCTTGCCATTAGACTCAGGCGGGGGGCCCGGAAATGGGCTCCCCGTTTTCGTTTTAACGTTGCGCAAATTTCTGAAAAGAGAGAAATCCTATGCGAGAAGGCAGCCTGGAAGCGCCGACCCGTCATGCCATTGGCTGGCGGGACGCTGATTTCTATGATCAGGAAAAGCTCGATGTAGAGCTGAGAAGGGCTTTTGACATTTGTCATGGCTGTCGGCGCTGTTTCAACCTGTGTGACAGCTTTCCGCGCCTGTTCGATCTGGTTGATGAGTCCGCAAGCGGCGAGTTGGATAGTGTTTCAAGTGCAGATTTCAAGCCGATTGTGGATGCCTGCACCCTTTGCGACATGTGCTTCATGGTCAAGTGTCCTTATGTCCCGCCCCATGAATTTGATCTGGATTTTCCGCACCTGATGCTGCGTTATCGGGCCGTGCAGCATAAAAATGGTGAAATCCCGAAAATGCAACAGCGCCTGAGTGAGACCGACAAGAACGGTTCAGCGGGTTGTTCGGTTTCCGGCCTTGCCAACTGGGCCAGCAGTTGCTCGAACGGGCTTACACGCCCACTATTACAGGCCGTTACCGGTATCGATAAGAACGCCGCCCTGCCGCGCTTTAATGACAAGCCGCTTGACGCGCAAACGCTGAGTTTCCCCGTTAATGTGAAAGCCCCGGCATATGGCCGTAAGGCGGTGATTTACGCGACCTGCACCGGCACGTATCACAATGACGATTTAGCCAAAGCGAGCGCCCAGGTTCTGGCGCAAAATGGTGTGGAGACGCACTTTGTCTATCCCGGTTGCTGCGCCATGCCGCAACTGGAGCACGGCGATATTGCCCGTGTTTCCGACAGCGCCAAAAAGATCGCCACCGAACTGGCTCCCTGGATCGATAAGGGTTACGACGTTATCAGCCCGGTGGCGTCTTGCTCCTTGATGCTGAAATTTGAATGGCCGCTGATTGAGCCCGAGGATGAAAACGTCAAAAAACTTTCACAATCGACATTTGACGTCAGTGAATACCTGGTCGATATTGCCGCCAAGGAAGGCATAGCTGGTGGCCTGAAACCGTTAACCGGCGGCGTTACCCTGCATATCGCCTGCCATGCCCGCGCCCAGAACATGGGGCGCAAGGGTGCGGACATGCTGAAACTGGTCCCCGATACAGAAATCAAGGTGATCGAGCGTTGCTCGGGCCACGGCGGCTCATGGGGCGTCTATAAAGACAACTTCGAGGTCGCCCTGAAAGTCGGAAAACCGGTCGCCCGCGACGCCGCAAAGGAAGTCTCACGTTTCGTGGTTTCGGAATGCCCCCTGGCCCGCGAGCATATCCTGCAAGGGATTGAAAAGCTGGATCCAAAGCAGCCCGCCGCAGATCGCGACGGGGGCGGGCTTCAGGTCCAGCACCCAATTCAACTTATGGCGCTTGCTTATGAGGATAATGAATAATGGCTCAAAAACTTAACCACGCCGATATCATGGATATGGATGAATACGCCAGGCAGCGTAATGAACGTCGCCGCGCCGTTACGGTTATGAAAAAAGACCGGCGCATTGGCGTTGGTCCTGACGCGACCTGTTATTTTGAAAGTTACGCCACCATGTGGCACCAGATTCACGAAATGTTGTATATCGAAAAAGGCGGCGCAGCGCAGATCGAAGACGAATTGAATGCCTATAGCCCGATGGTGCCAAATGGCCGGGAACTCGTGGTGACACTGATGTTCGAAGTTGATGATCCTGATCGTCGGGCCGCTTTGTTAAACGGCCTGGGTGGTGTCGAGGAAACGGTGAGTATTGAAATCGGCGGAGACGTCATTATGGGTGTTGCTGAAACAGATATCGACCGCACTACGGCAGACGGCAAAGCATCGGCGATCCAGTTCCTGCACTTTCCCTTCACTGATGAGCAGGTCAGCGCCTTCAAAAATTCCGATAACCGCATCGTTATCGCCATCGACCACGAAAAGTACGCTCACATGGCGGTGATGCCCACGCCCATGCGTCAGGCGCTGGCGCAGGATTTTGATTAAAAGTTAAAAAATTACTTCAGTACTTCGTCGCGGTAGGCACCCCAGAATTCGACCTTTCTGAGCCATCCTTTGACGTTGCCGGCTTCGAGTAGACACCAGCCACCACCGGTCGGGCATTGGTCGAGCGCGGCGATGGCGCCGGATTCAATCAGGGCGACGGGGGGGCTCTTGGTGTCGGGGCTGGTGCGCAACGAGCGGCGTTTGCCGGTGACGATAGCCGTGCGTTTTCCCGCCAACATGGATTGATGAACCCATCCTTGCGTGCTTTGCCAGTCGCGTATTTTTCGCCAGGTCCGGTATTCGGCGATAATTTCAACCGGCAAATCCTGACGTTGGTAGACCCAGTCAATGGGGTATTGGACGCCGGGCCCGGTGCGCAGATTGACTTGATCGGCGCGCAGGCTAACGAAGCGCGGTAGCGGTAATCCGCTCTCCTGGGCCACGGCCGGGACAGATAAAATTGCCATCAAAACCATCAAACAAAGAATGCAGAAGCGGACGGTAGGGATTAAATATAAGGACATAAGTGCATTAGTAGGCGTCCTATCGGGTGCCGGTCAAGGGGCGCTATTGCGATACCGGTTGCAGGGGTCGGTGGTTGCCGGTTAAGTTTGTTGATTATCGCCTAGAGAGGATATTCCATGCCATCAAAAAAACCTGTTGTCGTTGTCACGCGCAAGCTTCCCGACAGCATTGAAACCCGCATGATGGAGCTGTTCGACGTGCGCCTTAATCTGGATGACACGCCAATGGCCAAGGCCGATCTGGTTGAGGCCATTAAAGCGGCGGACGTGCTGGTTCCGACCGTCACCGACCGTATCGACGGTAAACTATTGTCACATGCCGGGGATAACTTACGCCTGATCGCCAACTACGGCACCGGCGTCGATCACATCGATTTGGCCAGTGCGCGCCAGCGCGGCATCACCGTCACCAATACGCCGGACGTGTTGACCGAAGACACCGCCGACATGACCATGGCCCTGATGCTGGCAGTGCCGCGGCGACTGGCCGAAGGGGCGCGGGCGGTGCATTCGGAAGCCTGGCATGGGTGGTCGCCGACCTGGATGCTGGGTCATCGTATCTATGGCAAACGCCTGGGTATTATCGGTATGGGCCGCATCGGATCCGCCGTCGCCCGTCGCGCCAGGGGTTTCGGGCTTTCCGTCCACTATCATAATCGCCATCGCGTTCACGGGGATATTGAAGAAAACCTTGAGGCGACTTACTGGGAAAGCCTGGACCAGATGTTGGCGCGCGTCGATATCGTTTCGGTCAATTGCCCACACACCCCGGCGACTTTCCACCTGTTGTCGGCGCGGCGCTTGCAGTTGATGCAGCCGCACGCCTATATCATCAATACGTCGCGTGGCGAGGTAATCGATGAGAACGCCCTGACCCGAATGCTGATTGCCGGAGACTTAGCCGGGGCCGGTCTGGATGTGTTCGAGCACGAACCGGCGGTCAATCCGAAGTTGCTGGGTATGGAAAATGTGCTTCTGCTGCCGCACATGGGCTCGGCCACGGTCGAGGGCCGCATCGATATGGGCGAGAAAGTTCTGGTCAATATTAAAACCTTCGCCGACGGCCACAAACCACCGGACCGGGTAATTGGCGAAGCGTTTTAATTTTAACCATGGAACGTGACCCCGTCAGTTTCAGGCCCGCTTGCTCTGCCGACCTTCCAGCGATTGTCGCCATGCTTGCCGATGACGAAATTGGCAAGTTGCGGGAAGACCCCCGTTTGCCGCTGGATTCGGCGTATATGCTGGCTTTTGACGCTATCAAAGCCGATGCCAATCAGTTTCTTGCTGTCGCCGTAGAGTGCGACGGGGCTATTGTTGGTTCGTTACAGCTAACCTTTATACCCGGCTTCGCCCGCAAGGGCGCATGGCGGGGAGAGATCGAGGCCGTTCGCATCCATAAACGGCGACGTGGCTCAGGGTTCGGCCGGCAAATGATCCAATGGGCGATTTCCCAGTGTCGCGAACGTGGTTGCAGCCTGGTACAACTGACCATGGACAAGGAACGAACAGATTCCCACTATTTTTACGAAAAGCTGGGTTTCCTCGCCAGCCATGAGGGCTTCAAGCTCAAGCTTTAGATAAACACCATCTGGCCGCTGGACCTGGCGTCATTTAGGAAGGTCACCATGCCGCCGGTTTCGATGGGGACGTCTTCGCGCAGGGCCGCGCCTTCCAGGTCCATTGCCCTTAATCCCATGTCGCAGACCATGAATTTGACGCCAAGGGTGACGCAGGCTTGTAGCAAATCTTCAAAGTCGGCGACGGTGCGCTTCTTGAAACTATCGTCGATATCTCCTGCCGTTTCACCGTCCCGGCCGATCTCACCGGCGGCAAGGATTCGCCATGACGGCGAGGCCAGAAGCGCCCGGCTGGCCCCCATGGTGAAGAAAAGTGTCGTCGGGATGTCGATTGCCACCGCCGCGCTGGCCATCACCAGGGCGTAGTGAATCTTGTCGAAGTCGCCGGAAAAAACAACGATGGATAGTTTATCCGGGCGCTGCGTTGTCATTCGCTTGCCCCCGCTTTATGGCTGGAAAGATCAGTGATACGGGGGGCCTCGCCGCACAGCGGGCAGCCCGGATCGGCCTTGACCGCGATCTTACGGAATTCCGAGGACAGTCCTTCGTAAATAAGAAGCGAACCCGCCAGGCTGTCACCGATGCCTAGCAATTCCTTGATGATTTCCGTCGCCTGCAGGGAACCGATGGTGCCGCACAGCGCGCCAAGCACCCCGGCTTCGGCGCAGGTCGGGATTTGGCCGGGCGGCGGCGCTTCGGGGAACAGGCAGCGGTAACAGGGAAGCGGCTTGCCCTCCGCGTTATTCTCGTGCGGTTTAAAGGTATAAACCTGACCGTCGAAGCGCAGAATGGCGGCGGACACCAGCGTCGTCTTGGCAAAATAACAGGCGTCGTTGACCAGAAAACGGGTGGTGAAATTGTCGCTGCCGTCGGCGACCAAATCGTAATCGGCGATCAGGTTTGTTGCGTTGCTTGCGTTGATGCGCTCTTTAATAGGGATGATATTGACGTCAGGATTGATGGCGGCGAGGGATTTTTTTGCGCTTTCAACCTTGGCCATGCCGACGCTATCTGTGGAATGAACGATTTGTCGTTGCAGATTGGATAAATCAACAACGTCGTCATCGATTACGCCAATTGTGCCGACCCCGGCGGCTGCCAGATACAATAGCACCGGGGAGCCTAAACCGCCAGCGCCGACGATCAGGACTTTCGCGTTCAACAGTTTTTCCTGGCCGATACCGCCGACTTTATCGAGCAGAATATGACGGGCATAACGTTGAATTTGTTGTTCGGTAAAGTCCAAAGCGGGTTCCTGCTATTCCAGGCCAAGGCCGTCAAAAAGTGTCGTCGATAGATAGCGTTCGGCGAATGATGGCAGGATAACGACGATCATTTTGTCAGCCATCTCGGGCCGTGAACCGATCTCAAGGGCAGCCGCCAATACAGCGCCTGAGGAGATGCCGATGGGAAGGCCTTCGGTGCGGGCGACAAGCCGCGCCGTCGCCATCGACGTTTCATTGCCGATCTTGATGATTTCGTCGATTACTTTCAAGTTCAGGTTAACGGGGACAAAGCCGGGACCGATGCCCTGAATTTTATGGGGGCCGGGAACGCCGCCGGACAATACCGCGCTGTCTTCGGGTTCGACGGCGACGATCTGGATGTCCGCGTTGCGTCCTTTAAGAACCTCGGCGATTCCGGTCAGGGTGCCGCCGGTGCCAACGCCGCAGATCACCATGTCGACTTTGCCATCGGTGTCGATCCAGATTTCCTCGGCAGTCGTCTGGCGGTGGATTTCCGGGTTGGCGGGATTATCAAATTGTTGCAGCATGATAGAGCCGGGAATATCAGCAACCAATTGTTCGGCCCGCGCGATAGCGCCTTGCATGCCTTTGGCGGCAGGGGTCAGGTCGATTTCCGCGCCGAGCAGGGCCAGCATCTTGCGGCGCTCGATGGACATGCTGTCGGGCATTGTCAAAATCAGTCGGTAGCCCTTGGCGGCGCAAACAAAAGCAAGGGCGATGCCGGTATTACCCGAGGTCGGTTCGACCAGCACGGCGCCGGGTCCAATGCGGCCATCGGCCTCGGCGGCGTTAATCATTGCCAAACCGATGCGGTCCTTGACCGAGGCCAGCGGGTTGAAAAACTCACACTTGCCAACGATATCCGCTTTGCAGTCGCAGTTTGCGGCCAAGCGGGACAGGCGCACCAAGGGTGTCGCACCGATGGTGTCGGTCAGATCGCTATAAATACGGCCCCGGAACGAGGCTTTGTCAGGGGTGATTGACGGCGCGCTCATTGGGTGTGTGTCTTCCTAAATAGAGAAATCAAGATTATTACGACCCTCACTGGAGATTTTGGCCTTCGCCGCATTGTCGCATAAATCATCGACGGAAATACCATCCAGTTCTCCCATGACGCTGTCTTGTAAACGAATCCACATGGGCCGCACGACCTTGACGCCCAGTTCCGAGCCGCCGGCGTCCAATATGGGGTCGTCGCTGGTTTCCAGGTCACGCACCACCCGGACGATATCGCCGACGGAAATGCGGCGTCGTTCGCGGGCCAGCCGGTAGCCGCCACGCGGACCGCGCACACCGATCAGGATGTTGGAGCGGACCAGCTGCTGCAATGCCTGTTCCAGGTAACGGCGGGGAATTTCCTGACGCCGGGTGATCTCGCGGCTTTGCACCGGTTCACTGGCGGCGTGGAAGGCGATGTCGAGAACCGCCTCGATAGCGTAGAGCATTTTCTTCGATAACCTTAACATCAGTCTTATTTCTCCCCCGTAGAGCCAAAACCACCTGCGCCACGATCGCTTTCGGGTAAGACCGGAACCTCTTCCCAGTCGGCCCGACATACCGGAGCGATGACCATTTGGGCGATGCGCATACCCCGTTCAACGGTAAATGTTTCGGTCCCGTGATTAATGAGAATCACGCCGATTTCGCCACGGTAATCGGCATCGATGGTTCCCGGCGTGTTCAGTACCGTCACACCATGTTTCAGGGCCAGTCCGGAACGTGGCCTGATCTGTGCCTCGAAGCCGGGAGGCAGGGCGATAGCGATACCCGCGGGCACCATGCCCCGTTCACCGGCGGCCAGATTTAGCGGCCCGTCTGTTGCGGCCAGCAGATCCACCCCGGCACTGGCGGCGGTCGCGTAGGTGGGTAAATTCAGGCCATCGCAATTGCGCAGCCGCTTAATCTGAACGTGAAGCTGGCTCATTGTTGCTGATCCAATGAGTGGGCAATGCGCTCGGCCAGCTTGCGGGCGACGGCCAGTTTAGACATTTTTGGCCAGTCCTCGACGCCATCGGCTGAAATCAGATGAACCGTATTGTCATCACCGCCAAAAGTGCCGCTGGCAGGTGAGACATCATTGGCGATAATCCAGTCACAGCCTTTTGCGCTGCGTTTCTTGCTGGCGTGGGCGATGAGGTCATTCGTTTCGGCAGCGAAACCGATGACCAGAGTCGGGCGTTTGTTACTTGCCGCGCTCAGTGTTGCCAGAATATCCGGATTGAGCGCCAATTCAAGGGCCGGTGGGGCTGAGCCGTTTTTCTTCATCTTTGATGGTGCTTGCTCGGCGCTTCGCCAATCCGAAACGGCGGCGGCGCAGACGGCGATATCGGTGGGAAGGACATTCTCACAAGCCTTCAACATATCGCGGGCGCTCTGAACATGAATGACCGCAACACCGACCGGATCAGGCTCATTAACGGGGCCTGACACCAGCGTCGTTTCTGCACCCAGTTCTGCCAAAGCGGCGGCGATGGCGTGGCCTTGTTTGCCCGATGAGCGGTTGGCGATGTAGCGTACCGGATCGATTGCCTCGAGTGTCGGGCCGCTGGTGACCAGGGCGCGTTTGCCGCCCAGAGGCAAGGATGCGGGGCTATAAAAATCTTCGATGGCCCGGATAATATCTTCGGGTTCGCTCAGGCGGCCAAAACCGAATTCCCCACAAGCCATCTCGCCTTGCTCGGGGCCGACCACAATGACGCCCCGTGCGCGAAGCGTTTCAATATTGAGCTGGGTCGCCGGATGTTGCCACATGCGAACATTCATGGCCGGAACCACCATCACCGGCTTGTCGGTTGCAAGCAATGCCGTGCTTGCCAGATCGTCGGCCAACCCTGTCGCCATCCTGGCCAGAATATGGGCGGTGGCGGGGGCGACGACGATCAGATCCGCAGAGCGTGAAAGCTCGATATGGCCCATCTCGTTGTCATCATTCAGGGAGAACAGGTCTTCATAGACCTTTTGTCCGCTTAAGGCGGCGAGGGCGAGGGGCGTGACAAACCTGGCTCCGCCCCGGGTCAAGATGCAACGGCTGGCAATGCCTTTGTCCTTTAAGCCACGAATCAGTTGCGGGCTTTTGACGGCGGCGATGCCTCCGGAAACAATGAGTAAGACGCGTTTTTCCACTGTCAAGTGAGCCTATAATATATTTAACGGGAAATTGGTGTGGTTAATTTAGGGTTCCACAACACCGATGGCAAGTTTTTTAACGTATGGCCAACGCAATAAGGGCCGCAAAGGCGACGGCGACGGCGATCAGGGTTATTGGCCCGACGCTTATACCGCTGCCGCCTTTAAGGGCTCGGACAGTTTCCGGGTGTAGGCGGATGCGCCCTTGTGCCAATTCAGCCGTCCCCTGCTCAAGGTTCTCAAGCAGGCGGGGCAGGCGGGCAAAGGCGTCCCTGAAATCACCAACGGCCTCGATCAGGCGGGCCTCCGGTCCCAGATGGGTGACCATCCATTGCTCGATAAGCGGTTTTGCCATCATCCACATATTGGCTTCCGGGTTGAGTTTGCGCCCGGTGCCTTCGGCGGTCAGCATGGTCTTTTGCAACAACAGAAGTTGCGGCTGGGTTTCCATGTTGAAGGTCTTGGTGATCGAGAACAATTGTCCTAATAGCTTGGCAATGGAAATTTCATTCTGCGGTAAATCCAGAATCGGCTCGGCGATGGAGCGGCAAGCCTGGGTGAAGGTGTCGACGGATTGGTCGGCGGGGATCCAGCCGGCCTCGAAATGAATTTCGGCGGTGCGGCGGTAGTTGCGGGTCAGGAACGATAACAATAGTTCACCCAGATGGCGGCGGGTTTTGGAATCCAGTCGTCCCATAATGCCGAAATCAACAGCCGCCAGGCCGCCATCGGCGCGTACGAACATATTGCCGGGATGCATGTCAGCGTGGAAGAAGCCGTCGCGGAACACTTGCAGGAAAAAGGCATTGGCGGATTTCTGCAAGATCTCGTTGGTATCATGACCGGCGGCGCGCAGGGCGGTAATGTCATCAATGGGAATGCCGTAAACCCGCTCGGTGGTCAGCACCTTTTGGCCGGTCAGTGGCCAATCCACGACAGGAACGGAAAAACTGTCATTATCGGTGAAGTTTTCCTGCAATTCGGCGGCTGCGGCGGCCTCGAAACGTAGGTCCATTTCCATTTCGATTGATTTAGCAAGGGTCCGCACCATTTCGAGCGGGCGCAGGCGGCGGTATTCCGGCTTTGCCGTCTCGACCAGTTCGGCAACCCAGAACATCAGGTCGACATCGCGTGCGAAGGCTTCTTCAATATCGGGCCTGAGCACTTTAACGGCGACTTCCCGCTCGTCGTGGGTGATGGCGAAATGGACCTGGGCAATGGAGGCGGCGGCGACCGGCACATCGTCGAATTGTCTGAACAGCTCATCCATGGGCTTGCCAAATTCGGCCTCGATCGTGGCCCGGGCCTGGGCCACGGGGAAAGGCGGCAGGCTGTCTTGCAAATGCGACAGGTCGGCGGAAAATTCTTCGCCAAGCAGGTCAGAGCGGGTCGACAGGGCTTGCCCCAACTTGATGAAACTGGGCCCCGCCTGTTGCAGGGCCAAGGCTAGACGCTGGCCAGGCCTGCCGCTGCCGCGTCGCGAGAAAAGCCGGGCAAGGGTTATCACCGGGCCGCCGATTTCCAGGCGTTCAAGAACCATCAACGCATCGTGCCGGGCAAGAATGCGGGCGATAGAAAATAACCGGGTAATATTTCTGAGCGCGCGGTTCATGAAGTTTAGATCCGCCAGGCGGAATGAATGGCGGCGATACCGCCACTAAGGTTTTCGTATGTGACTTGTTCCAAACCGGCATCAGAAATCATTGCCGAGAAGGTTTCCTGATCGGGAAACTGACGAATGCTTTCGGCAAGATAACGATACGAGTCTTCATCCTTGGCGACGACCTTGCCGAGCCATGGCAGCAGTTTGAAGGAATAGCCATCGTACAAGCTTTCCAGCAACGGCAGCACCACATGGCTGAATTCAAGACACAGGAAATGACCACCGGGCTTGAGTACCCTGCGGGCTTCCTTCAATGCGCTTTCTATATGGGTCACATTGCGGATGCAGAACGCCGTCGTATAGGCGTCAAAGGAATTGTCGGGCACGGGCAGGTTTTCGGCGTCTCCGTTAATCCATTCGATGCCCTGCAGGATGCCCCGGTCGATGGCCCGGTCGCGGCCGACTTCGAGCATTTCATCATTGATATCGCAGACACAGACATCCTCGCCGCCTTTTTGCAGGAACTTGAAGGCGATGTCGCCAGTGCCGCCGCCAACATCGATAAGCTTCATATCGGGGCGGGGGGCCAAAGCGCTGATGAAAGAGGATTTCCACAACCGGTGAACGCCCATGCTCATCAAGTCGTTCATCAGATCATAGCGCGAGGCGACATTATCGAAAACGCCCCGGACCATGGCCGCCTTGTCATCGGCGTTGATCGTGGCGAAGCCAAAATGCGTCGTCTCTTCGGTATTTTTGTTGCCCGTGTTTGTAGTCATATCGGCACCATAGCCCAAGCCGGGGAAATGCTCTAGCCTTCTGCTGTCTTCTTGCGAGGAAAAATATCAATGCCGGAATTACCCGAAGTCGAAACTGTCAGGCGCGCCCTGGCCCCTGTCCTTGAAGGCCGCATCCTTGCGCGCGCCGTTGCGCGCAGGCCCGACCTGCGCTTCCCTTTACCCGAAGACTTCGGCCAGCGTTTGACCGGGCGCACCGTCCGCAAAGTCGGCAGGCGCGCCAAGTATCTGTTAGTCGAGTTGGATGATGGGACGACGCTTATTTGCCATCTCGGCATGTCAGGAAGTTTCCGTATCTATGAAAACGATGGTCCAGTCCTGGCAAAGCACGAGCATGTTATTTTGACCACTGATCAGGGCGTTGAAATTCGCTATAACGATCCGCGCCGTTTCGGTTTTATGCTGCTCGCCGAAGCCGACCAGCTAGCCAGCCATGCCCTGCTTCGGGACATTGGACCAGAGCCTCTGGGCGCCGACTTCAATGCCAGTGTTCTGGCTTTTGCTCTGAAAGGCCGCAACAGCCCGATCAAGATGGCCCTGCTCGATCAATCAGTGGTCGCCGGGCTGGGCAACATATATGTCAGCGAGGCCCTGTTTCAGGCCGGGATATCGCCTAAGCGCAAAGCTGCTACCATCGCCGGGGGAAGGGCAGAAAAACTGTACCAGGCCATTGTCGATGTTTTGCGCCGGGCGCTTGCCGCCGGGGGCTCTTCTATCAACGATCATCGCCAGCCAAGCGGCGAGCTGGGCTACTTCCAGCATTCATTCGGGGTTTACGGGCGCACCGGGGAAGCGTGTTCAGGATGCGATTGCGATATTGCCTGCACGGGGGGCATTCGCCGTATTCAGCAAGCAGGCCGTTCGACATTCTATTGTACGAAACGGCAAAGGTAGTGATAAACCATTTGCTATGAATATCGGATTTCAATTTGTCAGGACGCTGCTGTTCCTAATCTTCCTCGCGGGACCAATCAACGTCGCCGCCGAAGGCCAGTTCCTCAGCGCCATCGATGACTTACCGCTGATGAGCGGGTTGCAGGAGGTCGAGGGCGGGGTCATGGTTTTCGACAGCTCTGCCGGTCGTATCGTTGAGGCGTTAAGTGTGGGCGCGGTGAAAAAAGGAGCGGTACTGCATTATTACAGCCAAACCTTGCCGCAACTGGGCTGGCTGGAAACCGCGCCGGGGCAGTTCAGTCGTGAGGGTGAAATGTTAAGGCTGGAATTCCCTCCGGTACTGGCTTCATCTTCGCAAATCAGCGTCCGTTTCATGCTTTCGCCAAACCCTTAAAGGAAATTCAGATGGCTTACGAGAACATCATTGTAGAAACCAGGGGCCGGGTCGGCCTGATTACCCTTAATCGTCCCAAGGCTATGAACGCCCTCAATGCGGCCTTGATTGGCGAGTTGGCGGTGGCCCTTGATGGCTTTGAAGCCGCTGCGGACATCGGCGCCATTGTCCTGACTGGATCGGAAAAAGCGTTCGCAGCGGGCGCCGATATTGTCGAGATGAAGGACAATACGTACGCCGAAAATTATCTCAATAATTTCATTACCGATGGCTGGGAACGCGTCACCACGTGCCGCAAGCCGGTGATTGCTGCGGTTGCAGGTTACGCCCTTGGCGGTGGTTGCGAGGTGGCTATGATGTGTGACTTTATCCTCGCCGCCGATACGGCCAAATTTGGCCAGCCGGAAGTAACCATCGGCACCATCCCGGGAGCAGGGGGCACACAACGATTGACCCGCGCGGTGGGAAAATCCAAAGCCATGGAAATGTGCCTGAGCGGGCGCATGATGGACGCTCAAGAGGCTGAGCGTTCAGGCCTGGTCAGCCGCATCCTCGCCGCTGAGGATTTGATTGAAGAAGCGGTCAAAACCGCTGAAGCCATCGCCAAGCTGTCCTTGCCCATTGTTATGATGGCCAAGGAAGCGGTCGATAGCGCTTATGAAACGACCCTGTCGCAAGGCGTTCAATTTGAGCGCCGCCTGTTTCACGCGACGTTTTCCACTGAAGACCAGAAAGAAGGAATGGCGGCTTTCGCCGAAAAGCGCCAGCCAGCTTTCAGGAACAAGTAATAAAATCATCGCCAGAAGGCGGAAAAGCAAGCTTGACGGGGCGTGCGGGGGGCTATATAAGCCTGCCTTCCATTGTACCTACACACGCCTAAGAATACGGAATATTAAGAGTATGGCTAATCACGCAGCATCGAAAAAGAGCATCCGTCAGATTGAGCGTCGCACCGTTGTAAACAACGACCGCCGCACCCGCACCCGCACCTTCGTTCGTAAGGTTGAAGAAGCGATCGATGCCGGCAATCAGGCCGATGCCGTTGCCGCCCTGAAGGCCGCGCAGCCCGAAATGATGCGCAGCGCTCAGAGGGGTGTTTTCCACAGAAACACCGTATCGCGAAAAATTTCGCGCTTGTCGGCTCGCATCAAAGCGATGGCAGCCTGAACGGATCTTTTGTTTCCACGTTCCTGCCGATTTTAATTTTTAAAGGCCGCTCCCGATTAGGGGCGGCCTTTTTCGTGCAGTAATAGCTAGATTATTTCTTGGGGCGGGGACTCGAAGAGGGGTTCTCTGTCAAGGCAATTATTTTCAACGTTCCCCTTACGATCACGTTGCATGTGGGCGCGCGTCTCTATAGTTTATGACTCAAGACGAGGGGGAAACTCCCGCAACTGACAGTTACTCCAAAGTATTAAATCATCTGAAGTTAAGTAAAATTTTAAGTAATGTTTAAGCATTTTTAGAATTTTTGATTTTATAATACTGGAACAAGTATGATACGGAGTATCTGGAAGTAAAAAGAAAATTTAAAATATATAATAATAGAGGGCCATATCAACATCTGAGCGTTACCGGACTGACGGTGACGGGAGAATAAAGAAACAATAGTTAAGCGCGAAAACAATATTTCTGTAGCCTGATTGGTGAGTGGATATATTGGGGCCCGGGTTTATATGCCGGTGGGGGCATAAAAATTTCGGAGCGTTGGTGGTTGTTTTATTGAAGATGTTGATACCCGGGGGCGTGAACGTAGATGACGAACGAAACGATTGGCGATCTGCACGAAGACAATTGGCGGCAGGTCTGTGAGAGCCTCCGCTCTGAAATAGGCGAGGCCGCTTATCAAAGTTGGGTCAAGCCAATGACCATCCGGGGTGTGGCCGATGGTGCTGCCCGCATTTCCGTTCCCACCCGCTTTATGCGTGACTGGGTTGTCGCCCATTATGTTGATCGTCTTGGGGTTTTGTGGAGCGCTCTGGATGCGAGCATTGCGTGTGTTGATATTTCGATTCAACCGGAACGCTCCATTAAGGCAGACACAGAAAACACTCCAGCGGCATCACCCGCCCCTCCCGTCACCGAGCCCATGGCTGCCGCTGACAAGTCCCAGGTTGATAACCGTCGGGCCTCTGATATCTCTCAGGTCGGCATCAGCGGGCCGCTTGATTCTCGTTTTACGTTCGACAATTTTGTCGTTGGCAAGCCTAACGAATTTGCTTACGCCGCCGCCCGGCGTGTCGCGGAGGCGGCCTCAGTTCCGTTTAACCCGCTGTTCCTTTACGGCGGTGTCGGCCTTGGCAAGACTCACCTGATGCACGCCATCGCCCAGCATATCTGTCGTCAGGACCCCAAGCGCACGGTGATCTATCTGTCGGCTGAAAAGTTCATGTATCGGTTCATCCGGGCGCTGAAAGAACAGAACACCGTCGATTTCAAGGATATGTTCCGCAATGTCGATGTTCTGATGATTGATGACGTTCAGTTCATCGGCGGCAAGGGGGCGACCCAGGAGGAATTTTTCCACACCTTTAACGCGCTCGTTGATCAGGGTAGGCAGATTGTCATTTCCGCCGACAAATCCCCGTCCGACCTTGAAGGCATGGAGGAGCGTTTGCAATCCCGGCTTAATTGTGGCCTGGTCGCCGATATTCACGCCACCACGTATGAATTGCGCCTCGGCATTTTGCAGTCCAAGGCCGAGCAGCTTAAAGTCGACGTGCCGCCGAAGATGATGGAATTCCTGGCCCACAAAATCACCTCTAATGTGCGTGAACTTGAAGGGGCTTTGAACCGGGTTGTTGCCCATTCCCAGCTGGTTGGCCGGGAAATCACGCTGGAGACGGCCCAGGAAGTGCTGCACGATCTGCTGCGCGCTAATGACCGGCGTGTGACCATCGAGGAAATCCAGAAGCAGGTTGCTTCGCATTTCAATATTCGCGGCTCGGACATGCATTCGGCTCGCCGCGCCCGTTCCGTCGCCCGGCCCCGTCAGGTCGCCATGTACCTGGCCAAACAGCTGACATCGCGCTCCCTGCCGGAAATCGGCCGCAAGTTCGGTGGCCGCGATCACACCACGGTCATGCACGCGGTGAAGAAGGTTGAAGAGCTGCGCGAGTGCGATAGTTCGTTCGCTGAGGACGTCGAATTGCTGCGGCGTATGCTCGAGGGCTGAAGACATTTCCGTGTGGGTTCGTCAAAGAGTCCTTAAACTTCAGTATTTTCCTTATCCAACACAAATACCCGACGACCGAAACCTGATCCGCCATGTTTGACACCATTCTTATCGCAAAAATTCTCTTATCGGGGGGTGTCGTGCTGGGCTTGTCTCTACTGGCGGAACGTGTCGGCCCCCGCGTTGCCGGGGTTTTATCGGGGGCCCCATTGGGGGCGGTCCTTGTTTATTTTTTTTTGGGGCTCGAGACCGGTACGGACCTCGTCATCGCAAGCATCCCGCATGCAGTTGCCGGCCTTACCGGGACTCTGATTTTCGTCTACGCGTATTACCACATCTCGCGGTGGCCGTTCCGGTTTGGAATTTTGTATTCTCCGATTCTAGGGCTCGGGGTCTTTTTTGTTGTCGCCTTGCTGCTTAATCAAATTGACTTTACGATTGCTCCTGCACTGGCCCTGACGTCGGTTGCGGCTATCATTGCAGGGTTTTTGTTCAGGGCGCGGATCGACAATATCCGGATTTCCCAGCATGTCAGAATGACACCCTGGGTTATAGCTTTCCGGGTGGGATTATCGACGGTTTTTGTGGTTTCGATCATCGCCCTGGCTAAGGTTATGGGACCGTCATGGGCGGGCCTGCTGGTCGGCTTTCCCATGACTCTTTTGCCGTTGATTCTAATCGTCCACATGACTTATTCCAAGGAACATGCCCATGCCATGATCAGGCATTTTCCAATCGGTATGGTGGCGTTAATTATTTACCTTTTGACCATTTCATATACCTTTCCGGCCTTCGGGGTGGTTCTTGGAACCATTGCCAGTCTGGCTGCGGCATTCCTTTATCTAACCCTCCTTCCTTTTATGTGGAGGGCTGGCGGGAATATTAAGTCCCATGTTCCGGAATAATTTTCCAGGGACCCGCCCGACTCGTGCAAAAGGTTTATTTTCGGTGCGGAAAAGGCTTCGGATTTGAGGCCTGTTTGCTATACTATAAGCGTCCTCATCGGGGGGGCGGGATTCGGTCCTTTGTCGGCCATACGAGCGGCTTTTACGACCAGTGGACGGGTTCTAAAAATTATATTTGAACGTTAAGAAATAAACATGAAATTTACCATCGAACGGGCAGCGCTATTGAAGTCTTTGGGCCATGTCCAAAGCGTAGTTGAACGCCGCAACACCATTCCCATTTTGTCCAACGTCAGGATCGAAGCCGGCGAGGGTGTGCTCAGCCTCAACGCTACCGATATGGACCTGGATATCATCGAACAGATTGCAGCGGATGTCGGTCAACCCGGAGCGACCACCGCCCCGGCCCTGACTCTATATGAAATCGTCCGCAAGTTGCCCGATGGCTCGCAGGTTGAGTTTGACAGCGACGGGGAAGGCCAGTTGACGCTTAAATCCGGGCGCTCGCGCTTTACCCTGACCTGCCTGCCGACCGATGATTTTCCGGTTATGTCCGGCGGCGAGATGGGCCATGCGTTTGCTTTGCCGGCGGCTGAGATACGCGGCCTTGTTGACCGCACCCGTTTTGCCATTTCGACCGAGGAAACCCGCTACTACTTGAACGGTATCTATCTGCATGCCGCCGAGCGCGATGGCACAAAAGTTCTGCGCGCGGTGGCGACGGACGGTCACCGTTTGGCCAGCGTCGAGGGGCCGTTGCCCGCCAGCGCCGAGGGTATGCCCGGCGTCATCGTGCCGCGCAAGGCGGTCGGAGAGCTGCGCAAGCTGATTGAAGATACGGTCGAGGAAGTCGCGGTTGAACTTTCCGAGACCAAAATCCGCTTCAGCTTCGACGGCGTCACCCTGACATCGAAGCTGATTGATGGCACGTTCCCCGATTACGAGCGGGTGATCCCGGCAGGCAACGACAAGGAAATGGTCGTCAACTGCAAGATCTTCGCCGATGCGGTCGATCGCGTTTCCGCCATATCGGCAGAAAAATCCCGCGCCATCAAGCTGGCGCTTTCCGACGGTATGTTGGTGTTATCCGCTTCGAGCCCTGAATCGGGCACGGCGACGGAGGAACTGGAAGTCGATTATCATGGCGATTCCATGGAGATTGGTTTCAATTCACGTTACCTGCTCGATATTACCCATCAGATCGAAGGCGACAGCGCTCGCTTTACTTTGGCCGATTCAGCCTCGCCGACGATCTTGAGCGAAACCGACGATACCAGTGCCCTTTATGTGCTGATGCCCATGCGTGTGTAATGACCTATTCGCCAGGACTGGCTAAAACTCCAATTGAAGCGGTTTTTGCGCCGGGGGCTTCTGTCGCCCGCCTAACACTCACCGATTTCCGTTGTTACACCAGCCAGCGTATGGAGAGCGGCCCCGGCCCTGTCGTGCTTTGCGGCCCCAACGGCGCAGGTAAGACGAATGTTCTGGAGGCGTTGTCGTTTCTGGTTCCGGGGCGCGGCTTACGGAGCGCAAAGTTGGCAGATATTTCGCGCCGTGATGACGCAGCCGCCACGTCTTCGGAGCGGCCATGGGCCGTTGCGGCGAAGCTGGAAACCCGGTCCGGTCCCGTTGATGTTGGCACCGGCAGGGTCGTTCAATCAATTGATAAGCGGGAAAAGCGTATCGTTCATATTGATGGTGCGGCAGTGCGTTCGCAAGCTGTGTTGTCTGAATATTTAAGCGCCCAGTGGCTGACGCCGCAAATGGACAGGTTGTTTCTTGAGGGCGCTTCGGCGCGCCGCCGGTTTCTCGATCGCCTGGTTTTTGCTGCCGACCCGGCGCACGCGGGGCGCGTTTCGGCCTATGAGCACGCCATGCGCGAACGCGCGCGTTTGCTGCGTCATGGCCAGCCGGACAGCGGTCGCGCGGCAGATCCCCAATGGCTGGATGTTCTGGAACAAACAATGGCCAGCAAAGGCGTCGCCGTCAGTGCCGCCAGATTGGATATGGCGGCAAGGCTCGATGAAGCGGCGGCACAGGCAGCCGTGGTCAGTGCTTTTCCCGGCGCCGCGATCAGTGTTATCGGCACACTTGAGCAGTGGCTTGGGTGCGGGCCTGCCCTGCAAACCGAAGAGCGATTGAAAAAATCCCTCGGCCAAAGCAGACAAGCCGACAGCGAGAATGCGACTGCCCCTGTCGGGCCGCACCGAAGCGATATGGCGGTGCGCCATCTGGGCAACGGGCAGGCCGCAGAAATGTGTTCAACCGGTGAGCAAAAAGCGCTGTTGATTTCGCTGATACTGGCCAATGCCTGCCTTCAGGGCGCGGCGCACGGTTCCCTGCCGTTGCTGTTATTGGACGAAGTGGCGGCGCATCTCGATGAGACCCGCCGGGACGCCTTGTTTGAAGAGATACTGCGTCTGGGCATTCAGGCCTGGATGACCGGAACCGATACCACCTTGTTCGCCCCCTTAAAGGGCGCAGCACAATTTTTTGGCGTCGCCGACGCCGTGATCACGCCTGCATAAAAAAGAGCAAACCATGACAGATGAATCGAACAACGAAGAAACCCCCGAAAAAGACTCCGACGTCTATGATTCGGAATCCATTAAAGTGCTCAGGGGGTTAGACGCGGTACGCAAGCGCCCGGGCATGTATATCGGCGATACCGATGATGGCTCGGGGCTTCACCATATGGTTTACGAGGCCGTTGATAATTCTATCGATGAGGCGCTGGCCGGTCATTGCGACCGGGTCGACGTTATTTTGAACGCCGATGGTTCGGTCACCGTCGGCGATAATGGTCGTGGCATTCCGGTGGACATCCACGCCGAAGAGGGCATCTCGGCAGCCGAAGTGATCATGACCCAATTGCATGCCGGTGGTAAATTTGATCAGAATTCCTACAAGGTTTCTGGCGGCTTGCACGGGGTCGGCGTTTCCGTCGTAAACGCGCTTTCGTCCTGGCTTGAATTGAGAATCTGGCGCAATGGCAAGGAACATGGGGTCCGCTTCGAACATGGCGATACGGTAAGTCCTCTGAAAGAAGTCGGAACTGCCCCGCCCGCCGATAATAGAGATGGCCCCAAGACCGGCACCGAGCTGACGTTCATGCCGTCGACAGAAACCTTTACGATGATCGATTTCGACTTCGCCACCCTGGAACACAGGTTGCGCGAATTGGCATTTCTTAATTCGGGCGTTTACCTGCGCCTGACCGATGCCCGCCATGTTGAAGACGTTGTCGTCGACCTTCATTACGAAGGCGGCCTTAAGGCTTTTGTGGAATACCTGGATAAGTCAAAGAATGCCATCAATCAGGGTCCGCTTGTGGCCTTTGGCGAGAAAGACGGCATCTCGGTGGAGATGGCGTTGCAATGGAACGACAGCTATCACGAGACGACGCTGCCCTTCACCAACAATATTCCGCAGCGCGACGGCGGTACCCATCTGGCCGGTTTTCGCGGCGCCATGACGCGGACGATCAACAAGTACGCCAACGCCAGTGGCATCGCTAAAAAAGAAAAGGTTGCCATTACCGGCGACGATGCGCGCGAGGGCTTAACGTGCGTGTTGTCGGTCAAGGTTCCCGATCCCAAGTTCTCCTCTCAGACCAAGGACAAACTGGTGTCATCGGAAGTGCGGCCGATTGTCGAAAGCATTGTCGGCGACCAGCTTGACCGATGGTTCGAGGAACATCCCGGGGAAGCCAAGGCGGTGATTGGCAAAATCGTCGAAGCCGCCGCCGCCCGCGAAGCGGCCCGCAAGGCACGCGAACTGACCCGCCGCAAGGGGGCGTTGGATATGGCGTCATTGCCGGGAAAACTGGCCGATTGCCAGGAGCGTGACCCGGCCCTTTCAGAATTGTTTATCGTCGAGGGTGACAGCGCCGGTGGCTCGGCCAAGCAGGGACGGCATCGCAAGAATCAGGCGATTTTGCCCCTGCGCGGTAAAATCCTCAATGTTGAGAGAGCCCGCTTTGACAAGATGCTTTCCTCGGCGGAAATTGGCACCCTGATCGCGGCCATGGGCACCGGTATCGGACGCGACGACTTTAATCCCGACAAGTGCCGCTATCACAAGATTATCATCATGACCGATGCCGATGTCGATGGCAGCCATATCCGCACGTTATTGCTGACTTTCTTTTATCGTCAGATGCCTGAGCTGATCGAGCGCGGTTATTTGTATATCGCCCAGCCGCCCCTGTACCGGGCCAAACGGGGTTCGTCGGAAGTCTATCTGAAAGATGACGAGACACTGGAAAACTATCTGGTTTCCTCTGCCGTCGATGATGGAACGGTGATGACCGCCTATGACGGCGCCCAACTGGCCGGGCAGGATTTACGCTTGCAGGTGGAAGAGGCCAGGGGCATTAAAATGTTGCTCGACAGACTTTCGCGACATGTGCCGATCTATATTGTCGAACAAGCCGCGATCATGGGCGCCCTTAATCCTCAGATTTTATCCGATGATGCACACGCCAAGGAAATAGGAGAATATGCCGCCACGCGCCTTGACGCCCTTGAGGTAGAGGCTGAACGTGGCTGGGTTGGTACGGTTCTGGATGACGGCGGTCTCGCCTTCACGCGCACTTTGCGCGGCGTTGCCGAACGGCACATCATCGATAGCGGTCTGATCCGTAGTACCGAGGCACGCAAGCTCGATGAAAAAGCCGGGGAATTGCAAAAACTTTACGCTCGCCACGGCAAGATTGTTATCAAGGAAAAGGATTACGTCATCACCGGCCCGGTTTCCCTTGTCGATACCATTATGATTGCCGGGCGCAAGGGCATCGGCATGCAACGTTACAAAGGACTGGGGGAAATGAACCCGGAACAGTTATGGGAAACCACGTTAGACCCCAATGCCCGTTCGTTGTTGCAGGTCAAGGTCACCCACGCCGATGCCGCCGAAGAAGTGTTCTCAACATTGATGGGCGATATGGTCGAACCGCGGCGGGATTTCATTCAAACCAACGCCTTGAAAGTTGCCAATCTGGACGTTTGATCGGGTAGACAATTGTGCATTGACCCATAAAATGAGAACCGGGACTTATATAATAAGAACCGGGACTTATATAATGAGAATTCTCAGACACATAAAATGAGGATATTAAGATCAGGTTTGTGATTAAGTAATCACATTGCTTAATGTGATAAGCGGACAGTCAATGTCGGCTTTACCCCTGAATTATGAGGTCAAAATGATTGTTACTGCAAATATCACACAGCTCACTGCAATTATATTCACTGGAATCATATTTTCCGTGGCGGCGTTATCACCAGCCCGATCTGAATCCATAGACATCGTCGGAACCGGTGACGGTGTGATCATTTTAAAGAGCATAGCCAAGGCTTTCGAACAGAAGATTCCGGGAGACAGCTTCAATGTTCCAGAAAGCATTGGTTCGTCGGGAGGAATCAAGGCCGTTGGCAATGATAAAAACCAGATTGGAAGGGTCGCCCGTAAAATCAAAGACAAGGAAAAACCTTTCGGACTAACCTATTTTCCGATAGCTAAATTTCCGGTGGTTTTTTTCGTAAACAAGAGCGTCACTGTCACTAATGCAACCAGCCAACAGATTAACGATATTTACAGCGGGAAGATCACTAACTGGAATGCCCTGGGCGGCGGCGATGGTAAAATTCGGGTGGTACGCCGCGAGGATGGCGACAGTTCTCTTAAAAACCTGATCAAAAACTTCCCCGGCTTCAAGGACGTGACCATCACAAAGCATTCGAAGACCGCCACGATGACACAGGAAAATTTTGATATTGTTTCCAGCAAGACGGGAACGATCGGTTTCGGCCCCTACGCGGATGCGCTTAGGGCTAACGTCAGCATCCTGATGATCGACAACAAAAATCCTACCGATTCAGATTATCCCAATTTCAGCGTGCTTGCCCTTATATTCAAAGAAGACAACCGAAAGGGCATTGTTAATGCCATTCTCGATTTTGCGGTATCCAAGGAGGGAAAGAAAGCAATCGAAGACGCAAACGCCGTTCCGTACGAATAAGCGGGAAGCCCCGAAATAATTACCAGGAATGGAAATCAAGGCCTATGAACACTCTGAAATGGAAATTTGTTTTAACCTTCCTTTCTTTAGGCGTCGTTTCCATTTTTGCTATTGGGGTAACGCTGTGGGTGGCACTGGAGGAGGGAAGTCGCAATCAAAACGAACTGATATCGTCTTTGATGAAGGATGAAATCAGTTCGAATTCCACCCGTAACCTGAATTTGATGCAGGCAAATCTTGATGCTCTTCTTGTAAATTTGGATCGCGTTTCTGACGGTTTGGCCAGCAGGTCTGATTTTATAACCTTCGTCGAGAAAAGCCAAACGGAGCCGACAATCAAAATACTGACCGCATTCGCGGAGTCCAATGAATTGGATTATCTCTCGGTTTTTGATGTTTCCGGCAATATTATGGCGTCCTACCCACCTCATGTCGATGACATCGGTGGGACAAGATATTTCTTGAAAAGCGAGATCGGAAAACGCCTGCAGAAATTGCTTTCCGACTCTAGCGGGGAAGGGGGCAACGGATTTCAGGGTTTCACCAGATACGATAAAAATTTCCTGAATATCTTCGAACCTGAAGGCGCGACGACCAAGTACGCTGTCACAATTGAATCCTATGGCCCGTTTTTCGTAAAGATTATTAGGGACGATTTCAATGAGCTTCTGGGCTTTATGTTTGGCGGCATGATGTTCCATCACTCAAAGGATTTCGTGAATGTTGTCTCCAATTTACAAGGGGGGGCATTCGTTGGATTTCTGGACGGAATGCCACTGGGCAGCGCCGGCTTTAACACCACCCCTCAACCCTTGGCCGAAGCCGAAATAAAATCCGTCAATGAAAACGGACAAATACGGATTAACCAGATGGTCGGGGGCATTTCATATTTACTTGATTGCGGCCCCGTCAAAGGATTGAACGAAAGTAATGTCGCCATTCATTGTGGCGGCGACTCCCTTACTTCCGCACAGGAAGCCTCGGAAAAATTGCTCACCGTCAGCCTTAAGACACGCACCAAATTACAAATAATGTTGCTCGTCATAATGCTCATATTGATTGTCGTCATAGTCATTGTGTCCCTGTTTATCGCCAACCGCATCGCCCGGCCGATACAGGACATGACCCAGGCTTTGATCAAACTGTCCAAAAACGATCCGGACGTCAGCGTCCCGTCGAATTTAGGAAGCCAAGAATTGGAGCAATTGGCCGATGCCATGGAAATATTTCGTGAAAATGTGGTCAAGCGAGCGCGCCTTGACAAAGAGCTAAAAGAACTCAATGTTTCCCTGCAGGACAATATCGAGGAACTGGAAATAGCTAAGGAAAAAGCTGAAATAGCCAACCGGGCCAAATCCGAATTCCTGTCGTCGATGAGCCACGAGTTGCGAACGCCGATGAACGCGATACTCGGTTTCGCGCAGATGCTGCAATTTAATCCCAAGGAACCCCTATCTGAAACCCAGAAGTCCTCTGTCGATCTCATCCTCAGGGGCGGCAATCACCTGCTGGAACTGATCGAGCAAGTGCTGGAACTGAGCAAGATCGAGGCAGGGCACCTGTCCCTTAACGTTACACACACTCCCGCACGGGATGTCATTGATCAAAGCCTGACTTTAATCCAGTCACGAGCCGACAGGGACGGCATCAAGATCATCGACCAGATTGGCAGAGGTGATCTTCCCGTGTTGTGGACCGATAGAACCCGGTTGATGCAAGTGCTTCTCAATCTGCTGTCCAATGCGGTTAAGTACAATCGGGAGCAGGGTACAGTGACGCTGACGTGTCAGGAACAGCCAGATCAGATGTTCCGGATTAGCGTGGTGGATACCGGCATGGGCATCCCAATCGAGAAACAGGACGATCTGTTCAAGCCGTTCGAGCGGTTAGGTCTGGAAGCCGGTGCGATTGAAGGCACCGGCATCGGCCTGACTATCACCAGACAGATCGTCGAGGTTCTGGGCGGACAGATCGGCTTCGAGAGTGAAGTGGGCCAGGGCAGTACATTCTGGATCGACGTTCCAATGAGCAAGAAGCAGGACACCGGTATAGCCAATGTGAAAATGGCAACATCACCCGGCAAAATGATCAAAGAACGGGACGAAACAGGTTCCCAATACGTGGTTCTCTACGTCGAGGATAATCCAGCCAACATGCAGTTGATGGAAATGATCTTTGATCGTATTGGAAACACGAGGCTGCTGACTGCGTATGACGCCGAACTGGGTATTGATCTCGCCAAGAGCGAACAGCCTGACTTGATTCTCATGGATATCAACCTTCCTGGTATGAACGCCGTAGAGACGCTGAAGCAGTTGCAGAATACGGTGGAAACGAAAAGCATTCCGGTTATCGCCATCACTGCCGCCGGCGTATCCAAGAATGTGGAGGCAGAATTGAAGGCTGGGTTCAAGGACTACATCACCCAGCCGCTCAATGTGCCTGAGGTCATTCGGACAATCGAAGAAACCCTCGAAAGCATTAAGAAATTTTCTAAGGTATATGTCTGAGTTGGGTCACGAAGGGAAGTTTTGGTGGGCATTGATTTGAATCCGGTTAGCACCTGTCATCTCAACCAGACATCAAAGTTGGCGATCCGGATTTTGACCCCTTGCAACGCAAGACTGATTCAACAGCCTCAGCCAAAAGCGGAAATGATGATGTTGTTTCCGCGAGTGACGTTTGTAGGGATAACCCGCTCTCAACTAATCTTGCCAGTACTATTTCATTTTCTATTTCACTTGGGCGTGGAAGCGTGACGCCGTTGTTCAACAGCACTCGACAATTGCTGAAGGATAACGGTGGAGATGTCCAAATTGATGCAACCATCTGTAATACTTTGGCCGTAAATGAGAGGCTGTCCGGCAACGTGGTTCTGCCGTCCACCAACTAGATTGCTTTCGATCATTACACCAACAATGCGGTTGTCACCACCAGCAACCTGATCGGCGACACTTTCCATCACCAGGGGCTGTCGAGATGGATCCTTTGCACTGTTGCCATGACTGGCGTCTATGACCATCGATGGTGTAAGGCAGGATTTCTGGGCCACTTGGCAGGCCGCATCCACACTGGCAGCATCATAGTTGGGTGTTTTTCCACCGCGTAGAATAATGTGGCAATCGCCGTTACCCGACGTGGTGGCGATGGAAGAGAGGCCTTCTTTTGTCACTGCCAGAAAATGGTGCGGCTGAGACGCGGAAAGCACCGCTTCTACCGCAATACTCACCTCGCCACTGGTCCCATTTTTGAACCCCACAGGACACGACAAACCGGAAGCCAATTCACGGTGGATTTGACTTTCTGTTGTGCGTGCACCAATGGCGGCCCATGATACCAGGTCGGCGATGTATTGCGGAACTGTCATGTCCAGGAATTCGCAACCAACAGGTAAACCGATGTTGTTGATGTCTATAAGTAGACTGCGGGCAATGCGCAGTCCCCGCTCAATCTCAAAGCTACCATCAAGGCCGGGATCATTGATCAATCCCTTCCACCCGACCGTGCTTCGCGGCTTGGCGAAGTACACCCTCATGATAATTTCCAGTGTGTCGCCAAACCGCTGGCGCAACACGGCCAAACGCTCGGCATAATCAATGGCCGCAATGGGATCGTGGATGGAACAAGGGCCTATGATTACCAGCAGCCTGTCATCGCGTCGGTGGAGAATGTTATTCAGACTCTGGCGGGCATCCATGACCGTGTGTGTGGAGAATTCCGTACGTGGAAACTCGCGAATAATTTCCGCAGGCGTATCCAGTTTCTTGATTTCGAGAATACGAATGTCGTCTGTATTGTCTAACATGGGCGAGAGCTCCTTGGTGTTGAGCCACGCTGGTGATCCATAAAAAAAACCGCCAGCAGATTGGCGGTTTTGAGACTTTTATTGTGATCAAATTCTAGATCATACGCACCTCTACCTCCGCCAGCGATTCCGGGTATCCAAAAAACTCGTAATACGTGGTGACCATGATGTTCATGACCGCCAATAGTGGTTAGACGGGGCGAGTTGTCAAGCAAGATTGCTTTAACCCAGGGAACGAATCATCCGTATGGCATGGCGAATGTCCGAGTGGTGTCAACAGCATCCGTTTCGCCTTGCTTATTATCTGGCCAGTCCCCTCGGTCACGCCAAGGGCTAGCGGTTCAGGCTTCAGGCAGGAGTGAACAGGCGGAGGGCGGCTGGGGGGAGCAGGCATGACGGGCGCTGCGACCTTCGTCTTTGGTCGCATTTTTCGCCATCATGCCATCAACCACTTCGGGAATGCGGTGGCATTCGATTCCAATATCGGCAAGTTGCAGATCATTCATCCGGCGCAGGTCGCGGATTGCATCGCGACGTGTGCGGCGTTCCTTGATTGCAGAGATGAGGCGGGAAATGAATCCGGCCCAGGTTCTTTCGTGGGCGGCCATAGCAATATTCCTTAGGCTAACTATTATTTAGTCATTGTTTTCAATAATCTCTCATATCATTAAGTACCTTGACATTACCGCCTAAACAAACGATCTTTTCTTATCCTGAGACTTAACAAAAATAAGCCTAATTTTGATGCCTGAAATACTTCCCCCTATGACCACATTGCGCGTATTCGAGGCCGCCGCCCGACACGAGAGCTTCGCCCGGGCCGCCGAGGAGTTGCACGTGACGCCTGCCGCCGTCAGCCATCAGGTCAAGGCGCTAGAAGCTTTCGTCGGTGTCGAGCTGTTTCGCCGCCAAGCCCGCGGGCTGACCATCACCGAGCCTGGGCGCGTGGCGCTGCCGTTGTTGCGCGAGGGCCTGGAACGTTTCCGCGAAGGCGTCGCCCGTATGCGTAGGGCAGAGGAACCGCGGCGCCTTACAATCAGCGCCAATACCTCGTTCGCCACCATGTGGCTAATCTCCCGCCTCGAACGGTTCCGCAACCTTCATCCCGACATCGATATCCTGTTGGACGTCTCCGATAATATAGCCGACCTGTTTGGCCTCGAGGCCGATATTGCAATCCGTTATGGCGGCGGCGGCTATAGCGGATTGCATTGGGAACGTATCGTCGGCCTGCGGGAATATCCCGTCTGCAGCCCGGCGTTGCTGGAAGGTGAGCACCCGTTGCTGACCCCTGATGATTTGCGCCACCATACCCTTCTGCATGGCATGTGGTTCGACGAATCAGACGTCTGGCCGACCTGGAATGTGTGGCTGAAGGCTTCTGGTGTTGATGGCGTCATTGCTGACAAAGGGCTACGTTTTACCCATTGCTCGATGGCCGTGAAGGCAGCCGTCGAAGGGCAGGGCGTGGCCCTGGGTTCGGATTTCCTGATCGGCGACGATGTTGCGGCAGGCCGTCTGGTATGCCCGTTCGAGCTCGGCGTGGGCGCGCCGGACAGCTTCGCCTATTATCTGGTTACGTTGCCGGAGCGCCTCAACAATCCGCGCATTGCGGCGTTCCGTTCGTGGTTGCTCGACGAGACGGCGGCGTATCGCGAAGTGCAAACTGCCTGAGCGCTTTAAAGACCTCCCCAAGGTCCATAACGGGTGTCAAGGCGATGCCTGTTATGTGTCCTCAAGTTATGGGTCGAAAACGCCGTTTTTCTCCCTTAATATGACAATTCGTTCTCAAGTATTGGTTCTTTCAGGCACCATGTCTGTTGAAATGACTTGGATTTTATTCTCACTTTATGAGTCGGTGAACAATAGTATGAGTGTGAGTTGGTAAAGTGACCATGGAAATGGACAGTTCAGAAGCGCCAGAGGCAATTATTTCTTTCGAAAATTCTTTCTTCGGATCGGTCAAAGGCAGCTATTTTAAACTTCTCGAGGATAGTGGCGATGCGGTGATGATCATGCCGCTTGAAGGCGGAGATGTGTCGCTGAAGCTGATTGGTATCAAACACGAACTCAAGTTGGAGCCAGAGGATCACGACGCAAAAACCCTTGATACCATATTCGAGGCATTGAAATACGTTCGCGGCATCCGTGCTGGCGATCCGGTGCCAAGCGAATTGTTGAGCGGACAGGCTTCGTGGGACGTCTCGCAAAAAGACCAGATGACAGCCCATAACCGGGTAACGATGCAGTTGGTGTCCTGGATGTCCGGCGATGAAACGTTGGTTACCGAGCCCGATCAATTGGCGCAAATCGTTGAAGATCCGAAAACCCGTGAGAAAATCAGTGCCGCATTTGCCGAGGCCGCTGAATCCTTGGGTCTCGGGAAAGACCGCCACGAGGACGTAATCGCGTTGGTTGGCAATCTGGCCGAAGAGCTTTCCTATATCGAAACCTTGCGGGGTAAACTTCATAAGGTTGAGCAGATTCAGGAAAACGTGCTGGAGCTTGAGATAAAATACAAATCTGAAATGAGCATCATGGAAACGATTGTGCCGGTCACGCGTTTGCTCAAGATCGCCCTTGACGGCCTGCACGAAAGTTTTGATGGAATTGACGCCCAAACCGGGGAAATCCTGTCTGTTTTGAAGAATATTGCGGCGCAAACGAAATTTATTCGCCGCGTCCGTGACGACCTGCACCGCAGATTATGGGCCTGGGAAGGCCCGCTTGAACAATGGAGCATGGTGGTGATCAAGCGCTCGCCACAAAACGAGCATCTTCTTGACGAACTTTACCGGTTCCTGGCCCAACGCTTCCTACCGTCACAGGAATGGGAACTGTTCTCCAAGGCACAGGAAAATAAGGTTAAGTTTGCGACCCAGAAAGTGTGGTAGTTTGCGCTCCTCCAAGGCGGGAACGTGGCCTACACTGTGCCGCTGTCGATTGCCGAAACTAGAGACGTTTCCTTAACGGAATTCTAACCGCATGGTTAGAAAATGCGGTCATGGCAAAACAGACAACACCTCGCAAAAAAAGCTGGCTCGCATGGTTGCTCATGAGGCTAGCCGCACTCGCGGTCTGGGGCGTCATTGTGCTGGGCGGGGTGTTGGCTTTTTACGCCTATGATTTGCCCGATGTGGAGCAGGCCCTGGACGCGACCCGCCGACCGACAATCACCATACTGGCCAACGATAACAGTCATTTAATAACATTGGGCGATATTCATGGGCTTCCCGTTGGCCTTAACGAATTACCGCCAGCTCTTTCTCAGGCGGTTTTGGCGACGGAAGATCGGCGCTTTTACTCCCATTTTGGTCTTGATTTGATCGGTCTGGTGCGGGCGACTTACATCAATATCAAGGCCGGGCGGATCGTTCAGGGCGGCTCGACTCTGACTCAACAGGTCGCCAAGAATCTATTTTTAACGCCGCAACGGACTCTGAAAAGAAAAGTCCAGGAACTGCTTCTGGCCCTGTGGCTGGAACAGAAATTCTCTAAAGACCAGATTCTGACAATATACCTGAACCGGGTCTATCTGGGGGCTGGAACGTATGGTGTAGAAGCGGCATCAAGGCGTTATTTCCGCAAATCGGCGAAGCGGCTGAACACTTACGAGGCGGCAATGCTGGCCGGATTGCTTAAGGCGCCGTCCCGTTACAACCCGGCCAGAAATCCAGGGTTGGCAAAAAAGCGGACCGCGCAGGTACTCGCAAATATGGTCGCCGCCGGATATCTGAGCGAAAAAGACAGGACGCGTATGAAAAAAGGCGCACTCTCGCTCAAGGCCACCAAAACCTCTCGAAAGTCACGCTATTTCAGTGACTGGGTTTTAGCCCGGATATCTGATTATGTGTCGCCGGGTGATTCGGATATTATCGTTCGCACGACCCTGGACCGTGCCCTTCAGGGCGATGCGCAAAAGGCCATTACGCAAGCCATGAAAAGAGGCAAAGCCTTGAATGTCAACCAAGCCGCGCTAATCGCCATGACCCCGGACGGCGCGGTCAGGGCGATGGTCGGGGGCGCCGATTACGGTCTGTCTCAGTTCAACCGGGCGACCCAGGCCATGCGACAACCGGGTTCTGCCTTCAAGCCCGTCGTGTTTCTTGCAGGTCTTGAGGCAGGACTAACCCCGACCACTTCTTTGGTTGATGAACCGTTGACGATAGAGGGCTGGAGTCCAAGGAATTTTTCCCGCAAATTTCAAGGCTCTATGACCATGGCCACGGCTCTTGCCAAATCAGTTAACACGGTGGCTGTGAAAATTTCAGAACAAGTCGGCCGCAAGACGGTTATCGATACGGCCCGTCGCCTTGGTATTACGGCGGATCTGTTGGCTGCGCCCAGCCTTGCTCTTGGCGCAAGCAGCGTCAGTCTGATTGAAATGACAGCGGCTTATGGTGTGTTCGCAAATGGTGGTTACGGCGTCTGGCCTTACGGCATTGAGAATATAAAAGATGGTGAAGGGCGGGTTCTTTACCGTCGGCAGGGCTCGGGTCCGGGACGGGTGATTGAAGCCGCCGACGCCGGGGCGATGAATGCGATGCTATCCCAAGTGATGATATCGGGAACCGGTAAGGCGGCTTATTTCAAACGACCCCTGGCCGGAAAAACCGGCACCAGTCAAAAATTCCGGGATGCCTGGTTTATAGGCTACAGCGCCGACCTGCTGGCCGGTGTGTGGATGGGAAATGATAATCAGGCGTCCATGAAAAATGTTACCGGCGGTGGGTTGCCGGCGCGAACCTGGCGGCAGTTTATGATTGCCGCTCACACCAAGACGCCGGCGCGCGCACTACCCGGGCCGGTAAAGAAGCAACGGGTTTCTCCTGCACCAGGCCAGAAGAAAGGTTTTTGGGATAAGTTTCTGAACGCGATTGGCGGTGCAAAAAACTAAATTTTTTCACCGGCCAATTTGGCGATGGTCCGGGTTGTCGAGTGTCCGGGGGCCAGTTCGGCGAGCACGACCCGCCCACCATAAGACTTGACGATATCGGCCCCGACCACTTTATCGACAGAATAATCCGCCCCCTTGACCAGCACATCGGGGCGCAGCGCTTCTATCAACTTAAGTGGTGTTTGCTCGGAAAAAATGATTACCAGATCGACGGACGTCAGGGATGCCAGCACGGCGGCGCGCGCGGCCTCCGATTGTATTGGGCGGTCGTCTCCTTTTAATCGTTTTACCGAACTGTCGCTGTTCAGGCCGACAACCAGTTTTCCGGATGCTCCCTTGGCCTGATTCAAAAGCGAAATATGGCCGGGGTGCAACAGGTCGAAACAGCCATTGGTGAAGCCGATGGTCAGGCCGCCGCGTCGCCAGCCATCAATTCTGCCGAGCGCAGGTTTCAGGGCCATCACCTTGGCCTCCGCGTTGCTTAAATCCTGGTGGCGCAGGGCGGCGGTCACATCATGGGAAAAAGCCACGGCGGTGCCGACTTTGCCGACGACAATGCCAGCGGCGATATTGGCTAGCATCACCGCGTCCTGCAGATTGGCGCCAGCACCAAGGGCTGCGGTCAGCGTGGCGACGACCGTATCGCCAGCCCCTGAAACATCAAAAACATCTCGCGCCTCGGTCTTCTGGTGCGACAGGGAACCATCCCGACAGAGCAGTGTCATGCCGTCCTTCGAGCGGGTCGCCAATACGGCGCCAAAATCATGGGTGTCAATCAGGCATTGTGCCGCCAGGGTCACCTCTTCATCGGTTTCGGTGGTCATGGCCGTTGCCTCAGCGAGTTCATGCCGATTGGGGGTAATCACATCGGCTCCCCGGTAACGGCTGTAATCGTTTCCTTTGGGATCGACAATGACGGGCTTCGCCGCCGCTTTCGCTGCCGCAATCAACTCGTTGATGGTGTGATCCCCAAGCACGCCCTTGGCGTAATCCGAAAGCACGACGGCGTCGCAATCCGTCATTGCTTTCTTCGCCGTGGAAATCAGTTTTGCCTGCATGTCCTCATTCAGGGGGAAAACGGTTTCCCGGTCCGTGCGGAGCATTTGCTGGTTGCCAGCCAGGTAGCGGGATTTAGATGATGTACGGCGACTGCCGCCATCGACCAGGGCCAGATCGGCAAGGCCTTCCTCAAGGATTAATCGTTCAACTTCACGCCCGTCGCTATCCTTGCCGACGACGGTTGCGAAGCGCACACTTGCACCAAGGCCGACCAGATTGCGGACCACATTGCCGGCCCCGCCAAGCATCGAGGCTTCGCGTTCCAGTTTCAAAACAGGGATCGGCGCTTCGGGCGAAATCCTGCCCACCGAACCGTAATGAAAATGATCGAGAATAACATCGCCAACGCACAGAACCCTGGCATTCTTCAGGGATTCGACCAGGGAGATCAGGGCGGAACGAGCGTTCATGACAGACCGAGTTCCCTCTCTAGTGCACCGCACAACATGTGACCGATAAGAATGTGCATTTCCTGAATGCGCGCCGTCTCGGCCCAAGGTACCGTAATTAGCGGTGCGGCCAGCCCCGTCATGCGGCCCCCATCGCGACCGGAAAATCCTGCTGCGACTGCGCCTTTGTCGCGGGCGGCCTGCAAGGCGCGGATGACGTTTTCACTATTTCCCGATGTGGAAATAGCGATCACCACATCATCTTTACCGGCCAGCGCCTCGACCTGACGGGCGAACAAGTCGTCAAAACCGAGATCATTGCCGATAGCGGTAAGTGCTGAGGTATCGGTTGCAAGGGATATGGCGGCGATGGGCGCGCGGTCCTTGATGTAGCGCACGGTCATTTCCGTCGCCAGATGCTGAGCGTCGGAAGCGCTGCCGCCATTGCCGAGGAAGATAATTTTGCCGCCTTTGCCGATGGCATTGACGCAAGCCCCAATCAGTTCAGTTAAAGGCCCTGTAATCATTTTGCGGGTGGCGGCAAAGGCATCCGCGTGGGCGGTCATCTCGGCTTCCAGATAGGCATTCAAGTTCATGTTATTATCCTTGGGAAAGATCGATGCGGCGTCCCTCGCGCAGGGATTCCATGATGGCGACGGTGGCAAGCGACGTCTCAATTAATTCAGTTTCGTCAATGGGGGCCGGGCCGCCGTTTTTCACCGCGTCGACAAAATTCAGCAACCCCGTTTTGATGCCCTTGTCCTGGGTTCGGGAACACGGCTTGCTGAGCTTGCCGTGTTCGGCGATGGTAAAGGATTGGAAATTATCGATTGTGACGACACTGCCGCCAGCGTAGGCCTCGATCAGTTCTTTCGAGAAGACACTGTCGCCAAGGCCTGTATAGGCGATGGTGGCAAGGGAGCCATCGTTGAAGCGAAGGGCGACATTAAGGTCATCGCAGCCGCCGCCAGAGACCAGGCCAGCGTCGGCCTGAACCGAGGTTATTGGCGCGCCGATGAAATAGCGCGCCAGATCGACAAAATGGCAAACCTCGCCAAGAATGCGCCCGCCGCCTTCATCGGCTGCGTGAACCCAGTTTTGCGCAGGAATATGACCGGCGTTGATCCTGAGCAGCAGATACTTGGTGCCTTGGTGGCGACCCAGGCGTCCACGAACCATTTTGGACAGCGGCGCGAAGCGGCGATTGAAGCCAACCTGAAAAAAGCCAGCGCTTACGTTACGCGCCTGGGCGACCTTGTTTATCTCTTCGCGGCTCAAAGCTAGCGGCTTTTCAACCAGAACGGATTTACCGGCGGCAAGGGCGCGCGCTGTAAGGTTTGCATGGCTGTCATGGCGGGTGGCGATCAGGACAGCGTTGATATCTGGGTTATTCAGCACCGCGTCGCTGTCGGCGGCGGCATGAAGGAAGCCAAAGGTGTCGCCAGTTTTTTCCGCCGACGCGCCGCGCTGGGTCGCTACGGTATGCAGGATGACGGCGGGTATTTTTTTCAATTCCGGCAGCAGAACAGATCTGGCAAAGCCACCGGCGCCGATGACGCCAAGGACGCATTTACCTTCGCTCCTGGCACCTGTTGGGGCGGGAAATGATAGCGGGTGTTCAGGGCCGTCTTCCCGGTAGGTCAGGACGACACCAAGATGAGGTTCTGCACCGCTGGTCACCAGATCGTAGGCCTTTTCAGCATCTTCAAGTTTGAAGGTGTGGCTGGTCAGGCGCTCGACGTTGAGGCGGCGCTGCAAGGAAGGCGACATCAGGCGCAGACATTCGGCCAGATTTTCGGTTTCCGTCCAGCGCACCCAGCCTTCCGGATATTTAACGCCGCGACCTTCGAAGTCCGGGTCATAACGGCCCGGCCCGTAGGAGCGCGATACGACCAGGCTTAATTCCTTTTGCATGAATTCCCGGTAGGGAAATTCGGTGCCGGTCAGGCCGACCATGCAGACTTTCGCCCGATCTCGTGCGATTAGCCCGGCGACTTTGAATGGCTCACTGGATTCGGTTGCCGCTGAAATGATGATGCCGTCCATGCCGCGCCCGGCAGTTAAACCGCGCACGGCGGTCTCTACGTTATCGCCGCCCAGATCGAACGTCCATTCGGCGCCCAAGGTGCGGGCCAAGTCCAGGCGCGGCACGTTGTAATCCAGCGCCAGCACCCGAACGCCCGACAAGGTCAGCAGGCGGATAACCAGTTGGCCGAGCAGGCCGGAGCCGATCACCGCAACACTTTCGCCGAAGGTTGCGCCCAGGTTCCTGACCGCGTGCATGGCGATAGATGACAAGGTTCCGAAGCAGGCCTCTTCATAAGACACATCGTCGGGCACCGGGGCCGCAAGATTAGCCGGAATAACATTGAGCTCGGCGTGATTGGCAAGGCCTGCGCCAGCGACGGCGACGCGCTGGCCGACGCGGAAGCGTCCTTCAAGGCCCTCGCCTACCGCCACCACTTCACCGGCGGCGGAATATCCCAGCGGCAACGGCTCGTCCAGGCGGGCGAGGACGGAACGGATGGTCGCCGCGACGCCGTCTCTTTTCGCCTTGCTGAGGACTTTTTTGACCAGATCGGGGCGTTCGCGGGCTTTACCGGCAAGACTTTTGCGGGCGAATTCGACGACCATGCGCTCGGTACCCGCTGAAATCAGCGAAGCGCGGGTGCTGACAAGGATGTTTCCTGCCTTGACAGTGGGCTGGGGAACCTCGGTCAGGTTCAGTTTGCCTGTCCGGGTGCTTTGAATAACTTGTTTCATCGCAGTGTTTTACATCGATTTCATGGGTGGATGCAAAGACAGCTTTATTGATCTCACTTATGACAGCCATATATTTGATAAAAAGTCAGACTTTGTTATGCTTTGTTAAGGGTTTTAGATTGTATGTTGTTATGGCTCGGGTCTGTATCGTCATTCTAAAAGGGATGAACATCGATGAAAATTAAATGGCTATTGTCATTTGAGACGGGCGTTGCCTCAATTGATAACGATCACCGGACACTTGTAGAGGTTATTCAGAAAATTGAAAACGCTCTTACGGTAGGCGACCTTAAGATTTGTTCTGGCCTCTTTTCAGAATTTATGAAATTGGCTGCGGATCATTTTGACAGGGAAGAGAATATGTTGAGAACCATCGATTTTCCGCGCGTTGAATCGCACAGGGCGGCGCACAAACGCCTTCTCGATATGGGCACAGAGACACTAAAAAAAGTCGATTCCGGCCTTGACCAGGACGGGACCGCAAAATGCCTTGAAGAAATGATTTATTTTCTGCTCGAGGATGTTATCAAAGTTGACGCAGAGTTTAAATCTTACGCCCAGGAAAAGGGCCTCATCTGACAGGCCCCTCTTATGTGTGGTTTTGCCGCCCTATATTCTTATGCCGACGAAGCGCCGCCTGTCACCCGTGAGGTGCTTGGCGCGATAAATCAAGCCATGGCCCGACGCGGACCGGACGGAGAAGGCTTGTGGATGTCCGATGACGAGCGCATCGGGCTCGCCCACAGAAGACTGGCGATCATTGATCTGAGCGCTGATGCGGCGCAACCGATGACACTTGAGAGTCCTGCTGGGCGTCTGCATATCTCCTATAATGGCGAGATCTATAATTTCCGGGAATTACGCCGCGAACTTGAAGCCGCCGGGGCACGCTTTCGCACCGCTTCGGATACGGAAGTCTTATTACACCTGTACCAGCGTTACGGGCGGGCCATGACGTCACGCCTGCGCGGGATGTTCGCCTTTGCCATCTGGGACGAGAAGCGCAGGGGCATGTTGTTGGGGCGTGATGGTTTTGGCGTCAAACCCCTTTATTATATGGACGATGGCAAGACGCTCAGCGCCGCTTCCCAGGTCAAGGCGTTGCTGGCGGGCCGGCAGGCGGCGGGATGTCCGCGCCCGGATTTCGACAGTGCCGGTCACGCCGGTTTTTTCCTGTTTGGATCCGTTCCTGAACCGCACACTCTCTATAAGGATATTCGAGCCCTGCCTGCGGGATCGACGCTGTGGATTGACGGAAACGGCGTCGGCAAGCCGGAAATTTTCTTCGATATCTCAAGTTCCCTGGTTGCAGCTTCTGATGATGGCGGGCAAGTCGATCTTGCTGAAGCCTTGCGCGACAGCGTCAAACATCACTTTGTTTCGGATGTTCCGGTCGGGGTATTTTTATCTTCTGGGCTGGATTCGGCGACCCTGGTCGGGTTGTCTTCGGAATTGCAAGGGGTAGGTTTGGATACGCTTACCCTGGGGTTTGATGAATTCAAGGGCAGCGCCAATGATGAAGTGCCACTGGCCGAGACGATCGCCGCCCGGTATGGCGCGCGTCAGCATACGGTGCGGGTCGCAGGCAAGGACTTTGCCGCCGACCTGGACGACTTATTGGCGAGCATGGATCAACCGAGCATCGACGGGGTCAACACCTATTTTGTCGCCAAGGCAGCGGCGGGCGAGGGCGTGAAAGTGGCCCTTTCCGGGCTTGGCGGTGACGAGTTGTTCGCCGGTTATGATTCATTTTCGCACATTCCGGCCCTGGTCCAGGGGCTGGGGCGGGTTCCCGGCATTGGCGGCTTTGGTCGTATGGTCCGGGCGCTAACGGCGCCTTTGGGCGGCGTTGTTGTAAGCCCCAAAGCACCGGGCTTGCTTGAATACGCAAGCGGTTACGGTGATGCTTATTTGTTGCGCCGGGCCCTTTTCATGCCCTGGGAACTGGCTTCGGTCATGGATGGTGATATGGCCCGCGAGGGCTTGGCGGCATTAGACGTCCGGCCCCGTCTGGAAGCTTGCCAGGGGGCACTAAAAGCATCGAAGGCCAAGGTCGCGGCGCTCGAAATGGCCTGGTACATGCGAAACCAGTTACTGCGCGATGCCGATTGGGCAGGCATGGCGCACGGTTTGGAAATCAGGGTGCCGTTCGTTGATGTGACGTTATTCCAGGCTCTTGCCGGGGCTATAGCCCGCGGCCAGGGTCCGGGCAAACAGGCAATGGCGGCGGCACCCGCTACACCCCTGCCGCAACAAGTTCTTAGCAGGCCGAAAAGTGGTTTTTTTGTTCCCGTCCGTGACTGGCTGCAAGGCAGCGGTCCCGCTGAAAGGGGACTTCGTGGTTGGGCGAAAAAAGTCTATCAGGCGCAAATTGCGGCCTGATTGAATACCCGTTTATAAAATTTCCCTGAAATAGGCGATGGTGCGTTGCAGGCCTTCTTCAAGTTCGATGGTGGGCCGCCAGTCAAGGGTGCTTTGGGCCACCGAGATATCCGGGCAACGTTGGGTCGGGTCGTCTTCGGGCAGTGGCTTTTCGATCAGGGGTGACGTTGAACCGGTCAACCTCAGCACAGTATCGGCAAGCTGGCGAATGGTGAATTCGTTGGGATTGCCGATGTTCATCGGCCCTGTTAAGGGATCGTCTACTGCCATCAGGCGCACAAAACCTTCGATCAGATCGTCTACGTAACAGAATGAACGTGTCTGCCTGCCATTGCCGTAAATGGTGATGGGTTCGCCCTTCAGGGACTGGACGATAAAGTTCGAGACCACGCGTCCGTCGTCGGGCAACATGCGCGGCCCATAGGTATTGAAAATACGGGCGACGCGGATGCTTAAATCGTGCTGGCGCAGATAATCGAAAAACAGGGTTTCGGCGCACCGCTTGCCCTCGTCGTAACAGGCCCTGGGGCCGGTCGTCGAAACCGAGCCCCGGTAGTCTTCACCTTGGGGGTGAACTTCCGGGTCGCCGTAGACTTCGCTGGTCGAAGCCTGAAATATTCTGGCCCCGGTCCTGACCGCGAGGTCGAGCATGTTAATCGCCCCTATGACTGATGTTTTCGTCGTTTGCACCGGGTTATTTTGATAGTGAATGGGGGACGCGGGACAGGCCAAATTGTAGATCTCATCGACCTCGATATTAAGTGGCACCGTTACATCGTGGCGCTGCAATTCGAAATACGGGTTGTTCATCAAAGCGACAATATTGTCGCGGGTGCCGGTATAAAAATTGTCGATGCACAGCACGTCATGGCCATCGGACAGCAACCGCTGGCACAGGTGAGAGCCCAGAAATCCGGCGCCGCCGGTGACCAGAATTCGTTTTCTATTACTCATATAGGGGGTTCTTGTGCTTGTTGATTGGGCTGATTCCCAGAAACTAGCATTCATTCATGTTGAAAGAAACCGTCGCCGTGATCCCTCAATGACCAGACAGGTCAAAACACCGGTGCGCCAAGCACCGGTGTCGATACCGATCCTGTTGGCATTGATCTGCGGCTGGTTGGCGATGGAATGACCGTGCACGACAATTTTTCCAAAATCGGTTTTGGATTTCAGAAATTCTCCCCTGATCCAGACCAGGTCAGTTTCCTTCTGCTCGTTAAGATCGACACCCGGGCGCACCCCTGCATGGACGAAGGCATAATCGCCTTCTACATGGATCAGTTCCAGAGAGTCCAGGAAGTCAAGGTGAGCGGCTGGCATCAGGGCGCATAAATCATCCCGTGCCTGGTCTATGTCTGCGTCCGTAACCCTGGAGACAGAAAGGTTTTTGACGTTCAGGCCGTAACTTTTCAGAGTTTCCCGGCCACCGTTTTTCAGCCACGAAACGACAGGGCCATCGCTACTGAGAAATTTCAACAGCATATCTTCGTGGTTGCCTTTCAGACAAATCATCTCGAATCCTGCTGGTGGCGGCATCGTTAAACGTTCAATAACCCGTTTTGAATTAGGACCGCGATCAACGTAGTCGCCAAGAAAAATCAGGGCATTGTATTCGTCCTCGCCCTGTTCGGCGTCTTGCGCGATCATATCCAGTAATTTTTCAAGCAGATCATAACGCCCATGCACATCACCGATGGCATAAAGGCGCCTTGGCGGTTGTGTGGCCGGTGAGATGTTCTGTTGTGCGAGGGTCATGGGAGGGAATATGGTGGCTTGGGGCGTTGAACACAATATTTCGCTTTGATAAGCGACTATTAACGCTTTTCCCGTAACGTCATTTTTTGTATCTGCGTTTTTTGGGGTTTTTGGACGACGATGGCTCAGACGGGCACCGTTATGACGTTTCCCGGCTCGGAATCGACGAGCGAGGAAACACAACTTCTTACCCGGTTGCGGTTTATCGAGAATGACCGCTCTGGGCATTACGTTGTGCACGTCCATCTTTCCGCGCTTCGGGCTTCAAATCGCAAGCCGCATTTTATCAATATTGCGGCCAAAACGTTCGACGACCTGCAGAACAATTTTGATGTTTCCCTGTTTAAGCTTGATAACGCTGATCTGGTCCTGTTGTGCAAGGACGTGCCGGTTGAAGAAATTGATCCGGTGATCCACAAGACACGCCAACTGTTCAGCGAAGATCCGTTAACCAGCAGCGAAGATGGCTCCATCGATGACAGGTTCTCTACTTGGTACGACCTTGTTCAGCAGGGAGATTTTGTATCGTTTGTCGAAAACATAAACCTGCTTTCCGAACAAGCCCTTGATCGCCAACGAAAAGCCAACGGGATGCTTGCTGCTAATTCCCTTCCGGGCGCGGTTTTGGTGCCGGGGCACATCGCCGACATCATCCTGAAGCTGCAAAGTGTTGAAATAGAAGATATAATCCACTCGCAAACGGCAGTCGTCATTCGCCCGGGGGCAACAGGCAGTGTCCTGTTCTGCGAGCAATTTGTAACCATGACAGAGTTGCAAAAACGCATCGCGCCCGAGATCAATTTATTTGGATCCCATTGGTTGTTTCAATACCTGACCGAAACCATCGACCGTCGCTTGTTAGGTGCTATCGGCCAGCGGGATTTTGAATCCATGAGCGATTCGATCAGTATGAACCTCAATATTTCGACGGTTTTAGGGCGGGAATTTCAACATTTTCATCAACAGGCCGGGGCCTATTCAGCAAAAATCGTTATTGAATTACAGCTGATAGATGTTTTTTCAGAAATGTCGGCCTTTGCCGACGCCCGTGACATGCTGCAGGAAAACGGATACCGGGTACTGATTGACGGCCTCAACCCCCTGTCCCTGCAATTTTTCGATCCTGCCCTGCTGGAATCCGATTTGATCAAGGTCAACTGGGGCCCCGAATTCAACAATGAAGAATCTGGTTCCCGCGTTGAAGATATGGCCCAGGTGGTGAAAAATGTCGGCAAGGATAGCGTGATTCTGGGCCGCGTCGATTCTGAAGACGCCGTTATCTGGGCCCTGACGCTGGGGATTTCCCGTTTTCAGGGCTACTATATTGATACCTTGGTCAAGGCCATGGTGGCGAAGGGGATCATCTGACATGGCTGATATGGAAAGCGGTCCCAAGCATCTGGCCAGCCAGGAAAACCTTCTTCTAAGCTATATGCAGCGGCTAGAGGAAAACAAGGGGGACCATATGGCGGTCCACCTGCACCTGTCTTCCCTAAAACCCTATAACCGCCGTGCCCATCATATACGGGCCGCCGAAAACGGCTTTGAAAACCTGATCAAGTCGCTCAATGGGCAACTGTTCATGATCAAGAATTCCGATATGTTTTTCTTTTTCAAAAACGAAGCACGGGCGCAAACGGAAACGGCGGTCCAGAAAGTCCGCTTCTTGTTCAGTGATGACCCGCTTCTTGAAAATGAGGAGGCCGATGAAAACAGGTTCTCTACCTGGTACGATGTCGGCCAGCAGTTCGGTGATCTTCTGCATCTGATCGAAAGTATGATCGAGACGGAAGATAAACGAAAAAAAGAAACCCGGGCGCGCATGGACACCCGCACCTCGCTGAAGGTTCGCCAAAAAGAAGGTGAGCCGATCACGCCGGAAATCCTGGCCCGTGTGGAAAGCGCCCTTGAACGCGCCGATCTATCCAATCTGGTGCGTCGGCAGTTCGTTTGCACCGTCGATGCCCAGATGATCCCCGAGCAGTCGTTTTCGGAAGTCTTCATCTCCATCGCCGACCTGCGCGAGACAATGGTGCCGGGCATCAACCTTGTGTCCAACCGCTGGTTGTTTCAGCATATGACGGAAAGCCTGGACAGGCGGATGTTGTCCTTGTTGTCGAAGAACGACGCCCTGGCGATTTCCGGAGATATCAGCTTCAACGCCAATGTGACGACTCTGTTGTCGCGGGGGTTTCAGGATTTTGATGACAATATCATGGCCTCACGCCGCGGCTCGATGATTATTGAATTACAGAAGGTCGATATTTTTGCCGACCTCAGCGCTTACCTGTTCGCCCGTGAATTTGTTCAGGATAAAGGCTATCGGGTGTGCCTGGACGGTTTGACCCATAATACAATGGGCATGGTCGAACGCGAAAGACTGGGTGCAGATCTGGTCAAGCTGGTTTGGCATTCCGATATGGTTGATGGCGGGCCCGATATGCATGAAAAAGTGCGCACCGTGGTCAAGCGCGCCAATCCGTCAAAAGTCATCATGTGCCGGGTCGATACCCGCGAAGCGGTCGATTTTGGACAATCGGTCGGGATCAAGATGTTTCAAGGGCATTTTATCGAAAACCTGATCGCCGAAGACGCCAGGCGGCGTGAACTTCTGCGCTTGAAACGACGCATGGAACGAGCCGAACAGGGACCTGAAAATGCCGTTGAAGAATTTTGACGGTACTAGTCTTTGTTGCTAACCCCGGCCTCGCCAAATGTCGCCATGCCGTTATGACAGGCCACCGCCGCTTTCAACAGGCCGACGGCCAGCGCCGCGCCCGAGGCCTCACCCAGGCGCATTTCAAAATTGATTAAGGCCGCTTTATTTAAGTGCCCCAGCAAGCGAAGATGGCCCGGTTCGCTGGAAACATGGCCGACCTGACAATGATCCAGGCTGCCTGGGGTCGTCGCTTCGAGGGTGCTGGCTGCGGCGCTGCAAACATAACCGTCCAGCAATACCGGCACCCGTTTCAGGCGCGCCGCAATGATAGCTCCGGCAATGGCCGCCAGCTCGCGCCCGCCCAACCGCATCAGGATATCCAGTCCATCGCCGCCGCTGTGGAGTTTGGCGGCGTCGGCGACAACTTTGGTCTTAAGGGACATCGCTTCGCCTTGCACCCCGGTGCCGGGTCCAGTCCAGTCAACGGCGCTACCGCCGTAAAGGGCGTGGCAGATGGCTGCCGCCGCCGTGGTGTTGCCGATGCCCATTTCGCCAAGGCACAAAACATCGCAACCCTCAACAACCACATCCATGCCGCGCTTGATGGCGTCGAGGGTTTCGGCTTCGCTCATGGCCGGGCCTTCGGTGAAGTCGGCGGTTGGGCGATCCAGATCAAGGGCGTCAACGGCCAGGGTGATGCCGAAGGCTTTGCATAACTGATTGATGGCGGCTCCGCCTGCCTCGAAATTACCAACCATTTGCCCGGTCACAGCGGCAGGGTAAGCCGAAACGCCCTGAGCGGTGACGCCGTGGTTGCCGGCAAAGACATGGGCGCGGGGACTTTCCATGGTTGGGGGGTGACGACCCTGCCAGGCGGCCAGCCAATGGGATAATTCCTCGAGCCTGCCTAATGATCCCGGTGGTTTGGTCAATTGTGGCTCGCGCTCTGCGGCTTGGGTTAGGGATTGTTTGTCAGGTCCGGGAAGAGTGGATAAAAGGGCGCGGATATCGTCAAGGCTGTTAAGCATGGGAAGGGAGGGCACGGGCGTTACCTTATTCAGAATGCGAGATGGATTTCTTTTTGTCGGGCATTAACTTATAACCGAATGCAAATTTCCGACACCATTAAAAATATAAAGGATAGTCCGTGGCGATTGGCGAAAACAATCTCAATATTCTTACCCGTTGGCTGGGCGATGTCTTGCAAGGGGCGACCTTCCTGACGCGCCTGCCCGTGCCCTTGAACGAAGAAACGCAAGCGCGTCCACTGGCCACTGTCGCCTGGTCTTTCCCGGTTGTCGGCCTTTTTATTGGTGGTCTGGCCGGGCTTGCCCTGACGATCGGCTTCCAGCTGGGATTGCACCCGCTGGTCTGTGGTTTGTTCGCAATCGGCGCCCAGATCCTGGTGACCGGCGCTTTGCATGAAGATGGCGTGGCCGATGTTGCCGATGGCTTCGGCGGGGCTCGGGAAATAGCGGACAAATTACGCATTATGCGGGATTCCATGCTCGGCAGTTACGGCGTTCTGGCGTTGATTTTTTCCATCACCATTCGGGCCGGTGCGCTGGCCAGTATGGCGACCCCGACGACCGCCGTTCTGGCATTGATAGCCGCGGCTGCTGTCTCAAGGGCTATGGTGGTGGCGCTGATGAACCAGATGGAAATGGCGCGCACGGACGGGTTGGCCAGTGGGGCCGGTAAACCAACTGGCGAGGGAATGATGGTGGCCCTGGGTCTTGCCGCCGTTTCGGCATTCCTGCTTTTAGGTGCCGCTGGCTGGGTTGTTCTCGCCGTCGCCGCCGTCGCCGCCTTTGGGGTGGGCATGTTGGCGAAGCGGCAAATCGGCGGCGTGACAGGAGACGTATTGGGCGCCGTCCAACAAGTGACGGAAGCCGCTGTGCTGCTCGCCGCGGCGGCGGTGCTATAAAGATGACATCACACATTACACGTTGGTGGTGGGTCCGCCATGCACCGGTACCGGATTATGTCGGCATCCTTTACGGCCAGCGCAATGTTCCATGCGATACTTCCGACAGGCGCTCTTTCGAAGGACTTGCCGGGAAAATTCCCGCAGGGGCAGTTTGGGTGACGTCGCACCTGTCGCGGACCATAGACACGGCGGCGGCGATTATTGACGCCGGTGGCCCGGTCCCCCAAAACCCGGGCGTACCCATAGCCGAACCGGATTTTGCCGAACAAAGTTTTGGTGACTGGCAGCATAATAGTTGGGATGATCTGCACGCCGGGGATGGCCCGGAATTCAGGACTTTCTGGGAAAGCCCCGGCACCAACGCGCCGCCGGGCGGGGAAAGTTTCGCCGATCAGATGGTCCGCACGGCGGCAGCCATCGAGCGTATAAACGAAGAATTTCAGGGCCGCGATATCGTCGCCGTGACCCACGGCGGCACCATCCGCGCTGCGGTGGCTCACGCTATGGAAACCACGCCTGTGCTGGCGTTGGCGGTAACCGTCGATAATCTGACCCTGACCCGCCTGGACCATTTTTCAGGAGGCACGTTTAAAGGTCAGGGTGGAAACTGGCGGGTCGTTGGCATAAATTTACCGCCACTTTGATTTAAGGATTTAACAAGCTCTTGGTTGAAAATAATTCAATAAATTTACCACCGTTGACCCTGATCCTGGGTGGCCAGCGCTCCGGCAAAAGCGCTTATGGGGAAGGCCTGATCGGCGAGACCTGCGAAGCGCTCTATCTGGCTACGGGTGAGGCGCTGGATTCTGAAATGAGCGCGCGCATTGCCGCCCATCGTGCCCGTAGGGGAGATAACTGGACAACCCTGGAAGAACCGCTCGATATCGCAACCGCACTTATTGATAATGACCAACAGGGCCGCCCGGTGCTGATTGACAGTCTGGCCATGTGGGTCGCTAATCTTTTGCAGGGGGCCTGTGATGTGGAAGAGGAAACTTTAGCCCTTGTCCGGGCGCTGGAAAGTATTAAATCTCCTGTAATCGTCGTCTCTGATGAAGTGGGATTGGGGGTCATTCCCGATAACACTTTGGCCCGCAACTTTGTCGATGCCTTAGGGTCGGCCAACCAAATCATTGCCGCCCATGCGGTCCGGGTGGTTTTCATTACCGCCGGATTGGCACAAGATCTAAAAGGATAAGAATTAAGCATATGAAAATTCCCGCAACCGTCATCACCGGCTTCCTCGGGGCCGGTAAAACGACCCTCATTCGCCACCTTTTGGAAAATGCAAACGGTCGACGCATCGCTCTGATTATTAATGAATTCGGCGATATGGGGTTCGATCGCGAGCTTCTGAAAAGTTGCGGTATCGAAGGCTGCGGCGAGGATAATATGATCGAACTGGCCAACGGCTGTATCTGCTGCACCGTCGCCGATGATTTCCTGCCGACCATGGAAAATTTGCTGGACCGGGATTTGCCGCCCGATCATATCGTCATTGAAACGTCCGGCCTGGCCCTGCCCAAGCCACTGGTCAAGGCCTTCAACTGGCCTGAAATTCGCGCCCGGTTGACCGTCGACGGGGTGATCGCCGTCATTGATTCTGCGGCCGTTGCCGAAGGCCGTTTCAGTGATGATGTTGATATCGAACTGGTCCCCGATCACGACAACCCGTTGGAAGAAGTTTTCGAGGATCAATTGTTGTGCGCCGATCTTGTGGTCATGAACAAGGCTGATATCCTGGACGGCGAGGCCATAAAATCCGTCGCCCAAGGGCTGGCCGGGCTTATGCGTCCGGGCGTGAAGGCAATCCCGGCAGTCAAAGGTGCGCTCGATATCGACGTCGTGCTGGGTCTTTCCGCCGCCGCCGAAGACGGCATCGAGGAGAGACAATCCCATCACGACGGTGAGGAAGACCACGATCATGATGACTTTGAAAGTTTCACCGTTACCCTTGGTGATATTACCGACCTTGGCGGTTTTGAGACGCGCCTTGCCGAACTGACCCATGCCCACGACATCCTGCGCCTGAAAGGCTTTCTTCATGTGCCGGGCAAGGACATGCGCCATGTAGTTCAGGGCGTCGGCCCGCGCATCCAGCGCTATTATGACCGCCCGTGGGGTATGGACGAAGAACGCCTGGGCCACCTTGTCGTGATCGGCCAGCGCGGCCTTGATCGGGGCGCTATCGAAGCAGCGCTTTTAGCGTAAAGCCATGCATCTGCTCGCCGCCACACCGGGAGGCGTCTCCGATGGATCGGAAGCCATTGATCTTGGCCAGAGCGCCGGTGATATCGTTTTTCTAAGCGCCGCGGACAGCGAGCTTTCCGGCCTTGCCGATGCATATGCGGAAATGGTCGCGGATATGGCAAAGGCCGCGCCGTCCTTGCGATTGGCCAACCTGCTCAACCTTGGCCATAACATGTCGGTCGATCTTTACGTGGAAAGCGTGATCAACGGGGCCAAGCTGGTGATTGTCCGCCTGCTCGGTGGGCGCGGTTACTGGCCTTACGGGGTCGAGCAAATTGCCGCCGCCTGTTTCAGGAACGGCACACCGCTGGCGCTGCTGCCCGGTGATGACCAGCCGGACGCGGAACTGGCGAGCTTATCGAGTCTTGATCCCACCGCCTGTCACCGGTTGTGGCAGTACTGCGTGCACGGCGGCCCGGTAAATATGCGGCAGTTTGTCAATTATGCCGCAGGCCTGCTGGATGAGGAAATCCACTGGCTGGAACCCAAGCCCTTATTACGCGCCGGACTTTATAAAGCAGGCGGCGACAGCGTCGACCTGGACCTCATCCGGGCCGATTGGATCGAAGGCCAGCCGACGGCGGCGCTGGTATTTTACCGGGCGCTGGTTCAGGGCGGCAATCTGAAAGCCGTTGACGCGATGATTGCCGGCCTCAGACAAGCGGGCCTGAACGCCCTACCGGTTTTTGTCGCCAGCCTGAAAGACGCGGTCGCCGCCGCGACACTGGAACAGTTGCTCGCCGATGCGCCGCCAGCGGTGATTTTGAATTCCACCGGCTTCGCCGTCTCCAGCCCCGGCGCTGTGCGCACGCCGACGCCCTTCAATGCGTCCGGCGCACCGGTGTTGCAGGTGGTGTTTTCAAGTTCCAGTTTAAAGTCCTGGCAGGACGGGTTGCATGGATTGAGCGCCCGCGACATCGCCATGAATGTGGCCCTGCCGGAAGTCGACGGTCATGTACTCAGCCGCGCCGTTTCCTTCAAGGGTTCGACTCGACGCGACGAGAAAACGCAGAGCGATATCGTCACCTACGAGCCGGTGCCCGACCGAGTCGATTTCGTCTGCGCCCTTGCCGCCAAGTGGGCCCGCCTGAAAACCACACCGATTGAAAAACGTCGCGTCGCCGTTGTCCTGGCCAATTATCCCAACAAGGACGGGCGCATCGGCAACGGCGTCGGCCTTGATACGCCCGCCGGAACCGTGACGGCCCTGCACGCCATGCAGGCGGCGGGATATGCCATTGATGATATGCCAAAAGACGGCGCGGAGCTGATCGCCCGTCTGCTTGCCGGGCCGACCAATCAGGGCCCGGGGACGGCTGTTTCCGAAACCTTGTCCATGGCCGATTATCAACTGTTCTTTGCCGGGCTTCCGGCTTCGGTTCAAAACGCCATCAGAGAACGTTGGGGCGGGCCGGAATCCGACCTGATGTACATACCCGGCGACGTTGATTGCGGCCGCTTCGCGATCTCCGCCTACCGCCTTGGCAACGTCGCTATTTGCCTGCAACCGGCGCGAGGCTATAACATCGATCCGCAATCCAGCTATCATGATCCTGACCTGGTGCCACCGCATGGTTATCTGGCCTTTTACGCCTGGCTGCGAAGTGAATTTAATGCCGACGCGATGATCAGCTTCGGCAAGCATGGCAATCTGGAATGGCTACCGGGCAAGTCGTTGGCATTGTCTGGGGAGTGTTTCCCGGAAGCCGCTTTAGGCCCCATGCCGCACCTTTACCCGTTCATCGTCAACGACCCTGGCGAGGGGACTCAAGGTAAGCGGCGCACCGCCGCCGTCATTATCGATCATCTGACCCCGCCGCTGACACGCGCCGAAAGTTATGGACCGCTGGCTGATCTGGAAGGCTTGGTCGATGAATTTTATGAGGCTTCCGGCGTCGATCCACGGCGTCTGAAAGTGTTGCAAAACGAAATCCTGACCTTGTGTGCGGCCATCGGCCTGGACAGAGATTGCGGCATGGACACCGCGGCGGATGAGGACGCGGCGCTGGGCCAGCTGGATAATTATCTGTGCGAATTAAAAGAGATGCAGATCCGCGATGGCCTGCACATCTTTGGGCGCTCCCCTGACGGTCGCCTGCTGACCGATCTTCTGGTGGCATTGGTGCGGGTGCCAAGGGGGGCGGGTGCGGGCGGCGATGCCTCCATACTAAGGGCTATGGCGGCTGATTTTGGCTTCGATTTTGACCCGCTGGATTGTGATATGGCGGCTCCGTGGAATGGCCCAAAACCCGCCGCCCTGAACGGTGCAAGCATCTGGCGCAGTCACGGTGATACGGTTGAGCGTCTGGAAGAACTGGCCGTCCGGTTGGTTTGCGGCGAACAACAATCCGATCCGCACTGGACCCGCACGTCTTTGGTGTTGGCGTCTTTGGAAAAAACAATAAAGCCCGCCGTTGCGGCCTGCGGCGAAGCCGAATTGGCCGGACTGTTGCGCGGTCTGGATGGTCGTTTCGTTGAACCGGGGCCGAGCGGCGCGCCGACTCGTGGCCGTCCCGACGTTCTGCCGACGGGGCGCAATTTTTATTCCGTCGATACCCGCACCGTACCAACCCCCGCCGCCTGGACACTGGGCTGGAAGTCAGCCTCTTTGCTGATTGAACACCACAGGCAGGAACATGGTGAATGGCCGAAGACCATGGCGCTTAGCGCCTGGGGCACGTCGAATATGCGCACCGGCGGCGACGATATTGCGCAAGGGCTGGCGCTGATGGGGGTCAAGCCGACATGGGACGCGGCCTCAAGACGGGTCACCGGTTTCGAGGTGCTGCCCCTGTCCATCCTTGATCGCCCCCGCGTCGATGTGACGCTTCGGGTGTCGGGTTTTTTCCGTGACGCCTTCCCGGCCCTGATTGATTTGTTTTCCTCCGCCGCCAGCGCCATCGCCGCCCTTGAGGAGACGCCCGCCGACAATCCTCTGGCCGCGCGGGTTCGCGAGGACAGGGATGAGCTTGTCGATAAAGGCATGCAGCCCGATCAAGCGCTGAAGCGCGCCGGATACCGGGTTTTCGGTTCCATGCCGGGGGCCTACGGTGCCGGGTTGCAGGCCCTGATTGACGAGAAGGGCTGGCAAACCGAGGCCGATTTGGCGCGCGCCTACGTTGCCTGGGGCGGCTATGCTTACGGGGAAGGGGCGAGCGGGGAAGCGGCGCACGGGTTGTTCGAGACACGCCTGAAAAATGTCGAGGCGGTGGTTCACAATCAGGATAACCGGGAGCACGATCTGCTCGATAGTGACGATTATTACCAGTTCGAAGGCGGCATCACGGCGGCGGTGCGCGAATTTTCCGGTCAACAACCCAAGGTCTATCACAACGATCATTCAAGGCCCGAAACACCGCGCATCCGCACCCTTGAGGACGAAATCGCCCGCGTCGTGCGGGCCCGCGTCGTTAACCCCAAGTGGATCGAAGGGGTCATGCGGCACGGCTACAAGGGCGCCTTCGAGATGGCCGCCACCGTCGATTATCTGTTCGCCTTCGCCGCCACCGCCCGGTGCGTGCGCGACCATCATTTCGACGCCGTGTTCGAGGCCTATCTGGGCGATGACACCGTCAGGGAGTTTATAAAAGAGCACAACCCGGACGCACTAAAGGATATGATCGAGCGCCTGCTTGAAGCGCAAGCCCGCGACCTGTGGACACCGCGCCTGAACAGCACCCATGCCGCCTTAACCGAAATGCTAACCGGAGAAACCCCATGATCAATACCGACAACGCCCGCCATAGTGAAAAGATGGCCAAGAAAAAGGCCGCCCGCGATAAAATTCTCGCCACCAAGACTGAAGAAAAAGGCTTGCTGATCGTCCACACCGGCAAGGGCAAAGGCAAATCGACAGCCGCCTGGGGCATGGCCCTGCGCATGATCGGTTACGGTAAAAAGGTCGGCATCGTGCAGTTCGTCAAAGGGGCGTGGGAAACCGGCGAGCGCGCCGTGTTCGACAAGTTCCCTGATCAGGTCACCATCATGGCCATGGGCGAAGGCTTCACCTGGGAAACGCAAGATCGCGAACGTGACGTGCTGGCGGCGGGCAAGGCGTGGGCCGCGGCGAAAGAAATGATCGCCGATCCGGCGTACGCCATGGTCATTCTGGACGAGATCAATATCGCCCTGCGCTACGAATACCTGGCCATGGAAGATGTCATAGCGGGCCTTACCGCCCGTCCGGAAATGCTGCACGTCGTCGCCACCGGGCGCAACGCCCACGATGATCTCATCGAAGCCGCCGACCTGGTCACGGAAATGACCCTTATCAAGCATCCGTTCCGGGCCGGTATCAAGGCGCAGCAGGGGGTCGAGTTTTAGGGGTAAGCGCTAAAGCAAACCATATTCTAGGCTGGCAATTTGGGCCGGTGCTGATCCCTGGCGGACATTCCGCATGTGCATGTCGTCAACAAACTAGTTGCCGAACACTCTGGTCAATAATTCAGTCGTCCTTTTTGCGGGATTTTGGCGGATTGCCGCTTCTTCGGTTGCCAAGTAATGGAACAGTCCCTCCAAGGCTCCCCTGACGGCATGATCGGTCAAGTTCCCTTTTAGATCAGGAATGAATGGCAAGGTGTTGTATTGTGATGTCAGGTTTTCATAGGCCGTGATGGCACCAACCTCAGCCAGTGACTGATCCATTATGGGGCGTATGACATTTGATAAGTCGACGCTCGCCACCTGTCGGAAATACTGAGTCGCCGCGTCGTCAGGGCCATCGTATATGCGTTTGGCGTCATCGATTGTCATTGCGTTGATAGCTTTCCAAATCAATTCCTTGGTTTTTGGCGCGGCGGCTTCGGCGGCACGGTTCAGTTTTAATTCGATTTCATCTGCCAAGCCTGAGAGCTTGAATTTCCGGAGCGTCGATTGCACGTCCTGAAGTTCGGGCGGTAAGGGAATGTGAATGCTTGTATCGGTGTTATAACCATCAACTGCGCCGAGTTGAGCCGTTACATTTTCAGAACCAACACGCAGGGCTTCGCGTAGGCCGGCAACAATATCGTCGTAAGATAACGTGGTTTGAATCGACCCATTTTGGGTTTTGCCGGTGGCCCCTTTGACGATCCCTTGTAGGGTGTTGAGTAAATTCGACTGAGCAAAACCACGCGTAGCAGCAACACTCATAACGCAAATGAGTATGAAAAAAATAATTTTGCGCATCGATTTGACCTCCGAGTAAAATTGATATGTCCATTATGCCAAAAAATGAAGATATAGAAGGTTTGGATATTTCGGGTCTACAAAAAGAGGTGAGGTAGATATAGTTTTTTAAACCCATCTCATAGAGATATAATAGCCTGTTTCTATTCCTGGTTTCCTTATCAAATGGCTCAAGATGGTACCCGAAAATGGCCCATCAGGATACTTTGACAGACGTTTCTGAGCGTGAATCAGGTTGGGAATGATGGATGTGGGGTTGGGTGTTATGACGGCTCTTTTTTTTTGGCGATTTCCGGTACAATGCTGCGGTCTTGGCGATTCGTTGTGATTTAGGAAAAGTTAAATGAAAAATGCCGCCCTTTTTGCTACCCTGTTAGTCTTTGTTGTTGGCCTTAGTGGTTGCGCCGAAATGCGCCGTGATGAGCGCTCGACGGCGTTTGATCTGGTTAATCAGGCGACCGAGACCGTGCAGCGTTTCAAGGGTATGCCGGACCTTAAAAAATTCTCGGAATACATGCCCAGCGCACGGGGAATCGTCGTGCTGCCAAGCGTTATCAAGGGTGGTTTCATGCTTGGCGGTGAAGGCGGTAACGGCGTGTTGTTGGTGAAAACCGATGATGGTTCGTGGAGCCCGCCGGCCTTTTATATTCTCGGGGCTGCCAGTTTCGGTCTGCAAATGGGCCTGCAGGATACTGAGATCGTGTTGGTATTGCGCAGCGACAATGCGGTTCAAGCGGTGCTCGATCATCAAGGCAAGATTGGCGCCGACGCCGGGATCACCATCGGCACCATCGGTCAGGGCGCGGAAGTTTCCACGACCACAAACATCGGCGTCGATGTTCTGGCCTTTGCCAATTCCAGGATCGGCCTGTTCGGCGGCGCGGCCCTGGAAGGGGCGGTGCTGGCGCGCCGGGTTGATTTGAACGAGGCCTATTATGGGCGCGGGGCGACACCACGGGGAATCCTCTATCAGGGTCAATTCCAGAATCCGCAGGCAGATGGCTTGCGCGCCGCCCTTACCGGACCGTAATTTTTGATGCCAAACCTTGCGCGTGCATTGATGTTTCAGGGCACCGGGTCAGATGTCGGTAAATCCCTGCTGGTCGCCGGGCTGTGCCGGGCCTTCACCAGACGCGGCCTTAAGGTGCGCCCATTCAAGCCCCAGAACATGTCGAACAATGCCGCCGTCACTTGCGAGGATGGCGAAATCGGCCGCGCCCAGGCCTTGCAGGCGAAAGCATGCGGCATCCCGCCTTCCATCCATATGAACCCCATATTATTGAAACCGGAAAGCGAGACCGGGGCGCAAGTGATTGTTCAGGGCGAGCGCGAGGCGACATTGAAAGCCGTCGATTATCACGCCTTGAAGCCAAAATTGATGCAGCGGGTTCTGGAAAGTTTCCACCTGACCGCTGCCGCTGCCGATCTGGTTTTGATCGAAGGGGCGGGAAGCGCCGCGGAAGTTAATTTGCGCGACGGCGATATCGCCAACATGGGATTCGCCCTGGCCGCTAATATTCCTGTCGTCCTGATCGCCGATATTGACCGCGGCGGCGTTATTGCTTCTGTCGTCGGCACGGATATGTTGTTGGAGGCGGCGGAACGCAAGTTGTTGGCGGGCTACGTTATTAACAAATTTCGCGGCGACGCGACGCTTTTCAAAAGTGGCCTCGACATCATCAGCAAAAAAACCGGCCTGCGCTCTTTCGGTCTGGTGCCGTTCTTCGCCGACGCCAGGCTTTTACCAAAAGAAGACGCCATGGCATTAGACGGGCAGGAAAAACAGGACGGGCCGGCGGACATTCTGATTGCCGTGCCAAGGTTGTCGCGGATCGCCAATTTTGATGACCTGGATCCACTGGCGGCGGAACCCGATGTCACGGTTGTTATTGTCGAGCCGGGCGATGTTTTGCCCGCCAGCGCCGATGTTATTTTGATTCCCGGCTCCAAGGCGACCATCGCCGATCTGAAGTTTCTTCGTGACCAAGGCTGGGATATCGATATCGCGGGGCATGTCCGGCGTGGCGGCATGGTCGTCGGTCTTTGTGGCGGCTACCAGATGCTGGGAAAAAAGCTTTCTGATCCCAATGGCATCGAGGGGGCGATGGGACAGGTCGAAGGCCTTGGCCTGCTCGATGTGGAAACCGTTCTCAGCGACGATAAAGCCCTGGAAACCATTTCCGGCGTCGATATCGCCAGCGGTGAGAAAGTGCATGGCTATGAAATGCACTTGGGCCTAAGTGAGGGCCCTGATAGGGCACGGCCCTGGATCACGCTCAATGATGGACGGATGGAAGGGGCGTGTAGCCGTGCCGGTAATGTAATGGGCTCGTACCTGCACGGTATTTTCGCCGCCGATCATTTTCGTCATGCATTTTTGGCAAATTTGCGCTGCGGTCGCGCCCATGACACGGCTTATGAAATGCGCGTCGAGGAAACTTTGAACGCTCTGGCCGATCATCTGGAAAAACACATGGACCTGAACCATCTTTATGATGCGGCGCGCCTGGTTTCTAAACCAGAATAGCAGCCAGGGCCGACAGTGTGAGCACGGCCAGCGCCGTCGATATGAGAATGGCCGTCGATGTGCGCAGCACGTAAACGCCAAAACTTTGCGCCACGATATAGACGTTACCGGCTATGGGGGCCGCCGCCGTTAGCACCGCCGCCGTGGCCCACAGGGGCTCGATTTTAAAGATCACCACCATCGATACCCACATGGCGCCGGGGTGAATGAAAAGTTTAAAGACGCTCATGGTGGCGGCTTCCTTCAGGCCTTCCGACAGGGGCCTGCTGGCCAATGTTGCGCCCAGGGCAAACAGGGCGCACGGCCCTGCAGCCTTTCCCAGCAAGCCGGTGAACGCGCCAAGGGGAACAGGAATAATGAGGCCACTGGCGGCGTAGGCAACGCCAGCGGCAATTGACAGCACGAACGGATTTAGCACGACGCCCTTGAGAACATTACCGGCGAAATCCTTCAATGCCCCGTTGGCGTGGCGGTCAATTTCCAGCATGGCGATGGAAAGGGGCACCAATATAATCAGATCGACAAGCCAGCCCAGCACCACCGGCAAGACTGCGTCGGGGCCAAGCAGGGCGGTAATCAGCGGCAGGGCCAGATAACCGACATTGCCAACACTGGCCGCCTGTCCCTGCAAGGCCGACATTCCCAGCGTGGTTTTAAACACGGTTCGGGCCAGTAGTGCCGCCGCCGCGAATACGACGATACTGGCGCTAAGGTATGCGCCCATGAAGTGCGGATTGAGAATATCAGCCAGCGGTTTGGCAGCCAGTGAGCCAAAAATAAGACACGGCAAGGCGAAATAGAAGACAAAGGCATTTAGGCCCTTGATGCCTTCGTCGGTCAAATAGCCCTTGCTCCGGGCAAGGTAGCCGCAGCCGATCAGGGCAAAAAACGGCAGGGTGATGGTGATGATATTCTGCATTTATTAACTCAGACGAATAACAGCCAGCGCCGCCAGCCAGGCCCCGTTAATCAGCGCGCCGGTGACATATAGATAGAGCATACGGCGGATATCCTTGCTCGTCGCCCGCGCCGTGCCATCGCCAAGCCATGGATCGTCGACGATGTTTTCCAGGTAGCGCCGGGGACCGGCCAGCGCGATTCCAAGCGCACCGGCGGCGGCCCCTTCTGGCCAACCGGCATTCATGGAGCGGTGCTTTCCTGAATCCCTGAGCATGATCTTGAGGGCCTTGAGGGGATTGGCGCCGGGGGTAAAAATGGCGGCAAGGGCCAGAAATAACCCAGAAAGCCGGGCCGGGATCAGGTTGAGCACATCATCCAGGCGCGCCGCTGTCATGCCGAAAGCGCGGTATTTGGGGGTCATGTGGCCGATCATTGAATCCATGGTGTTGACCGCCTTGTAAACCATCAGGCCGGGAAGTCCGAACAGCACATACCAAAAAATCGGAGCGATCAGGCCGTCGGAAAAGTTCTCGGCGCAGGATTCGATTGCGGCGCGGGCGACGCCGTGCTGGTCCAGGTGTTTTGGGGCCCGGCCAACGATGTGGGAAACCGCCTCGCGGCCTTCCTCCAAAGAGCTATCCAGGCCAATGGCGACGGACCGCACACTATCGTAAAGGCCGCGCCCGGCAAGCAAGGCGGTAAGCAGAAACAGTTCCGCGACCCAGCCGAAATCATGGTTCTGGGTCAACCAGCTAACGCTCCAGCCGATGGCTCCGCTTAAGGTGGATACGAAAATGACCACCAGCGCACCACGGATGGCGCGGTCGACGTTCGAGCGGTTGTCGCGGTTAAGTTTGCGGTCGCACCAATCCACAAGCGCGCCGATTAATTCCACCGGATGGCGAAATAACTTGAAGGGCAACCTGGCGCCGCCCAGATAAGCATCAAATAACAGTGCAATCAGCAAAAGTATCAGCGGGTCAAAGCCATGCGCGCTGTTGGCGAATCCAAAGGTAAACATGGGCACAGAATGGGTGGAGGGTTTCATTGCGTCAAATGAAATACAGCTATATAGTCCCTCGCTCTAAACTCGCGCCTTTCACTTTTGACCGGAGGCAATGACCAGTCGACGTCCGGCGCGATTTATTTAGTGCAACTTGCCCTCTATTGAGGGCAGATAAGTTGCCCTAATTTTATAAAGACGATCAAATTATCTGCCACCAAATACTTCTATTTGATGGCAGTTTGATCTTAACGCTCGAAGGCTAGGACCAGGCGTATGGACAATCTACCCCAAGACCCGAAAACGGGTGTGATGATTTGTGGCCATGGCAGTCGTGACCATGGTGCCGTCAGCCAATTCAACGCCCTGGCAGGGCACCTCAAAAAAAGACTGCCCCAATACGATATCGAAAGCGGTTTTCTGGAATTCGCCTCGCCGGTATTGCGCACCGGGCTTGACGCATTGAAAGAACGCGGTGCGGAACGAATTCTTTGCCTGCCCGGTATGCTGTTCGCCGCCGGTCACGTTAAAAATGACCTGCCCAGCGAGGTCAATGAATTCGCTGCCGCCAATCCAGGCATCGATGTTCGTTACGGGCGCGAGCTGGCCATCGATCGGCGCTTGCTGAAGGCGTCGTCGGAACGTATTGAAGAAGCCGAAGAGTTGGCCAAAACCAAAGTCGCCCGCACCGACACCTTGTTGATGGTGGTTGGCCGCGGCACCAATGATTCAGATGCCAATTCAAATGTCTGTAAAGTTGCCCGCATGTTGTGGGAAGGCATGGGTTTTGGCTGGGCCGAGGTCAGTTATTCAGGGGTCACGACCCCGCTCGTCGATGCCGGGCTCGCCCATGCGGTCAAACTTGGCTACAAGCGGATTATTGTTTTTCCATACTTTTTGTTCACCGGCATTCTGGTCAACAGAATCTATGACTGGGCCGACGAAGCCGCTACGGCGCACCCGGAAGTGGAAATTCTCAAAGCCGGATACCTGAACGATCATCCGCTCCTGATCGAAACGTTCACCGACCGGGTTGGCGAAATGCTCAGCGGGGAAAACGTCATGAACTGCCAGCTGTGCAAGTACCGGGAACAGATTATCGGTTTTGAGGGCGACGTCGGCCAACCCCAGGTCGGCCATCACCACCATGTGCGCGGCATCGGTACCGATCATGATCACGACCATCATCATCATCACCACGACCATGATGGGGATAAGGAGTCCTGAGTCGTGGCCGAAACTCCCTTATGCTTCGATTACATCAAAGACCCAAGCGCGATTTACCAACGCTCGTTCGCGATGATCGAGCACGCTTTGCCCGAAACGATTGATGCAGATATTTACCCCGTAGCGGCGCGGTTGGTGCATGCGTCGGGAACGGCGGACATTGTCGATGCGTTGGTGTTTTCCGAAGGCGCTGTTCAGGTTGGCGCGCAGGCCTTGCGCGGTGGAGCGAGCGTCTTGTGTGACGCGGAAATGGTCTCGGCGGGGATTATCCGCAAGCGTCTTCCTGCTAATAATGAAGTGATTTGCACCTTGAATGATCCGGAAAATTCGGCAAATGCGCAAAGGTTGGGAACCACCCGCTCCGCTGCCGCCCTGGATTTATGGCTTCCCTATATACAAGGATCCGTCGTCGCCATCGGCAACGCGCCGACTGCCCTGTTCCGGCTGCTTGAACTGATTTCCGAAGGTGGCCCGCGCCCCGCCCTGATTTTAGGGTTCGCCGTCGGTTTCGTCGGCGCCGCCGAATCCAAGCAGGCATTGATCGATCATGCCCAATCACTAGGCGTTGCATTTATCACGTTGAAGGGTCGACGAGGCGGCAGCGCCATGGCCTCTGCCGCGCTCAATGCCCTTGCCGGAGGCAACGAAGCATGAGCGCCTGGATTACCGTCATCGGGATCGGCGAGGAAGGCCTTGAAGGTTTGAACGCGACCCGCCTTGCCCAGATCAATGCGGCCGAGGTATTGATTGGCGGGGAGCGTCATCATGGCAAGGTCGAAAATTTACAAGCCGAGCATCTGGATTGGGGCGCGGGCTTCGATCAGGCGCTGGTAGAAATAGAAAAACGCCGGGGCAAGATGATTGTCGTGCTGGCCTCTGGCGACCCCATGAACTACGGCATCGGCGCGGTTCTGGTGCGTCATTTCGGGCCGGACGCCGTGACCATCCATCCGGCACCGGGCGCGTTCTCGCTGGCCGCAGCCCGCATGGGTTGGTCAATTCCAGATATTGAAACCCTGACCATTCATGGTCGCCCGCTGGAAACCTTAAGTCGGTATGTGCTCCCCGGTGCGCGTCTGCTGGTGTTGACCCGCGACGGCGATAGCCCGGCAGAGGCGGCAAAGCTGTTGACCGACAAGGGTTACGGGGAGAGCCGGATCAGCGTTCTGGAACACCTTGGCGGGGACGGGGAAAACAGGCTCGATGGCACGGCGGCGAACTGGAATTTTGACCGCGCCGCCGACCTCAATACCTTGGCCATCGACTGTATTGCCGGGGTTGATGCCATCGCCCTTTCGCGCGCGCCGGGATTGCCCGATGAGGCTTTCGAGCACGATGGCCAACTGACCAAGCGTGAAGTTCGCGCCGCCACACTGGCGCAATTGCAGCCGCTACCGGGGCAGGTGTTATGGGATATCGGTGCCGGTTCAGGTTCTATTTCAATCGAATGGCTCAGGCTCGGGGGGCATCGTCGGGCTATCGCTATCGAGAAGAATGCAGGGCGCGTCGCCGCAATAAAGCGCAATGCGGCCACTCTGGGCACCCCCGATCTGATCGTCGTTGAGGGCGATTTCGATGCGGTTAAGGAAACCCTTAAATACCAGCCGGATGCCATTTTCCTCGGCGGCGGCGCGTCTGATCTTGGGCTTTTGAAATCCGCCTGGAGCGCGCTTAACCCCGGCGGGCGGCTGGTCATTAATGCGGTCAGTATCGAAGCCGAGCAGACTGTTTTGGCCTTCAGGGCAGAATTCGGTGGGGATTTGAGTCGTGTTTCCATCGAGCGGGCCGGGCCTATCGGTTCTTTAAGTGTTTTCAGGCCGCTGATAACGGTGACACAATTTTGCCATAAGAAATCAGCATGAGCGGGATACTTTACGGCCTCGGCCTCGGCCCCGGCGATCCCGACCTTGTCACCATCAAGGCGGCGGCGGTATTGGCTGCGGTTGAAGTCATCGCCTATGTCGCCCCGTTAAAGGAAGGCGCGTCCGCCCCGTCCTTCGCCCGCGCCATCGCCGCCCCGCATCTGGGTGGAGACAAAACAGAAATCTGCATTCCAATCGCCATGCTTGATGACCCCGAGCCGGGCCAGCGGGCTTACGATCAGGCGGCAATCCAGATAGCGGAGCATTTGCAAACCGGTCAGGATGTCGCCGTTTTGTGCGAGGGCGACCCCTTGCTCTACGGTTCGTTCATGTACGTGCTGGAGCGTTTGAAGGGGACAGCCAAAATAGTCACGGTGCCGGGTGTCAGCTCGCTTGGTGCAGCGGCGGCGGCGGCTAATTTACCACTGGTCTCGCGTAGTCAAAGCCTGGCCATCGTTCCGGCGACTTTGCCTGAGGCGGAAATAAAAAGTCGCATTCAGGCGGCAGACTCCGCGGCGGTGTTCAAGGTCGGGCGCAACATGGCTAAGATCAAGCGGGTGCTTGGGCAGTTGGGCCGCATGGACGGGGCTTTCTATATAGAGCGTGCGTCGCTGCCCGAAGCCAGGGTTTTGCCGTTTGCCGATGCCCCCGACGACGCGCCCTATTTTTCAATGATCCTTACGACGGAAACTTAAACTTATGACGGCAATACTTGTGCTCGATCAGGGCGCGCTTGAATTGGCAAAGACACTCAAACAGAACCTTGATGGGGCGCGCATTCACGGCCTCTCTCACAGGGTCGAAGGGGCGGACGAAATATTCACCGATACCGCGCCCCACCTGCGCCGTCTGTTCCAGTCGGGCGAGGCGATCATTGGCATTTGCGCGACCGGCATTCTGGTGCGCGCACTGGCACCTGTTCTGATAAGCAAGGAAAGCGAACCGCCTGTGCTGGCGCTGGCGGGCGATGGCTCTGTCGTGGTGCCTTTGCTCGGTGGTCACAACGGGGGCAATCGACTGGCTGCGGCTATCGCTAAAATTACCGGTGCAACCAATGCCATGACCACGGCGGGTGACGTGCTTTTGGGGGTCGCCCTTGACGAGCCGCCGAAGGGCTGGAGCGTGGCCAACCGGGCCAATGCCAAAGGGTTTACCGCCCGTATGTTGGTGGGGGAGTCGGTGCGTCTGGATGTGCAATGCGGCGACGTGGGTTGGCTGGCGGAATCTGGCGCGATCCTCAAACCCGACGCAGGTGGCCCCGCTATTCGCATTACCGCCGATGCACTCACCGCGCCAACCGACGATCTTGTTTTGCACCCGCCAGTATTGGCGCTCGGCGTTGGTTGCGAGCGCGATTGCGACCCGATTGAGCTGAAAGAACTGGTCGAGCAAACTTTGCTTGAGGCCGGGTTATCTAAAAAGGCCGTCGCCGTCGTTGTCTCGCTGGATCTAAAAATGGACGAGCCAGCCGTTCACGCACTTGCCGCCTCACTTGGCGTTGCGACAAAATTCTTCACAGCCGAACAACTGGAAGCCGAATTTCCCCGCCTCGCAAATCCGTCCGATGTGGTCTTTGCCGAAGTCGGTTGTCACGGCGTTAGCGAAGGCGCGGCGCTGGCCGCAGCCGGTGCGCGGGGTTCGTTGCGGATTGAAAAGAAGCGCTCCAAGCGGGCCACGTGCGCACTTGCCTATAACGCAGGGGAGATAGATGCGGATTCTGTTGGCAGGAGCCGTGGACGCCTGAGCATCGTTGGCATCGGTCCGGGTTCTGACACTTGGCGCACGCCTGAAGCCTCTGCCCAACTGGCGGAGGCTAGCGATGTGGTCGGTTACGGACTGTATCTCGATCTGGTGTCAGACTTGATCGCCGGTAAGGAGCGCCATGTTTCAGAACTGGCCCAGGAAGAAGACCGGGTGCGCCGGGCTCTCGACCTGGCAGGCGAAGGCCGCAACGTCGCGCTGGTCTGTTCTGGCGATGCCGGAATTTACGCCCTGGCAACCCTGGCTTTCGAGCTGATGGACAGGGAAGATCGGATTGAGTGGAACGCCACAGAGGTTTCGGTGACGCCGGGTGTATCGGCCTTGCAGGCTGCGGCGGCCCGCATCGGTGCGCCCATTGGCCATGACTTCTGCACCATATCCCTATCGGATCTGCTGACTCCATTCAGTGAGATCGAGCGCCGCCTGCACGCCGCCGCCGATGGTGATTTCGTCGTCGCCTTCTATAACCCGGTGTCCAAACGCCGGCGCACACAGTTAGCCCGTGCCCAGGAAATTCTTGTCGCAAAGCGTGGTCCTGACGCGCCGGTGGTGTTGGCCCGCAACCTTGGTCGCGACGGTGAAACCATCGATGTGATCAGGTTAGGTGATCTGACCCCGGACCATGCCGACATGCTGACCATGGTGCTGGTCGGCAATTCCCAGTCGCGACTGATCAAGCGCGGCGGCCGCCAGTGGGTCTACACGCCACGCGGTTACGCTGCTAAAATGAATCAGGATATTTAAGGAGATTTTCCATGAAGATGATTTTCGCTCTGTTCGTTTTTCTTTTTGCCGCTTTGCCCGCCACCGCGCAAACGTCCAGCGGTCAAATTCCTGACACGGTATTTGGCGCGGAAGAAAAGAAGATTATTTCCGATTACCTGAAAAAGAAGCTGGGCCTGCCCGATACGGCAAACAAATCAACATCCGACAAGGATGACGATGCGTCACAGCCAAAAGGGCGGGGCAAAGCAAACAAGAATAAGAACAAAGGAAAAAACAAGAATAAGCAGATGCCGCCGGGTCTTGCCAAACGTAAGGAATTACCACCAGGGTTGGCCAAACGCCACACGTTGCCGCCCGGATTGCAAGTCAGGGAATTACCAGCCGATCTAGCAAGGAAATTGCCAGAGCCGGAAAAAGGTTTGGAAAGAATCATCGCTGACGGCAGTGTCGTGTTGATCGAAAAAGCAACGGGGCGAATTCTCGATATCATTTTGGGTAGCAAACCTTGAACGTTCATTTCATTGGCGCTGGTCCCGGTGCTGCGGACTTGATTACCGTACGCGGCCTGAAATTAATCAAGGCTGCGGGGGTGGTTCTGTATGCCGGATCATTGGTACCCGAGGCGATTGTCGCCGAGGCCTCAGGCGACGCCCGCGTTGTCGATACCGCGCCGATGCATCTGGATGAAATCATCGCCGAGATCAAGAGCGCCGATGCGAGCGGGCTTGATGTCGCCCGCGTGCATTCCGGCGATCCCTCCCTATACGGGGCTGTTGCCGAACAGATGCGCCGCCTCGACGAATTGGGCATCGACTACGATGTAACGCCCGGCGTTTCGGCTTACGCGGCTGCGGCGGCGGCCATGAAATCGGAACTGACCCTGCCCGGCATCAGCCAAACCGTGGTGTTGACCCGTACGGCGGTGCGCTCCTCAGACATGCCCGCGGGCGAGGATTTGGAAACCCTGGGCCGCAGCGGTGCGACGCTGGCGATACATTTATCGGTCAATAATATGGCCAAGGTAGTGCGCGAACTGGTTCCTCATTACGGGGTAGATTGTCCGGTCGCCGTCGTCTACCGGGCCAGTTGGCCCGACGAGCTGATTATTCGTGGCACATTGAATGATATTCGCGGCAAGGTTAAGGCGGCGGCTATCACGCGCACGGCGCTTATCCTTGTCGGCCGGGTGCTTGGTGAAAGCGCCTTCGATGACTCGAAGCTCTACGCCGCCGATCATCATCATGTGCTAAGGCCCAAGGTCTAAGTCCGCAAACTTAAACCCGGCTCTCCAACCACAATAACGCGGCGGCGGCGGATTGCACGGCCTCCCCCGGTTCGCGCGGTGGGCGTCGTAACAAAACGATGGGAATGCGGTTGCGGATCGCGGCGGTGATTTTGGCGACGGTCCCCTCGCCACCACTTTGCTTGGCGAGCAGGGTGTCGATGGCGTGTTCTTGCATCAAGGCCAGTTCATCATCAAGGTTGTAGGGTGGGCGACCGGTTATCAAGGTATGATTTTCTCCTGCAAGGGGCTCGCCGGGCTCTTCAATAACCCGGATGACGAAGTGGATTTCCGGGAAGTCGTCCAGGGCGTCCAGGTCGCTTTGGCCGGTGGTCACCAGCACTCGTTTGGCAAAATTTGATAATTGCCCCAAGGCATCGGCCATGTCTTCGGCCTCGAGAAATTTTACGCTCGGCGGTAACGCCCATGGCGGGCGGGCGAACATCAGGCGCGGCGTTTCCGTGGCCTGGCAGGCGTCAAATGCATGGGCCGATATGGTGGCGGCAAAAGGGTGGGTGGCGTCGATGACAAGATCGATGCCTTCGTCCTTGATGAAGTTCGCCAGACCCGGTCCACCGCCAAAACCACCGACGCGAACATGTGCCGTATGTTCGCGCACCGGCTTGACCCGTCCGGCCAGCGAATAGATGACGTCGAGACGACCGGAAAATTGGCTGACCGCCTGATCGGCCAGGGCGGCGGCTTCGCCGATGCCACCAAGAATTAACAGGCGCTTGTTTTCAGTCATCAAACTCTCCTGCGGCACGCCCAACCAGAGCGCTATTTTTATTGAAAATGCAGACCTCGATTTTCAAGCCGTCATCAACCGCGTCCAATGCCACTTGGCGGGCGCGGGCGGCAATCAGATCGGCAAGGGCGAGGTTATTTGTCTGGGACAGTTCGAGCACGGCCATTGCCGTTATTGCACTTTTCGCCTCGGCCACCGTATCGGGGGCGGCGCCCAGTTCAGTCAAACTGCAGGCGAGCATTGTAAAATCCAGTTTTGAGCGTGCCGAATGCAGGTCCATATTTCCTTGTGCCAGTTTGACAAGTTTGCCGAAACCGCCGGCTAGCGTCAGTTTTTCGATGGGGTGATGGCGTAGATATTTCAGGACACCACCGGCGAAATCGCCCATGTCAATCAGGGCGCTGTCGCGCAGGGAATAAAGCTTTTTTATGGCCGCTTCCGAAGTGTTGCCGGTGGATGCTGCGATGTGGCTTATTCCGGTTGCGCGGGCAACGTCGATGCCGCTGTGAATGGAATGAATCCAGGCCGAACAAGAGTAAGGCTTGACGATGCCGGTGGTGCCCAGGACCGACAAGCCGCCGATGATGCCAAGGCGTCCGTTCATGGTTTTTTGGGCTAATTTTTCGCCACCCGGGATGGCCACGGTGATGATGAAATCTGCCGGAATTTCATAGGCATCGGCGAGTTCCTGCAGGGCTTGGGTAATCATTTTCCTGGGGGCCGGGTTAATGGCCGCCTCCCCGACCGCAATGGGTAATCCGGGCAGGGTGACGGTGCCGACCCCCTGCCCGGCCTGGAAAGTAAGCCCGCTTCCGGGGGTGCCAGCCTTTACGGTGACGATAATTTCGGCCCCGTGGGTGACATCCGGGTCGTCACCGGCGTCCTTGATGATCCCGGCGCTGGCTTGATTGTGTTCAAGGGACTGCCTGGACAAGGGGAAAGTCGGCTGTTGACCGCCGGGAAGGCGGATCGTCACGTCTTTTTCGAAATGGCCTTGCAGCAGGGCCTGCAGCGCGGCTTTGGCGGCGGCGGTGGCGCAGGCTCCTGTCGTCCATCCGGTGCGCAGTTTTCCCGTTGGTTTGAAAAGATCAGATTTCATAAGTGATACTCTACAACTTTCCCAGAAACCCGATCATGATATTTAACCCAAAAATCAAAATTGTTGTTGTTTGAGCCGGTGTGACTATCATGCACGACAGACAGTAAAAGAGATGTGAGTAAATGGCCGATATAAAACCAGAAAAGCCCGAAAAACAGATTGCCAAGCCTAAGTTGCCTAAAAATGCGGCGGAGCCCAAAAAGGCTACCTCAATGCCTTCTCGCCGCAATGCCTATATTGCCCTGATGGTTTTGATCAGTGTTTTTGTCCTTGTCTGGCGGCACTATATCGAGCCAACTTATTTTGCCGATTACAGGGCTCCCGCAGGGGGGCCGGGCGTCCAGCTCGAAAATGTTGGGAAGCCGAAAATTGGTGGCCCTTTCAATCTTGTCAATCAGGACGGCGTGGCTGTCAGCGAGGCCGATTTCAAGGGCCAGTACATGCTGGTTTATTTTGGCTACACCTATTGTCCCGATGTTTGCCCGACATCTTTGTCTACGATGGCGACGGCCCTGGATATACTGGGCCCGAAGGCTGACAAAATCACCCCGATTTTTATTACCGTTGACCCGGAGCGTGACGATGCGGAAGCCTTGAAAACATACGTCGGTTACTTTCATCCCAGGTTGGTTGGCCTGACCGGATCGGTTGCGCAAATCAAGGCGGTGGCAAAAGCTTACAAGGCCTACTTCGCCAAATCCGGGGATGGTTATAACGATGGCGACTATACAATGGACCATTCTTCGATCACCTACCTGATGGGCCCGGACGGGAAGTTTGTCACTCATTTTGGTCATGGCGTTGACGCCGAAGCGATGGCCAAAAAACTGGCGGAAGTCCTTTGATGGATAATATCTCCGGCCCTCGCCACGGTCTGATTATCGCCGCCCCGTCATCGGGAAGCGGCAAAACCGTATTGACCTTGGGGTTGTTGCGTCATTTGTCGCGAACGGGAAAATCTATCGCGTCGGCCAAGGCCGGGCCTGATTATATCGACCCCGCCTTCCATACGGCGGCCACGGGCAAGCCCTGTTACAACCTCGATCCGTGGGCCATGCGGCCCTCTGTTCTGGGCTATGCTGCCGCACTTGGCGCAGAGACCGTTATTTGCGAAGGGGTGATGGGGTTATTCGATGGCGCTATCATGGAACAAGGCTCAACAGCAGACCTGGCCGAAATCACTGGTTGGCCGGTCGTGCTGATTATCGATGCGGCGGCGCAAGGCGCTTCGGCAGGGGCTGTGCTGCGTGGCTTCGCCACCCACCGTGCCAGTTTTGCCCCGGCGGCAGTGGTTTTCAACCGCATCGGCGGAATTCGTCACCGTGATGTGTTGAGTAAGGCCGCAGCCAACGCCGCCCCGGATGTTAAAGTGCTTGGCTTCGTGCCACGCCAAGGCGACCTGCAATTACCCGACCGTCACTTGGGCCTGGTGCAGGCTCGTGAACACGATGACCTGGAACATTTTCTCGACACCGCGGCGGACCTTGTCGCCGAAAACATCGATGTCGACGCTCTATTGGGTCTGGCCCAACCCCTGAAAGGACAGGGCGGCGATAAACCGGAATTTATCAAACCCCTCGGCCAGCGTATCGCCATTGCCGATGACGAGGCTTTTTCATTCCGCTATTCGTTGATTCTGGAAGGCTGGCAGGCCCAGGGCGCGGAACTCTCATTTTTCTCGCCCCTTGATGACCAAGCACCAGCAAAAAACGCGGACGCCGTCTACCTGCCGGGTGGCTATCCGGAACTGCATGGTTTCCGCCTGAGTTCGGCGAACATTTTCATGGATGGCCTGAAACAGGCGGCGGACCGGGGGGCGGTGGTGTTCGGCGAATGTGGAGGTTACATGGTTATGGGTAAGGGGCTTATCGATGGCGATGGTCAGCGCCATGTCATGGCCGGACTGCTGCCGCTTGAAACGTCGTTCGCCAAACGCAAACTTCATCTTGGCTACCGCGAGGTCGAGCTGGATGCGGGTGCGGCGCTTGGTTCTGGTGGTGTGCTGGGTCAACCGGGGCAGTGCTTTCGCGGTCACGAATTTCACTATGCCTCGGTGATCAATGAAAGCCCCGGTGCGCCGTTGTTTAAATCCTGTAATGCCGCCGGTGATGACCTGGGCCTGGCCGGGCTCGCCGATGGCCGGATCATGGGTTCGTTTATTCATTTGATTGACCGGGCGCGGCAACCATGACGCCAAAAGCCGCCCCGGATGACACACAGCCGTTCTGGATTGAAAAGACCCTGGACCAGATGAGTGCTGCCGAATGGGAATCCCTGTGCGATGGGTGTGCCCGCTGCTGTCTGGAAAAACTGGAAGATTCTGAGACCGGCGAGGTCAGTTATACGGAAATTGGCTGTGGACTGCTTGATGTGAAAGCCTGTCGCTGTACCAATTACCGCGAACGCCAGCGCTTCATGCCCGATTGTGAACGCTTGACGCCGGGCAATATTGCCTTCCTGAAATGGATGCCTTCGACCTGTGCATACAAGTTGCTTTCCGAAGGCAAGGATTTGCCCTTCTGGCACCCGTTGGTCAGCGGGGACCCTGATTCGGTGCACGAGGCTGGGATTTCCATTCGCGGTCGCGCCGTTGCAGCGACGGACGCCGGAGATCTTGAAGATCATATCGTTACCTGGCCCAAATAACCTGAGTGAGGAATGCCATGGATGACAAACTGAAAGGCGTCTTCGCCGCCGCCCTGACACCCTTGAAAAATGACCTGTCCGTCGATTACGAAAGACTGGTTAGCCATTGTCGATGGTTGCTGGATAACGGCTGCGATGGCCTGGCCGTTCTGGGTACCACCGGGGAGGCCAATTCGTTCTCACTGCCCGAGCGGATCCGTATACTTGAAGCGTTGTTTGAGGCAGGAATTCCTGGCGCAAGTCTGATGCCGGGCACGGGATGCTGTTCCATCACCGATACGGTCGAACTGACCAGCCGGGCCGTCGCGTTGGGGGCGGCGGGGATCTTGATGCTGCCGCCGTTTTATTACAAGGGGGTCAGCGACGAAGGCTTGTTCGCGGCCTATTCGGAAGTTATCGAAAGGGTCGGCGACACCAGCCTGAAAGTTTATCTGTATCACTTCCCGCAAATGTCGGCGGTGCCGATCAGTTACGACCTGATTGAGCGGCTTTTGAAACGTTATCCGGCTACTATCGCCGGCATGAAAGACAGTTCGGGCGTGTTCGATAACATGGCCGGGGCGGCGCAACAATTTCCCGGTTTCGGCGTCTTCAGTGGCGGGGATGACTTTCTTTTGCCGTTGCTGGAAAAAGGCGGTGTTGGCTGCATTACGGCGGTTTGCAATATTGCCAGCAGTCTTTCGGCCCAGCTTTACCGTGCCTGGCAAGACGGCGAGCCCGGGTGCGAAGATATGCAAAAGAATTTAATCAAGGTCAGGCAAGCGGTCTCGACCTATCCCTATAGCGCCAGCTTAAAAACCTTGCTTGCTCATTTTAGCGGTGCGGATGATTGGTTAACGCTGCGTCCACCACTGGTTATGTTAAGCGAAAATGAGAAAGCGGATTTAATCAGACTTTTTATAAGCACGGGCTTTACTCCACCGTCATTTGGCTGAAGGGCGCTTAAGGAATGGCGTTTGGAAAAAGCAAAAACCGGATGCGGGAAGAACATCACCGTATAGACATTGGGGGCCACGAAGTGCCGCTGATTGTGCGCCGCCATCCCCGCGCCCGGCGCATTATACTGCGTGTCAATGCGGCTGGTGAAGGCGCGGTGGTGACAATTCCGCCCCATGTCGATGTCGCCGATGGCCTGGAAATGGCACATCGTCAATCGGCCTGGTTGGAACAACGTCTGGGTGACATGGGCGAACGCACCGCCTTTGCTGACGGCGTTCGGGTGCCTTTTCAGGGCATTGATTACACCGTCCTGCATCAACCCAACGCGCGCGGAACGGTGTGGATTGAAGGTGACGGAATTCATGTTGCCGGTGACGTCCGTCACCTGACCCGGCGCTTAAATGACTGGATGCGCAAACAGGCGCGCACCGAAATTTCGCCACTGGCTTTTGCCAAGGCAGAGCGCATCGAACGCGTCCCTTCGCGCATCACCATTCGCGATACCCGTAGCCGCTGGGGTTCCTGCTCCAGCAAGGGCGGGTTGTCTTTTAGTTGGCGCTTGGTGATGGCTCCGCCGGATGTTCTGGATTATGTGGTCGCCCACGAGGTCGCCCATCTGGCGCACATGAATCACGGGGCTCATTTCTGGAAAACCGTCGATACCCTGACCGCCGACGCCAGGGCCGGGCGCGACTGGTTGAGCAACAACGGCAGCGCCCTGCACAGGATTGGTTAAATCATGCCCTTGTCCGCCCTGATCTTCGATGTTGATGGAACCCTGGCCGATACGGAAGAGGCCCACCGGGAGGCCTTCAATCTTGCATTCAATGAGGCCGGTCATGACTGGAACTGGGACCAGGCGTTGTATACGCATCTGTTGAGCGTGACCGGTGGCAAGGCGCGCATGCGGTTCTTTTTGCAGCAACACCAGCCCGCCTTATTGGCAAGCGAGGGCATTGATGATCAGCTAGCCGAACTGCATAAATGCAAGACGGCATTTTACGTGCAGGCCATGCAAGACGGGCGGGTTCCCCTGCGTCCCGGTGTTGAACGTCTGTTGCGTGAGGCCCGCCGCGAAGGTTTGATCCTGGCCATTGCGACGACGACGACCCCGGTTAATGTTCAATCCCTGATCGAAAACACAATTGGAGCCGAGGCCCTCGACTGGTTCGCCGTCATCGGCGCCGGTGACTGTGTTGAAAATCTGAAACCGGCCCCTGATGTTTATCTTTGGGTGCTGGATCGCCTAAACCTGGACCCAGCCACTTGCCTGGCATTCGAAGACAGCACCAACGGATTGAAGGCGGCAACGGCTGCCGGGCTTGGCACACTGGTGTCATACTGTCCTTATACAAAAGACCATGATTTCAGCGGCGCGCTCGACGTGCTGGATAGTCTGGGCGCTGTGGACATGGCTTTTTTGCGAGCCTTGCAGGGCCGCCTTTAAATTCGACTCCTGAACTGCTATTATGCTTTTATCCAGTCAAAGGAGAGCCCCATGCGCCTTTCAATATTTGCCGGTTTGGTTTTTGCCGTTGCGCTGTCATTACTGTCGTATAAAGACGCCCGCGCAGAAACATTGATGCAGTGCATGGAAAAATGCATCAGTTATGAAGGCGGCAATTCTGCGACCAACAAGGCGACGTGCAAATCCCGTTGTGGGGCCAAAATGATTAAGCAAAAGCCCGCAGGCTTGCGTGACTGTAGGGGCGAGGTCAAGGCTTGTCGGTCAAAATGTGGCAAGGAAGTCATCGGCCAGCCTAATGCCTGCCTCAAGGAATGCAAGGCTTTGCAGATGACTTGTCTCTAGCTGGTTACGAATTCCGACTTGTGAAATCCCTGAATATATAAAAGCGCACGCAGGTCGTTATGCTCGATGCTGGCGTCGGCTTGCCCTTTTAGGGAGTCAGAAGCATGAAAGGCGACGCCAAGGCCCGCGCCCTGGATCATGTCAATATCGTTGGCCCCGTCGCCGACCGCCAGCACGTCGGTAAGCGATAAGCTTTTTTCATCACACACGTGGTTCAGGATTGTCAGTTTTGCGACCCGTCCAAGAATAGGCTCCTGGGCTTCGCCGGTTAACTTTCCGTCCTGAAACAGCAATTTATTTCCCTTATGATGGTCAAAGCCGATGCGCGCCGCGATGCGGCTGGTGAAGAAGCTGAAGCCGCCGGATACCAGGATGCAAAATGCCCCGTGTCGGGCCATGGTTTGAACAAGCGTACGGGCCCCCGGTTTAATGGTAAGGCGTTGCTGATAGACGCTTTCAAGCAAATCCTCATCCATTCCCTTCAACAGCGACACACGCTTGCGCAGGGCTTCGGAAAAATTGATGTCACCGTTGATAACGGCGCTGGTGATTTCCCTGATCTGCTCGCCAACACCGAAGGCATCGGCCAATTCGTCAATGCATTCCTGGTCAATAACGGTCGAGTCCATGTCGGAAATAAGCAGTTTTTTGCGCCGCCCGTGCACAGGCGTGCAGACCGCGTCAATTCCCGTTCCGGCCAAGGCCGCGCGTGCCTGCCAAGCCAGGTCGACGGTAGATGAAGGTTCGTCCACTAAAAGATCACACGCCTCCCCCGGCGCCAGCCATTGCGGGGTGGCGTGGATTTTCAAGCGCTGGCAAACCTGTTCAATGTGGACGGGTTTCAGGGTGGCGGTTTCGGCGTTGCCGATCAGGGTGAGTGCATGGGAGGTCATGAATTTGAGGGGATTATATCACAAACATTTAGGCGGACCAGATCAAAAGAAGCGGGGAAAGCATTGTCTTGCATGATTTGATATGCGCATTAGAAAAAGAGATTGCTTTTATTAAAACAATTTGTTTTAATAATTCTGCATAAAAGAGAAAATCGCCATAAAGAGCGAAGTTCAACAGGGTTAGGGCGCGGATAAAGATGTTATTATCGGGCTTATCAGGCACCAACCTGAAGCATGCGAAGGACCATAACTTGCGCGTGACGTTGCAGGCCATTCGCCTTCAAGGTCCGGTTTCGCGTGCCGAACTGGCCATGACAACCGGCCTGACGCCACAGGCAATCGCCTATATCTCGAAAAAACTGATAACCGAAAACCTGGTTATGGAGACAGGCCAGCGTCGTGGCGGTCGCGGTCAGCCGACGACGGAAATCGCTATTAATCCGGACGGTGGTTATTCCATAGGCGTCAACATCGACCGCGATCATTTGAGTGTCATTCTGATAGACCTGTCGGGCAAGGTGCGTGGCCGGGCTCATATAGAAAAGAATTTCATGCTTCCCGATGCGGCGTTCGACTGGATAGAAACCGCCTTTAATCATCTGGTGAAGGAAGCCGGACTGACGATCGGGAATCTTGCCGGTGTCGGCCTCGCCATTCCTTTCAAGCTTGGCTATTTGCGCCTTGCTATCACCCCGCCCACGTATGCAGCGTGGCAGGATTATCCTTCCAAGGCACGGCTGGAAAAAATTACCGGGCTGCCGGTGTTTGAAGAAAACGACGCCACCGCCTCGGCGATTGGAGAGTCCCAGTATGGCCATGGCATGACCATGCATAGTTTCTTTTATCTGTTTTTTGGTTATGGGCTTGGTGGCGGCTTGGTCATTAATGGACGTCCCGTGCATGGAAATAGTGGGCATGGCGGGGAAATTGGACACATTCCGTTAAGCGTCCCGACGGCCCCCGGAAAAAGACCTGTCAATATTCAAGACAAGGTTTCTTTGGCAACGCTGTATGCGAGTCTCGAACAAGCGGGTTTGAAAGTTTCCGACCCTGCGGCGCTGGTTGAAATGTTCGAGAGCAGACCCAAAGAAATCCAGGGCTGGCTGGAGGGAGCGGCTGACGACTTGTTGGCGGCATTGATTTCCATAAACTGCCTGGTTAATCCCGCCGCTATTTTGATTGGCGGACGTCTTCCTGACTCTTTGATCGAGGTCCTGATTGCGGCTCTTGAAAAACGCCTCGAACCGATCCGAACGAACCTGCCTGAAGCGCCGCCGATCATGCGCGCCAAGTGCTCTACGGACGCGGCGGCCCTGGGGGCGGCGATTATACCTTTTACGCACATTTTATTTCCCACTCAGGACATGCCCTTGCAAAACGCAAGCTAGGCTACGAAAAGAAATATCAACGTTAAAATCGAAACTTAAAACAAGGGAGAACGTAGAGATGAAAATACTAAAAAATTTAGTAATCGCTGTGGCGCTCACCGCCATAGCTTTGCCCTCGACCGTCAAAGCCGAACCGAAGGTCGAGGTCTTGCATTGGTGGACATCGGGCGGGGAATCCAAAGCCGTTAAATCCTTAATGGATGAATTTAAGGCCAATGGCGGCACCTGGACCGATATGCCGGTCGCCGGTGGTGGCGGTGACGCAGCGATGACCGCACTTAAAGCCCGTGTGCTGTCCGGAAATCCGCCGACGGCGGTACAACTTAAAGGCCCGAGCATTCAGGAGTGGGCCGAAGAAGGCGCCTTGGGCGATCTAAACGACGTCGCCATTGCCGAAAAATGGGACGAAGTGCTTCCCCCTCAAATCGCAGATGTCATGAAATATAAGGGCCGCTATGTGGCCACCCCGGTTAATGTGCACCGGGTCGATTGGCTGTGGGCGAATCCCAAGGTTCTGGCCAAGGCCGGGGTCTCCATGCCGACCACGTGGGATGAATTCAACACCGCCGCCGATAAACTAAAAGCCATGGGTATCACGCCGTTGGCACATGGCGGTCAATCGTGGCAGGACGCGACGGTGTTTGAAACGGTTGTGCTTGGTCTTGGTGGTAACGATTTCTACAAGAAAGCCCTGATGGACCTGGATATGAAAGCGCTTAACAGCCCGACCATGGTCAAGGTGTTCGATCAGATGCGCCGCATGCGTGGTTATGTGGATGAGAATTTTTCGGGCCGGGACTGGAATCTGGCGACGGCTATGGTCATGAAGGGCGAAGCGGCTTTTCAGATTATGGGCGATTGGGCCAAGGGCGAATTTCTCGCTGCCGGTAAAAAGCCGGGCGCGGACTTCCTGTGCGCACCCTCGCCGGGTAGTAAGGGCTACCTGTTTAATATCGACAGTTTTGCCATGTTCAACGTCAAAGGCGTCGACAATCTGGCCGGACAAAAACTGCTCGCCAAGTTGATCGTTGGCGAGGGCTTTCAGAAAACCTTCAACCTGATCAAGGGCTCGGTTCCGGCTCGTCTTGGGGTTCCCATGGGCGAGTTTGAATATTGCGCCCATAAGTCAGCTTACGATATGGAGAAAACCAGTCAGATTGGTGGATTGCTGCCAAGCTATGCCCACGGCATGGCCCTGCGTGGCGCCCAGGCTGGGGCCATAACGGACGTCGTTACCAAACACTTTAATTCCGATATGTCCTCCGTCGCAGCGGCCAAGGCTCTGGCCGAAGCCGTCAAGTTGTCGATGTAAGTTAGAAACTGCTCCAAAGGGCCCGCCGGGCATTTTGTCCAGGCGGGTCCAAGCGGAATTGAAATCAATGTCCAGATGGCTGCAAAACAATCTACCGCGCATAGTCATGGCCCCGTCGTTGGTCGCCGTGGCGGTGTTCGTTTATGGCTTTATCTTCTGGACGGCTTACATTTCGGGTACCAAATCGAAGTTGCTGCCGCGCTATGATTTTGAGGGCCTGTCGCAATACGTCACCTTGTGGAGCATGCCGCGCTGGTATGTGGCGCTTGAGAATCTGTTCGTATTTTCGGCTCTTTTTATCGTTGTTTGTATGGCTCTTGGCTTGCTTCTGGCGATTATGCTGGATCAGAAAATTCGCGTCGAAGGGGCGCTTCGGACAATCTACCTTTACCCGATGGCGCTGTCGTTTGTGGTCACCGGCACGGCCTGGAAATGGATACTCAATCCGGGACTGGGGATCGAAAAAATGGTCCGCGACTTGGGCTTTGAAACGTTTGATTTCAACTGGCTGGTCGATCCCGATATGGCGATTTATACCATTGTCATCGCCGGGGTCTGGCAATCATCGGGTTTCGTTATGGCGATGTTTCTGGCCGGATTGCGCTCCATCGACCAGGAAATCATCAAGGCCGCTTACATGGACGGGGTCAGTCTGCCGCGCATTTATCTGGGTATCATCATCCCGTCCATGCGGCCGGTGTTTTTTTCCACCTTTGTGGTGCTTGGTCATTTGGCGATCAAAAGCTTCGATTTAATTGTCGTGCTGACTGGCGGTGGCCCCGGCTACGCCACTGACATGCCGGCGACGTTTATGTATGCCATGGCCTTTCAGCGTGGTCGCATCGGCTTATCGGCGGCCAGTGCGACGATCATGCTGATGACCGTGATGGCGGTCATCGTGCCATACCTGTATTCGGAATTGAGAACAAAAAGAAATGACTGAAGCCCGTTTTTCACTGGAAGGAACACGTAAGCCAGGCATCACCGCCGGGCGCTGGGTGTTGTTTTTCATACTTGGCATCTTCGTGCTTTATTTTCTGACACCGCTTTATGTCATGATCGTTACGTCCCTAAAGACTCTGGATGACATCCGGGTCGGTAGCATGATGAGCCCACCCAGCGAGGTTACTTTCGCGCCCTGGATCAAGGCTTGGAATGGGGCCTGCGTGGGTGTTCAATGCGAAGGGCTGAATGGCTACTTCTGGAATTCCGTCAAAATAGCGGTGCCGGCAGTGTTGATTTCAACCTTGTTGGGTGCGGTCAATGGCTATGTGCTGACAAAGTGGCGATTCCGTGGGTCCGAGGTGGTGTTCGCGTTAATGTTGTTCGGCTGTTTCATCCCGTTTCAGGTGGTGCTGATGCCGATGGCGCAGACGTTGGGGTTTTTAGGATTGGCGGGAACAATACCCGGCCTGGTCCTGGTCCATGTGGTGTATGGAATTGGCTTCACGACCCTGTTTTTCCGCAATTATTATATCACTATTCCCGATGAGTTGATAAAGGCGGCGACCATCGACGGGGCCGGGTTTCTAACCATCTTTTGGTCCATTATGCTGCCGCTTTCAATTCCTATTATCGTCGTTACGGTGATCTGGCAATTCACCCAGATCTGGAATGATTTCCTGTTCGGGGTGTCGTTTTCCGCCGGTGGCGGGCAACCGATTACCGTCGCCCTAAACAACATCGTCAATTCATCAACCGGGGTGAAAGAATACAACCTGGATATGGCCTCGGCGATTATCGCCGGGTTGCCGACACTTTTGGTTTATGTCTTCGCCGGTCGCTATTTCATTCGCGGCCTGACCGCCGGATCGGTAAAAGGTTAAAAACATGGCATCTTTGGAAATCCGCAATGTGGTCAAACGCTTCGGCGCCGTTGAGGTGTTGAAGAACATCAACATTGATATTCAGGACGGGGAATTTCTGGTTCTCGTTGGCCCGTCTGGTTGCGGCAAGTCAACGTTGCTCAACATCGTCGCCGGGCTGGAGTCGATGACTGAAGGGCAGATTATTATTGATGAAAAGGCGGTAAATGACGTTCATCCCAAGGATAGGGACATCGCCATGGTGTTTCAATCCTACGCGCTTTATCCGAACATGACGGTTCGTGGCAACATTACCTTCGGCATGCGGGTTCGTAAAATTCCAGCAGACCAAATCGAGTCGGCGCTTAACCGGGTCGCCGATCTTTTGCAAATTACACCGCTTCTGGATCGCAAACCCGGTCAGCTTTCGGGTGGTCAGCGTCAACGGGTCGCCATGGGCCGGGCGCTGGTGCGCGACCCGAAGATCTTCCTGTTCGATGAACCGCTGTCCAATCTTGACGCCAAGTTGCGTGTGGAAATGCGCACCGAGATCAAGAAATTGCATCACCGCCTTGGTTCGACAATTGTCTATGTTACTCACGATCAGATCGAGGCGATGACCTTGGCGACCCGCATCGCGGTGATGAAAGACGGGGTGGTGCAGCAATTCGATACGCCACAGGCAATTTACGACCAACCGGCCAATACGTTTGTTGCAGGCTTTATGGGTTCGCCGGCCATGAACCTGATCTCGGCCACACTGGTCGATGAAAATGGGGCTCTGCATGTTGAGACAAATTCGAACAAGGGTGAAACATTGAAACTGAAACTGCATCATCCGCAACAATCCTTACGCGGCCATGTCGGTGAAAATTTGATTATCGGGCTAAGGCCGGAGGCGTTTGGTGATCAGGAATTGGCCAGCGGTGACAATCCGGCAGTCCGACATTTCACGTGCCTGGTCGATGTCACCGAGCCGACCGGGCCGGACACCCTGACGATGTTTAATATTGCCGGCATTGAGGTCACCGCCCGTATGCATTCAGGGTCCGACATGCGGCCCGGCATACAAGGCCGCTTCAGCGTCGACATGGCGCGCGCCGTTTTCTTCGATGCCGATAGCGGGAATAGGATTTAGATTTGTTAGAGCACATTCTGGTCGCTGACGTAGGCGGCACCAATGCCCGTTTCGCCCTCGCGGCATCCCCGCAGGTTGGACGCAATGAACTGTCGCAGTCCTTGAGCCTGCCGACGCGGGATTATTCTGGCCTGGTCCCGGCGGTTAACGCGTACTTGGATCAAATTTCCGGCCTCAAGCCGACCCGCGCCTGCATCGCGGTGGCCTGTCCGGTGTGGGCCGACAATGTTTGCCTAACCAATAATCATTGGTCATTTTCCGTCCTTGACGTGCGCCGGACACTGGGCCTGGAACACCTGCTGGTGGTTAACGATTTCAAGGCGCTGGCCGCCGGGGTGCCTTATCTTGATGTTGATGAAAGGGTTCAAATAGGGGCCGGATTGCCTGTAGCGGGTCGTCCGCTCAGCGTGATCGGCCCGGGAACGGGCCTTGGTGTCGCCACTATTGCCTGCCACGGCAGCGGACATCTGGTGGTAGACGGTGAAGGCGGGCATGTCGGGTTTGCGCCGGGTAACGAGCGCGAGATGGAAATTCTTCGGCTTCTCGGGCGTCGCTACGGGCGGGTATCGACGGAACGGATTTTGTCGGGCGAAGGCCTGGGCGTCTTGCACAAGGCGCTGGCCGAAATTGACTCGGTACGGGTCGATGATTTTGACGCACGGGACATTGTCGGAAAGGCTAATGCTGGCACGTGCCAGCGCTGCCTGGACAGCATCGAGATATTTTGCTCCATTCTGGGCAGCTTCGCTGGCGATACCGCCCTGACCATGAGCAGCCAGGGCGGTGTCTACATCGGCGGCGGCATCGTTCCGCGCATTGCCAAACTGCTGGAGAAATCGCCCTTCAGGCAACGCTTCGAGGATAAGGGGCGGATGGTGGATTTCATCAAGGATGTGCCGACTTACCTGATCACCACAGACCACGCGGCACTGGCCGGGGCGGCATCATTGTTACGCGCAGATACCTGAGGGCCGCGACGATAGCGGGGAAATGGCGCTGCGAAAAAAGAAGAGAAACAACGCCTCTTTTCCTGGGGCGGCTTCCTTTGTTGCCTTGCCAACTCTCACCGACATGTAATCGCATACACAACGGGCAGGGCAATGTGTTTGCCACTGCCCTTGTAATGTAAGAGTTTACGAGACGACTGATTGATCGATGATAGTTGCTCTGTCAGCGCTTCGTAAGGTGTTTAGTTGGGATGATGATGCGGGACGGATCTGGCATTGGTTAATCCTGCTTCGACATTATTCTGATAGGCATGTCGCCAGCGATAGAAGCTGGCTCGACCAATATCGAAATACCGATAGGTTTTACTGACATCACCGATCCTGTCTGCATGTTGAAGTATGCGAAGTTTGCGGTGAATTTCACGTATGTCCGTTGAATATTTTGTAGATATGTAAATTGAGCCGAGATTATTTTATCCTTGAACTCTCTTGATTTCACGGATTAAGAAGTCAGCAATAACCTCATCAGCACGGTTTGCATTGGGTCCGATAAAACGTTCAGATAATTTTTCGCGGAACTGATTTGAGAATTCGGTGACTTTGTTTCCAGGCTCAAGGCCTTCTAGTACGAGCCTAACCAGATCGTTGGCATGCTTAGCCATTGGGGCGCCATGCTCAGGCTCTCCCGGTAGTCCGGTAAACAAGGAAGGATCACAAACGGGGTCGAAAAAAACCGTCGGCCAACCTACGTACAGGGCCTGATAATAGCATGTGCTAACATTGCTGATCAAAAGATCATGCTTTTCCAACGCATCGGCGAACGAGCCTTTTGTCTCGACATCAATTAATCCGGCCATTCCGGTTTTGTTGATAAAATAAGAATAATAGGACAGGTCTTCGCCATGATGAGGGCGCAGAGTAATGTCGATCCCGTGTTCTTTTAGCCTTATAGCCGCAGCGAGAATCGAAAGAATATAATCATCCATATAAGAGATTCGGGCTGTGGAATTAGAATGATCCGGGCCATAACTAATAATCAGTACTCGCCTATGTATAGGGCCCGGATATTTACCGGATAAATGTAATACTTGAAGTGTTAATGGGATCGGAATGTTTTCACATCGCGGTTGATAGTTTTCGGGTAGTGATCCCCCAAAAAATTTTCGATGCGCAGATCCAGGGACACCATTAATCACATTCGGGAAATTTCGACCAACGATAGAATAACTACAGGGCCCCCATCCAAGGCCATCTGGTAGAAATACGGAATCATAAGAAAATTGGTGGCTTGACTCGTATATTGTTCTGGTATCGGTGTGAAATTCACTACTAACAATCGCTATTTGTGGGCGGCATGTTTTCAACAATCTTTGGGTTTGAGATATTTTTATTGAAGCAATCAGAAGGGGAGTACCGCAAAGATGTTTTGCCGTCGCCCATAAAAATGAGCTGTAGTCAAACCCGGATAGGCTCAGTTGAGATTTTTCCCGAGCCTTCTTCATAACATGCTTTCGAAGCCGGTATGCGCCGATCAATATTAAAGGTGATGGAATTGGCAAGAAGTGATCAAATCTCAATGAAATAATACCGGGGCTGGGAGGTCCACTTCCTACGACTGTTATTTTCCCCTTCGTTCCCATGGCGCTAGCAACAATGCCAAATCCATGAATGATAGATGAGAAGAATATTATTGGATTTCCACCGAACTTAAATTTTAGACGTATCTTCGGAAATAGGTAACGAAACCGGAATCCTCCTATGAAAGACTTGATCATCGGGCCAAACCATAAGGAACCTTTACTTTTCGAACGGGGTGGAATTGGATTGTTGGGTACTAATCCAATTAATGGAAGCCCGGCATTTTCAACCATCGAAAGAAGTAACCTCCTCCGAGAACAACATTCAAAAATAATTGAATTACCCTGAATGGGTATTTCTCCATCCAAAATATCAGTTAATACTGTTTCTGCATGTGAGAATTTATTCAGTAGTTTTAAAAACATTTCCCCTGAGTGGACTAGCGGTCCAATTAGATATTCTGAAATAAGCTGTGAGCTAATAATCATGCCAATTGATACTCCGGCAGCCCTACTTACGTCGATACCGTTTTCGCAGAACCAGCTCCTCGTAAAGGAATCCACAAGACCATCAATTCGAACTATATCCTCGGCGTTTAATAATGTATCAGCACGTAACACATTTATTTCTTTATCGGCGAAACTTATCAGGATATCCCCATCGAGAGCCTGCCCTGCTCTGAAGTAGGCAACAATATCTCCTGCTTTTGGACCATCAGAGTATTCACGCAACTCTTCGAGAGGCGTTCTTTCAACAACGAATAATCTCAAGAATAAATTCTCCTAAATATCAGGAATTTTTGAGGATATAATGTTTTCAACGCGATTTGATCATTGCAAAATGTGATCGGCAGTTATCGGTTTCCCACGCGATAAACTACGCACGAGGCGTTTTATAAGAAAAAGCTGCTCTTGTCATGGAGGCAGCCCACTGCACGGGCGCATCCAGTAGATATGATTTTATGACTCTCGTTTCCGGGTTTCTAGCTGCTACGACGGAACGTCGGACAGACTCAGGGTTTTCCTTTTCGCTCTCCTTAAGGCCAATATAGCCATTTTCCATTATATCAGTAATGTAGACTTTTTTTCTGCAAGGCATTTCAGAGTAGCAGGGTCAGTCAAACCACAGGCAAGTTTTAAATTTATCCGCACTACCACACTCCGGGTGAAAATTATTTACCCGGAGTGCGGTTTTATTGTTTTAAGCTAAGGCATGTTTTGCCTGTTCAGGCGCAGGCTTGAACGGTTTCAACTAGCGCGCGCATCCAGACTTTTCTTACTAGCAAATCCAGCAGGATGAAATTCCTCTGCTTGCTCGGGAAGCCATTCGAAAGGTTGTGGGTGGTTCTCGCTCACCCATGACAGGAAATCCAAAATCGATGGGTAATTCCAAGACATATAACGCCCAAATGTCCGATCGCTAGAATTAAGTGTTTTGACAGCTTGATTGTAGCAGCTCGCCTGTAGTTTCGTGTCTTCATCGACTTTAGCAAAATGTCCCCTGACGATAAGAGCGATGACATGACCTGGGTAGGAGCCAATAATCGAATCCATCTTTGTTTTCAGTTTCGATTGCCCACTAGTCGAGTCGTAGTTAGGGGTTGCTAGAAAATTTAGCTCGATGCTGGTATCGTAAGCGATTTGCTCTACAGTTTTCGCATCCCATTCATTAGAGCTTATTTGGCCACTTCTATAATGGAGATTATCATAGTCTCTTTCATCAATTGCAAATGATCCAAAAGACTTTGCTTCATCATAAAGACGCGTCCCAGGAAATGGAAATACGGGCCAAATTTGCATAGTTTCTGTTCGCAAAGAACGGGCAAAATCTACGGTCTGCATTATTTGATCCATTGTTTCATCAGGATATCCGATCATGAACATATTGTGGACCGTTAGTCCCTCTTCTTGAATCATTTTTATAGTCTCGGAAATTGTCGCGAGTTTTAGTTTTTTACTAATTTTCCTTTGTATTTCTTGCGATCCAGATTCCGTAGCAATTACGATATTTGAAACGCGAATTTTCTTTAGTGCTCTAACAACATCTCGATCAATAAAACGAAGATCAAAATTACTAAATGTTATTTGAACGTCAGAGGGCAATTGATCACCGGCCAGATTGCAAAATTCAATAATCCACTTCTTATCAAAATTTACATTATCGTCTACACAACTGAAGGATCGTACGCCGTATAGCTTGTAACTGCTCAATAGCTCGTTCACGATCTCCTGAATTGGCCGGTAGCGCACTTTCCTTCCCCAGGCAAGATGTGTACTACAAAAGCTGCAATTCATTGGACAACCACGCGAGCTCATAAATGGAAGGCCACCATCATAAGTCTTTGAGTTATAATCCGACAACCCAAAGAGATCCCACGCAGGTAATGGCAGGTCTTCAAGATTTTGTAGCATTGCGACCTTCTTTAAATGTTCAATAGTTCCATCAGGTCTGTTTCGTATGAAGCCATCGAATGGCCATTTTTCTTTGAAGGCTTCATCAGAAATTCCAAATTTTTCATTTAGTATATGAACGAGAGTATGTTCACCCTCACCTATTACTGCGTAATCAATATGAGGTTGTTTAGCGGCTTGTTCAGGAAAAATAGTCGCATAGCCGCCGCCAACAATGATGGCGGCTTGGGGATTGTGCTTGTGTGCAAATTCAACAATCGTGTCAACATAGGATTGATTAAACATAAATTGACATGAAATAGCTAAAACATCGAAATCAGATTCAGCAATTTTGTTCTGGCCGTTATTTAGCGCTCTCTCTGATAATTCAACTTCTGATTTAAAGGGAGCAAGGCTATCTACATTCATGTCATAGACTTCAAGGGTGTGATCAAGGGTAAAATACTTTTTTACAAAACCTGCCAATGATGCCAAAGCTAGTGATGGGGTGTAGTTAATAGGATTTTTTTTACTGAAATTAGCTGCTGCGCCCTCATTAGGTCGTGCATATACAGGAACTTTAAATAATAAGATTCGAACACTTTTCTTCATAGTAATTTTTTCCTCAACCCCACAGTTTCAATTGTTTTTGACAGCGCAAAAGTTAGCAGAGCAAACACCTAAAGCGATTCATAGTCATAATTTTCTGCCGCAAGATGAATCGTTAAAATATGGAAAAAGGCATTATTTAATGCCTTTTTCCATATATCGAGAAAACTATATATAATACTTGTTATAAATACAAAGACATTGACGTGTTCCTCAAGTCCCTGTCAGTCATAAGTAGGACCCTTGTTTCATTACGGACGCTCGTGAACAAGGTTTCGTTCAGACACTCATAGCACAGCCGCCCGTTGAAACTATCAACAAATGCGTTTTGAATTGGTTTTCTCAGGGCAATGTAATGCCAGTCAACGGTCCGCTCCTGAGGTTATTTGAGGATATCCATGCTGGTCAACTCCGTTACGTTGTCGCTGACAATGGTCATTGGCTTGCCGCGAATGGCCATGATCGTATCCAGTAGTCGCGCTACACGGCTGCCTGACAATGACGTATCTGCGACCAGTCCCAGGCATTCGCGGCTGAAGTCATCAACCACACAAAGAATGCGGAAGCGACGACCGTCCATCAGGGCGTTGAAGACAAAATCCAGTGACCAGCGCTGGTTTGGCCCTTGGGGGACAACTATTGGCGCACGAGTCCCCAGCGCCCGTTTGCGTCCCTTGCGCCGCCGTACCGCCAGCCCTTCTTTTCGATATAGGGCAACAACTTCTCCCTGTTGATGACAATATCTTCGCACTGCAAGAGAAAACCCAACCGTCGAAAACCGAAGCGACGACGCTGATTGGCTAGTTCCCGCAGTCGTTTGCGGATTTCGGCATAGGTCGCGTATGCGCCTTGTGATGTTTTCTGTAATCATCGAACCGACATCAACCATCACTGACAGCGGACAAAGCCTGTTTTAAGGCTATGCCGATATGGTTCTAAGTCATTGGGAAGATTGGCGCACCCGACAGGATTCGAACCTGTGACCTCTGCCTTCGGAGGGCTTACTTAGGCCTTTGAGATGCAACGTTATTAACTCTAGTGCATTGATTTAACTATATAGTACGGTGCAGTCGAATGCAGTGTGATGGGACAAAATTCAGCTTCATTGTCCCAAATTTGTCCCAAGGGATTGCGAACAATTCCACCTTCGAGGCGATGAATGAGTCCTCGATAAGCGCCGAAACTAAAAAAAATGTCCTTGGAGCACTTTTAAAGAGCAGACCACGGAATCCTCAAACCGGACATTCTTATTTTTTTGGAGTATGCGGATCGTATTTTTCAAGCTTGGACTTAATGGCCGGAATCGGGGAAGACCATTTTTTCTCAGGATACTTCAGAAGTCCTTTCAGGCGCTCCCGATAAAATTTCATATGCTGATGCAGCATGTATATTTTATCCCAGCGGTTGTTGTTTGCTATTTTGAAAAAAGATCGCGTTCCCTCCAGTGAACGAATTTTATTTTCGCACTCAGCGATTTCCTTTTTATAATGGCGCACTTCAGGCAGATTGCTGAGGCGCTTGATATGTTCCTCGCGGTTGTCGATCTCGATTTCCAACGAAGCCAATTCGAACCAAGTCTTCAAATCGTCTGGGTCACAGATTAGCCCCACTTTTCTTGCACGCTCACACATTTCTTTAAGCTCAATAAAATGTCTGCCTGATATTATTTTAGCCTCATCATCGCGAGATTTCGTAGAAAGCCCTGAGCTAACAGATATAAGCTCAAACCATACATCGCTTGATGGTTTGCGGCATCTGAGCTGGGCCAGTTCGTAATCTGGAATCTTAATATCCTCAATGACGGACCGTTGCGGGCATCTATCCAACGCTTCTTCTAACAGTTCTTTGAGTTTTTCAGGCTTAACCTGGTGCATATGATCGATATCCCTGTAGCCGCCGCCCCAATATTTTTGATACCCAGAACCTTCGGTCAACTGCCATTTGAACCGAAGATCATTTTCTATAAGGATTTCTCGAAAAACATCTTCGAACTTTCTCCGATTAGCAACGGCAAAACAGGCTAAGAATTCTGCATCCTTGGGAGCCCACTTCTCACTCTGGTATCCGGAACCTCTATTTTTTGGATCAGTTGTTTGCCCGAAGGGCCAGTAAACTACGGTCGGAGATCCAATGATGTAAAAATAACCAGCACGTTCGCTCTTATCGAAAGTCTTCATATCCTTTGGCCATTTCATTTTCATCGGCAATTCCCATATTTTGAAGGCTCCCTTCTTCTCCATAACGTCCATCATATCCACGATTTCATTTTTAAGCTGATATGAGGGTAGTTTTTTCTTATTCATGTTGGGCTGTTGTTGATGGGTGAGGGTGCCTGCCCTTTGTTATTTTCATAAGAAAAATAGATTTTTGAATCACACCCCATGAGAATTGACATAAAAATATATTTCTAGCATTGATAATATACGATGGCGCAGTTTTAGTCTTAGGAGTTATCAATGGCGATGCAGTCCGGTAAAAGAAAAACTAGATCAATTCGCCGAAAAGGCACCTCGACACCGGGCCAGAGGCTGCTGAACAAGATCCAAGCTTATACGGTATTCCCACTTTCATTTCAGATGCCACCTGTTCATCGTTTTGCAGACGATGATGGGAACTTCGTAGATATGAATGATGAGGCGGCAATAGAGGAGTGGTATTTTAATAGGAATCAAAATAGGGGCAAGCTATCGGATCAGGTACGTTCAATTTGCACAAAATCGTCTTTTAAATTGATGAGTAGCGAAAGAACAGTGAGTACCATTTGCAGAGACGCTTACATTTTGTTCAACAATCCGAGTGTATTTATTGAAGTACCTACTGTCGCAACATTTGAGCGTGACATAACCACTTTTAGAGAAATTTCAGAGAAACATCGGGGTTTGATCACTGACGCCCTTAAACTCTTATCAGAGAAATATAATGGCTTGGAGTACCTGTCAGATGATTACATTGGTTGGAAAGATTGGTTAGCAGATGAAGATGTTGGATTACCTGATACACTCCTAGACCCATCATGCTCATACAATCCAGAAGAACAACAAGCCCAAGCTATTAAATACGCAGATGCGGTCTTACGCGCTATACCACCCGATATAAAGTTAAGCACAGGCCGAGGACGATTAATTGGGATGCGCTGGTTTATTAGTCGCGTTGCATCTGAATGGAAATGTTGCGCAATAAGAGCCCACCAAGATGATAATATAGCAAAAGACCCAGCACTATTTTATGCATTTCTCATCCAGCTCATAAATTCAATATTCGAATTAGTGCCGCGGAAGAAACAGGCACTAATTCGAAGGGTTGTAAAGTCAGATGACAATAGCATTAAGGACATAGCGCGGATTGTTCTTCATGACCGGGATATAGATAAAAGCTGGGAAGGACGGCCAAAAAGGACGTTGTATTTTATTGGTTCGGGCTATGGCAAGGGGCTTATACCTTGGGCCAGGATCACTATTCGCAGGTTAGGATTAATACTGTCACTTAAATTGGAGCTGTATTTCTTTCAATCTGGTTATCTGAAAGCTCGTCTTCGCCGGAAAATTAGAAATCTAAAAAAAGAGATTAATTCCAAAGACTTAGCGAATAAAACAAAGGCCTTTTTCCTCGCATAGAACCTTTTCTGCACAGTTTTGTTCTGTTTAGCTGACTGCTATTCAAGGCTCACTCGTGCAGGAAAAGTTAGAATGCAAAAATATCTCACACGCAAACAAGTCGCAGAACGCTATCCAATATCCTTCTCACATTTAGCACACATGGCTAGCCAAGGCCGTGGCATGAGATATTCTTTGATCGGCAAAAAAGCGGTCTATAGCATCGTAGATATTGAGGCCTGGTTAGAAACCCAGGTCATCGAGCCATCACTTACAAAACTACCCAGAAAAAGAGGCCGTCCTAAGAAGACGTCTTCGAGGCAATCTTAACCACGCCTGCTATTTGCGTTGTTAAGAACCCTCGTTCCTTCAATGCGGGCAAACCGCAATGAACTGGCACTGCTTTGCCAGGATATCTCCCCACAAATATCTTTAACAACAATTGAAAAGGAAACTTAACCATGGCTACAATTCACTTAGTTTTGCAAGGCAAAGGCGGCGTCGGAAAATCGCTAGCCGCGTCTCTATTAACGCAGCACCACCTGAACTGCGAGATCGTAACCATCTGTTTTGACACAGACCCTGTAAACAAGACGTTTGCCGGATACAAAACGTATACCGTGAAAATAATAGATATTCTGAAAGACGGGAATATGAACGAGCGAGAATTCGATAGGCTGATCGAGCTCTTGACTAATGCCCCGGAGAACTCAGCTGTAATTATCGACAACGGCGCGTCAACTTTCATCCCTCTTTGTGCATATATAAAGGAAAATGACGTTGTGGCCTATCTTGAAGGCCTGGGACACAAGGTAATGTTTCATTCCATCGTCACCGGTGGACAGGCAATCGTAGATACGATGAACGGACTTGAAGCCTTAGTTAAAAACTTCCCAGAAACACCCGTCACAGTCTGGAAAAATGAGTTCTTTGGCAAAGTAGAGATGAACGGAAAGACATTTGAGGAAACCAATTTATATAATGAAAATATACACAGAATCCACGCGATAATTACGCTTGAAGAGATGCGCAAAGAGACTTTTGGCCGCGATTTTGGGCAAATGTTGAAACTGCGTTTGACATTTGCCGAAGCTCTAGCTGATCCGTCATTTTCTATTATGTCGAGGCAACGGCTAACAATTTTATGGAAGCGTATCAACGAACAAATACAAAAAGCGAACTTATAGTGCTGGCATGAGCAAGGTTGCTCGAATATCAACTATCAAGGCCCATGTAACTCCGGGTGAGCGCGAAGAGTTGGCTGCCCTGGCCCATCGCCTAGGCATGACGGTGTCCAACTACATTCGCAATGTGATGGTTAATTTTCGGCTTCCCGATAACGCCATAAACGCCAGGGCGATCCGTGATCTTTACAAGATCAATGCGGATCTGGCGAGGCTTGGTAACTTGCTAAAGATGGCGATGAACGATGATGAATTTCCGGTGCCAAAGAATTCCGAATTGGCACCGGAATCATTATTGCAAAGAATGGAAGAAGTTCGCCTGCAACTCAAAACCAAAATTGAGGAGCTGTAACCCAGCTCACCACAATGATAGCCAAGCGAGTCAAACGAACCAGCAACAGCAACTTTGGTCAACTTGCCCGTTATATTGCGGCTGCTCGTGATTCTGGGGAAAAGCTTGACGCGTTATGGATCATCAATAGTAACGCCGGGGGTGAACTGGAAGACCTGAGCCACGCCGTCCGAGACATCGAGGCGACCCAGGCGTTAAATTCACGCAGTAATGCCGACAAGACCTATCACTTGATCGTCTCTTTCCGTGACGAAAAGCCATCCCCAGACCAGCTGAAAGAAATAGAGCAATCTATCGCCATGGCGCTCGGGTTTGAAGACCACCAGCGTGTCATTGGAACTCACCAGAACACCGATAATTTCCACATGCACATCGCATACAACAAAATCCATCCGGAAAGCTTGGTAATCCGATCTCCCTTTCAGGACTTCAAAAAGTTGTCGGCTGTATGCCGTGAGATCGAGCAGAAATACGAGCTCAAAGTCGATCCCGGCATGGAGGAAGGCCAGGAGAGAGGCAAAGCAAAAACCAACCAGGCCGCTAAGGACTATGAAGCCCACACATGGCAGCAATCGCTTGATAGCTATATCAAAGAACACGCCAAGCCACTTAAGGAAGGCCTGGACAATGCCGACACTTGGCAAGACCTCCACGAGACCTTCGCAGAATATGGCCTGGAGCTAAAACCCCGAGGCAACGGCATGATCATCAAAGTTATAGACGGCAAGCAAATGGTAAAAGCCAGCACCTTAGAGCGAAGCTTCGCCGCCGATGCAAAAAAGAAGCTTGGTCCTTTCGCCCCGCCAAACAAAACAAAACTGCCAAAGCCCCAAAAGGCCTACGAAGCAAAGCCAACAACCAAACATAAAGATACGGCCAAGCTATGGAATCGTTATCAATCAAGAAAGAACAACAAGAAGTCATGGATAGGCAAGGCGGCAAGCAGCTGGAAAGAGTTCCTCAAACTAGAAGCCCTAAACGATCCTCTCGCCATTGCGATTATTCAGGCGCATAAGCAGATGTTAAAATTATTGACCACTAGCAAGACCTCCAGAAAAGCTATCTTTCTCAAGCCTTCAAAAAAACTGAGTAAAAAACACCAGGCCGAGATTGGTCTTTAGGTCTAAGACCATAAATCTCCATTTTGGAAGGTTACTTCAGGAATATGTTTCCTGAAAATATTCGAGTGGCTAAAACGCGGCATCAGTTCGGGTAAATAAAATTGAGGCCCGCATTCGTCGGAACCATTCAGTTCGGGCCCAGCTTAATGATATCGGCTGGCTCTAAGGCGCAGATTGTTTAAAAGCCTTCTTGCTTACGTGAAGCATTGAAATTCTTGAGTGAAGGCAGTGATACTAATTCGCTTACCCCCGCAAACCATAAATCAAGAGATTAGCTTAGAACAGCTAGATCCTTTTGTGTTGACGGGAAGAACGGTATCAGTGATTGACTCAAAAATCTCTTAGTGGACCCGCGACTAGATAATCTGATCCTGAAAAACATGGCAAAGAAGCGTCTCTGCACCGCGCAAAATCAGCTCATGTTCGAAGGTCATTTAGCGGGACGCTTATTACTATACAGCTTATATACGCTGCTGCCGTTGTTAATTATATTGGGCTCCGCAGTTGACGCGATACAAAGCGGCGTGATGTTCAACTGATTGCGAAGATGTAAGCCGTTTGCCGAATTTATGTTCCGAAAAGAATTAAGCAGACCGATTCCAGTCCATCTTCCTATTTCACCCAGATGAAGAAATGCGCTATTGCTGTAAAAGTATCGCGGATCCAACATTAAGCATGTCTCTATGTACTCCCAGGATGAAGGGTCTTCATCGTATAATACTTCTCGTCGCAGAGTTGCGGGTGGGCCTGGGATGTTCCCATTACTTTCAACGAACTCCGTTTGATCCGGAATATCTTTGCCCCTGAACTCGGCGGAAAAGTAAACGTATTTACCTAGATGGTCGTGCACATCAATGGCCCCAGCCTCAAGGAGGCTTAGGTCTATCGCGCTTACCGACTCGGCTATTTCCGTTAGGAACACATCGATACTGTCTCTAAGTTCTATATGTTCAACAAAAGAGAGGGAGCTTTTTTTGTTGTGCCAGAGCGTATTTAAGCAGCTGCCGTTATTCCTGAAGCGATGGGGGAGAACGTGACGTGTTCCCCATAATTCCCTCCAGTTTAATGTAGAGTCCGCCCACCAATGAGGAGACGGACTTATGAAGCGCAGTCGTTTTACAGAAGAACAAATTATCGGGATTTTGAAGGAACAGGAGTCAG